>Ga0209267_1000509_pt1 | contig 28219 bp, 23 predicted proteins | sample GraSoiAngelo_137_FD_185894 | JGI IMG/M metagenome (GOLD analysis project Ga0209267, IMG submission 185894) | Grasslands soil microbial communities from the Angelo Coastal Reserve, California, USA - 14_0929_09_30cm (SPAdes) (version 2) | ecosystem: Environmental > Terrestrial > Soil > Grasslands ... | reverse complement strand
AGCTTGACTTATGTGCTGTTATTTTCGTCGTAGGCGAGAAAGAATGGTGTACGCATGTCCCCTTCGTTAGTCTTACTCCGCGGATTGTCGCGGAAGGCGTCATGGAAGCGGCTAAAGTTTGGAAGGTCGGGCACGTCGGTGATGAGGCTCTTGACGCGCGCGTCAAACGCCGCCTTCTCCTCGGGATCCCTTGACAGCGTACGATCCAATTCACGGGAGATATCCGCCAGAACCTTGATGAGGTATGCAATGTCACTACGGGTGTTATTGATGTTAGTCTGAAGAAGGACGCTGTTGCGCGATGTTTTGTTAAGCTGGATGTCAAACTTGCTAGCGAGCAGTCCCTTGAACGCTGTGCCATCAAACCCGGCGGACCCGCACAACAGGGTGACCCGCGTGGGATCCAGGACGAACTCGTCGCTTGCCCAGGCGTCATAGATGGTTTTCCAGCTCACACCTTCCGCATGGAAGTCCTCGAATCCGCTGGCCCGATGTTCTTTCGGGACCATCTGAGCATTGGTGGCAATGGTGAAGTATTTGGAGATAAGCGGATGCTTGTTTACCTCGCGGCGCAGGATCAGGGAGAGTTCGATGGCGCGGCCGACGAGCTCATATCCTTCCAGCTCCGCCTGGCGACGGGCGACGTCGAGGGAGGCGATGAGTTGCAGATTCGGCGAGGTGCTGGTGTGCGTGAAGAATGCCTCTTTGAACGGCCCCTGCGTGCTTTCCCAGCAATCGTCGTTCACCATGATATAGGAACCCTGACGGAAGCAGGACAACGACTTGTGCGTCGAGGTCGTGGCATAGACCCGCAGCTTCACCGCGTCAGGATCTGGCAGCAGGTGTGTGTCGAGGAGTTTCGCGCTTTTTGGATCAATCTTGCCGTGCCTCTTCTTGAACTCGGCATACTCAGCTCGGTAGGCGGCGCTGGCATAGCGCTCCCGCAATGCTTCGCAGGCCCCCATTGCTGAGCGCATGCGATGGAATTGGGAGAAGCGGTTGTAGGCGTACCATGCCTCGTCCCATAAAAACACGATATCTGGTTTGATGGCGAGGACCTCTTCCATGAACCGCTGCACGTTGTAAACGTGGCCATCAAATGTGCAATTGGTAAGGAGCAGCATGCGCACGCGGTCGAGCTTGCCTTCCGCCTTTAGGTCTAGCAGTGCTTTCTTAATCGTGCGCAGTGGCACCGCGCCATACATCGAGTATTCTGTCAGCGGATAGGCCTCGACGTATAACGGCTGGCCACCGCAAAGCACCAAACCATAGTGGTGAGACTTGTGACAGTTCCGGTCGACCAGCACGATGTCTCCCGGCCGGACAAGGGCCTGCACCGCGATCTTGTTCGAGGTTGAAGTGCCGTTCGTTCCGAAAAACAGCTCTCCGCATCCAAAGGCCCTTGCTGCTTTTTCCTGGGCAACCCTGATGTTGCCCGTAGGTTCGAGCAGCGAATCCAGACCACCAGTCGTGGCGGAAGATTCAGCCAGAAAGATGTTGGCTCCATAAAAGTGGCCGAAATCTCGAATCCAGTGGGAGTTGAAGATGGACTTGCCTCGGGCAACCGGAAGAGCGTGGAATGTGCCGATCGGACGGCGCGCGTAGTTTTTGAGGTTATTGAAATACGGTGTGTCGTAGCGCTGGTTCACGCCCTCGAGGAGAGCGAGATGGATTTCCATCAAGTCTTCGAGACCGTAAAAAATGCGCCGGATGTTTTTGGAATCGAGGTGGCTTGCCACTTTTTCCGCTGCGCCATCCACGATAAGATAAATGTCCAGTTCAGGGCGGATCTTCCCGATGGCTCGTGCGAGAGTCACTCCGTAATCCCTTGGTTCCAGCGAACCGGGCTCCAAAGAAAGATGCTGCTCCAGATAAGTGCGCAGGAGGGGCGCATCGAATTGGGATTTGAAGCGGAAGTTGTCCTTGATGACCACCGCCTGGAGATCAGCATTCATGACCACGGCCAGGACGCCTTCTTCAAAACTCGGCACCGTGACCGCTTCATATACAAACGGATCTTCCGGACGACGAAGCTGCCGCAGTTCAGCGCGTCCCTGGCGCACCTGTTCCGGAGTGGGATCGTCACTGACAATCAACACCTCAAAGTAAGGTTTGGTGAGATCGCCCGTGTCAAAATAATCCTTCATCAGGCGATCATTCCCTTCCTTCTCTCCTTCCTCGCCCACCTTCCAAGCATTCGCGGAACGGCGATACGACCCCGTGATGATTGCCTTCGCGATCCGGTTGGTGATCCTCGAGAAGCTGGAAAAATCACGGCGAACCAGCGCATCCTTCAGCGCACTCATCATTGCCTCCCCCGGATAGGCGCGGAAGGTCTCCATGACACTAAGCGGCGCGAGCAGAGCCTCCACGGCGGCGAGCGTTTCCCTAGTGGAAGACCCGGAGGAGGATTGGGCGACAAGAGTCTGTGCGGCATGAGCCAGCTCCTGCCAGCGATCGCAACGAGCCTCTCCGGCGCTAAACATGCCAACGGAAGATTGGGATGGGGACTTGGATGTTCTTGGCGATTGGGTGGACATCGTTATGGTTTCGTCTGATGACTTGTTTGTTTTCTTTGCGCGAGAAAGCTGCCGGATGACTCGTCGTCGGTGACCTCGTGCATCCGCTGGGCTGATAGGATTGATTTGGTTAGAGTTGGTGTTTGCATTTGGCCTATTCCCCTCCGTTTTGGTCGGTTCCTTGGCGGTTCATGCGGTTACACGGCGGATGGCTTCGAGTACGTGGGTGCCCGAGTCAGTTTTTTGAAAATAGGCCGCGCAACCCGCGGCTTCGCCTTCAGCGCGGGCGGCGGGATCATCGTGCGCGGTGATAAAGATGAAGGGCGGAGGTGCACCCTCGGCCGTGAGCCGCTGAGCTAGCTCGATGCCGGACATACCCTCGAGCTGGACATCCAGCACGAGGCAGTCGAACCGCGGCTGTTTCGCGTCCGCGAGAAATGCTTCTGCCGAAGAATACGTGATCGGCTGAAGGCCAGCGGCCCGCAGCAGCCGGCCAAACGACTGGCACAGCTTTTCATCGTCATCGACGACGGCGACGTAGGTTTGTTTGGTGCTGCTCATCGGAAATCAATGAGCACCGTAGACTCCGGCGCGAAGCGCTGGCTACTGTCCTTTAGGGAAGGTCGGTGGGAACTCAGCCAATACGCCCGCTTCGAGCGCGAGCCGCGTGAGTTCCGCCACGGAAGGCACGCCCAGTTTGGTCGTAATGCTCTGGCGGTGGTATTTGACCGTGCGCTCCTTGATGCCGAGATCATCGGCAATCTGCTTATTCAGCCGTCCGCGGATCACATGACCGAGCACCTCGCGCTCGCGCTCGCTCAGAGTCCCAATTCGCTCGTTTGCTTCCCGCCGCTGCGCTCGTGTTTTGCGTTCGCGTGCGTCCCTGGCCACCGTGCGCCGGATGGCATCGAGTAACACCACCTTGGGCGCCGTCTTGACCAGGAAATCCTCGGCGCCACCGCGCATCGCCCGCACGCTCGAGGGGATGTCGCCATGACCGCTGAGAAAAAGAATGGGCAGCGGGTTGCGAGTCCGCGCCAGGGCCGCTTGCAATTCGAGGCCATCCATTCCCGGCATCTGCAAATCCGCCACCAAACAACCAACTGCGTCTTGATCGCGCTGAGAGAAAAAGTCGGCGGCTGAAGCAAACGTCTTGACCGCAAACCCGCTTGCCCTCAGCAATCGCGATGTGGCTCGGAGGAATGAAGCGTCGTCGTCCACAATATGAATCACTGGGCTCGCGGAGCTCATGATGCGCTGGCCTCCTCTGCCTGAGGCAACGTGAAACGAAACGTCGCGCCGGTATCATTGTTGTTCTCCGCCCACAACCGTCCGCCGTGGGACTCAACGATGGTGCGCGAAATCGGCAGGCCCATGCCCATTCCATCCGGCTTGGTTGTGAAAAACGGATCGAAGACGTGCGCGAGTTTCTCGGCGGCAATGCCGTGCCCGGTGTCGCTCACCGCGATTTCGACGGTTCGCGCGGCATCCACCCGCGCGCTCACGGTGACGCGCCGATTCCCCGGGCCGGCCCGGTTCAGCGCGTCGATGCCATTAAGGATGAGGTTGAGGAGGACCTGCTGGAGATGCACGCGATCACCGCGCACCGGTGGCAAATCCGCCGGCAGATTTACGGTCAGCTTCACGTGCCGGGTCGCCGCGTCAGGCTGCGCGAGCTTGGCGACATCGCCGACGAGTTCGGCTAAGTCGAGCAGTTGGGTGTCGAGGACGTGTCGCTTGAGTAGAGCGCGCATTCGGTCAATGACGTCGCCCGCTCGCTGATCGTCGGCGCGAATGTCGGCGAGGATCGCGCGGATCTCTTCGAGGTCCGGCGTCTTACTTTGCATGAAAAGCTCCGCCGCCTCGGCATTGCGCAGGATCGCGCCAATCGGCTGATTGATCTCGTGCGCGAGCGCCGAGGCCAGCTGGCCCATCATCGAAACGCGACCGACGTGTGCGATCTCGTCCTGCAATCGCCGCATCTCGTCGGCCGCGAGAGTCACGCGGTCTTCGCTTGCGATCAACGAGCGTTCAGCGAGCCGGCGTTTCGCCAGATTCGCGAGTAACCCAAAGATAAGAACCGCTTGAACAAAACAAAACGAGACCCCGGCTATAATCCAACCCCCGTAATTATCCCAAACCGTAGGTTCGTGGAATAACACCACGCTGCCGGGTGGCAACCGTTCTTCTTTGATTTTCCAGCGCTTCAACTCCCGCCAGTCATACCGGGGAGAGAGGGGGCCCACGATCCTGGGCTGGAAACTCGAGGCCGGTTCGCCATTTAAAATGCGAACTGCGATACGCGCCGATTCGATTCCTTCAAGCTCGGCCTGATAGAGCCGACCGCCGACAATTCCCAACCCGAGTTGATGCTGAAAGATGCTGTTGATCGGCGCATTCGCGACCGCATGAATCCGTTGCAGTGCCTCATCCGCATTGTGTGTCACTCCCGTGGCATCGCGCAGAAGCAGGATAAGAAAAATGAAGGAATCTGGAGGCAATGCTCTGGTCTTCTCCAGCATCTGATCCAATGACAGGTCATTGAGCCAGATGAAATTGATCCGATTCGCATACGTCTCAAACTCTTTGCGAAATGCGGCTGCCCAATACTGCTCAACCTGCGACGCGCCGATCACCACCGCGATGTTCTTGGTCGCAGGCGCGATTTGGAGAATGTCCTCGACGAAACCGGGCAGATCAAAATTTTCCCCAATGAAAGTGGCATTTTTCTTTAGCGCATCGGGAGGTAAACGCCGTCGATCCATTCCAGTGTAGAGGATGGGAGTTTTCGGAAACAGGCGGTCCCGGTATTGCGCAACAAAGACGCCCGCGGGTGAGCCGATTGGCACCACTAAGTCCGGTTGCCAATGTGATTGCCGCTTTTGCAGGTATTCAACCAGGGCCTCTTGCAAAGTTGAATCTGCGTAGCGCGCCATATCCAGCGAGACTTCGTCGAGATCAACGCGTTTTCCCATCTTCTCGACCAGTTCGGTCTCAAAAGCGATCGAATGAGTGGTGAACGGCGGCGCGACGCTTCCGAAAGAATGAATGACGAGAACGCGCTTCGGCTCACTTTCCGCCGCGCAGACCGCGGTCAGCACAACGAAAACGGCCATCAGAGAGGAGGCAATTCTAGGGCCACGAATGACTCGACGGCCCTTCCCATGAGGTAGGCGCGTGGTTCGACATCCATTCCCCCGCGTCACAGGACTCTGATTATCAGAAACGCGCATGTCATGGAAGCCGTAACGAGAGTGACGAATGGAATTGGGTGCGGGCTCGGATTACCATGTGACAGATACGTTACTTAGGAGGAGCAAGAGGGTAATCGCGGAAATAATGGATTGGCGTGGGAGGGCATACTACGACAGTCAATAGTTTTTACTTAGACAACGGTCATGATCTGCTCAACTGTGAGGGCTAGTTTTTACTCAAGACCAATTGATACAACGTGAAACCACAAGATTCCACCATCCTATCCACCGATAGCCCGCGACGGTCTCGCGGCAGACGCTTCGTTCTGTTCATTGCTTTAACGTTCCTCGGAGTGCCGTCGCGCGCTCATGCTTCGATGTTTCACGGTGAGACCCTCGATTCAGTCGCGAACGTCATTGCGTGGTTCGCGTTCATCATCGTCCCGCCCGTCTTAATCGGGGTCTTCCTGCTGATCCATATCCTCCCCGAAAAGGTTGCCGAAAAGCGGCACCATCCGCAGCTCGGGGCTATCAAGTGCCTGTGCCTGCTCTCACTTTGCTTCGGCGGGCTGCTCTGGCCGATCGCCTGGCTTTGGGCCTACTCAAAGCCGGTTTTTCACAAGATGGCGTACGGCACGGATGTCGATCATTCGCACGAGCAAACGGGTGGAGAAAAATCCGCCACCACTGAACTCGAACAACTCCGCGCCCGGGTCGCGGAACTCGAAGCGGAGATTAAAGGAGGAAAGGCGTAATGGAAGTCATCCTGCTTGGCATCTACGGGTTCTTCGTCTGGCTCATTTTCTATAAATTCAAGTGGCTGCCCATGAACTTTACCGCGGCGGTCATTACCATCACGCTGCCCATCGTGGCAATGATGGCTCTTTTCCTTCTTCTGAACATTGCCGCGCCCGCAACTGACGACGTGCGCGCCATGAACTACGTGATCCCGGTCGTGCCGCGCATAACCGGTCAGGTCACCGAGGTGCCGATTCAACCAAACCGGCCGATTAAGAAGGGCGACGTGCTTTTCAAGATCGACCCCGTGCCCTTCGAGGCGGCGGTGAAAGCCGCCGAAGCCACGCTGCGCGGGTTGCAGGATCAACTCAAAAACGCCGCGGCCAAAAAAGCGGCATTGACTCCGCGGATCGATCTGGCGAAAAAGCGGGTCGAGCAATTCACGGCACTCGCTGCGACCGGGGCCGGGAAGCGGGCCGACCTCGAACAGGCGCAAAGCGACCTCGGAAATCTCGAAAGCGAATTCCTCGCTGCCGACGCGACGGAAGCGCAGGCCGGGGCGCAGATCATCAAGGCCGAAGCCGACCTGCGCAGTGCGAAATTCGACCTCGAAGGCTGCGTACACGTTGCTCCCGCCAACGGTCGCGTTGCCAATCTTTCCCTGCAACCCGGCGTGCGCGCGACCCAGTTCGCCACAATGCCCGTGATGAGCTTCATCCAGGAGGACGATCCGTGGCTGCTGGCATTTTACCGGCAAAACGAACTGCGCTACGTCGAACCCGGCGACGAGGCGGAAATCTTTATGAAGGTGTATCCAGGCCGCATCATCAAGTGCAAGGTCGATTCCATCCTTTGGGCGACGGCACAAGGCCAGCTGCCGATCAGCGGGAACCTGCCGAACACGCAGCCGATGGTCGCGCCCGAACAGCGCATCGCAGTTCGACTCGTCACAGATGGGAAGGATAAAGACGTCTTCCTCGCTGCTGGCGCCCGCGGTGGAGGAGCGATCTACACGAACGATATTACGGCGATCCAGATCCTCCGTCGCGTGATCGTCCGCATCGCGGCGAAATTCGACTGGTTCGTCATCAAACATCTCTCAGCTCTGTTCGGCGCTCACTAAGGATCAAACGATGAACGCTCGGCGCTGCACTCTGCTTATTGTTACCGGCGGCAGCCTCGTGCTTGCAGGCTGCGCTCTGAAAAATCCACCCTTTGGCGCGGACATCATGCCTGAGTCGGCTCGTGCGAAAATCCCAGAAACCTGGGCCGGTCCGCATCGCAGCGGCGCTGTGGTGCCGAACTGGATCCGCAATTTCGGCGACCCGGAGCTTAACGCGCTTGTCGCGGACGCCGTCGAGCGGAATCCCGATCTCAAGGCCGCCGCCGCTCGCGTGGAAGCATCGCGCGCTGCTGTACGCATCGCCGCGTCATCGCTCTACCCACGGATTGCTATGAAAGGACTGGGTGAGCGCCAAGGTCAGCACCTTAGCGGCGACATTGGTCGCGGCATCAATCCACCGGAGTTCGGAAGTTCGGGAACAGAGAACAGCGGTGGCGCCGGACTCGATACCAGCACGGATGAGACATCACAGCGCTGGGTCTATGGCCTCGCCGCTGGCGCCGCCTGGGAGGCCGACGTGTGGGGCCGCATTCGCTCGAAAAAAGCTGCCGCGAAGGCTGAAAGCGCCGCGCTGGAAGCCGACTACGAATTTGCCCGCCAGTCGCTCGCCGCTGCGGTAGCGCGTGCATACTTCTCCACCATCGAGGCCGCGCAACAAGAAGCTAACGCTCAGGAGACACTCGGTATCTACCAGGATTATTCGAAACTCACCGACGTGCGCAAACAACAGGGCTTTGCGAGCGACTTCGACGTGTCGCAGATCAAGTCGCGCACAGCCGCCGCCGAAGATGCACTGTACACTGCACAGCAGGCGCGGGCGCAGACCATCCGCGCGATCGAGGTGGTAACCAGCCGCTACCCTGCCGGAAGGTTTGATGTGCGACGTTCCTTCCCCGGTCAACCAAGAAGTGTGCCCGCCGGTTTGCCCGCGCAAATCCTCGAGCGCAGGCCGGATCTCATCGGCAGCGAGCGCCGCTTCGCCGCCGCTTTTCATAGAGTGAACGAGGCGCGCACTGCGCGATTGCCGCGCTTTGTGCTCAGCGCGACCAGCGGACTCGGAACCGCGTCACTCGACTCAGTCGGCGCGCTCGATGCTCTCGTGTGGAGTTTCGCCGGTGGAATTACTCAACCGATTTTCTTCGGCGGTGAACTCAAGGCTGCCCAAGACCTTCGCACCGCCGAGCAAAAGGCCGCTGCCGCAAGCTACGTGGGCTCCGCTTTGCGCGCGTTCGGAGAGGTCGAAGATGCTCTCGCCGGGGATTACTATCTACGTAAACGCGAAGGCGCGTTGGGCGACGCGGTTTCGAGCAGTGCCGATTCGGTGAAATTCAGCAGGGAGCAACTCGAACAGGGCCAGATCGACATGTTCACCGTCTTACGTCTCACTGGGGAAAATCTTGCCGCAAAAGTTCAACTCACCCAGGTCAGAGCTTCCCGCCTCCGCGAACGTGTGAACTTATATCTGGCGCTTGGCGGTGATTTCGCGGGAACTGGCGCGCCAAAATGAGCTCGACACATTTTACGATGGAAGCAAGTCCGCAGCTTACAACAATTAAGAAGCCGGACTTCAAGTAACATGCGTAATGTTTGTTATCGCTAATCCCCCGCTCGAGCAAAGCTGCTCAGAACCATCACAAGAGGATCAGCTATGCGAACGATTACAAATCATTATCGGGATTCTCACATATTAAATCTAGGCTCGGCTGGTGAGCGCGGTCCTTATCTGGTGACTCAAACGGGTGCGTCCCCAAACGATCCACTCGCAAAGGAGCGGATGTTTGTGCTTCGTCCGGATGGCCGCTGGGTTGATTTCAACGCATACGTTTGTCAAGATAAGCCGGAAGCTATGGACGAGATTGTTTTTTCCAGCACGACGGAAGTTATGGAAGCATTCGGCAAATTGATGGGGCGGCCTCAGATTCTCGACCTGCCTGTGAATGAAGCGGGACTCAATGCCTGGATAGAACGTCAGAAAAGTGGCAATCCATTGGAAGCAGCTCACGAATGGGCGGTCGGATATCGAGAACGCCACCGCAAAAAGCGTCGTGGCCATAGCAAGTCGACATTATGGGCAAGGATATTGCCGCAACGAAAGAGACTGCGGAAAATTTAGAACCAGCGGGGTCTGAGTCGCAGCCTGCCGCTCGCCGCGCGTGGTATAACATATTTCCAGTTCTCACTTGGTTGCGCGCCTACCAACCTAAGTGGCTGCGCGCGGATTTGATTGCAGGCGTTACTCTGGCGGCTTACCTCATGCCAGCTGGGCTGGCGGATGCTTCGCTTGCTAATCTTCCGCCCGAAGCAGGTCTCTATGCCTGTCTCTTTTCCGGACTTGTTTTCTGGTTGTTCTGCAGCTCGCAACACACAGCTATCACGGTGACCTCCGCTATCTCGGTGCTGATAGGAGCATCGCTCGGTGATCTGGCCGGAGGCGACGTCTCACGATTCGGTGCTCTGGCGGCGTGCACAGCGTTGATTGTTGGGGGGCTCGCTTTCATCGCGTGGCTGGCAAAAGCCGGAGTGATTGTGAACTTCATTTCCGAAAGTGTCCTTGTCGGTTTTAAATGTGGTATCGCTTTATTTATAGCAAGCACACAGCTACCGAAGCTCTTTGGATTTAAGGGATCGCACGGCGATTTTTGGGAACGCTCCGGCTACTTCTTTTCGCACCTCCGGGAAACCAACATGACTTCGCTCTTGCTCGGTCTCGGCGCGTTCGCGGTGTTACTGTTAGGTAAACGGTTTCTCAAGAATAAACCGGTGTCGCTCTTCGTTGTCGTCGCCGGCATTGTGGCTGCTGCAACCATGGATCTGGGTACCCTCGGCGTGAAACTGCTCGGTCAAGTGCCGCAGGGGCTGCCGCCATTCGGACTTCCAGCGGTGCATGTGTCCGACCTCAACGATCTGCTACCCCTTGCACTAGGTTGTTTTCTTCTAGGTATGGTGGAAACGGCCGCTCTTGGTCGCACCTTCGCGGTCAAGCACGGTTATCGTTTCGACGCGAACCAGGAACTGCTCGGCATCGCCAGTGCTAACGTTATGGCCGGGCTGGGTCACGGATTTCCCGTCAGCGGCGGGATGTCACAGTCGCTCGTCAACGAAAGTAGCGGTGCGCGCACACCGTTGTCGGGATTCATCGCTTCCCTTTTGATGCTGCTAATCGTGTTATTTGTGTCCGGGGCATTGCGATACCTCCCACAGCCCGTTCTCGCAGCCATTGTGCTCATGGCAGTAGCGGGTCTCTTCAACGTGACAGCACTCCGACATCTTTGGCGGGCGGACCGCACTGAGTTCGTGGTCGCCATGGCGGCGCTGTTAGGAGTACTCGGGTCTGGTCTGTTACGCGGCGTTCTCATCGGTGCGATCATTTCGCTGGTGCAACTTCTGCGCCGTGCTTCGCGGCCGCATGTGGCTTTGCTGGGACGCATCCCGGGAACGCGACGATTCTCCGACTTGGCGCGCCATCCGGACAACGAACCCGTGCCTGGCGCGCTCCTAGTCAGGGTCGAATCCAGCCTGCTTTACTTCAATGCGGAGCACGTGCGCGACACGGTCGTAGCCCGACTTCATGCCGGGGTTGCGCGGCCAAAAGTCGTAGTCCTCGATCTTTCGGCGTCACCGCTTATGGACATTCAAGCGTGCGGCGTAGTCATGAACATGGCTGACGACATCAAAGCAGCTGGCGCGCGCCTGCAAATTGTCGAAGCTCGTTCCTCTGTGCGCGATAGGCTCCGCGCAGAGGGAATCGAGGAGCATGTTAGCCAGGTCAATCGCTTTACTTCGGTCGCGGACGCGGTCGAAGACTTTCAAAAACACGGCGATCAATAACAAGCACTAACACCACGATGATCGCAAAGTTTTTAATGGCCTCCTGCCTGGTTGCGACAACTGTAATAATTCACGCCACAGGCCTCTGCATGGTGTTAAGCCACGTGTTGCACTCTGCCGCTCGGCCGGATACGCGCTTTTGGCCAATGACGTGGCTTCTAATTTGCGTCGCGTGGTTCCTGGTTATTATTCACCTCTTTGAGATCTCCGTCTGGGCGCTGTTTTTCTGGTGGCAAAACTGTCTGCCCGATGCCGAGTCGTCGTTCTATTTTTCCGGTGTTACCTACGCCACGATCGGGTATGGCGACGTGGTACTTCCAAAAGAATGGCAACTGTTCGGGCCGGTCGAGGGAGTGACTGGCATTCTGATGTGCGGGCTCTCAGCAGCATTTTTCTTCGTCATAGTGAGTAAAAAAATTCTTCAACTGCATGGACGGTAATGACCGAAATCTGACTGCGTGAAAATGCGATCTGATCCGGCGGAATCGCCAAACCGGGAGCTACAGGAAAAAAAGAGATGGGTGGAGCCCGTGACGGCTTTGCTTATGGCGCTCGCGACACTCAGCACTGCATGGTGCTCATATCAATCAGCGGCCTGGACTCGAAAAAGTAATCGGCTGATGAATGAATTTAACGCGCTGGAGCGCAAGGCTGGTCTGCTGAGCATCCAGGGGATACAGCAAGCGACGGTTCACACCACAATGTTCATGCAAATGCTCGCGGCACAACAGGCGGGCAATGAGAAGTTGGTGAATTTTTACGTCGAACGTTTTCCACCTGATGTGCGCAAGGCTTACGACGCATGGCTGGCCGAAAGGCCTTTTGAAAATCCAAACGCCGACCCGCATCCTTTTGTGCCGAAACTCTACGAAGTGCGGGGAACGCGCGAGGCCGCCGAGGCTAACGCTGAGGCTGCGAGTAGCCTGCAGGAAGCGCGCAACGCCGGCACTGTTTCCGGTCAGTACCTCGCGAACACTGTTTTGTTTGCCGCAGTGCTTTTCTTCGCCAGCGCCTCGGGAAAGTTCGAGCAACGCAGGGTGCGTGTCGTCGCATTCGCTTTTGCTGTGGCTGTTTTTGCGTTTGCGGTTATCCGGACGCTGATGCTTCCGCAATAAACCGATACACGAGCTCGTCATGTCGAAGTACGACCAGGGTCTAACTGCGAAACTAGCGCGTTGACCTTACATTCAACCACCAGGTATAAAACGTATCGTGAAAAACGTCCGCCACGATTTCGATTTCTAGGCAAGCCAGGTACGATAAAAGGCGCGATCATGCCGCCCAAATCCAATATCAGCCTGACGACATCTATGTGTTACGCATCAGCGGCATTTTGAAACGATCCGAATTGGCGCAGAGCAAAACGCCCTCGCCCGCAGGATTAACATGGGATTGAAACCTCGCTTGCTCGTCATTCTTGAAACTTTGAGGGTTGGGAGCGCGGCGCAGATTGGAGAAATGATCTCGATTTTCTTTTTTTTGCATAGCGGTAAAATTTCCAAGATCGCCATCATCGCTGAGTCCCGTTGGGAGACGCTTGCGTTTGGTTTTGCCGGAGCGGGAGTCCGTCGCGCGCCGGTGAAGTTTTTTCCACTTATCGAACCGGAGAAGGCGCGAAGCTGGTTGGCGGAGTAAGCCGTCATTACAGCCCGGAATAAGGGAGGAAGTCACGTGGCCTCCTGTCGCCTAACGAAAATTGTGCCGAATTATTCGCCATTCAGACGCGGAGTATTCCATTTAATTTCTTTCGCTCGATTCCTGTTTGTTATTCTTAGCTTACTCGCCGCGAGCTTGTTGCCAGCAGCGGAACAGACATCGGTCGATTCCATGACGGCGGCCGCAGACGAACTCAAAGCACTACGCGATCAAACGATCATCCAATCTAGAGTATGGCTGGACACAGAGTGGGACCAATTCAAACATGGTGCAGAAGAGGCCAGGTGGACTCTGGGAGGATTATGGGGTTGGGACGTTAGCGACCGGCAAGACTGGGCTGTGCGGCTCAAGGTGCCGTTCGTTTATGACCGGAGCGATCAAGCGTCGGGCCACGTCGACATAGGCGGTCTTGGTGATGTCGAGATTGCCACAGGCACCGTTTTTCGACTGAGCAACAAGTGGCGTACTGGCGGTGGTATCGAGTTGCATGCTGATACTGCCTCTAATCCCGCGCTAGGTGACAGCGTGTGGCGCCTACACCCTTCTTGGTCCGTCGCGCACGATGTTACAAACTGGCTCACCCTTACACCTACGGCAGAATACAACCATTCGATCGCCGAGGAACATAATGTCGCGGCGCAGCGTTATCTTGAGTTGTCCCTCCCAGCCGCTTTCATCCTTCCGTACGATTGGTCGATTGGTACGAACTACAAAGCGAAGATCGACTTTGAAAATGGCGCCCGCTGGACTCACACAATCAACCTGGGTGTTGCCAAACGCCTCTCGAATATCCCGGTTGTTCTCAGTGCCACATTGGAAAAGCAGCTCGACGGCGGCAATAAGAAGTTTCAAGCCAATCTTACAATGACTTACTACTTCGAGAGGTTTCACCTGCCGAAATGACAAATTGGGAAGGAGTCTCACGCTCGCATAGGCCTAGAGTCCAATGTTCCGAGGTTCAAGCTGTCGATCTAGTGAGATATGAGGATTAGGCATCGCCAGCGCGAGCGAGCGAGGCTTGTGACGTAATTCTCAACGCGTCCTATTGCGTCTTGTCGGAGCGGTTTCGATCAGCCCGGGTCGCACGTTCCACCTTTTCAGCTAGGTCACGGGCGACATGCTGCAGCATTATGGTCCGCGTTTCCGGGTTGGCCGCGAGATACCGTTCCAACGTTCCAAACTGCCAACGCATGGCGCGGCCCGGCTCTAGTACTACCGCATCCACCTCGGCCGGAATGCTGCTGAAGATCAGCGCAGAGCCTACGACGTCACCCGCGATCAGTTCACCCAGGACACGTCCATCTCTCGTGACCTGTACTTTCCCACGGACAATTACCGAGACGGTCTCGGGAAGTTTACCACGCTCTATAAGTCGCTCTCCAACCTCAAGCGTGGTCCAGGATCCAATGCTCAGAACCTGGAGGACTTTCCGAGGAGGTAAGTCCCGGAAAACCAGCCGTCGAATGTCCTCCTCCTCGGGTGTCAGTTTAACTGGACGACGCTCGATGAAGAGACGCCATGATTGCAGCAGATTGATCGCCGCAAACACGATAGTCCAACTGAGCGGCGCCCACAGTTTTGTCGGCTGTAGCACAAAATACGGGATCGAGACGAGCGAGGCTCCCACGGCGAACAAGCGCAACCACAGAATGTCGCGAACGCTATAAGCCACCAATAGCAGCACGTTTGCCGCGTGGATGAAATAGTTTGGAGAGAAGGAGTTCATGGTTATTTCCTCTGTTTGGTCAGGTCGCAACGGCAAAGCTCACGGGACAACTGCGCGAGTGCAAGACGATTCGCATGACCCATTTGGACGTAAACGCGGATCACAGCATGATGCGACCGGCTGAAAAAATGCTGATAATTCTCTTCGCAGGAATTCTGCTAATTAGCTGCGCAAGCGGGGACAACCAATCGACAATGGCTGCCCTCGGATCAGGTGCAGTGTTCACGCAGAAAACGAAGCCAAACCTGCCCATGACGGCAAGACGGCAATCAGTATCCGTTACGGCTCTTTGAACCCGCCCGCTTGTTCGTGGGCTTCGATCACGTTGCGCGCTTAATCGAAAATGCGAATCAAAGGTAGTTCGTCGTAATCAATTCGTCTCTTCAAATATTCGCCCTGATCCCCGACTGAACGGCTGGAGATCGCTGATTAAAGTGACGCCGCGATGCTCTTTCCGCGGACCGACTTCGGGAACATGCGGTGAAGCGGTTGTTTGCATAGGCTGGTTAGGCTTTCCTTCGCCATCGGGGAAGAAAATACGATAGTGGAATTCCGGCGAGAGCTGCGAGAAGGCCGAAGAAAAACATCTGAGGCGCACATCGAACGAGGAAGAAAGGCGAATAGCTTTGGTAAAGAGCGAAGCCCGCGAGGTACCTGTGCAATGGGACGAGAAGTAAAGGAGTAGCCCAAGCACCGAGCAAATTGCCGCGCGCGCCGTCAAATGACGGCGCGCGCAAATTTACTTCTCAGGCAACCCGTTATTTGAGTTGCATGTCAACGCCGCCGCCAGTCGCATTGACAGCAACTCCCTGTTGCGTGGAGGAAACGCGGACTAGCACACCGGCCTGATTTGACATTATGGTCCCACTTTTCCCAGCGCCAAGGGTTACGCCCCGGGTTCCGGCGCCACCCACGTCATAATGACCGTTGAAATCTTGAAGATGCTTCAGGTTGAAAACCTCTCCATAAGCGGAAGAACTGGTCGCCCCGACCCTGCCCACCGACAGTCCTTTTACTTTAACCGGATAGTCTTTGCCTCTGTAGGTGAGCGTGCCTGACCCCCAGCTGACACCAATTCCAAGAGCAAAGCCACCGGTGCTCAGCCGCAATGTTGCGTCTGGCTTGGATCCATGATGATGAGTCGCCGCCTGTGTAAATCCTGTCATCACGCCCAGGATTAATAGTGAAACTGCAATCTTCTTTACATTGTTCATAGTTTTTTCTCCTTTGGTTGGTTTCGCCGCACAATAAGAATTTCTCTCAGGCGGTTTCGATTTACGGAGGTCGTATACCCGAAGTCGCAGCGGCTAGTCAAAACATTTATGCATAGTTATTTTGGATACGCCATCGACTTCGCCCGCCGCTGCCGCAGCTTCGTAACGCGCTCGTTGGCTACATTGTTCTGTTTGTCGCTTGCATGTCCTTTGTACTCGGTACGTCTAATTCTGGCTTCGTCTTTATTGTGCGAAGGCCTGAATTCCAGATACCCAAGTTCCACTACTTCGTTGTCATTATTGCCCTATTCGCGTTGTTCTGTAACACGCAGCAACTCAAGCAACTGGGAAGAGCATTCATCGGTCCGAACCCCGGCAAAAAGACTGGTGCGTCAGGTATTAAATCAAGTCAGTGAATTTCAGACTGGTTAGAAAAGGGGACCGGCCCTGTAGCCCTAAAGTCTCATAGACACAGTGCCCAGAGGCTGACAACATTGCTCAGGTGGTTGTCGACGACTTCAGTTCAATATTCTTACGGATGAAGGCGCGACATCGACATCGAGGGCAAGAAGAGGCAGTGCGGGAGATTTTTGGGATAGTAAGTGAAACCTAAGGGACAAATCCAGACACAATGAAATCAGAAATCGTAAGGAAGAATTCGCCACTGATACATTGGCTGGTCGCTACGTTAGGCTTGCTGCCGTTGCCGCTGATGGCACAGCAGATTAATCGAACCGTGCTTCCGGTTCGCGAGCCTACGCCGCCAACTATCACGGAGCTTGACGCGCGCAATGCTAAGGCGCCGCCACGCTTTGAGGTAAAAGCGCCGAAAGGGGCGCCAAACGTTGTCGTCGTTTTGCTCGACGACATTGGCTTCGGACAACCAAGCGCATTCGGCGGTCCGTGCAAAATGCCGACACTCGACAAGCTGGCGGCAGCTGGCCTGCGTTATAACGATTTTCATACCACTGCACTTTGTTCACCGACTCGCACCGCGCTGCTAACGGGACGCAATCATCACGTTAATAACGCGGGCGCGATCATGGAACTCGCCACCGCATTTCCCGGCAATACCGGCATTCGTCCGCAAAGTGTGGCGCCGCTAGCGGAGATGTTGCGACTCAACGGCTACAGCACCTCCGCCTTTGGCAAGTATCACGAAACACCGCCATGGGAGGTCTCGGTGTCAGGACCGCTCGATCGCTGGCCGACTCATTCCGGCTTCGACAAGTTTTACGGTTTCATCGGGGGCGAGACCAATCAGTGGGCCCCGGCCATTTTTGATGGAACCATCCGGGTAGAGCCGCCGCACGAGCCCGGTTATCATTTTACTGTTGATATGACGAACCAGGCGATCGGCTGGATGCAGGCGCAACATTCATTGACGCCGGACAAGCCTTTCTTCGTCTACTTCGCCACCGGCGCGTTGCATGCTCCACATCATGTCCCCAAGGAATATATTGACCGCTACAAAGGCAAATTCGACGAGGGTTGGGATGCCCTTCGCGACGAAACGTTCGCGCGCCAGAAACAAATAGGCGTTATCCCCGCCAACGCCGAGCTAACGAAGCGTCCGAAAGAGATTCCCTCTTGGGACTCTCAGACGTCCGACCAGAAAAAACTTGAGGCCCGGCAAATGGAGACCTTCGCTGGCTTTGCCGAGCACACTGACGAACAAGTAGGACGCCTGGTCGATGCCTTGCAGGAAATGGGCGTGCTGGATAACACATTGTTCATTTACATCGTTGGCGATAACGGCGCCAGTGCCGAAGGCGGACCGGAAGGCGCGTATAACGAAATGATGGCGCTGAATGGCATCATCAATACCGCCGAAATTAACATGCCTCATCTGGATAACTGGGGCGACCCAACGACCTTTCCACATTATGCTATAGGCTGGGCATGGGCCGGCGATACGCCGTTTCAATGGACCAAGCAGATCGCTTCGCATTACGGTGGCACTACTAACGGAGTCGTGATCCATTGGCCCGCGCGAGTTAAAGCCAAGGGAGAAATCCGCTCCCAGTTCACTCATGTCACTGATATTGCGCCTACTGTGTTGGAAGCGGTCGGCTTGCCGTCTCCTAAGAGCGTCAACGGTACGGCGCAGAGACCGTTCGACGGAACGTCAATGGTTTACACGTTCGACAATCCTAAAGCCAAGGAGACACACACGACTCAGTATTTCGAAATGTTTGGAAACCGCGGAATTTATCACGATGGCTGGGTGGCATGCACGCGTCATTCCATTCCATGGCTGATGGTGCCGCTTCCGCCGCTCTCCAAGGACACTTGGGAACTTTACCATGTAGCCGAGGACTTCAGCCAGGCCCACGATCTCGCCGCGCAAAATCCCGGAAAGCTGAAAGAGCTTCAAGACCTCTTCACCAAGGAGGCAATCAAGAATCATGTGTTGCCTATTGATGACCGCAGATCAGAACGCTTCGATGCGAGTATTGCCGGGCGACCCGATCTGATGGGCGATCGGACCTCGCTGACGGTCTATCCGGGCATGACTGGTATGACGGAGAACGCGTTTATTAACGTTAAGAACCGCTCTTATACCATTACTGCCCCAGTTGAATTGCGCGACGCCAACACCAACGGTGTAATCATTGCCCAGGCCGGCGCGTTCGGCGGATGGGTTCTCTATATGAAAGAAGGAAAGGTCCACCATGAGTACAACTTCTTTGGAGTCGAAAGGACCAATATCGGCGGGCAGACGGCCCTATCGCCAGGGAAGCACGAGATCAAATATGAGTTCATAATCGACGCGCCGAAACCCGGCTCAGGTGGTAAGTGCGCGCTTTATGTGGACGGCCAAAAAGTGGCGGAAGGCCGCATTCCCAAAACGCAACCGTACGCGTTTTCAGGAGACGAAGGTGTCGATGTAGGCGTGGATAACGAAACGATGGTATCCAACGACTACAAGCCGGGCGAAAACAAGTTCACGGGCAAAATCGTAAAGGTGACCATAGATACGAAGCCTTCAAATCTGAGTGCGGCTGACAAGAAAACTGTGGAAGAAGCACAAGAAGTAGCCGCGACAATTGAAGACTGATCAGCCTGTGGCACGCTTGCTTGTCAGTGATCCTTAATAAGACTCGTGTAATTGTCATTACAGCGCGGGAGGATCTGGCCGCGCGTGCCACCGCAATGGCGATCGACCCGGTCGCCTTTTTCATGAAGCCGTTCGACGATGAAAAATTCATCGCCGCGGTTGGCGACGCTCTCAATCAAAGCAGGAAATAAACAAACCGCCGAATGAGAGACGCGGTTTAAGATACGATATCTCAAAGCGGTCCGCCTGATGGCAATGCAATCACAACCGCTGCAACGGAGCCGATTGTTACGGTTCTGTTACAAATATCCTAACGGCATATAGGGCTTTTCCCGATGGGCTGGACAGTGTAAAATTTGCGGGCTATGGCAAGCCATCTTCTCGCGAGATTCTACACCCGTCTGATTTCAGGTATTGCAATTCCTGCGGAAGCGTCGCCTAACGAGCAGTCTCGCCACTGGGTGTACAGTAACTTCGACTGTTGAATCGATGAACTGGGTCACCGTCATCTGGTCCGTGGGCAGCGGAGCGTGCCTGACGCTGGCGCTGATCCACGTTGTCGTTTGGTGGAAAGACCGAGCGGCGCGAGCCAATCTTGTTTTTTCAGCGATGGCAATTGCTGTGGCGGCCTTTGCCGCGCTCGAGTTGGCGATGATGCAGGCGCAAACGCCAGAGCAATTCGGCAGCGACGTACGCTGGGTTCATGTTCCGGTTTGGGTCATAATCGTGTCGCTCGTCATTTTCGTGCGTCTCTACCTAAAGGCGGGAAGACAATGGCTCGCCTGGACAGTCGTCGGCGTGCGGACGTTATCGTTGATCCTTAATTTTATTTTCTCGCCGAATATCAATTTTCGGCAGATGGCTCCCCTTCGGCACGTCTCATTCCTCGGAGAATCCGTTTCGGTCGCAGCGGGTGTGCCGAATCCCTGGATGCTGGTCGCCCAGTTGAGCTTGGTGTTGCTCGTGATCTTCGTGATGGACGCCACAATAGCTGTATGGCGACGGGGCGACCGGCGACAAGCGCTCATGGTGGGCGGGAGCATTCTGTTTTTCACTATGGCGGGGACTGTGGAAGGAATAACAATAACGTGGGGAATCATCTCCATGCCGCTGACAGCAAGCTTGTTTTATCAAGGCCTTGTCGTGGTGATGGCCTGTGAGTTGAGCTACGATGTGGTTCACGCCGCCGCGCTCGCCCGCCAGTTGCAGGTCAGCGACGCGGGCTTGCGCGAAAGCGAGGAGCGTTTCCGGAGTGTAGCCGACGCAGCGCCAGTCCTAATCTGGATGTCTGGTATGGACAAACTCTGCACTTTCTTTAACAAACCATGGCTGAAGTTTACGGGCCGTGGCCTGGAGCAGGAACTGGGGAATGGCTGGGCCGAAGGCGTACATCCAGACGATCTACAAAAATGTCTCGAGATTTACACGGAGGCTTTCGATGCGCGGCAGCCTTTCGTTATGCAATACCGGCTGCGACGTTATGATGCCGAATATCGTTGGATTTCGGACCAGGGCGTTGCCCGATACGACGCGCAAGGAAACTTCGCCGGCTACATTGGTTCATGCGTGGACGTCACGGAGCTGGTAAACAAAGAACAGGCTTTGCGGGAAAGCGAGGAGCGGATGAGCCTTGCGGCGGAAGCCGCCAATCTCGGAATGTGGGAGTGGGACTCGAACACGGATGAGGTGTGGTCCACGACGACGCGCCGTTCTGTTTTCGGGTGGCCTACGTCCGGAAAAATCACATTGAAGGACCTTATTTCCGTTGTGCATATCGATGATCGCGATCGACTCCAACAGGCACTCAGAGATGCGATCGAAAATAGTAAAGACTACGAGTCGGAGTTTCGAGTCGTGCTTCCCGACGGTAGCGTCCTTTGGATGCTAGCGCGTGGGCGCTGCGTGAGGGGGGCAGACGGCAAGGCTGTTGGGCTGCGGGGCATTTCGATGGATGTAACGGAACTGGTAAACAAAGACACCGCGTTGCGGGAGAGCGAAGAGCGCATGCGTGTCGCTGCGGACGCAGTTAATTTGGGGATTTGGGAATGGGACCTGAGTAGAGATGAGATTTGGGCGACCAATGCTCGACGGGCCCTTTTGGGATGGCCGGCTTCAGGAAAAATCGGGTTCGAAGCTTTTGTTTCTCGCGTGCATCCCGACGATCGCGATCGCGTTCGACAAACAATCGACGATGCGATCCACAACGGGAAAGGTTATGATTCCGAGTATCGGTTAGTTCTGCCGGATGGAATTGTACGTTGGATGGCGACGCGCGGAAGTGTGCATTTGGATGGTAATGGCAAACCAGCGCGACTTTTGGGAGTCAGCATCGACATTACGGCTCGAAAACAGGCTGAACTGGAAGCACTGCAACACCGTGAAGAGCTCAGCCATCTCAGTCGAGTCGCAGCGATGGGTGAATTGGCGGCTTCCATTGCCCATGAACTGAATCAGCCGCTTTCCGGCATCTCCAGCAACGCCAGTGCGGGACAGCGCTTTATTGATCGCGGCGATGTCGATCTTCGCGAACTTCACGAACTGCTCGGTGACATCATGGCTGATGCACACCGCGCCGGCGCTGTGATTCGCGGCATTCAGAGGATGGTGAAAAAAAGCGTCCCGAACCGGCAGCAGGTGAATCTGAACGATCTTGTAAGCAAGGTGGTGCACATGGTAAAGCCGAATGCAATGCTTCAATCCTGCGAGGTGGAGACTTTGCTCGAGCCGAATCTGCCGCCGATTGAAGCAGACCCGATTCAGCTCCAGCAGGTCCTGCTCAACCTCACGATCAACGCTTTCGATGCCATGGACGATACGCCGGCACCCCATCGCAAGGTGGTGATTGAGACGGAAAAGGATAATGACGGCGCAATTCGCGTGAGCGTGCGCGATTATGGGGTTGGTATTCCAGAGGAAGCGCGCGAGCGCGTATTCGAACAGTTCTTTACCACGAAGGCCAAGGGATTGGGGATGGGGCTCGCGATCGTGCGTTCAATCGTCGAATCCCACGGCGGCATGATCGTGGCAGAAAATGCCGATGGCGGAGGTGCGCGATTCTGCTTTACTCTAACGGCAAGCGGCGCAGCTTTGTGAGAATTCCTTCAAACAGTTTGGTCTTTGCGATCGACGATGACGCATCCGTGCGGAAGGGTCTGAAGCGACTGCTCCGCTCCGCCGGGTACAAAAGTGAAATTTTTGAATCCGCATCCGATTTTCTCGAGCGCGACCAACACGCCGGACCCGCGTGCGTGATTCTCGATGTTCGGATGCCGGCTTTAAACGGGATGGACCTCCAGGAAACACTCATCCAGCGACGACGCGACGAACAGCTCGTCTTTATTACGGGTCACGGCGATATCTCCATGTGCGCTCAAGCCATGAAAGCGGGCGCGGTTGATTTTCTTCCAAAGCCGTTTCGAGCTGACGAGTTGCTTCAATGTGTTGAACGCGCCCTGATCCGGTCCACAGAGCAGCGGCGGCGCAGTACGGAAAAGAACAAAGCTCGGCATCTTCTTGCTTTGTTGACGCCGCGGGAGTTCGAAGTGATGCAACTTGTCACTACTGGCATGTTGAACAAACAGATTGCAGGCGAACTTGGGACTGCGGAAAAGACAGTGAAAGTTCATCGTGGCCGGATGATGCAGAAGCTGCGCGTCAGTTCCGTTGCGGGACTTGTTCGATTGGTTGAAAAAGCGGGCATCGCTCCTGCGGCCCGGCATGAGACTAAGGTCTAATAGTCGGTTGGCACAAGGCGACTGTAATCTTAGTCACTTTGCCTAACCCAAGTACCGATGTTATCTGCTTGCTCGACGATGATCCGTCCGTATTAAAAGCGGTCGGCCGCTTGCTCTCGTCGGCTGGCTGGCAAGCGCAGCAGTTTAGCGATCCGGAGAAATTCCTGGAGTACGCCAGGATTCACCGCGTTCCCGTGGCGGTGCTGGATGTTTGGATGCCAGCAATGAATGGTCTGGAGGTTCAATCGCGGCTCCGCGAGCTTTCGCCTTCAACGCGGGTGATTGTGTTTACCGGAAAAGATGATCCACGCGTTCGTTCCACCGCGTTGAACGCAGGGGCTACGGCCTTCCTTACCAAACCTTTCGACGATGAGGAATTGCTCATTGCCATTCGGCTCGCGCTCGCTTCTGCAACATGAAAATCTCGTTCCCAAAATACGGCCCAGGCGAGCTGCTCATCGAGGAACGAGGTGCGCGATGCATCATCTCGTCAGTGATCATCGGCTTTTTCGCCGGCTTGTGCGGAAGCTACCTTCTGCAAAATAAATTCTGGTTGTTGACGATCGCGCTGATCGGTATTGCCGGCATCTTGCTTTGTCTTGGCGGAGCCGCGGGCATCTTCCTCAACTATAGTAGGGTCGACGGAGCAGCCAGCGCCTACAGCGCACCCAGCGCCAACATCAGGCAAGACGTGCCGCGAATTATTTCGCAGTGGGATTATCGGGTCAAAAAACCGATTCGGCCGTACGCGGCTGGCGACAGCCCAAGCGGGGAAACATGCGATGGTCTTAGTCCAGACCCTTTCGCGATAAATGATAATGTCTGGTTCAATGACGGCTCACTTGAATGCGCCGCTCCTACTTTTATTAAAGGCCCAGCCGAGGCTGAGGAACCGATAACTAAAGCGTTTCCGCAAACCACTGACTCCGTTTGCACCGCGCCCACTGTCGATGATGCGGCCATTTCGAGGTAGGACCAAAGTCCTATAGACGAGCGAATGGTCGCCACTGAAAATGGCTTCTGATCACAAAAAGACCTAGGAAATAAATTAGCGAAACCACGATTCATCACTTATAGCCTGTATTGCTTATGAAAAAGTTCTTTATTCTACCGTTACTTCTGTTCGGATTCGCAACCGTTTCGCTGCGAGCCGGCCAGGAGGTCTACAAGCAGGTTGCCCCGCCGCCACCACCACTTTGGGGAACTGGCTTTTATGGGGCGCTCGATGCGGGCGCGAATATCTACCAGAATCGCGGCGACTCCCAAACTTTTACGGACGATAATCCGAATTCCCCTTTTTTTGGAAGCAACCTCATCGTGGACCCCAAAAATGACGTTGGCTTTTTCGGCGGCCTCAAACTCGGTTACGTCTTTGGCACGGGTATAGTTCGTCCAGCGGTTGAAGGGGATTTCTTTTATAATGGCTTTAGAGGTGGCGCTGATTTCACCCTGAATGAGGCCTTCACGGCGTGTCCCGACTGCCCGACGGTTCTTACGACTCGCAAAGCAAATGTGACTACCTGGATTAACTCAGGTGCATTTATGGCGAACTTCATCTTGAGATTCGCACCTGGAAACCAAAGATTTCAGCCGTATGCCGGAGCCGGGGTCGGCGTTTACTATGCTGAGTCTGCTGGGACGGAGGTCCGAGATCCCGTAACTAATACAGTCCCTATCAACACTGGTGGCGGGCAAAGTCACGCGGACCTTGCGTGGCAGATTATTGCGGGCTCAGATTACTATTGGACCCCAAAGTTCAGCACCTTTATTGAATACAAGTTCCTGAATTACACGAGCACGCAAATCAATACGAATCAAGATCGCGATCTGAGACAGCATCTACTAGGTGCTGGTGTGCGACTCCACTTCTAGACGTAACAGCGAATTTTCTTTGATTTGGTTAAGTCGATCGGCCTCCTTTCATTTGGAGGCCGATTTTTTTGAAATGGGATATCGCGACTGATGGGCAATTAATTTTCTCGGATTTGGACGTCGGGGACAATAAAATCGAGCCATGAGAATGAGATTGTCTATCTTTGGAGGGACAGTGTTCGCGACGATCGTCCTCTCGGCACCAGTCCTTTTCGCTGGGCCTGAGCCATACACTTCGAAGGAAGTCGCGCCGCCAACGATTACGCAGAGCGAACCTTGGCATTTTACGATCGCAGCACCTGGCTGGATGCCAGGCATGACTGGGACAACCGGACTCCACGGGATCGACGCCGATGTAGATATCGACTTCGGCCAAATTCTGCGCCACCTCGACATGATTTTCGCAATGCGGGCGGAGGCAGACAAAGGTCCCTTCGGTATATACGGTGAGTTGATCTACATGAGTCTTTCCGACAGCGCCGACGTAAACGGGCTGATCCAGAAGGTGGACGTGCGAGTGGACCAGTACTTAGCTGACGCCGGATTGAGCTGGCGGTTCATCAACCAACCGCGTTGGTCACTCGACCTGACAACCGGCTCGCACTACACGAATTTATACGAACGACTCACTTTGCAGAGGAATACCGTTGCGATCGACGAGGCGAGCGTACGCTTCGTCGACGACATCAGCGCCGCCTTGCGTAATCGCCTGAATGAAGACATTTCCAACAGCGACTTTATTGCCAGGCTCAAGAACAAAATTCGCACGGACATTGCCAACCGGATCGACAACTCGTTAGGCGGCGAACAGCGTAGGCCGAGTGTTCCAATCGCTCCATTGGGCGGGCGTATTCGAGAAGATATTGCCCAACGAGTCGAGCAATTTATCCAGCTAAAAAAGGCTGAGCTCCGGGCACGCGTAGATGCGCTCGTGGCGAGGGGCGTCGACCGCCGGGCCGCTGTCGACAGAGTACTTAGTGCGGCAAAGGCGCGGATCGCCAATCAACTTGCATTTCGCCTGGATAAGGCGCTGAACCGAACTTTCTCAAAAAACGAGTACTGGTTCGATCCATACATCGGACTCCGTGGCCGCTACAACTTTAATAAAGTGTTTTACACGGCCGTGCGCGGCGAGATCGGAGGTTTCGACGTCGGTTCCGACTTGATGTGGGAGGTCGAGGGCGTGGTCGGGATCAACCTCACCCGTTGCATTTTCACTGAGGTCGGTTATCGGGCACTCAGCGTCGATTACCAGAATAACGGATTTCTTTTCGACACGATCACTCACGGTCCGCAAATCACCACTGGAATTACTTTCTGAAGCATTCGTTTGGAGTTCTATTATCAAACAACAACACTAAATCTATGAAACTAATAAGACATATCTTACCCGCTACGGTCATGGCTGCATGCACGATAATGTTACTCGGCTGCGCTAGCACATCGACCAGCACGCAGAACAAAGAGAGCATGCTGGTAGCATCCGGCTTTAAGGTAATCACGCCTAAGACGGCTGCGCAGCAACAAAAGCTCCAAAACCTTCCGCCAGGCAAGGTAACCATGATCCAGAAAGGCGGGAAAACCTACTACATTTTTCCGGACCCAGCTAACAACCGCGCCTATGTCGGTAGACCCAGGGAGTATCAGGCTTATCAACAGCTCCGCGCGACAAATAAACTTGCGACGGAGAACCTGGAAACCGCTGAGACGTACCAGGACGCGGAGATGCAGTGGAGTTTATGGGGCGGATGGGGGGGAGGCTTTGGGCCATGGGGACCAATGGCAGGGCCGTATTAGTTTAGAGCGCAATCACCAACTGCGCTGCGCGATCCCGCTTCGTTCTGATACAGATTCAAATGATTTTGTCTGGTGCGAGCCCTTTCGAAGGGCTGAGCGCGCGTGGCAAATTCATTAACTAAGGAGCAGCGATGAATTCCGCAATCACAGGAACACTGGTGTTCGCATGTCTTTTTGGAGCGGGCGTATTAGGGGTACGCGTGCGAGCTGCTCTTCCCGAAGATCACCTGAGCTCCGAGACAAAGGACGCTGTTAAGGTCGGGATGGGATTGGTCGCGACGATGGCAGCCCTGGTCCTCGGACTGCTGGTTGCCTCAACCAAGGGTACGTACGACACACAGAAGGGCGAGGTGACGCAGATGGCGGCTAAGATTGTTTTCCTCGATCGGGTGCTGGCAAATTACGGGTCTGAGACCGCGGAGAGCCGCGAACTTCTCCGTCGCTCGGTCGGAAGTGCGATCAGTCACATGTGGCCGGACAAGAAGTCCTCTCAAACTGCACAACTGGATCCGAGTGGATCTTCGGGCGAGGCGGTGTTTAACTCAATCGAGAAGCTGTCGCCACAGAACGACGTGCAGCGCTCGCTTAAGTCTCAAGCCGCACAGATCGCCACCGATCTTGGTCAAATGCGGTGGTTGCTGTTTGAACAGACTGACACGTCGATTTCTGTTACCATGCTGATCGTTTTGATCTCCTGGCTGGCGATCATTTTTATGAGCGCAGGCTTGTTCGCGCCGCCAAATGCCACGGTTATTATTGCGCTAATGCTGGCCGCAGTGTCAGTAGCAGGAGCGATCTTCCTGATCCAGGAACTGGATATGCCATTCGACGGGGTGATCCAGATTTCTCAGAGGCCCATGTACAACGCCTTAGTCCATCTCGGGCACTAGCACGCCGAGCGATAATCACCGCCCGCGGCGTGTTTGTTCGGGCGCCATCGTGGTCGCGAGGCAGAACAAGTCACGCCGAATCGGCGACCAAGCCTGATCGTCGTATAGCCCTAAAGTCCTATTGCCTGTAGCGCCGCTTCCGGGTTTTGCTTATCTCCAAGGATCAACCAGCAAAGCAGCCCCGCAATGACAGCAGCGGTAAGCGCAAATGATGAACTCAGTCACTCACTTTGAAATTTTTGCCGAGGAACCGGACAAGCTCGCGCAGTTTTACCGGACTCTGCTTGGCTGGCAGAAGGACAATCCTGGCGACGAGAAGGAGAGTAATTGAAGCCACCGGGTATTGTAACGGCGAAGTAATCGATTGGATTCAATTAGAAGCACTCGGCCTCTCGAGCCATTCTTATGAAACAGTGGCGACCGAGTGAGATAGAGCTGGTGAAGTAAGTCAGTCGACTCGATTCTGAAACGCGCGGACCGCAGCTGGGAAGGTGCGGCCCGCGACTTCACCGGTGAACCTCTACGACAACCATTCCACGACCAGGGACTAACTTATCCCAAACGAACCTATTTTCCTCGTTCCCAAGTTCCAGGATAGACACGATGGAGGAAAGCTGCCATCTCAACCGTCTACTGAATGACTGAAAATCAGGTACTCACTGCGCTCTGGACTGGGATCTACCTCCTGATCCAGCTTGGCGTGATTGCCCGGGCTATTTTGCGACCTCACCGGGAACCAGCTTCGCGAGTAGCGTGGGTCGTAGTCATTGTCGTTCTGCCCGTGATCGGTATCATCGCTTACATCCTGCTCGGTGAAACCAATATCGGTCGCCGGCGGGTAAGTCGCATGTGCGCGGTGCTGGCCGC
>Ga0209267_1000507_pt1 | contig 28275 bp, 14 predicted proteins | sample GraSoiAngelo_137_FD_185894 | JGI IMG/M metagenome (GOLD analysis project Ga0209267, IMG submission 185894) | Grasslands soil microbial communities from the Angelo Coastal Reserve, California, USA - 14_0929_09_30cm (SPAdes) (version 2) | ecosystem: Environmental > Terrestrial > Soil > Grasslands ... | reverse complement strand
AGGCGATCACCTTGTCGTAGTCCGCAGCGGTTGGACCAAATTGTTCTGCAAATTGCTGCACGGTCAGAAAATTTCGGTATTGCGGGCTAGTCGGGTCATAAAGCTGCTGGATCAGCAACTCGAGTTCTCCTTCGTTCCGTAGAGGCAGAGTTAGCGCTAAATTTAGCCGCTGGGTCGCTGGCAATGGACCAACCGGGCGAGCGTTTGGAGGCGCGGCCATCCGCGTTTTGAGCACCTGACGCTGTGCCTGTGCCGGCACACCCAGCAGGAATAGGCTTGCCGCGCAGATCGCCACCAGTACAAACCGAAGCGAACCATTCTCACGACTATCCTCAGACCGCGGGGCCATGTTTCCCTCCCGATTGTTCTGGTGACTGCCACAGCGTGCTTTGGGACGGTGGGTGTCAGTGGTCCGGCAAAAGCCTTGGGCGCTGGCACCCTTCCGGAACTGGTGCGACCGAGCCGAGTTTTGACAAACGCCCTAACCTATCGTGGATCCGCGTTACGCCGTAAAACACCCTTGGTGACCGGAAAGCACCACAGCCCTCACACACGGCTGCCTCTCGCCCTAGCTGCACTCTTCATAGGCGTTCCCGCGGTGTCAATCCGCTTCGATGTCATTTGAACGTTCCCGCCTAAGCTGTTCCATTCTCAAAAGATATTCTTCCTCATTCCCGGGCCGGAACCGCCTGCCGTAAGCCCTTGACGCGGTCCTTCCCGGTGTCATGCTGTAAAATCAATCCAATATGCGCGCTCTCTTGAGCTTTTCTTTCGGTGTGCTACTCATGGGGGCTGCCATTGTCCGGCAATCGGGTCCCTCGGCTAGCGGGGAGAAGCCATTTCCTGGAAGGTTCTCTGACGTTACCGCCGCTCTCGGAGTCCACTACAATTACTTCTCTTCGCACACCTCCATGCATTATTTGGTGGAGACCATGGGCGGCGGTGTCGCCCTTTTCGATTACGATAACGACGGTCGCCTGGACATTTTTATGGTCAGCGGCGCACCCCTCCAGGATCCCACGCCCAAGGGCTCCATCCCTCAGAAGACTGGACCAAATTACTGGAACCGTCTTTATCACCAAAAGGCTGATGGCACCTTCGAAGACGTCACTGACAAAGCGGGCCTCGAGGGCGCTGGCTATGGGATGGGTGTTGCCGTCGGCGATTATGACAACGACGGTTTCGAGGATCTCTACGTCACGGCTTACGGCGGCAACAAACTCTACCACAACAAGGGCGACGGCACTTTCACCGACGTTACCGAGAAAGCAGGCGTCGGCGGTTCTGGATGGTCTGCCAGCGCCGCTTGGGTCGATTTAGACAATGACGGCTTGCTCGATCTTGTTGTCCTCCGCTACCTTCAGTGGGATTTCGACGACATCTGGTGCGGCGAGCACAAGGAAGGCTACCGTGCCTATTGCCATCCGGACGTCTTTCAGCCCATTTCTCCACTCGTCTACCACAACGACGGCAACGGCCATTTCACGGAAGTCTCGCAAAAAATCGGTCTCGCAAAACCCGGCAAGGGCCTGGGTATCGCTCTCGCCGATTACGATCGCGACGGGCATATTGATCTCTTCATTGCCAACGACTCTATGGTCGAATTCCTCTATCACAACAAAGGCGACGGAACCTTTGAAGAGGTGGGCCTCCTCTCCGAAGTCGCCGTCGACGGCGACGGCCGCACTTTCGCCGGTATGGGCGTCGATTTCGCCGACTATAATAATGACGGCTGGCCGGATCTGATCATTACGGACCTAGCCAACCAGCGCTACGCCCTCTACCAAAACAACCGCGACTCGACTTTCACCTACGACAGCTTCACGTCCGGTATCGCTCGCATCACCATGCCCCACTCCGGATGGGGCGTTCGCTTCCTCGACTACGACAATGACGGTTGGAAGGATCTCCTGGTCGCCCAGGGCCACGATCTTGACACCGTCGAGCTCAGCTATCCCAATCTCCATTACCGCGAACCCATGCTTCTTCTGCGCAACACCGGCAAAGATTTTGTCGACGTTTCTGGTGCATCCGGCGCCATCTTCAGCCAACCGTGGCTGGGCCGCGGCATGGCCATCGGCGACATCGATAACGATGGCCGTCTCGACGCCGTCGTTACCACCAACGACGGCCCTGTCCACATCCTTCACAACGAAACGCCCACGCAAAACCATTGGCTCACCCTCAAACTTGTCGGCCACAAAAGCAATCGCGACGCCATCGGCTCCGAAGTGAGACTTGTCACCTCCAAAGGTCAGCAATGCGCCACCGTCTCCACCGCCGGCAGCTATTTGTCTTCTAGCGACAAACGGGTTCACTTCGGCCTAGGCCCTGAATCCGTCGCCCAATCCATCGAGATTCGCTGGCCGAGTGGCATCGTGCAAACTCTGAAAAACATCCGAGCCGATCAAATCCTCCAAGCGGATGAACCGCTGCCCGGCTCGCCCCCGGTGGCGGGAGCGTCTCCAAAATGAGCGCGGGCCCTGTCCCAAGGCCGCCAAGCCGTGTCTTGCGGCTCCTTCTTGTCGCCCTCAGCTCTCTCGGCGTCCTGGCCCTTTCACAATCTGCCCTCAGCCAGCAATCCACCGAAAAGCCCCAAAATATTCCGCTCCCTCGGCCCTCCGGCATGTCCACCGGCGGGATCCACGCCCCTATCAAAGATTCCCACTCGCGCCCCATCACTGCCGGCGGATTCGTGGACGACGCTCCCGTCGTGTTCGTCGACATCACGCATCAAGCCGGCCTCGACAAGTTTCATCACCGCTCCGGCTCTCCCGAAACGTCGACCATCCTCGAAGCGCCGGGCTCCGGCGTCGCCCTTCTCGACTACGACAACGATGGCTGGCTCGACATTTATCTCCTTAACGGATCGACCGTTGCCGCCACAAAAGGCGCAGAGTCCGCGCCCCGCGCCATGCTCTTCCACAACAATCACAACGGCACCTTCACCGACGTCACCGACAAAGCCGGCGTGTCCAATGATCGCTGGGGTTTCGGCGTGGCCGTCGGGGACTACGACAACGACGGCTGGCCCGACATCTACGTCTCCAACTACGGCAAAAACCGTCTCTACCACAACAATCACGACGGCACGTTCACGGATGTCGCCGAGAAGGCTGGCGTCGCACTCGGCGGCTGGTCCACCGGTGCAACCTGGGGCGATTACGACCGCGACGGCTTGCTCGATCTATTTGTCCCGGGCTACGTTCATTACGATCTCGAGCATCCCATCCTGGCAGGGAAGGGCGGCGTCCCCGAAGGCGCCTGCCAATACCGCGGCGTCAACGTTTTTTGCGGGCCCCTGGGGCTGCTCGGCGAAAGCGATCATCTCTTTCACAACAACGGCGACGGCACCTTCACCGACGTCAGCCTCAAAGCTGGCGTCGCCGATCAAGAAGGCCGCTACGGCTTCGCTTCCGTCTTCGCCGACCTTGACGAGGACGGCTGGCCCGACCTCATCGTCGCCAACGACTCCACGCCGAACTATCTCTATCGCAATCGCCACGATGGCACGTTCGAGGACGTCAGCTACATGAGCGGCTTAGCCCTCAACGAAGAAGGCCGCGCGCAAGCTTCAATGGGCATCGCTCTCGGCGACTACAATCGTGACGGCCGTCTCGACCTGTTCATCACTACATTCTCCGACGATTACAAAACTCTCTATCGCAATGACGGTGACGCCAGCTTCACCGACGTTTCTTTCAAAGCGGGTCTCGGCAGCGCAACGATTCCTTTCCTCGGTTGGGGCACCGCCTTCCTTGACTTCGACAACGACGGACTTCTCGACCTCTTTATAGCCAACGGCCACGTCTACCCCATCGCCGATCAGCGCGATTGGGGCACCACTTGGAGGCAGCGCCCCCAGCTATTTCACAATCTCGACGGCTCCAAATTCCAGGAAGTTCCGCCTGTCACCGGCAGCGGCCTCGCCTCGGTCGTTTGCGCGCGCGGCGCCGCCTTCGGCGACCTCTTTAACGACGGCCACATCGATGTGGTCCTCAACAACATGGATTCGGCCCCGACCCTTCTTCGCAACGTCGTCCACAACCTGAACCATTGGGTCACCCTGAAACTGGCGGGCGAGACCTTCCCGTCTGTTCCATCATCTTCCTCTTCTCTAGGGGCGCGCTTTACCTTCCTCTCCCACGGCGCTAGCCCGTCGGCCTTTTCCTCCCATAAGGCGGTAGCCCCGGTCGGCAAGGCTACGCTGTTCGCAGGGTCTGCGGCGTTCTCTTCAGTACCAGTCGACGACCGTGGCGGCCACATTTCCGCTTCGCCCGACACTCCAATTCACCATTCCTCTCGCGACGCCATGGGCGCGAAAGTCTTCCTGACCGCAGGCGGCATCCGCCAGCGCAGCGACGTCTTCAGTGGCGCCAGCTACGCCTCCACTTCCGACTTGCGCCTCCACTTCGGCCTCGGCTCCGCCACCAAAGTCGACAAACTCGAAATCTTCTGGCCCGGCGGCCTGCGCGAGGAACTCATCCTTCCCTGTATTGACTGCATCGTGCAAATTGTTGAAGGCAAAGGCGCTGCCACGACTGTCTCCCGATAGCTGGCCTGAAACAATGGTAGTCAGATGTCTCCTCGGGCCCGCACAAGCTTGCATCCCTTAGTTGTTCGGGGTGCAACCAAACCGCTGCGCTCTGCTGATATTGCAAATTACTGCTCCAGGACAAGCGCGGTCATTCCGAACCCGCAAAGTGGGTGAGGAATCTGTGGCTAGATTCTCAAGCTGTCGCAGGTCGACAAAAGCGCTGCTTTCATTCAGCCGCTTGATGAGCTTTCGCCCTTGCGCCCGGACTCTGTAACTCCCCTGTAGCGGTTGCATTCGAGAGGGAATATTCCATTCTATCTCACGTGTTTCCATACAATTAGGAGGGAACGTGAAGATGACATGCCGGTGCATTGACTCCCACCCTCGTCTGTCAAAGACTGCGCGCAAAGTTTTGGGGATACGGCGAAGGGTGTCCGTCTCATTTCTTGGTTCGGGGTTTGTCCGTTGCACTTGGATTCGGTTTGGATGCACCGACCTTGAGTGTATTGAGGGGGGCGAGTGATGAAGATCTTCTCCAGGTTCCGCAATCCCATTTCGCTTCTGGCTTCCCGCTTTTGGCCCGCGTTCGCGTTGGCTGTCAACCTTTCGCTGTTCCTCGCGCCCGCCAATTTGCACGCGCAAGCGGTCAGCAGAATTAACGGCGAGGTGACGGACCAAGCTGGCGCGGTAGTTCCCGAAGCGAAGGTCACGGTGACTAACGTCGACACCAACGTGTCCCAGACCACTTCCACTACATCGGCGGGCACGTACTTAGTGATTGACCTCATACCGGGCACGTATGTCGTTAAGATTGAAAAAATTGGATTCAAGACCTTTGTCAGCAAGAACGTTGCGGTCGTTGGTGGGGCTACATCGACGGTTAACGGCGCACTCGTGCCGGGGACGGTTACCGAGACAGTTGAGGTCACGGCTCCAGCACTTGCTTTGCAAACTGAACAACCAGAGATTGGCACGACAATCAGCGAGACGCTGTCGCAGGAGCTTCCGCAGTTAATCGGCGGGAATAACCGTCAGATTGACAATTTCATATTTCTGGCACCGGGTGTCACGGGGGGCGGATTCAGTCACCGCATCAATGGCGGCGTGGACCAGCAGACGGAAGTCATGTTCAATGGAGTTCCCGAGGCTTTCTCAGAAACCGCTGGCTTCACATTTTGGAATCAGCCGCCTTACGACTCGATCAAAGACGTGGACGTGCTGACCGGCACGTTTTCGGCGCAGTACGGTTTGGGGCAAGGCGTCGAACAGTATCGGACAAAATCCGGAACCAACGTTATCCATGGCGACGCTTTTTACTTTTATAGGGACGACAAGCTCTTTGCCGCGCCCGGCGCGTTTTTGGATACCAATCCAAACAACCACGGCGTGGTGGATCAGCCCAATACCAACATCCAAACCGACTGGGGCTTCTCTTTCGGCGGGCCGGTGTTCTTGCCCAAAATCTACGACGGGCGAAACAAAACGTTTTGGTTCGTTAGCTACGATAGGTACAGGCAGTCTTTCGCGGCGGGCCCCATCACTCTTCCCACACAGGCGGAACTCTCGGGAGATTTTAGCGGCTTGGTCAACCCAAACAACGGGAAGCCGATACCTGTTTTCGTTCCTACCGCTTGGGCATCCAATGCATCGCTTATCCCCGCAGGTTGCGCAGTCCCATCGAGCGGGCCAGGTAGCCCAGGAACGCAGTGGCCCGGCAACAAAATTCCAACGAGCTGTTTCAGTCAGGTGTCGGCAGGCTTACTAAAGCAGTTCCCCATCCCGGCGCCCACCAACGCTACGGCCGTGATTAACAACTACAACCCGACGACGATCAGTTTGAACCTACAGACGGACGTCAGTGTCAATATGGACCATAACTTGTCGGCGAAGCAGGCGATCCACGGCCTTTACTGGCGTCAGTATTTTCCAGTCCCATCCAACGCGGACTGGGTCAATAGCCCTCTCAGTAACCGATTCATAAACACGGTGTTGGGACGGGCAGTGGCCCTCAGTTATTCCAATGCCATCACTTCCCGCATGGTAGCGACGGCCGGGTTTTTGTATGTTTATCAGGGCAATGATTTTTTCCCTACACACCTACTCACCAGTACGTTCCCCGGCGTTCGGCCCTCCGGTTTATCGGGGCAGCCCAACGCTTTCCCGAGCATTAACTTTGGTGGCGGCCCGTGGGAGCCACAAAACTTTGGGCCCGGGAACGGCTTATCATCAACCGTCAACCACAAAACAGGGTATTCGTTCCTGGGCAATTTGCTTTACCAGATGGGGCGGCACACCATGAACATCGGTGTGGATATCCGGAAGACGCACCAGGATGACTTCGAAGCGGGCGGCTCCGGGGGCCAGCCGGGAGCGGCAGGAGCGCTGAACTTTACCTCCGACATAACGGCAGACCCGAATGAGCAGGTCGACATTTGTGGAAGTCAAGCCGGTTGCACTAGCGCACCAGGCACCAATACCGGAAATGGCTTCGCCAGCTTCTTACTCGGGAATGTCAGCGTAGGCGGCCGTGGTGGCGCTGGTAACACCAACCTCAGGAACACTTACGTGGCACCCTATTTCCAGGATGACATGCAGATTAAGCCGCGCCTCAAGGTCAACTGGGGTGTGCGTTGGGATTTGGCCCTTCCCTTCAAGAACGATTTTGGCACCAATCAGCTTACGTTCTTCGATCCTAACGTGGTCAACGCACCTGAGATCAACCCCAAAACCGGCCAGCCGCTGCTAGGCGCGATGGCGAAGCTAGGAACATGCTCTGGGTGCAGTGGTTGGAGCCACATGGACATGGACTGGCACCACTTCAGCCCGCGCGTGGGGTTCACGTACCAACTCACGCCCAAAACCGTCTTGCTCGGCGGTGCTTCCTGGTACTGGTTAGACACGGGCGCCTTCGAGTACGGGGTCAACAAGGTTGCCGTGAACTACGGAAACAATTTGAATGGCCTGGTGTCGATTGGTCAGCCAGCGCCCCAGATTCCCGGCTTGGGTCTGTGGGATACGAATCCTTTGCCCTCGTTGCCATCGGTCCCGTTCAGCCCCGAATTCTTCAATGGCACGTCGATTCTAGGCTTCGGGCAGGTTCACGAGCTGCCCAGGCATGTGAATCAGGCATACGACGAGCAATTTGTCCTGGGTGTTCAGCGCGAGTTGCCCTGGAACATGTTCCTTTCCGTTTCCGCAGTGCACACGCATGACATCCACTTGCCCGCCACGCTGGAGTCGGGCGTCCAATCACTCAAATACAGCTTTGTGCAATCCGTTTGCCCACAGGGGCCTACCGTCACTAACCGCAAGGACTGCGTCCTCGGCCAAGCTTGGACCTCGTCGGCCGCTCAGACCTTTATGGCTAGCCAGGGTACGTTCGGGCAGGTTACGTATCCAACCAATACTTGCGGGAACTCTGGCGGACCCGTCACGTACTTTGCTCCTTACAATAATTTCTGCCAAGAACAAGGTACCGGAGCGCCTCTTTTTGTGGCAGAACTTCCTTATCCGCATATGCCCTTCGTCACCAACAACTTCGACACCTCGGGAGCGGACAAATACAACGCCCTTCAGGTGAGCTTCCAGAAACGCACGGGCACCGGGTTAACCTTCCTGGTGTCTTATACGCTTTCGAGGTATTTGACAAATACAGACAGCGGTTTCTCGACGTTCAATTTCAGAGGGATAGACCCGGGCAACCCGAGGGCGGAGTGGTCGGTAGGCAATAATGACCAGACCCATGTGCTCGCCATGGCCGGAGTGTATGAACTTCCTCTGGGCCCCGGAAAGAAGTTCTTGAATCGCGGTGGTATGGCCATGAAGAACGTCGTCGGTGGCTGGAAGATTGCAATGGTCAACTGGTACGAGAGTGGAGCGCCGCTCCAATTAAACTCCTGCCTCGACCAGTTCAACTGCGACCCCGTCATTGGCAACGTTTTTGTGTTCAACCGGCCGAACCGTGTGTCCAGTAATTTCGGCGTCAACTGGAACAATTACTACAAAGGGCTGTCGGTGATTAACACCTCGGCGTTCGCTTTTCCGGGAGACTGGACAATTGGAAATGCAGCGCCTCTCTATAACGCTTTGCGAGCGCCTGCTTACCTGGATGAAGACTTTGCACTCACAAAGAAGTTCTTCTTTGGGGAGCGGTTCAGCGGCGAGTTGACCATGCAATTCTACAACGTGCTGAATCGGATGCTGCTCAGCAATGGTCCGGGAGGCACTGTCAGCTGCTTCCATGGAGGCGTCACGGATCCGAATTTCGGCCAAGCCCGTAATTCTCCCACGCAACCGTGCCAGGGCAATTCGCCCAGAACCGGACAGGCCTCCTTCAAGATAAACTTCTAATCGGGTCAGGACCTGAGGCTTTTAAAGTTCAGATTCGGAACCCTCCAAAGCCGGGACCTTTAGGTCCCGGTTTTGCCTTTTGGAGCGTAGGGGGTTGACCCGAGCTTTCCGGCGTTTTGTTTTTGAGGGTTAACCCGCGGACGTCCTATAATTGCAAAAGGGGAATCCTTGGTGTCCTCTACGCTCCGAGTCGTGAATCGCAGCAAGCTTTCTGCGCGCGCTCTTTCCTTTTTGGCCTGTCGCGCCGTGCCAAGCACGGTCTCAGGGACTAGGACCTCTCTTTGCCTACCATGCCTCATGTGGTTCCTCTGGTGCGTGCACGGCGCACCCGCAAGAGCACAAGCCCTCGGAGGCATGGTCGAGCAGGGTCCGTCCTCTACGACGCCCGCCAGCGCAGGCCAGGGGAGCGCGAGTTCACGAGCGGCCGGGAATGCAGGAAAGCCTGACGATACTCCCGTGCCAGCCCCCGCCCTTGTTCCAGCGAGGCAGCTCCTGCAACTAGGCAAGTTGAGCGAGGCGGAAGCGGCAACGAGGCGGCATTTGCAAGACCACGCGGACTCTGCGGAAGCACATTTTTTGCTGGGCTTCATCCTGTTCCGGGAGATCGGGGAGAAATGGCGTGAGGCAGGAAAAGAGCAAGGCGAAAGTTTGCTCTATAACAGCGGCGACGCGAGCGGCTCGCTTGCGGAGTTTCGCGACGCGAAAGCGAAGGAATCGCTTGTGGAATTCACCGCGGGCGCGCGCTCTCGTAGACCCAATGCCTTTGATTTGAAGATCGTGGCTCTCGATTACATCCTGCTCAAAGACTACGTCGACGCCGACAATTGGCTGACAGGGTCGGTCCAAGGGGACTCCCGCGACGCGCAGGCCTGGTATTACCTCGGGCGAACGAAGTATAGCGAGAGCCAGTTTCCGCAATCGATTGAAGCCTTTGAGCAGTGCTTGAAACTCGAACCACACAACGTTCAGGCGGAATACAACGTGGGATTGTCTTTCGAGGCTCTGGGCAAAGGCGACCAAGCCATGCAAGCCTTCGAAAACGCCATCGCCTGGGAGGCTGAGGGCCCGGTAAAGGACCCTGAGCCCTTCATTGAGCTCGCGCACCTCTACCTGCAAGAGAATCAGCCGGAAAAAGCCGTGCCCTATCTCCTGCAGTCCATTGCCATTCGTCCGAACGTATCCAAAGCGCATGAGGAGCTAGGCAAGGCCTACTCGCTGCTCGAGCGGCTCCCCGAGGCGCAAGGCGAACTGGAAAAGGCTGTGGTGCTTGAGCCGGCAACGGCTTCGTTACGGTGCATGCTGGGCAAGGTCTATCGGCAGGAGGGCATGGTCTCGAGGGCCAAAGCCGAATTCGACCGTTGCGTCGCGCTGCAGCAAAGGCAATCTGCCAAACCTTCAGAAGCGGAGCTTGAAAAAGAGAAAGGCACCGGACACGAGGAGTAAGGCTGCGCAAAAGCTCCTTTGGCGCAGCCTAAGGCGCTCCGGCGAAACGTCTCAGGGTGGTTCATTTCACTTCAAAATTTGCTCCCCGCCAGGCCGTGCTTCTTCCCGTTGAGGTCGTAACCTGCACTTCGAGGCGGTAATTGCCGGTCGGGAGCTGGTCGATGGGAACCTTCCGTCCGATACGGAGCACTGAACTCCCCGCCTGCTTGTAGGCCGCACCGTCGATAGGCGCAAGATCTGCTATGAGCTTGCCGGTGCTCGTATCCAGAATTCTCAAGTGCACCGACACAGGCGCGGCTGGGTCCTCCGCGAGCTGCGGCTCGTACACTTCGAAGTAGGCAAACAGCGGTTCGCCCTTTGTGAAGGTCGTGTCGCCGGTGGGGGAGAACAAGATGTCTTTGCTGACCAGCGGAACGTACCGGGGAGCGAAATTCGCCTGTGCGGCCTCCTTTGCGGCGACGGCTGCACTCCGAAGGGTCTTACACAAAGCCACGGAACTCAGCGCCAGTTGCTTGCCATCGTAGGGTTCAATGATGAGTGGCATCTCGGCTCGACCAGAATTCCACCCATCGTTGAGAGCCACCTCGAGATTGTAATTGCCAGCGGGAAGGTCTACTTGCGTTTCATAGCGAGTTGGGAGCCAGAACGGATCAGAACTGTCTAAAGCCGTCTTGATGGCCCCTTCATCCGGGGTAATTTCATTGGCTACGTTCGGGAAGGCCAGGGCCAGAGTGTTATTTCCGGTGCCGCTGTCGCTGACAGCCACCTTCCCGGCGCTACCTGGCGTGACCAATCGTGGGACAGCGCCCGAAACGTTCGCCGTACCTTGTTCCCAGGCGATGTACTTGGCTCCGCCCTGATCGAAGGTCGGCCAGTAAGAAGGATAGAGGAGATCGCTGAAGCGTGCTGCAACAGTTCCGTCCTTCCTGCGAATCACACCCATCACCCCAATCCTGGCATAGAGCGTCCAGTTGGACGGCTCCCACTTGCGATATAGATCATTCCACGGGAAACGGAGACAAAGGTCCACGAAGCACTGGTCTACGCCGGTGTAGAAAGTCGCGGCCTGAAGCGACAGCCGAATCTTCCCGCGCTTATCCGAAGCCAAAATCCGTTCCAATTCCTTTCCATGACGGGTTCCCAACATAGGATCGGAGGGAGACTGCCCCGCGCAGTATTCATCGCGGGCGAAAACAAGCAAATTCGGACGCTTCACCTCCACTCGAATGCTGTGACACCCTTCCTTGGCGTCGCGCGGCACATACCCCAGGATGTGGAAATTCGTGGTCACGAACGGCACCTTTTTAAGACCGCTCAGCTCGCTCAAACTCCATATCCCGCTCGGTGTGTCCGAAGCTTGCATGTGCCACCCCAAATTATCGCGAACCACGGTTCGCCAAGCACCAGCCTCGAAACTCCCGATCTGTTGCTCAACACCGTCCTCAAACAGGCGAAAATCCTCAGCGGTGAGACCTTGAACTTCCGTCACATCGCAGTCCTTCGACAAATAGGGTTGTGTGGGGGCCAGCTTGAAGAAAGTAACCACCATGGCGCGAGCGCATGGCATTTCCTCCTTGGGAGCTTGGGCCATCCGCGCGGGGTCGTAAACGAAGACGGGGACCAGAACCAGGTTGGTTTGGACGGTGAGGCGTGCCTGAGGCGCCGTGGCCTGGGTAGATCGAGCAGGCGAGCCTTTGGTCTGTGCGACCGTGGCGAGAGCCGCTACACCGAGCAGCCCCACGACGGCCACGAGCATCGCGCGCACAGGATTTCCTCCGCCCGTTTTGCTGACCATCATTGCCCGCGACCCATGGATCACGTCAGTTCTTCTCTTCTGTCGACTTCGAAACCGGCTTTTTCAACTTCGCGAACCCTTCCAGCGCTGCCCGCGCCTGTCCCGCGTATGGTCCATTCGGCTCCAACTGCAAGTATCTCTGGTACGCCTCAACCGTTCCCGGGGGTAGGACATAAACGATCTTGCCATATTCCTGTTTGGTATCGATCGTGTTCGTCAGGGCGTCGCCCAAAAGCTTCCAGGTGAGCGCATCCTGGGGATTGAGTTGTGTGGCCTTTTGCAGGGGCGCAATGGCGTCAGCCAGCTTCCCGTTGTTCGTGAGCACAATGGCGACGTTCTTATAGCAGCCCGCTTGCTTGTTCTTGGTCACGGGTTCCACGGTCAGAATCTTGTCGCATGTCGCGGTCGCTTCCGGCATCTTGCCCACCTGCGCCAGGTCTGTTCCAAGTTCCATATATGTCCCCGCCACTGGCTTCAGAATTGCAGCTTGCTGGAGCATGGTTATCGCCTCTTGGTATTCTCCCAATCCACCGTAGGCCATGCCGAGATTGCTCAAAATCACCGGCCAATCCTTGTCTTGCAGGAGCATATCCACGGCTTTCTGCTGGCTCACCAAGCCGTTGCGTATCACTCCAATTAACCCGATCACCTGCACGCCATTTTCATCTCTCGCTTCGGTCTCTTGCAGGGCCTGCTCATATTCGGTAATCGCCGTCTGATAATCCGCCTTCATCTTGGAAAGCAGCTGAGGCTTTTGATCGCTCGTCGCCGTCTGGAGTTGTTGCCGGATCGTTTGAGCATCGTGCATCGCCTGATTGCCGTTCGCGAAATGTGGCTTCATCAACTTGGATCTCTTGATCGCCTCTTCCTGCGTCTTCCTCGCCGTTTTAATGTCAGTCTCCTGCTCTTGGCCGGAGAGTGGAAGCGACAGGATTAGGAGTAGCGCGAGTTCGCTGGCCTTCAAAAGCCATCGGCCCATGAGAATGCCCCTCCCCATGCGACAAGGTCTCCGCGCGCATTATGTCGCAAACAGGCTTGGTCGGCCAGCGGGATCCACAGTCCCTTTTCGACCACCTGAAGCAGGCCGTTGGCCGGAGACGATGCTTTGCCGCGTCCTGCGAAAACCCTCCACTAGATGTTATAGTTTCTGCTCCTATGGGTTTCCTAGCGGGCCTGCCGCTTTTGCGGTTTCCCGAACGTCAGAATGGTTGCCTGCGGTTTGCTCAAACAAGCGAGCAGCGGGCGCCGACCTTGATGGATCGGCGCTCGGCGCTTCTCTTCCTTTTCTCGGCGCTCGTTCCAGTGGTGCCGATTTTAGGACGGCAAACCGCACGCAAAATGCCTGATGCGGGGAGCGGAGCCAAAACCATTGGTCCTCCAAAACCGGCGGCGAAATTTACGGACGTTACTGCGGCACTGGGCGTGAACTTCCGCAACCTGGCCTCTCACACTTCGAAAAAGTATTTAATTGAAACGATGGGCGGTGGTGTCGCGCTCTTCGACTACGATAATGACGGCCGGCTGGATCTCTTTCTCGTGAACGGCGCGCCGCTCAGCGATCCTACTCCCAAAGGAACGATTCCGCAGAAGACCGGCCCACCGCATTGGAATCGGCTCTATCACCAAAAACGCGACGGAACATTCGAGGACGTCACGGAAAAGGCCGGGCTGCAGGGGTGGGGCTACGGCATGGGGGTGGCGGCAGGGGATTATGACAACGACGGAAATGCCGACTTGTTTGTGACGGCGTATGGGGGCAATCGCCTCTATCACAACAATGGCGACGGCACGTTCACGGATGTCACGGAGAAAGCCGGGCTGCGCGGCAGCGGATGGTCCACCAGCGTGGCATGGGTGGACTTGGACAACGACGGGCTGCTGGATTTGATTGTCCTGCGCTATATGGAATGGGACTTTGGCAATATCTGGTGCGGCCCGCACAAGGAAGGTTTGAGATCGTATTGCAATCCTGATCTTTTCCGGCCGGCAACCCCGCTCGTGTATCACAACGACGGTGACGGCCACTTTACGGAGGTCTCCCAGAAAATTGGTCTTTCTAAAGCAGGAAGAGGCTTAGGAATCGCGTTTGCCGACTACGACCGCGACGGCCGCCTGGATATTTGCGTCGCCAATGACTCGATGTTCGAATTCCTCTATCACAATAAGGGTGACGGCACATTTGAAGAAGTGGGCTTGATGGCGGGAATGGCCGTGGACGGGGACGGGGCGACATACGCCGGCATGGGCGTGGACTTCGCCGATTACGACAATGACGGTCTGCCAGATTTGCTCATTACCGACCTCGGCAATCAGGCCTACGCGCTGTACAAGAATAACGGGGATGGCAGCTTCACCTACGCGACTTATACGAGCGGGCTTGCGGATATCACCCGGCCACACTCCGGGTGGGGGTTTCGCTTCATGGATTTCGATAACGATGGGTGGAAGGATCTGCTAATCGTCCAGGGACACGATATGGATAATGTGGAGCTGACCACCCCCAATTTGCGCTACCGTGAGCCACCGGTTTTGATTCGCAACGCAGGAGGGAAATTCGAGGATATTTCGGCCGACGCGGGCGCCGTTTTCAAGGAGCCTTGGGTTGGGCGAGGGATGGCTTTGGGCGACATTGACAACGACGGCCGCCCGGACGCAGTGATTACCACGAACGACGGTGCGGCGTACATTCTGCACAACGAGACGCCTACACGAAACCACTGGCTGATTTTGAAGCTGGTTGGCCACCGTAGCAACCGCGACGGCATCGGCGCTGAGGTGAAATTGACAACTTCCAAGGGCGTGCAGCTTCAAACCGTGACCACCGCGGGCAGTTACCTTTCCTCGAGCGATAAGCGCGTGCACTTCGGCCTGGGAACGGAGTCGGTGGCCCCGCAAGTGGAGATCCGCTGGCCAAGTGGGATCGTGCAAGTCTTAAGAGGCGTGTCGGCCGATCAGATTTTGCAGGTAGATGAACCATTGCACAGCGATGCCCCGCACGGAGCGAAGCGATGACGAAATCAACGGGAGCCGCACCTCCGCACGCGCGACAGGCGGAATTGCCCGAGCGGAAACCACCAGGATTGGCCGGGCTGGTCGTCTGTCTCGGTGGTCTGCTTCTGTCCTACGTTGGACTTCGCACTTTGCTGGCCCAAGAAGCGGCTCCCCGCATCGCAGTGAACCTGCAAGTAATCGTGGTGGACTCCGAGTCCAAGGCGCAGGAAGCTCTCGAACGGCTCAAAAGAGGAGAGAAGTTCTCCACGGTCGCGGCACAAATGTCCATCGATCCAAACGCGAGCAACGGCGGCTACGTCGGCGAAGCAGATGTTGCCCTGCTGCGCCCAGAATTGCGGGCCGTGGTCGAATCGCTCAAGCCGGAGCAAGTCAGCCCCATCGTGAAGGTGCCGACCGGTTTCGTCATCCTGAAGTTGCTGGGCAAAACGCAGGAACAGACCAGGCCAGCGAGGGGGCTCGCGGGCGGTGCTCCGGAACAGGGCGCTGCGGGACAGGGCATGGGTCCGAACCGCGATCTTCATCTGGCAGGCAAGGGGGCGATTCGGTACCCAGCCGACGTAGCGGGGCAGGTTCTCGCGGATATGCTGTTCCAGAAGTTTTTGAAACCGGCTGGATGGGAGCAGGATTTGCAGCAGGTGTGCGCTGTCCGAAAGCAGTCGCTGCCACAGGGGATCAAGGCGCTTGAAAACGTGCTGGCCGATTCGGTCGAGATGGCAGCGAAGTCGCATTTCGATGCCATTCAGACACATTACGGACTGGCGCAACTCGAAGCGTATCAGGGCAATATGGATCGAGCAATCAGGGAATGGGAACAAGCCTATAAGCTCGCGGCCACCGACGTACCGGAAGGTATTCCCCAATTGGACGAAGTGCTGGGTGTCGCTTACCTGCACAAGTCGGAATTGGAGAACGGCGTTTATCGCGAACCCGGCGACAGCTGTATCTTTCCGCCGCGCGGAAACGTCTGTTATCGGCAAACAAGTGATTCGCAGAGGGCTATCGAGTACTTGACGAGGTACCTTGAACTTAAAAGAGATCGTCCGGATGCCGTCCAGGTGAAATGGCTGTTGAATCTGGCTTATATGACCCTGGGAAAATATCCGGAAGGCGTGCCGCAAAAATACTTGATTTCGCCTTCGGTCTTTGTCTCAAAGGAGAATTTCCGAAGATTTATAGATGTGGCGCCCGCGGCAGGGCTGAATTTCTTCTCCATGGCGGGCGGCGTGGTTGCGGATGATTTCGAAAACGACGGCCTCCTGGATGTTGCCGTGTCCAGCTACGACGTGTGCCAGCCACTGCGATTTTTTCACAATAATGGTGACGGCACGTTCACTGACCGCGAAGTGCATGCGGGTCTCTCCGATCAACTCGGAGGCCTCAACATGGTTCAGGCGGATTACAACAACGACGGGTGTATGGACATTCTCATTCTGCGAGGCGCGTGGGAATTTCCCCTGCGCAAATCTCTTCTGCGGAACAATTGCGACGGAACATTCACGGACGTTACGCGTGAGGCTGGATTGGCGGAACCGGCCACGCGGACGCAAACGGCAGCTTGGGCGGACATCAACAACGACGGTTTCCTCGACCTCTTTGTCGGCAACGAGAACGGGCCGAGCCAGCTCTTTCTCAATAGGGGAGATGGCACCTTTCAAGACATTTCCGTGGCTTCCGGCGTCGGGAAAATCGCTTTCACGAAAGGGGTCACGGCAGCCGATTATGACAACGACGGTTGCGTAGATTTCTACGTCTCCAACCTTTACGGCGGCAACTTTCTTTACCATAACAATCACAACAGCACTTTTACAGAGGTTTCCGAGCAAGCTGGCGTGCACCAGCCGCAATCCCAGAGTTTTGCGACCTGGTTCTTCGATTATGACAATGACGGTTGGCCGGATATTTTTGTGACCACCTACTTTTTTTCCGCCGACGAAACCCTGCGAAGTTACCTAGGGCTTCCGACGAACGCCGAGACCCTCAAGCTGTACAAGAATTTGGGAAATGGAACTTTCAAAGATGTGACCGCAGAAGTCGGCTTAAACAAAATAAATATGCCTATGGGCGCCAATTTTGGTGATATCGACAACGACGGCTATCCGGACATTTATTTGGCCACCGGAGGCCCTGAGTACGGCGCGCTGGCACCCAAAATGCTTCTTCACAACCACGAAGGAAAGTACTTCACGGACATAACGGCAGCTTCGGGCACTGGGGATCTGCACAAGGGGCATGCAGTTGCTTTTGCCGATCTGGGCAACAACGGACTCGAAGACCTTTTGGTATCGATCGGTGGACCCACCCCGGGCGACGCGCATCAATTCCGGGTGTTTGAGAATCCTGGAAACGCCAATGACTGGATCACCGTGAAATTAGTGGGCGTGAAGTCAAACCGCGCGGGAATCGGGGCGCGCATCCAGGTGACCGTCGAGGACGAGGGGCAGCAGACGCGTTCGATTTACCGCACCGTCGGCAGTGGAGGTTCCTTCGGAGCCAATCCTATCCAGCAGCATATCGGTTTGGGGAAGTCGGCGAAAATTGTGCGATTGGAAGTCTGGTGGCCCGCCTCCAACTCGCGCCAGAGCTTCGCTCATGTGGACAAGAACCAGTTCATCGAAATTAAGGAATTCGCGAAGGATTACACAAGACCTTCGCGGAAACAGTTGCGCCTCGGGTCTTCGAATCCTTTTAAGGCTGGATCCGCTCGATCTTCCGGGCTGAATCCGCGTTAGAATAGCCGAAATCCTCGCGAAGAAACGGGAATGGAACGATGAACCGCCGCCCCTGCCTGCCGCTTTTGCTGCTCTGGGCAGCTCCCCTTTTTGCCGGAGAAACCTATTCTGCATCTGGTTTGGTCCTTCGAGTAGACCGCGAGCATCTCTCTCTGGAGGTCTCCTGTCAGGCTATTCCGGGTTACATGGATGCGATGGTGATGACATTCCCGGTGCACAATGCCGAGGCTATCGATGGCCTGGCTCCCGGGATGATGATCGATTTCAAGCTGGACGTTCGCAAAGACACGGTATATGCCGACCAAATTCGCGTTCATGCATACGAAAACACCGCACAGGAGCCCATGGCCGCGAGGCAATTGGAAATTCTGGATGCCGCGACGGGTCCCCCTTCGCGTACCGGCCCAGCTTTACTCGTCGGGCAGACCGTGCCGGATTTCACCTTGATCGACCAAAGACGAAAGGGCGTCACCGTTTCTTCGTTTAAGGGCAAGGTAGTCGCTATTACGTTTATCTACACCAGATGCCCCCTTCCGAATTTTTGTTTTCGCATGTCGAACAATTTCGGAGTTCTTCACCAGCGCTTTGCCGATCGGATGGGAAAAGATCTAGTCTTGCTTAGCATCACCTTCGATCCCGAGCATGATCAACCGGAGACTCTGGCCGACTATGCCAGGACGTGGGCGAAGGACGACAAGGCTTGGCACTTTTTGACCGGGCCCGTCGCTGATGTGAATAAGATCTGTCGGGAATTCGGCGTGAATTCCTGGCAGGATGAGGGCTTCTTGACCCACTCCCTGCATACCGTGATCGTAGACCGGCAAAGCCGCATCGCCGCTAACTTGGAGGGCAACGAATACTCGGCGAAGCAATTGGGCGATATGGTCGAAGCAGTAATGAATCGCACTCCGTAGCGAGCCCGGCCGTCAGAGCAAGGAATCCCCAGGCATATTTTGGGGTTCTCGAGCGCTTCCCCAGTGTTCGCCATCGCTATCAGTCCAATCCTCTGGCCGTGCGCTTCTGTCTCTCTTTTGAGGGTGTGGGTCCGTTCGCGAATCCTTATAATGTTGATTGTTGAATGGAGGTGGCCAACCATGCGAAGCGCTTTACAAAACAACGTCAAGTTTCTTCTCACTCTTCTCGTCTTTTCATCTCTTGCTTGGGCTGCTGATGTGCCCTGGAAGGGAAAGCCTTACGATCAGTGGGACGACAAAGACGTCCAGAAAGTCTTCACCGATTCTCCTTGGGCTCGTACAGCGACCCTTACACGCACCTGGGTTCCGCTTACGGGCAAGGACTCGCCGAACGCCCCGATGGATGGGAGCGACAGGACAATTCCACGTGCTATGGCGCAGTCTAGTGAAGCCTCTGTTGGTGGTGAACTGAACTTCCACGTTTTCTGGGCCTCCTCCCGAGTGATGCGCGTCGCCTCCGCCCGCCGGGCCGCCCTGCATGGAGGCAACAAAGACTTGGACGTCGATAAATACGCTACTTCGCCACAGGAGGAATATCAGATCGTCGTGCAGTCGGAGGACATGGCCCCCTTCGTCCACCATGACGAAAAATTCTTCCAAGCCAATGCTTTCCTCGAACCGAAGAAGTCCAAGCAGAAGATTGCGGCCAGCCATGTTCAGTACGAACGTGATGAAAAGGGACAGTTGGTCACGACCGCTATTTTCTTCTTCCCGAAGAAAACTCCTTCAGGCGACCCAACTATCGCCCCCGACGAAAAGAGCGTTGAGTTCAACTGCAAAATCGAAGGCCAACCGCTGCGCGTCAATTTCGAGCCGCAGAAAATGGTGGATACCAAAGGCCCCGACCTCTGACCTATGCTGGTTTGCAACAACTCACCGTCTTGACGTTCCGATCCTTCGTTTATGCGTAACATGGCAAGCCATTTAAGGAGGATAGGCGGCTCTTGGGTGCGCGACATCGAAGTGGGAGTTAAGCCACCTTGCGCCCCTCCCAATAGTCCTCAAAGCGACCGTTCAGATGAGAACAGCGGAGTGCCAGGATGGCGTTAGCTCCCCGGACGGTCCAGAACATGCCCGATTGTTTGAGACGAGAGCCGATTACTGTCTTGCAACCAAAATGCTGTCGACAGCATTTTGGATGTAATGCAGGGAATATTGTTACGCGGAGTCTGCCTCTGAAGGCCGCGCCAGGATTCATTTCCACGGGTATCTGCCCCGCATAAAAATGTCCGCCTCAGCGAGGCAATCAGCTTATCGGTAGTCTTGAAGCACCCGGAGTGCAGTTTCGGAGACACTGCTGATTCCTGAGCTTCCAGTTCCACTGGAAGATCCAATGCATATAGATCTGCGTTGCTTTCATGGTGAGGATTCGCGCCACGCATTCGCGCCACGCACTCGCGCACTGACGAATCGTTCTCCGATCTCCAACGCTAGACAACGTGACGTCCATCTTTGATCGGTGTGTTTGGCGCAAGAAAGCCCTCACGATTATGTGCGCAACCGCCGCCTACGGAATCAGCGGATCTTTCAGGTGGAAATTGAGATAGCCGGCAACTCGGCTGCACAACTCCGCGTAACAATATTCCCTGCATTACATCCAGCTTCGATCACACCCGAGCCAACAAACAAATGCTGGCGGCGAAACTTGGGATAGCGCATACGCTCTGCATTTCTTTCGAAGTAATCTGCCTCGGTGCAAATCTTCTCGGCCATTTGGGGATTGGCAGTGTCGATGGCCCGCAGCACGCCCACGAGTTTTTCGATTTTCCCTTTATCCAGCAGGCGCTTCTGGTGGACCTTCATCCAAGTTTTCTGTTTGACTTCCTCATGGGGATACAGCTGACGCGCCACTTCCCACAGATGCTGACGAGCATGGTATAGATCGACAATCTGAATGGCGTCGGAAAAATGCAGGGCCACAAGATTCCAAATCCATTCGGCGCCGTCACCGATCACCACCTTCTTGAGTGCGCGGCTCCAGCCGCGTCCCCAGGCTTCCCCATAGATTCGACGACCAAACTCTTCCGCACTCTCGATGGCTCCGGTGTAGGTGGTGGAATCGGGATCGCGGATGGCATAGCCTTCCGGATCCCACGTCGTCTGGGTGAACACGCATCCCAACTTGGCTTCCCGAGTATGGGCCGGTTGACCTTCGGTCTTGCCCTGCCGACCGACCGTCTCTTTCTTCACCACCGGAACTCCCGTCCCGTCCATCTGCACATACAGGATGGGAATCGGCTCGTCGGCAACGACGGGCAGGTCTAACTGCAGGGCTTTCTTGATCTCGGCTTGTTCGCGCTGAGCGATATCGGCTCCGATGGCCTCCGCTGTGCGCTCCACCGATTTGGTGGTCACCTCCAGGCCGGCCAGAACTTTCATCTGTTGGCGGCCGTGATCGAAGGGCGCCTCCTGGCCCACCAAGGCGTGCATGCGGCGCACTCCGGGAGAAAACTCCGTGTTCTCGATATCCAGTTCGACATCCACCGGAAACTGGCCGACGCCGCATTGCGCGCACAAAAAGTAAGGACGGGAAACGCTGGCCGGGCCGACGATCGTCACGACGGGTTTGGAGCGGAGTTCCTGGTATTGAGCGTGATGGCCACACGGACACGGCAACTGGCGCTGCTCGGCCGTCGGAGCCTCGAACTTCAGCAGTTCGGCTAAGACCGTGGCCCCCGCTTGGTGCAGAGCGGCTCGCAAGGCCGATTCCACGGCTTCCAGATCGGTCCGACCGTCCTTATGGCGTTGTGCAAAAACAAGGCTGAGGAATCGGTTTACTTCTCGCGTCACTTCCTGATGGATCGCAGCAGCGTTTTTTTTTCCTGCTCCGTCCAGCCGCCCCGTTGCTGCTCGACCGGGCGGAGTCGACAGATCTTTTCGTTGAGGGCCACCAGGTCCTGGCTGAGCTTCTGGAAGCGGTGAAACTCGGTGACCTCCTGCTGGGCTTTGCGCAGGGCGGTGGGATTGGGAAAGGTCTCCGTCACGGTCTTGCCGGCCACGCGGCGAGTGAGACGGAATTGCGGGTCATGTCCGGGGTCGTTGCGTTTGGCGCAGTGGCAGGACGGCTTGCCGCAGCGGCGCATGACCGCGGTAAGGGAGCCGGGTCGCAGATCACCCAAACCGAGGAACTCCTCCAGGAGCTTGGATCTTTTGGTCTCCAAAGCATCGACATCGTCAGGCATAAGGTTTCCTTTCTTTACCGCAGATTGTCTGTACGTATATAGACGTTCAGAACAATGCCACAAAAAAAGGAATCCCGCAACGTGGCACCTGCATGTCGCCCACCCGCGGCTCTTTAACCCGTTAGGTTCTGGCGGGTTTCATGCTATCCTCGGGCGTGTTTGACAATTTCCGGCTTCTTGGCGTCAGCCACATCCAGGCTGCCTGTCAGGAAGCGCCTCTTCCCAGGTCATCTTCCCGCCCCCGCGGGTATCACTCGCCACTCGTCTACCCCAAGAGAAGCCGAGGGACTTCTCGTTTATCCCGTCCCTCGAGGGGCCACGCGCACCTAACGCCATCTCCTTTGGAGTCACCACTCGTGGGATGCCCCATACGTGCTCATTTCAACGGACTTACGGGAAAGCTAAAAACACTTTACAGTCAGCACTTACGCAAAAAACTATGGTCTCCTCCGTGCAAAGACTGATTCTTTCTATCCCCGTGCTGCTCTGCATCGTTTCTCCTCTACGCTGCTTGACACAAACTCAAGTGACGCCTCCGTCTTCCGACCCAGGCCAAGTCCCCCTTGCTGATGCCAAATCTCTTTTCGAGCAGGCAAAGTTCACCGAAGCTGACCGCGCCGTCCGCCAATACCTCAAGGACCATCCAAATTCCGCCGACGCTCATTTCCTGCTCGGACATATTCTCTTCCGCGAGATCCAGGCGCAAGCGAAAGCGCTCGAGACCCCATTCCCGTCTCAGACCCACGGCCCCATGGCCGGCGCAAGAACCATGAGTTCCCATCCTTCCGACGTGACTGTTTCAAAGGCCGCGCAGGAAATGGCCAAGGCTTCGCTTGAGGAATTCACCACCGGTGCAAAATTCCGCAACCCTTCGGCCGCCGATCTGAAGATCGTTTCGTTTGACTACGTCCTGCTGGCGGATTATCCGGACGCCGACAAATGGCTCACGAAAATGCTCGAATGGGCTCCCAGCGATTCTGAAGGCTGGTATTACCTCGGCCGCACCAAGTACAACGAGAACCGCTTCGCTGAGGCCATCAGCGCTTTTCAACAATGCTTAAAGCTCGATCCTCAGAATGTGAAGGCTGAGGACAACCTTGGCTTATCTCTTGCCGGGCTTGGGCGCAACGAAGAAGCGGCTGTCGCTTACAATCAAGCCATCGCTTGGCAAGCGGAGTCTCTTACGGAAAATCCTGGTCCCTACATTGATCTGGGCAGCCTTCTGATCGATGAGAACCGCCCGCAGGACGCCGTTGCCTTACTTCTTCGAGCGATCGAAATCACGCCTCGCGAATCGCGCGCGCATGAGCTTCTTGGCAAGGCCTACACGCGCGTGGAAGATTTTGCCAAAGCGCAAGCGGAGTTAGAAAAGGCGATAGAACTCTGTCCGCAAGCCCCCAATCTCCACTGCATGTTGGCGCCCGTCTATCGCAAACAGGGCCTCGCCGAAAAAGCCAAAGCCGAATACCAGCGCTGCGATGCTCTCACTGGCACCCACTCCACGCCCGAGACCCCTCGCCGATGAACGTTCGTCCGTCAAACAAATTGCGCCGTTTGCTGCGACCGCCACGCGTTTGCGATGGATGATTTTTTCGAGCGGCAGCTTCCACGAGCCATCAGTCAGTTCGCAGCACAACTTCCGCATTCATATTCAAGGCTCTTTGCTCTTTTCCTGTAGAACTTCCTTTGCTCGCTCTGCCGTCTTCGCACGCGCACTTTCTTCCAATTTGCTGAAAACTTTCATTTCGGCTTGTGCATCCTGCGTTCGTCCGAGCGCGCGATACGCTTGCGCCAGCAGGAAGTGCGTTGAGGATTCGGCCGGATCGGCTTTCACTGCCGACTCCAAATCTTTCACCGCTTCGGCGTGGCGGTCCAACTTGATCAACGCGCGAGCGCGGTCCACGCGCGCAACCGTCAGGTCGGGACAAACATCCAAGGCTTTCTGGACTTCCTTCAATGCCTCGGTCGAATCTCCGTGCTGCTCCAGAATAATGTTCCCTATTTTCCACTGCGCCGTGCAATTCGATGGATCGTTTGCGAGCTCCGCGCGAAATTGCTCGGTCGCCGCATCCCACATGTTCAGCGACCAGTACGCATTTCCCAGGTGGTAATGCGTGCCCGCCTGCTGCGGCGCCACCTCCACCGCCTTCTTGTATTCGAGCAGCGCGCCGTCGTAATTCTTCATGCTCTCCATCACTTCGCCGGAAATTTCGTGGACCCAGACGGAATGGGGATCCAGCGCGCTGAGTTTCGATAGCGCCTCCTCGGACAATTTCATGTGCACCTTGCCAAGCAAATACCACACTTCCGGATTCTCCGGCTGGCGCTGCGAAAGCTGCCGCAAATGCTCCGCGGCACGTTCGAAATCCCCCAGCTTGATCAAGTCATTCGCGAGGAAGAGTTCGGCGTTGCTGTCCTCGGGATTGCCGCGCAGCGCGGATTCCAGATTCCGGCCTGCCGCGGCGTAGTCACCCATTTCGTAGAGCGCCATGCCCAGCAGCGCTGAGGCGGAAGACATTTTCGGGTCGATCTTCAGGCCTTTCTCCAGCACCGCGGCGGCTTTCTTGTACTCCCGCTGACGGAGATAAAGCGAGCCGAGATTGTTGTACGCAGGTGCAAGGCGCGGAGCGATCTGCAAGAGCGATTCATAGCTTACTGCAGCAGCGGCAAGGTCACCACGTGCTTCCGCAGCCTTCGCCTGGCCGTAAAACCTTTGCACCCGCGCATCCTCGGCAGTGGCTTCGGATTGGGCCTTCAACACGGGAGAAACAAAGACGGGCGCCACCAAGAGGAGAGAGGTAGCGGTGAGGCTAAACCGGCGCAAGCGGGACCTTGCCAGAATTCTGGATTGCACAATACGCGCAATTTTACACCGCCACCCCCACAGACATAAAGGTCGGCGAGCGCTCGAGCGCTCGCGAGTTAGGATCTTCGTAGTACGACCGAGGCGAGCAAGCGCCTGGGATTGCAAACGCTTCCAAATGGGGGCCGGGATTGTGTGTCGCAGGGTGAAGGCTGTATTGATTAGGACATGACGGCGTGTTACGCTCGCGAAACTGCAGGGGTGAAGAGTCATGCGAGCGGTGGAGAGTCCCTTCCGAACCAGGGGTTTTGGCGTTTTTGAAGTCGATCTCAAGGCCGTCGAGCTTCGCAAGCACGGCGTGCGAATCAAGCTGCAAGAACAGCCTTTCCAGATTCTCTCGCTGCTTTTGCAACATCCGGGGGAAGTGGTCACCCGCGAAGAGTTGCGGGAAAAGCTCTGGCCAGCCCACACGTTCGTGGATTTTGATCGCAGCTTGAACAAGGCGATGACCAAATTGCGGGCGGCGCTGGGAGATTCCGCGGACAATCCGCGGTATGTGGAAACGATTCCGCGGCATGGCTACCGATTCCTCGCCCCAGTGTACGTGCCGCAATCGGAGCGCGCGCATGAGCATGCGGCGGGACGTGAATTCCCGATGGAACTCTTTGCGGGCAACGGAACGCCTGCGGCGCACGCGCCATCGGGGAAGCGGCGTCTTTACGGTTTGATCGGGGTGGTAGCGGTGGCCGCCGCTGTCCTGGTAGCCATCCGCGTCTTGCACCCGGTGACGCTGAGCGGCTCGTCGAGCGTCGTCAGCCCGCGCCGGTCAGTGGCCGTGCTGGGTTTCACGAACCTATCCGGGGACGCGCACGAAGCGTGGCTTTCCACGGCGTTTTCGGACTGGCTCACGACGGAGCTTTCCGCAGGCGGCCAACTGCGGACTGTCCCCGCGGAAAATATTGCGCGAATGAAGGCGGAACTTGCCTTGAACGATTTGGAAAGCTTAGGCCGCGGAACCCTCGAGCAGATTCACAGGGACCTGGGCACAGACTTGGTGGTGGCAGGCTCGTACGCGACGCTGGGTGCAAATCCTCAGATTCGGCTGGATGTACGCCTGTTTGATACGCAGAGCGGGGAGACCCTGTATGCCGATTCCGAGACGGGTTCGCAGGAAGGCCTGTTTGACTTAGTTTCGCGAGCGGGCGAGCGGTTGCGTACCGATCTGGGCGTTCGAAAGATTACCAAAGAAGAGGCCGTGGAAGTAGCAACCGCGCTTCCTTCGAATGGGGAAGCCGCGCGCCTTTACGCGGAAGGGCTTTCCAAGTTGCGCGCGTTTGACGCGCTCCAGGCGAGGGACCTGTTGCAGAAAGCCGTCGAGGCCGAGCCTGGCTACGCGCTTTCCCATGCCACACTCGCGACAGCGTGGACGCAACTAGGGTATGACGAAAACGCGAGGGCAGAAGCGAAGAAAGCTTTTGACCTGTCTTCGAATTTGTCCCGTGCGGAAAGGCTGCTGGTAGAAGCCCGCTATCATGAAAGTTCGCGGGATTGGGAGAAAGCCGCAGAAATCTATCGCGCCCTCTTTCAGTTTTTTCCCGACAACTTGGATTACGGCCTTGCGCTCGCTAATGCCGACTACAAAGCCAACAAATGGAAAGATGCACTCGAGACGTTGGCGGCCTTGAAAACATTGCCGGTCCCCCTGACGGACGATCCCCGGATTGAGTTGGCGGAGGGAGACGCCGCGATGCCTCTGGGCGATACCAAACGCGCGGAAGCCGCCTATCTAAGCGCGGAACAGAAAGCCCGAGCTTCGGGCGCGTCGCTACTCGTAGCCACAGCGATGTTCGCCCACGCGTGGTTGCTGGAAAAGATGGGACGGCTCGATGAAGCGGACAAAGCCATTCATGGGGCGAGGGATCTCTATCTTGCCGCTCATGACCAAAGGGGAGTGGCGGACGCCGAAACCGGAGAAGCCATCGCCTTGATGTTTCGAGGGGACTATTTCTCCGCGCGCGAGCGATACGTGGAGGCGCTTGGCATCCATCAAAAAATCGGCAACATGCACAGCGTGGCCGGAGAATTCCACAATCTGGCCGAGATTGCTCTGTTCTTGGGCGACGTTCGCGGAGCCTTGCAGAAATCTCAGCTGGCTCTCCAAACGTACCAGGAAGTTCGAGACGACAACGGTATGGCGCTGGCGAAGATCGGTTTAGGCGATGCGCTGTTTGCCCAAGGAAAACTCTTCGAAGCCCGCAAGATGTACGAGGAGTCCCTGGATACTTGCCGGCAAAACGGCGACAGGGATCGTGAAGCAGATGCTTTGATGGGGCTGGGGCAGGTTCTGCGGGCGCAAGGGGATTCTCGCGCGGCCTGGGAGAGTGAAATACGTGCCAAGGAAGTGTTTCAAGAAATTGGCAACAAGATGCCGGAAGCGCGGGCGGAATTGCGCCTGGCCCAGTTGCTCCTCGACCGCAGTGAAAACAACGAGGCAGTGAAATCGATTCAGCGGGCCGAGGGTCTTTTGGCAAAGACGACGTCCCCGAGGGACGATGCCGAGGCCCGAATCCTGTTAGCGCAGACTCTTATGGCATCAGGCAAAATCCCCGAGGCGAAAGAAAACGTCTCGCGAGCCATGCAATTTGCAGAGCGTTCTCATGACCTGGATATCTCCCTCATGTCCCGAATGATGTCCGCCCGAATTGACGCAGTGGGTGGGAATACGGTGCAACGAAAAGAAGCGGCAAAGCGGCTGAATGCGGTTGCGCAGCAGGCAAAAACTGCCGAATTCGTCTACGCGGCGCTCGAGGCTCGCCTGGCTCTCGGTGAAATGGAACTCAAATCCGGGAACCCGAAAGCCGGGCGCACGCACCTGGAAACCCTGGAGGAAGATGCGTCCGGCCAGGGCTTCCAGCTGATTGTACAAAAGGCGACCGCTGTCCTGGGGGCTGTGGAAAATCAGGCCGCGCTGCGGGTGCGAAACTAGCCGAGGCCGACTGTGCGAGCCGCGATTCCTCAGGGGTCGGCGATTCTAGTTAACCGTAGCCGCTCGACGCAGTTGGTTTGGGGATTTCACCAGCCAAAGAACTTAGGTCAGAAATACTCTTAAGCATTTTAGAATCATTACCTTAGTCGGGAAGAGGCAGAGTACATGCGGGTACCTTGACTTGCTTCGCGTGATTGAAAAAGGCTTTAACGGCGTGGTTGGCGCAGGACGAACGTATCTTTCTTTTGCAGGGCTTCAAGGGGTGCTCACTATGAAACAACGATTCTTGGCCGGGCGATTCGTCCGAACTCTAGTTCTTACTCTTCTGTTCCTGTTGGCCTCCTGGGCGCGACTTTATGGCCAATCCGGCGCGCCAAACGGAAAGACCACTCTGGCCGTAATTGGCCTCGACCACGACCATGTGTGGGGACTGCTCAAAGACTTGACCGGAGAGCCGAACGCAG
>Ga0209267_1000503_pt1 | contig 28346 bp, 29 predicted proteins | sample GraSoiAngelo_137_FD_185894 | JGI IMG/M metagenome (GOLD analysis project Ga0209267, IMG submission 185894) | Grasslands soil microbial communities from the Angelo Coastal Reserve, California, USA - 14_0929_09_30cm (SPAdes) (version 2) | ecosystem: Environmental > Terrestrial > Soil > Grasslands ... | reverse complement strand
GGGCTGGAAATCGCCCAGCTCCACTTCCCACCCTTTGCGCTCGCAGTACCGCGTGTACATGCGGAAGAGCATCAGCGCCCAGTCTTGCGACTCGGTGCCCCCGGCGCCCGCGTTGATCTCGACGATGGCGTTGAGATGGTCCTGTGGACCGCCGAGCATCCTGGACAGCTCGAGCCGCTGCGCGCCTTGCACCGCCTCGGCCATCGCGAGCTTCGCCTCCTCCCAGGTCGCCGCGTCGTTCGCCTCCTCGGCCAGCTCGTGGAGCGCGATCGCATCGTCGAGCCGTTGCCGCTCGCGCTCGTACTGGGCGAGCTGGAGCTCGAGCCCGCTCTTCTCCTTGCTCAGCGCCTGGGCGCGCTTCTGGTCCTCCCAGAAGCCGGGCTGGACGCTTTCCCGCTCGATCAGCTCGACGCGCGCGCGCTTGCGATCGATGTCAAAGCGCCTCCCGGAGCGCGTCGAAGCGCCTCGAGAGCTCATCCAGTTCCGGTGGGAGCGTCGCCATGTCTGCCCTCTACCGCGAAATGGCCCCGGAGGGAACGCACTTCACTCCGGCTCCGAGAACGAGGCGCCCACCATCCCGTCGAACCCGAGCAGACGCCGCTCTGCGGCGGCCATCCTGCGGGCCTCGGCCGGCGCGTCGTGCCCATATCCGCGGCAATGAAGGATGCCGTGCGCGAGCAGCCGCCGCAGCTCGATGGCGAGCGACCAGCCACCTTCCCGCGCCTGCCGCCGCGCCATGTCGATCGAGATCACCACGTCTCCGAGAGCGCCGGGCTCCTGCAGGGGAAAGGAGAGCACGTCCGTCGGCCGGTCCTTGCCCCGCCACCGGCGGTTCAGCGACCGGCTCTCGCGATCCGAGACGAGCGCGATCGATACGTCTTCCCGGACCCAGCGCCGCGCCGCGGCGCGCAGAACGGATGCGGCGTACGCGCCTCCCTGCACCTTCACGGCAATCTCGACGCGGGGAGACTTCGCGCGATCCGCTCGCATGCTCGTGTGCGTCCGGGTAGCAGAACCGCAGACGTCGCGTCAATCCAGAGGGTTGGGCAGGCGGCAGGCGAGCACTCGCCCCCTTCCGTTTGCCTGTAACAATCGTTAGATCTACGCCCTCGAACCCCCCGCTCATGCGCCGCTGGCCCTACATCCTGGTCGTGGACGACGACGCGGACTTCCGATCCGGCCTGCGCACCGCGCTGGAGATGAAGGGTTACCAGGTCGATGAAGCCGCGAACGGCGCGGAAGCGCTGCTGAAGCTCGGCGAGAAACCGCCGCTGCTCGTGCTGCTCGACCTGCAGATGCCGGTGATGAACGGCCGGGAGATGTTGCAGCGGATTCGCGCCACGCCGGACCTGAAGGAAGTTCCGGTGGTGATCATCTCCGGCTTCGGATTCGAATGGGAAGCGGAGCTGATGGGAGCGCAGGGGTACATCGGCAAGCCGTTCGAGTCGCAGGAACTGGAAGCGACCATCGCGAATCTATTGAGGCCGCGGCTGGTCACCTCGCGGATCGCGCCGGAGAAGCCGGCGGAGAAGCTGCGCTCCTGAGCGCGCGCTCTTCGGCGCCGAGGGCGGTGATCCTTTCATTGAGCAGATCCGCGAACCGCTTGTGGTGGGAGAGTCGCGTATCGCCCCGGATCTGCGGCAACTCGACGGGCTTGCCGAACACGGCGATGACCGTCGGCTCGCGGCGGCGGTTCGCTTTCACCTCCGTCCAGAAGTGATTGGTCATCCCCAGGATGAACGCGGGCACGATGACCGGCCGGGCTTTCAGGGCGAGCTCGCCGACCCCCGGCTGCGCGGGCAGCAAGGTGTAGGGATCGTCGGTCTTGTTGCGCGTCCCTTCTGGATGGAACCCCACCATCTCTCCCGGCGTGCGCAACTTCTCGAGCAGGATGTCGAGCGAGCGGCGGTTCATCGCCTTCTTCTCGGGGGCGCGGAAGAAAGGCGGGAACATCGAACCGCCGGTGAGGAGAGCGCTCATCACGAGCCCCATCGGCGTCTCGTAGAAGAAGTTCGATCGCACGGGAAAGTTCACCCGCCGGCCCAGCCGCGGATGGCGGATGAGGAGCCAGCCGAGGATGAACAGATCGAAGAACGTGCGATGGTTCGTGACCAGGAGGATGGGAGCGTTCCGGGGGATGCCGTCGAGCCGCTCGATCCCGTACACCCGCAGCCGCCGATACACGAGCAGCCAGCCGACCAGCGGCGTGATCACTGCCCGCTGCCAGATCCGCGCCGGCCACCTGCCCCCGCCCTGGTTCAGGAAGCGCATCACGCGGAACGCGATCCGCTCCATCCGGCTGAGCGTCGCGAAAGCCGGCTCGTCTCGCATCAGAATCCCGGGACGAGCTTGGCGATGATCTCCTTCATGATCTCGCTCGTGCCGCCGCCGATGGTGAGCAGCCGCGCGTCGCGAAAGGCGCGAGCGACCGGCGTCTCCACGACGTATCCCATCCCGCCGTGGAGCTGCTGGCAGTCGTAGACGACCTTCTGCATCAGATCTCCGGCGAGGAGCTTGGCCATGCTGATCTCCTTCACCGCCGGCTCCTTGCGGTTGAAGAGATCGCAGGCGCGGTAGGTGAGCCAGCGTGCCGCCTCGATGGCCGTGAGGTGCTCGACGAGGCGATGGCGCCAGACCTGGAACCTGGCCAGCGGCTTGCCGAAGGCGGTGCGCTCGTTTCCGTAGCGGAGCGCGTCTTCCACCAGCAGCTGCATGCCGGCGACCGCCCCGATGGCCGCGACCAGCCGCTCCCCTTGGAAGTTGGTCATCACGTGGTAGAAGCCCTCGTTCTCCTCGCCGAGCAGGTAGCGGACCGGGATCCGGCAGTCCTCGAAGAAGAGAAGCGCGGTATCGGAGGAGAGGTTTCCCACCTTCGCCAGCTTCTTGGAGACGCTGAATCCCTTCACGTCGGTCGGGAAGGTCACCAGCGAGATGCCGCCGTGCCCGGGGTCGCCGGTGCGCACGGCGAGCGTGATGAAGTCGGCGCGCGTCCCGTTCGTGATCCACATCTTCGCGCCGTTGATCACGTACTCGTCGCCGCTGCGGCGAGCCGTGGTGCGGAGGCTCGCGACGTCGCTTCCCACGTCCGGCTCCGAGATGCCGAGCGCGGCGATCTTCTCCCCGGCGAGCGCGGGGACGAGGAACTCCTTCTTCTGCTCCGCCGTGCCGATCTGGTCGATGATCGGGGTGGCGATCTGAGACTGCACCAGGAGCCCCATGCTGACGCCGGAGTTCTGGCAACGGGTCAGCTCCTCGGCCAGGACCACCACGAACCAGTAGTCGCCGCCGGCGCCGCCGACGCTCTCGGGGTAGTTGATGCCGAGCGCCCCGATCTCCGCCATCCCGCGAAAGATCTCGCGCGGGAAGATCCCCGCCTCGTCCCACTCCAGGGCGTGCGGGGCGAGCTCGCGCTCGACGTAGTCGCGCAGCGTCCTGCGGAACAGCTGGTGCTCCGGCGTGAAGGGCGGATCCATCGAGAACATGCGCTCCTCCAAAGCTACGCCTTCGAGCTGCGCTGCTGAATGAGCGCTCATTCATAACACGGCGCCGACCGCGGCGCCCAAGCCGAGAGCGGACCAGACGAGGGACGACGCCACCGGCCTCTCCATCTCCCCCGCCCCGCGGGCGACCGATGCCGGCAGCGCGGCGAACAGCGCTCCCAGCGCCAGCAGCCGCAGCGGGGGCAGGAACAAACCGGCGACGGCCACCAGCACCGCGGCACGGGGCAAGAGCACGGCGTTCGGCATGTATGGATCGGCGCGCGCCGCGATCGCCATTCCGGCGAGCGGAAACAAGAGCGCCATCCACGTCGAATGCGGCCGCGAGGGCTGCTGCATGGCGAAGAAGCCGCCAAAGAACGCGAGCGCGACGAGATGCGCGCCGAACCGCGAGTGCAACACGTGCTCGTGCGCGGCCAGCGTCCAGGTGGTCCGGGGGGTGCCGCGATCCTGCAAGTCGGGGACGCCGATGGAGGCGGCGAGAAGAGCGGCCACCGATACGATCGCCGCGACCCGCGGGAACGATGCACCCAGCGCAACGCCGGTGGCGCCCCCGAGGCCCTGCGCCATGTCGAACCAGGCAAACGCGGCGCTTCTGCGCTCCACGGAGATGCCGTCTGCGGCGCAGCTCGCGCACAGATCGCCGAACGCGGGCAGCGCGACCGCGAGGAGGGCCGCAGTGAAGAGCTGTCCCACCGTGAGCAGGCTCGCGGCGACCCCGAACAGCGCGAGGAGCAGCAGTGAGAATGCCACCACGGAGCGAGGGAACCTCGTCCCGGTCCAAGCCCACACGGGCTTGAGCAGCCTCAGGGCCGCCCAGCCGAGGACGGCGCCCTTGTCGCCCGCATGGGCGAACCACGCCCAGGCGGCGAACTCGGCGCAGCCGGAGAGGACCGACAGCCGCAGCGCGAACCGAGCCTCGTCCGGAAGCAGCGTGGGACGCAGCGGCGGCGAGGGGACGACGCGGAAGTGCGACGGTTTGGCCCCGGTGGGCGCGAACTGCTCGGGAAGCTCTGGAGGGTCAGCCACCCGGGCCCACATATCACAGGCCGCGAGGCGTGCCGGTGTGCAGGTGTAGGAGGATTGAACATCGTTCATACGCTGGAATCGCGCGCTCATCGAGCCGCCCCTTCTTTGGGCAGCTCGAACCCGTGACGTAGAGTCGGACGCGTGGAACAGCAGGCGCACAGTTTCGGCGCGATGAGCTCGTGCCTGCACTGCGGCGCTCCGTTCACTGCCGCGGTCGCGGGGCAGACCCTCTGCGATCGGTGCCAGGGGCTCACGCATCCGGAGCCGCGCTCCCCCCTGCAAGAGGCGGAGATCGCCGGTTTCCGGCTGCTGCACGAGCTGGGCGCCGGACGGTTCTCGCATTCCTGGCTGGCAGAGGACGCCCGCAGCCACGCGGTGGTGGTGAAGCTGCTGCGCAGCTACGCGCCCGATCCCGAGGCCGTCCAGCGGTTCGTCGCCGAGGCGGAGAGACTCGCCGCGATTGCGGAGCTGGACCATCCGTACGTCGCGCGGCCGCTCTGGGCCGGCGTGCACCTGGTGCAGGCGTTCTTCCTCGTCTACGAGAGCGGAGGCGAGCTCACCCTGGCTGACGAGCTGCGGCAACGCGGTCGGGTGCGCGCGGCGCGAGCGCTGGAGGTGTGCGCGCAGATCTGCGAAGGGCTCGGGGCGACGCATCGGGCGGGCGCCCTCCATCTCGACCTCAAGCCCGCGAATGTCGGGCTGACGCGCCTGAGCGACGGCACGGAGCACGCCGTGCTGCTCGACGCGGTGACCTCGCATCTGCTCCAGCACGTGGACCTGCGCGACGGCCACCCCCTACCGATCGCCACCGCCGCCTACACCGCCCCGGAACAGGCGGCGGGTGACGGAGCGGACGAGCGCAGCGACTTGTACTCCGTCGGAGTGCTGCTCTTCCAGCTCCTCTCCGGACGGCTCCCGGTATCGGGCGCCACGCCGCAAGAGCTCCTTCGCGCGCACCGCGAGCACGCCACCCTGCGGTTGCGCGACATCGGGCGCCGGGTACATCCGGAGCTGGAGGAGACGGTGGCGCGCCTGATGGCGAAGGATCCGGCCGGGCGGCCCGACAGCGGCGACGAAGCGGCAGTTATGCTCCGCGCGATGGCGGCGCTCGCAGAGGCCGCGCCCCTCGAGGACGAGGTGCATCACGACGACCCCGTACCCATTGGCAGGCTGCGCCTGACCGTGGCCGTGCCACCGAAGATGCTACCGCCGGCGGTGGATCCGGGTCTCGAGCGCGCCATGCTCGGACACGTCTCCCCTGCGCCGACGGAGCCCGCGCCCGGGCTCCCGAAGTGGGCGGCATTCGTGCCGCCGCGGTGGTGGCGCGCAGCAACCGGACTCGCGCTCGCGGCGGTCGCCGCCGCGGTCCTGGCGGCCCGGGCGTACACCAGGTCCGGCGTACTGCCTGAGGCCGCACCATCTGTTTCCGCCGGCCCTGCTGTCCCCCCCGCTGCGCCATCGCTTCCGGCTCCTTCCGCCTCAGCGCAGCCCACCGGAATCGCGGCGCAACCGGGGCCGCCGCGGCCGAGCAAGCTTGCGCAGAACGCGGCGAGCCCGTGGGCGAAGAACTTCGACCGCGCGCAGAAGGCGCTGTGGACCAATCGCGCGGGCGGCGCAGAGACCATCCTCAGGGACATCCTCGAGAGGCCCGGACTCACCCGCAGGGACCGGGCCCGCGCCAGCAGGATGATGGGCGAAGCCGAAGCAAAGAAGGGTCATCGCGCCAAGGCGATTGAGTGGTGGCGCCAGGCCTTCCAGCTCTTCGACGACCCGGAAGAGCGCGCCAAGGTGGCGCGATTGATCCAGGCGAGGCCGCGGTAGGCGCACCATGGCGAGCTCCTCAGTCCAGGCCGCGGAAAAGGCGCTCTTCAGGCCGGCTCGCCCCGGCTGACGGCCGAGGGGTCGGTGGGAAACGCGCCGAACTCCTCGATCAGGGCCGAGCAGAACGCCAGGGCGGCGCGCTTGTTCACCGCGAATCGGTACAGGGCGAGATCCGCGCCCCGCTCGCCGGCGAGCTCCCCTACCTGCTCCAATACATTGAGAAGATCGACCCCCGCCTCCACCAGGAACGCCTCGGGCCCGCCCTGCAGCCGCAGTCCGATGGCGGGATCGACGCTCGCTTCGAACGCTGCCGTCTGCGCGCGGCCGTCGAGCAGCTCCTCGAGCGCCTGGAGGAACTCGATCAAGTCCATGTCCAGGAGCGTGGCGCGCGGAACGTCCAGCATGGGGACGAAGGCGTGCTCCCCGCCGGCGCGGTGCTGGTACCGGTCGAGTCCGACGCGCATCTCCAGAGACGCCGGCTTCGTCGTGCCGTCCGAAAGCCGCCGCAGCAGCTCGATGCGGAAGCGCAGGTTGCTGGTCTGGTTGAGCAGCACCGCCATGGGCGTCATGTTACATGAGGGCGCTTCATGCGCCGCCTGGTGCTGCCGACGCTGTCGGGAGTCCTCTACTTCCTCTCCTGGATCGGGTTCGGCATCTGGCCGCTCGCCTTCGTCTGCTTCGTTCCCTTGCTCTGGGCGTTGCGCGACGCTACGCCGCGCCGGGCGCTCTGGCTCGGCGCCTGGATGGGATTCGTCACCCACCTCGGCGGGTACACCTGGATCATGCATGTGCTGCAGGTGTTCGCGAACGCCCCCCTGCCGCTCGCGTTCGCCGGATACCTGGTGCTCTGCGCCGTCCAGGGGCTGCTGTTCGGCGTGATGTCCTATGTCCTCGTCTGGGTGGGCCGGCGAACACGGTGGCCCGCGGCAGCGTTGCTCCCGATCGCGCTGGTCGCGACGGAGTTCGGCTATCCCTTGCTCTTCCAGAGCTACACCGGCATCGCCTTGATGCCGGTGCTGCCGCTGGTCCAGATCGCGGAGCTCGGCGGAGTGCTGATCCTTTCCGCGCTGCAGGCGGTGGTGAACGGAGCCCTGTTCGACGCGCTGGAGGCATGGCGCTTCGGCAAGCCAGCGCCGGTGGGCGCGATGGCGGCCTCGCTCGTCGCGCTCCTGGGAAGCGCCACCTACGGCTACGCGCGGCTGGTGCGCGTCGTGCGCGTCGAGCGGGCGGCGCCCAAGGCCCCCATCGGGCTCGCGCAGCCGAACGTGGGCGAGCTCGAGCTGCACGAGCATCCGCTCGCCTCCGTGCGGACGCTCCAGGACGAGACCGCCGAGCTGCACGCGCGCGGAGCCGAGCTGGTCATCTGGCCGGAGGTCGGCTTCAACACGCGCCCGCTGCGGCCCGGAGATTCGGACGGCCGCGCGATCACGGGCGCAGTCCCCGTCGCGGCGATCATCGGCGCCGTCCGAGTGGACGGCCGCAAGGTCTGGAACAGCGCCCTGGTGATCGACGATCGCGGCCGGATCGGCGACCATTACGACAAGATCCAGCTCCTCGCCTTCGGCGAGTACATCCCCGGGGGCGAGTGGTTTCCCGAGCTGTACGAGTGGTCGCCGCTCTCCAGCCCGCTGGCGCGCGGCCAGAGCACGGCGCCGCTGCGGTGGAGGTCCTGGCGGTTTGCGACCTTCATCTGCTACGAGGACATCCTTCCGGGCATCGTGCGGTCGATCATGACGGACCACGGCGAAGGCCGCGCGCACGCGATGGTCAACTTGACCAACGACTCCTGGTACGGCGCCGGCCACGAGCAGGAGCAGCACCTCATGCTGGCGGCGGCGCGCAGCATCGAGCACCGGCGCTGGCTGCTGCGAGCGACGAGCACCGGAATCAGCGCCTTCGTGGACGCGACGGGACGCGTGGTGCAGCGGATCGGCCGCAACCAGCGCGGAGTGGCCCTCGCCGAGGTCCCGATGCTGCAGGGCACCACCCCGTACGAGGTGCTCGGAGACTGGCCCGGCTGGGTGTCCCTCGCGATCATCGCGGGTGCGGCCGTGCGGGAAGCAGCGCGAGCGCGGTCTCAGCGCCGTGAACGTCGTTCGTAGTAGATAGAATGAGTGCGTAGAGCCGCCCCGTGGCTTCTGGCCGTGATCTTCGCGGTCTGGAGCTACTGGCCGACCGCGGGATCGATTCCCGGCTGGGGCGGTGATCCGCTGTTCAACCTGTGGACGTTCGAGGTTGCCTGGCACAACCTCGGCACGACGGCAGGGCTGTGGGAAGCTCCGCTCTTCGGGGGGTCGGCGCTCGGACTCGCGTTCTCCGAGAACCAACTGATCCCGGCGCTGCTCTTCTGGCCGATTCGCGCGGTTTCGGGGAACGGAGCGATCGCGCTCGGCGCCGGCGCGATCCTGATGTCGCTGCTCGCGATGGCGTGCACCACCGGATGGCTCCATGCGCTCGGACTGCGCCGGCTGGCGGAATGGGGCGGTCTGCTGCTCGCGGGATGCGGCTGGCTGCAGAGCCAATACGCGCACTACCAGAACCTCTGCGTGTTCGTGCTGCCGCTCGCGTTCTGGGCATGGACCGCCTACGCGCGCGACCCGCGGCCAGCGCGGCTGGGAGCCTGCGCGCTGGCGTTCGGCTGGATCGCGGGTTGGAACCTGTACTTCCTCGTCTTCGCCGATCTCTGCCTGCTCGTCCTCGCGGCTCGCGCGAAGCGCCCGTTGGTCCTGGCGCTCGCACTGGCAGTGCAAGCGCCCTTTCTCGTCCCCTACGCACAAGTCGCGCGCTCGATGGGTGGTTACGCCGCCTTGCTCTCCTCCGGCGCAGGCCTGCGCAGCCTCTTCGGCTCGGCCTTCCGCCCAAGGCTGCTTCTCCCTTCCTTCGAGGTCGACGTCGAGTCTGCCGGCTACCTCGGCCCGGTCTGGCTCGCTCTCATGGCCGCCTCTCTGCGCCGGCCGGAGAGCCGGCCATGGCTGGTGGCCGCCGCGATCGCGTTCTGGGCGGCCCTCGGCCGCGGCTACGGGCTGTTCGACGCGCTGGCCGCGTTTCCAGGCCCTTCCGCGCTGCGCTCGACCGGGCGTGCACAGATCCTCGTGTTCCTCTTCTCGCTTCCGGCGGTGCTCGGTTGGCTGGAATCGCTGCCGCGGTGGCGGGCCCCAGCGGCCATCTCATTGGCACTGATCGATCTGATTCCGGCGTCGCGGCCGCAACGCACGGCAGTCGACCCCGCTCTCTGGGGCCCTCCGTCGGAGCTGTCGCGCGAGCTGTCGCGCTCGGCGAGCCCGCTGCTGGTCGTGCCCGAAGCTCACGAGCGCTTCATGCTCGATGCCACGCAGAGCTGGACGCCCTATTTCGGCGGCGTGTCGGGCCGCGCTCCGGCTGGCGAGACCCTCCTGTCTGCGCTCGAGCGGCGAGAGCAATTCCCGGAGGCGCTCGAGCTGACCCGGCCGATGCGGGTGCTGGCGCTCACGCCGGCTGCCGCGGAGAAGCTGCGCGCCCTGCCCCGGTTGCAGCCTCGCGGGTGTTTCAGGCACCTGGACCTGGGAACGCCTTGCCTCTTCGACGTGGCCCGGATGGACTTGCCCGCGCTTCGCCTGGATCGCGACACGCGGAAGGAAGACTCGCGCGCTGCCGGCTGGCCTGCCGCGGACTTCCTGGCCACGACCTCCGGCGTACTCGACGCGCGAGAAGTAGACCGCTGCAGCCTCCGCAGGACAGTGCGCGTTCTCGGGATGTCGCTCCCGTCCATGTTGCCGCTTCCGATGCCTGACCGGGCTCGATACGCGGGCGGCGAGCGGGTCCTGCACATCGAGGCGCGGCAGCTGCTCCTTCGTCTGGGCGGTTTTTCCCCACAGTTCACGTTGATCTGCGAGTAGCAGATCGCCCCGGGATTGCCGCACCCGAAAGCCACCGGGCGAGCATTCGCGTGGCCGCCTCCCCGGTCCGAAGCTGGCCCCGGCGCGAGATGTCGGACGCCCGCAGTACACCGCATTGCATGCTTGAGAACCCCTACTCCGCCGCTTATCCTGCCCGGTCCCCCTTGCCCCAGGAGCCCATGGAGCCCGATTCCATCTTCGTGAAGGGAGCCCGAGAGCACAACCTCAAGGGCATCACGCTGGAGATCCCCAAGAAGAAGCTGGTGGTGTTCACCGGCGTGTCGGGGAGCGGGAAGAGCTCGCTCGCGTTCGATACCCTGTACGCGGAAGGCCAGCGCCGGTACGTCGAGTCGCTGAGCGCGTACGCCCGCCAGTTCCTCGGGCAGATGGAGAAGCCGCACTACGACGTGATCCGTGGCCTGTCGCCGACCATCTCCATCGAGCAGAAGGCGGCTTCGAACAACCCGCGCTCCACCGTCGGGACCATCACCGAGATCCACGATTACCTGCGCGTGCTCTTCGCCGCGGTGGGCAAGCAGCACTGCACCATCTGCGGGCGCCGGGTGGGCAAGCAGAGCGCCCAGCAGATCGCGGAGGAGCTGTCGAAGCTTCCCGAGGGCACCAGGCTCACCTTGCTGGGGCCGCTCATCGAGCAGCGCAAGGGCGAGCACAAGGACGTGATCTCCGATGCGCGCAAGCGCGGTTTCGCCCGGGCCCGGGTGGACGGCGTGATCCGCGATCTGGACGAGGACATCGACCTCGACAAGAAGCGAAAGCACGACATCGCGGTGGTGGTCGATCGCCTGGTGGTGAAGAAGGAGGACGGCTCGCGGCGCCTCATCGACTCGGTGGAGACGGCGCTCAAGGAAGGCAAGGGCATCCTCCACGCCATCACGCTGCTTCCGCGAGGCGGCGAGACGCAGAGCATCTACAGCGAGTACCTCTCCTGCCCGGTGGACGGCATCAGCTTCCCGGAGTTGGCGCCGCACAGCTTCTCCTTCAACAACCCGCTCGGGATGTGCCACGAGTGCAACGGTCTCGGCACCCGGCCCGAGATGGATCCCGAGCTCATCGTCCCCGACCCCTCGCGGAGCATCCGCGGCGGCGCGGTCGAGCCGTGGAACCACGCGCTGGAGAAGCAGGGCGGCTGGACGTTCCGGATGATCGAGTCGCTCTCCAGCTCGTTCAAGGTCCCGCTGGACAGGCCCTGGAAGGAGCTGCCGCGCGAGATCAAGGACCTGCTGCTCTACGGCTCGGGCGACGAGACGATGAGCATCCGCTGGAGCGAGGGCGGCCGCACCGGCACCTACAAGACCAGCTTCGAAGGCATCATCCCGATGCTGATGCGGCGCTTCAAGGAGACCACCTCCGAGAGCATGCGCAAGCATTACCTGCGCTACTTCAGCGACAAACCCTGCAGCGCATGCAAAGGCGAGCGGCTGCGCCCGGAGAGCAGGGCGGTGACGATCGGCGACGTGGGCGATACGGCGGGCAAGAGCATCGTCCACGTCTCGCGGATGACGATCGAGCAGGCGATGCAGTTCATCTCCACCCTGCCGCTGGAAGGAAACGACAAGGTGGTGGCGTCCGAGCTGCTGAAGGAGATCGGGAACCGCCTGCGCTTCCTGCTCGACGTCGGCCTCGGGTATCTGACGCTCGATCGTCCCGGTCCGTCGCTCTCCGGCGGCGAGTCGCAGCGCATCCGTCTGGCCTCGCAGATGGGGTCGGAGCTGACCGGAGTCATCTACATCCTGGACGAGCCCTCCATAGGCCTGCACCAGCGCGACAATGTGCGGCTGCTCTCCACGCTGAAGCGGCTGCGGGATCTGGGCAACTCCGTCATCGTGGTCGAGCACGACGAGGAGACGATGGAGGAGGCGGACTTCATCGTCGACTTCGGACCTGGCGCCGGCGAGCTCGGCGGCGAGATCGTCGCTTCCGGCGCTCCGCGGGAGGTGATGAAGAACGAGCGGTCGCTGACGGGCGCGTATCTCGCCGGGCGGCGGAAGATCGAGATTCCCCCGCAGCGGCGGCGAGGCAGCGGCAAGAGCGTCAAGCTCCTCGGGGCGGCCGAGAACAACCTGAAGGAGATCGACGTGGAGTTCCCGCTCGGATGCCTGGTCGCGGTGACCGGTGTCTCGGGCGCCGGCAAGTCCACGCTGGTGAACCGCATCCTCTATCCGGCGCTGGCGCGGGCCATCTACGGGTCGCGCGAGGCGCCCGGCGCGTACAAGGCGCTCTCCGGCATCGAGCACCTGGACAAGGTGATCGAGATCGACCAGAAGCCCATCGGCCGCACGCCGCGCAGCAACCCGGCCACCTACACCAAGGTATTCGACTGCATCCGCGACGTGTTCGCGCGCACGCCGGAAGCGCGCGCCTACGGGTACGAACCGGGCCGTTTCTCCTTCAACGTGAAGGGCGGACGCTGCGAGGCCTGTGAGGGGGACGGGCTCAAGGTCGTCGAGATGCACTTCCTCGCGGACGTCTACGTGCCTTGCGAGGTGTGCCACGGCAAGCGGTTCAACGACGCCACCCTTCGCGTGACCTTCAAGGGCAAGAACATCGCCGAGGTGCTCGACATGAGCGTGCGCGAGGCGATGGAGCACTTCTCGGTGCACAAGGACATCATCCGCATCTTGAAGACGCTCGACGACGTCGGCCTCGGGTACATCAAGATCGGCCAGCCTTCGCCGACCCTGAGCGGCGGCGAAGCGCAGCGCATCAAGTTGTCGCGCGAGCTGGCGCGCACCGATACCGGGCGCACGCTGTACGTGCTGGACGAGCCCACCACCGGCCTGCACTTCGACGACATCAAGCGGCTGCTCAACGTGCTCAACCGGCTGGTCGACGCCGGCAACACCGTGCTGGTGATCGAGCACAACCTGGACGTCATCAAGTGCGCCGACTGGATCATCGACGTCGGTCCGGAGGGCGGCGACAAGGGCGGGCGGGTGGTCGCGACCGGCACGCCGGAGCAGGTGGCGCAGACGAAGGGGAGCTATACCGGGCAGTACCTGGAGAAGGTGCTCGGCCGCGGGCGGGCGACGCTGCGGTCGCTGTGAGGAACCGCCCCCGTAGCGGTTTACTTCTTCGCTTCCTTCTCCTGCTCGAACAGTTCGAGGTTCCTGAGCAGCTCGAGGCGCTCTACCACGGCGAGCTCCTTCACCAGCTCCGCGTCCTCGTTCGAGAGCGGGACCGGTGCGGCTCCGCCGTCCGGTTGCTGCACCCGAGGCGGCTGTGGGCGTTCCTGCGCGTGCGCGGCAGCGGCAGCGAGCACGACCGCGATGACCCCGACCACGCGCACCATGCGAATCCGTTCCCAAGCCCACCAGGAATCCCGCCGCCGCCTCGGGCGCTACCCTCCGCGGCGCTCCTGGCGGCGCTCCTGGCGCCGCTCCTGCCGGCGCTCCTTTTGCTCCTCGCGGCGTTCCTGACGCTCCTCCCTGCGCTGCTCGCGCCGGTCGCGGAAGCGCTGGCGCATCTCCTCCCTCTGCTCAGGCGTCATCTGCTCCCAGCGGCCCATGTTCTGGAGCAGCTGTTTCCGCTCGGACGGATCGGCGTCCATCACCCCGCGAAGCAGCCGGCGCAGCTCGGCGCGCTTCTCCGGCGGCAGGCGGCGGAACTCCTGCCACTGCCGCAGGATCTGCTGGCGCTCGTCCGGGCTCATCCGCTGGAACCGGCGGTAGTTGTCCATCACGGCATCGCGCTCGCCCTGCGGCATGGAGTCGAGCCGGTCGAGGTTGCGCCGCAGCTCCGCGCGCTCCCCGGGCGGCAGCGACTGCAACTCGCGGAACCGCTGCCGCAGCTCCGCCTGCTTCTCGGGCGGCAAGCTGCGGAATCGATCCTCGGCGCTCTGTTGCGCCCGGGCTGGCGCCGCCGCGATCAGGGCGACGGCGAGGAGGAGCGCGCGCTTCACGGCCGCGCCTCCAGAGTGTGGAGGACGGCGACGATCTCCAGATCCTCGAGCGCCTCCCGATGCTGCACGACCGCCAGGTCCTCGAACAGGTCGAGCCTCTGTGCGATCCGCACGTCTTCGCTGCGCTGCAGCTGGGGCGCCGCTGGAATCAAGACCGCGGCCGCGACCGCCGCCACGCCCGCCGCCACCACGCCCCCGAGCGACCAGCGCAGCCAGCGGACGAACGGCTCGCGGCGGTCGTGCGCGTTCAGCGCCACCATCGCGGCGAAGCCCGCGCGCGGCTCGCGAGGAGGCAGCGGCGGGATCAGGGCGGCGGCGGCGGCGAGGAGATCGCGCTCCTCGCGGCACTGCGCACAGGCGGAGAGATGGGCGTCGGCCTGCTCCCGCTCGGCGGGGGAGAGGCCACCCGACAGGAACGCCTGGAGCCTGTCGCCGATGTGCGCCATACGTCTCCAAGGCAGAACCGCCAGCGACCCGGAAAGTTAGCTCCACCTCTGCGGGCTCAGCGCGCGTTTTCAAGCTCCTTCGCCGAAGCGAAACCGGATGGGGAGGAACCCTCCCAGATCGATCTCGTCGCCGGTCTCGAGCATCCGGACGTCGACCGGCTGCCCGAGGCGGTAGGAGCCGCGCGCCGAACGCAAGTCCTCGAAAACAGGCCGTCCGCCCTTCCAGAGGATGCGGGCGTGGCGCGGAGAGATGAGGGGCAGGTCGAGACGGAGATCGACGTCTTCCCCGCTTCCGAGCACGAACTCGGTCTTGTCGACTTCCACCTCCGGCTTGCCGTCCACGGAGAGGAACAGCTTCTGCGGCGGCTCCCCTTTGCGGACCTTCCTCGCCAGCTCCGGATGCAGCGGCATCCCCGGTGCGGCTGAGGCGGCGAAGCCGGCCAGCGCGCGCTCGAGCACCTCGTGCGCCTGCAGCCCGGTCCGCTCCGAAAGACGGCGGAGGAGATCGCGGTCGCCCTCGGTGAGTTGCACGCCCGGCGCCTTCTTCGCCGCGGCGGCAGGGGCCTTGGGCCGGCGCCCCAGGGTCTTGCGCATCTTCGCCATGGCCGCTGTGTATCACGGCCGTCGCGGTTCAGCCGCCGCGGGAAAACAGCCGTTTTCCCAGCTGCAGGTCTCCGAAGACGACGACCGATACCAGCAGCCCGAGCAGCAGGAGAAGGCCGACCACGTGGACCACCGATTCCAGCCGCTGGTTGACCTTGCGCCGGGTGATCAGCTCCACGCCGAGAAACACCAGCCGCCCGCCGTCGAGCGCAGGAACCGGGAGGAAGTTGAACAGCGCCAACCCCACCGAGATGTTCGCGAGGATGCTGGCAAAGTCCGCGATGCCGCGCTTCACTTCCGCGCTTGCCTGCCGGACGATGGCGATGGGTCCCGCGAGCGATGCGCTGCCCTTCCCCCGGACCGCGTCCCAGAGCGCACCGACGGTCGCGGCGTTCAGCGCCCAGACGTCGCGCAGCGCTCGCGGGACGGCTTCCGCGAGCGGAAGGCGCACCATCACGCGGTCGAGCTTGACCGAGATGGTCCCGTTCTGGGGCCGCACGGTGAACGCCTGCCGCGCTCCGTCGCGCAGCACCTCGACGCGGCGCTGCGCCCCGGCTCCCGGCTTCTGCAGCTCCCGGCGGAGATCATCGAAGGACTCCACCGCGACGCCGTCGACCGCCACCACCTGGTCGCCCGTCTGCAGGCCCGCTGCGGCGGCGGGTCCCCCGGGAATCACCTCGACGCGCGTGGTCGTCAAGTCGAGAAAGCCGTGGGACGCGTAAAGGGCGGCGATGATCAGGAAGGCCACCAGGTAGTTCACGCCCGGCCCGGCCGCGATCACCAGGAAGCGCCGCCACGCGGGCTTGTTCATGTACGAACCAGGATCCGACGGATCCTGCGCTGCCGGATCGTCGGGCGTGAACCCCGCGATCTTGCAGTAGCCGCCGAGCGGGAGCGCGCTCAGCCGGTAGTCGGTCTCGCCACGTCGGAAACCCCAGATGCGCGGTCCGAATCCGAGCGAGAAAGTCTCCACCCGCATGCCCATCATCCGGGCGAGCGCCAGGTGCCCGGCTTCGTGGGCGGCGATGAGCAATCCGAGGCCCACGACGGCGACGAGGATGGCCATTGAGGGGCGGCAGCATAGCCCATGCTCCGCCGGCGCGCAGGCACTACGTTCTCATGGGACGTTTCCAGGGGGTGCGTATGCGCGGAAGCCTCATCGCGGTCGGCAGCGCGCTCATTGCTGTGGCTTGCTCGTCGCAGAAGCCGGCGGCACGGATGGACGAGTCGGGGCTCTCGCGGCTCAACGAGTCCCAGATGGAGCCGGTCGATGACGCCCGGGTGGAAGAGGGGCGTGCCCACGACGCGGCCGCCCGGACCCGGGCGAACGAGGCGGACGCCCGCGCGCGCCTGGAAGTGGCGCGCAGCGAACGGAGCGTCGCCGAGGCGCAGCTGAAGCGGGCGCTGGCGGAGAAGGACCTGCGGAAGAAGCAGTACGCGAGCAAGGATCAGGTCGCCGAGATCGATGACGAGATCGCCGGCGCGCAGGATCGGCTGAAAGCGAGCGAGTTGAAGCTGCAATACCTGCAGCAGATGGTCTCGGTGGCCGAGGCGGAGCGCAAGCTGGCCGAGGCGCACGTGGTCACGGCCCAGGCGCTGACCGGGCAGGCCAAGTATCGGGCGATGAAGGCGGGCAATGCGCCGCAGGCGGCAACGGTGAATCCCGGCGACGTCGACCACCGCGTCGCGAGCGCCCAGGCGCAGGAGGCGAATCTCCTCAAGGAGGTTTCCCAGCGCCGCTCGAACGCGATCGATCTGTACAACCGCTGGCAGGCGGCCGACACCCACGCCCGCACCCTGGCGCGGCCCTCCACCATGGCCGTCCCTCCCCCTGCCTCGGAATCCACGCCGCACTGACTGCAGCGTCGCGGCCGCTCTAGAGGCGGCGGCGTTCGCCGGTGTGGACCCAGCGGAAGTAGTCCCGCAGGATCTCGCCGTGATCGAAAGAGAGGGCCCGCCAGGGAACTTCGGCTTCGCTGAACCAGCGTGCCTCGGCGGCGTCGTCGTCGGCCTTCGGCTCCGCTCCCGCCTTCACCCGGCAGGCATAGACGGTGGAGATGGTGTGCTTGCGCGGATCGCGCCGGGGATCGGAATAGGTGAAGAACTGCATGACCAGCTCGACGTCGAGACCTGTCTCCTCCTTCGCCTCGCGCCGGCAAGCGCTCCCGATCTCCTCGCCCCAATCGACGAACCCGCCCGGGAGCGCCCAGCCCCGCGGCTCGTTCTTGCGCAGGATCAGCACGATGCGCCCGTCCGGACCGGCGATGATCGCGTCCGTGGTGGGCAGCGGGTTCTTCTGCTGCGCCACGCTCACGGGGTCACCAGGCCGGAGGGCGACGGCTGCGGCGGCGGCGCCTTGGGCTCGAGACGTCCCTGGAGAGAATGGCTGAACAAGGCGCGGCAGAAGGAGTTGGTGGCGTCCGTCCCGAGCGCTCGCGAGACGGCGAGCGCCGTCCGGGCGGCATCGAGGCGACGTTCGCTCGCGAGCACGTGCGCCATCTCCACCAGCCGCTTGGCGTAAAGCGCGCGGCGCTGCGGCGTGAAGTACGCGAGCGCGGCGTCGTCGGCGGCCCGTTCCAATGCCTGCCGCCGCTGGGCCGCATCGATGTAGAGCTGGCTGGTGGCGATCTCGTCGAGGCGCAGCGCGAACCGGCGCAGGTCGTCCTCCTCCGGAATCCATGCCATGAAGAGCGGATCCTCGAACAGCGCGGCGCCCGCCAGCTGATGCGCCAGCTCGTCGGGCAGCTCCAGGGAAAGACCCGGCGAAGGAGGCGGCGTCTGCGGCGCGGGCCCGAGCAGGCGCAGCGCATCGGCGTAGGCCGGCGGAGGCGAGAATCCGTTGCGGGCCCCGGCGGCCTCCGCCTCGGCGATCAGCTGCCGCGCATGGTCCTTCGGGATCTCGACGGTGGCGACCACGTTCTGCCGCGGAAGCCGCTTGACGAACTCCCGCCAGGATCGGCGCGAAAGCGCGAGCGCGTCCACGGCGAGAATCCCTTTCAGATCGGAGATGACGATCTGCACCAGCTCCACTCCCTGCCGGGCGGGACGGGTCCACCAGACCGCCCGCTCGCCGTACGCGTCGATGCTGCTGGCATAGCAGGAGGGCGCCTCACCCTCCGGAAGAGGCTTCAGGACCGGCTCGCCCTGCGGCCGAAGCTCCTGCACCTGCACGCCGCGCTGCTTCAGCTTCTGCAGCTCGCGCTTCGATTCCTTCGCCAGCATCCGGCTCGGGGAAGTGGCCAGCTCGAGAAGGACTTCCTGCCGCGCGACGCGGCCCGCGGCGTGCACCAGGGCGAGCGCCAGCATCTCCGGAAGCGACGCGATCTCCGCCGCCAACGCCCGTGCATCGGGACCGGCCAGGCCGGCAGTCTGCGCGACTGCCTCGGTGTGGAGCTTCGCCAGGACGTCGCGCGCCGACTGCACGTGCATGGGCTGCGGGCGCGAGACGCCGGCGCATTCCATCTCCTCGGCGATGCTCTCCGGACGGAGGGAGGCGTCCTTGAGCAGGGCGAGGCACTCGTCCACCGTGAGGTTGTGCCGTTCGGCCATTGGGGCTGCGCACAATAGAGACGGCCCCTGGAGGCGTCAACGCTGCTATGTTTGCCGCAATGCGCGTGACGATCCGCTATTTCGCTGCCGCCCGCGAGCGCGCCGGGACGTCCTCGGAGACGCTCGAGCTTCACGACGCCGCCACCGCCGCCGAGGCGCTCGCTGCCGCCTGCGCGCGTCACCCGGCGCTGCAGCCGGTCGCGCAGAGGCTCCGCCTGGCGGTCGACCAGGAGTTCGCCGCGCCGGAGAGCAGGCTGCGGGACGGCAGCGAGGTCGCGCTGATTCCGCCCGTCTCCGGCGGGGCCGGACCGCATCGCATCGGGCCAGCGGCGGTGGCGCCGGAGGCCCCGTTGCGGGAGGTAGCGGGGGCCGACTGCGGAGCGGTGGTCAGCTTCGTCGGGACGGTGCGCGCGACGAACCATGGCAAGCGCGTGGTGCGGCTCGAGTACGAAGCGTATCCGGAGATGGCGGTGCGCATCTTCGAGCAGATCGCCGCACAGGCTCGGGAAAAGTGGGCGGCGCGCATCGCCATCCACCACCGCACCGGCGCACTGGAACCCGGCGAGATCTCGGTCGTGATCGCGGCCGCGGCGCCGCACCGCGGCGACGCCTTCGAGGCGTGTCGCCAAGCGATCGAGGCATTGAAGAAGGACGCGCCGATCTGGAAACGGGAGCTGTATCCGGACGGCTCGTCGTGGGTGGGCTTGGGGTCCTGAACGGTGTTACGCTCAATTTCGCGCATGGCAATCTCCGTCCTGGTCGCGGGTGACATCGCCTTTCGCGAAGCCATCGCCGCTGCGCTGGGGCGTGAATACACCCTGGTCGAGACCGAGTCCGTCACCGCGGCCGCCGACGCGCTGCTGGCGTCGAAGCCGGCGGTGGCGTTCGTCGACTTGCGCGGCGAATCGCCGGCGGGGAGCGCGATCTGCCGGAGGATCAAGGGCGCCGCGAGCACGCGCCTCTTGCCGGTGGTGGCGTTCGCCGAGCCGGGAGAGGACCGGACCGTGGCCGCGCTCGACGACGGCGCGGACCACGTGCTCCCGTTTCCGCCCCCGCGGGCCGAGCTGCACGCCCGCATCCGTTCCGCGATGCGCAACCGCCTCGCCACCGAGCGGCTGGAGGACGCCTCGCAGGTGATCTTCGCGCTCGCCAACGCCGTCGAGGCGAAGGACGCGTACACGGAAGGTCATACCGAGCGCGTCGGCGCCCTGGCCGTCGAGGCGGGGCGGCTCGCGGGACTGGACGAGGAGATCTGCGAGGCGCTGCGCCAGGGCGGCGTGCTGCACGACATCGGCAAGATCGGCATCCCGAACGAGATCATCAACAAGGCCGGCCGGCTGACGGACAAAGAGCGGATCGTGATGAACAAGCACCCGATCATCGGGGAGCGCATCTGCGAGCCGCTGAAGAGCCTTCGCCACTTGCTGCCGATCATCCGCTGGCACCACGAGCGCCTGGACGGAAGCGGCTATCCGGACGGCCTCAAAGGGCAGCAGTTTCCCGTGCCGGCACAGATCCTCCAGCTCGCAGACATCTACGACGCCATCACCACGGATCGGCCTTATCACCGGGCGCGCACGCGCGCGAACGCCGTCGAGTTCCTGCACGGCGAGGCCAACAAGGGATGGCGCGACCACGAGCTGGTGAAGCTGATCGGCTGGGCCGCCGAAAGCCTGAACCTCGGCCGCACCCGCGACGAAGACATTCCTCCGCCGCCGGCACCCATCGGCCAGTGGCGCACCGAGTAAGCTATCGCCGCAGACCGTCGGGTGGAGGTTGGGGTGGCGACGGGCAGTGGTACATGTCGATGAAGACGGTATAGGTCGCGTCGGGGCAGCGGACTTCGAATGCGTCCACGATGTGCAAGTCCGGCTCGCCGGGTTGGAGCGGGCGCTCCGGGTCCATCTGCAGGAGGATGCGGGGATCGTTCGGGTCGGAGGGAGTGACCCGACTCCCGACGGATCCGATTCGCTTCGTCTGGCCGAGGCCGCCGTCGGCGCAGCGGAGGGCGCCGAGATAGGCCTTGACGCCCGGTGGAAGGCAGACTTCCGCGGCACGCTCCTTCGAGCGTGCGAATCCCGGCGGTGACGGCGGCGCCCCGGCGTGGGCACATCCGGCCAGCGCGAGGAGCAGGAGACGGCGCACGCCTTCAGGGTATCAGGTCATTTCCACGGCACCGAGATGGCCAGCGCGCCGAGGACGGTTCCGGGAACGAGATGCACGGCGTGGTAGACGAGCGCGAACGCGAGCGCGGGTTCCGCCGCGACGCCGGCGGTGGTGAGTGCCACCACCGCGCCCGCCTCGAGGATTCCGAAGTGACCGGGCGTCGAGGGCAGCAGCAAGGCGAGATTGATCGACAATAGGATCATCGCCCAGACACCGGGATGCACGTCGATGCCCAGCGCTCGCAGGCACAGACCCACGAGCAGCAGATCCACCGCGTCCGAGACCATGGACCAGAGCAGGCTCCGGACCCAGGAGCGCTCCGCGTGCAGGGTGCGCAGCGCGTCCAGGAACCGGCCGGCAACGCCGGGGGCGTGCCTCGGCAGCACCGCCAGCAGTGCGACCGCTACCGCCGCGACGGCGCCGGCCAGGGCGAGCGGCGGCGCCCAGGCGCCCGGCAGCAGCGCGCAGATCCCGAGGACGAGGCCGAGGCTGATCGCCTGGATCCCCTTCTCGGCCAGTTGAGCTGCGATCAGCGCACCGGCCGGGTAGCCGCGCCGCCGCTTCAGCTCGATCACGCGCACCGCCTCACCGGCCCGCGCGGGCAGGAGGGCGCTGACTGCGCCACTCGCGAACGACACGCGGACGAGATCGAAAAAGCTCGCGCGCTGCCGGTGAGGAATCGGCTCGAGCAGCGCCTGCCAGCGCCGCGTTTGCGCGAGCGTGTTCCCGATCACGGCGCAGACGATCGCCAGGACGACCCAACCCCAGGCGGTCGCGCGCAGCGCCGAGCCGAGCGCGGGGAAATCGATCCGGCGCGCCGCCACGACGACGAGGGCGGCCGCGATCAGCCAGGCGGCCGCGCGCAGCGGCCAGCGCATCCGCGGAGCGGCGATCGCCTCGTTCACGCCAGGAACCTCGCGCAGACCACCGTCAGCACGCCCAGGTAGTACCAGCGTCGCCGCGCCGGCGCCGCAGGATTGTCGTGATGGACGATCGCTTGGACCTGTCGCTTGCGGACTACCGGTAGTTGCGCGATACCGCGCGCATGCTGGCAATCGACCTGACGGGAAAGCGCGCGCTGGTCGCTGGAGTCGCCGACGACGCGGGTTTCGGTTTCGCCATCTCCAAGGCGCTGGCGGAGGCCGGCGCGTCGGTCTGCGTCGGCACCTGGCCGCCGGCGCTGAACATCTTCGAGACGCTGATCCGGCGCGGCAAGATCGACGAGTCCCGCAAGCTCTCGCGTGGCGGAATGCTCGAGTTCGAGAAGATCTACCCGCTGGACGCCGCCTACGACACGCTCGCGGATTGCCCCGAGGATGTCCGCACCAGCAAGCGTTACAACGAGCGCGGCGACTTCTCCATCCAGGGGCTCGCGGAGGCGCTGCGGCGCGACTTCGGCGACAAGGCGCTCGACATCGTGGTGCACTCGCTCGCGAATGGCCCGGAGGTGAAGAAGCCGCTGCTCGAGACCTCGCGCAACGGGTATCTGACGGCCATCAGCGTCAGCGCCTATTCGCTGGTCTCGATGGTGCAGCGGCTCGCGCCCCTGATGCGACCGGGAGGCAGCGCGGTCTCGCTCACCTATCTCGCCAGCGAGCGCGCGGTGCCCGGATACGGCGGCGGAATGTCTTCCGCCAAGGCGGCGCTGGAGAGCGATACCCGGACGCTGGCGTTCGAGGCCGGTCGCAAGTTCCGCATCCGCGTGAACACGATCTCGGCGGGTCCCTTGGCCTCGCGCGCCGCGAGCGCCATCGGGTTCATCGAGGAGATGGTGGACTTCTACAAGGCGAATTCGCCGCTGCCGGAGCAGATCGACGCCATCGAGGTGGGAAACGTGGCCGCGTTCCTCTGCAGCCCGCTGGCGAGCGGGATCACCGGGACGACGGTGTACGTCGACAAGGGCTACCACACGATGGGAAGGACGGCGCCCGGTTAAGGCGGCATGAGCGCCCGATCGAGGGCCGCTCGCAGCTGCCGCTCCTGGGGCGCGGTGAAAGCTCCCACGTGGCTCCAGACCACCGTTCCCGTCCGGTCGACGAGCAGCATCGTGGGCAGGCTTGCGACCTGGAACGCCTCGGAGGCGGTGCCGTCGTCGAGGACGACGGGAAAGTTCAACCTCTCGCGGGAAAGAAACTCGCGAACCTGCGCTTCACGACCGGGCGCCGGATCGTCCGTATCCACTGAATAGAGCTCGACGCCGCGCAGCCGGTATTCGCTCCACAGGCTCTGCAGACGCGGCATGGAGTACCGGCAGGGCGCGCACCAGGTCGCCCAAAAATCGACCACGGTCACTTTCCCCTGTGGTAGCGCAGTCTTGCCGCCACCGAGCAAGGGCAACGCGACCGCTGGCGCCGCCCTTCCGGACAGGCGCGGCCCGGAACGGTTGCCCTGGATGACGGCCAGTGCGATCACGCTCGCGGTGGCGGCCGCCACCAAGGCCCAGATCCACAGGTCGCTCCGGCGGGTCCGGATCGCCAACTCGTTCGCCATCGGTCGCGTACCATGCGGGCGGGAGCGCCCTCCGTCAAGCGGGCGGAAAATTGGCGCCCTTTGCGGTGGCATGTCAGCGTCGCGCGCATGAAGTGGCTGTTTGCCCTCCTCCTCGTCGGCGGCGTCGCCTTCGCCGCGAGGTTCGTTCCCCCCCGAACCGCGGCGCGACTGGCGGCGCGCTGCCTCCGCGCCGGCTGGGACTGGGTCTCGAGCATCGACGGCGAAACGCATGGCCCCGGCGTCCGCGGACCGCCCCGTCACCTTTCGCGCAAGGCGCAGGCGGCCGCTCCACAGGCGGACGCCGCGCAACGCCGCACGGCGAGCCGCGAGGGCATCGTCCCCCAGCCGCCCAAGGAAACGCTGCATCCCGACGATCGCGCCGCCCTCGACTCCCTGCTCGCAGAGCCGCCCGCCCGCGCGGGTTATCGCTAGCCGCTCCCGCGCCGAAGGCGCGGGTATGCGGCTATGTTTTGAGGCTGTACCGATCACGAGACGTGCTCGAGCGTGTTAGGAAACGCCTCCGATGGCGGAACTGCTCGGGATTCCCAGAACGCGCTGGCCGCTCGCGCTGGCGATGGTGGTGCTGCTCGCCTTCGCGCTCTCCTGGCTGCAGGGCCGATTCGACGCGAGCGACGCAAAGAGGGCGATCGCCGCGGCGATGTCCTGGAAGCCCGGAGGAACCCAGAGCATCTTCGACTTCCTGGCCGCCCGCGGGGAGGGCGATCCCCAGTGCACCGGCAAGGTGGTTTCGCAGCTTCTCGGCGACGTGGAAGTGCGGTGCTCGACGCCGCGGCAGCCAGGCATCGGTTACGAATTTCGCGTCCTTCTCGACGGAAGGCGCCCCCCGCGGGCGGCGAATACAGCCGCCGAACTTCTCGTCGCGGCGATGGTCCATCAGTAGACGCTCGCGTTGCCGCGCCGGGAGGGCATCCCCACCCTTGCCCGCATGACGCTCGCCCTCACGCTGCTGCTCGCCATGAGGCCGCTCTGGACGGATGCGTCCGCGGCGAAAGAGCGCCCGACGGCCCCTCTCATCTCCATCGCGACGTTGGTGAAGTCGTCGATGCCGGCCGTGGTGGGCATCGTCGCGACCACCGCGCGAGGGGGCGGCAACGACCCCTTCCGGGATTTCCTCGAGCGCATGTACGGTCAGGGCGGGAGCGGTCCGAGCGAGACCCCGGTCCGCGGCATCGGCACCGGCTTCTTCATCCGCAGCGACGGCCTGATCGCCACCAACGGCCATGTGATCGAGGGAGCAACCGACATCACCGTGCAGGTCGGCGAGGACGAGCGCGTCTATCGGGCGACGCTGGTCGGACACGACGAAGCGACCGACCTGGCCCTGCTGCGGATCGAAGGCGACAAGCCGTTTCCCGTCCTCACGCTGGGAGAGAGCGATCGGCTCGAGGTCGGCGAGTGGGTGGTCGCCATCGGAAATCCGTTCGGGCTCTCCCGCTCGGTGACCACCGGCATCGTCAGCTTCAAGGGACGGCGGGACGTCAATCCGAGCGGCCGCCCCGGTTACTACGACTTCATCCAGACCGATGCGGCCATCAACCCGGGCAACTCGGGCGGTCCGCTGCTGGACGCCCGCGGCGCGGTCATCGGGATCAACGCGGCGGTAAACCCGTCCGGGCAGGGCATCGGGTTCGCCATTCCCATCGAGCAGCTCCGCGACGTCGGACCACAACTCGCCGCCCATGGCCACGTCGTGCGCAGCTACATGGGCATCTCCATCCAGGAAACGATGTCCGCCGAGCTGGCGGAGAGCTTCGGAGTGCCCGGGGGCAAGGGAGTCGTGGTGACCGACGTCGCCGCGGACGGCCCGGCGGCGCGCGCCGGCCTGAAGGTCGGCGATGTGGTGACCTCGTTCGACGGTGAGCCCGTGATCGAGAGTTACCGCCTGCGCTGGCTGACGGCGCGCACGACGCCGGGCAAGCGGGTGCGCATCGGGGTGTGGCGAGGTGGCAAGGCGCTCGAGCTGAGCCTGTTGCTGCTGGAAAAACCCGGCTCGCCCTGGCAGCCTCCGCCACCCGCGCCGGGTCTCCGTCGCGACCAGGAGCCTTTCGGCTTTGCCGTCGAAGAACCGCCGGCCGCAGATGCCGACCACGGCCACGGGCTGCGCGTGACCAGCGTCGACTTGCGCAGCTGCGCGTATCGGGCGGGTGTGCGGGAAGGCGACCTGATCCTGGAGATCGACGGGCACGCCATGGCGGACAAGGTGGCGTACCGCACGGTGGTTTCCGGCATGAGCGGCATCGCCCGCCTGTACGTCCGCCGGGGCGGCAAGGCGCTGTTCTTCGGCCTGCGGCGCGAAGCGCCCGTCGCCGCGCGCGAAAAAGTCCTCCCCGTCCCCGCCGGTAGTGCCGGCGACGCAGCCCCGTAGAACGGTCGGGCGAGGCCTTCCCGAAATCTTCATCGATTCCCGGCGCGACTTTCATGTGCGCCGCGCATTCTTGAGTAGGGAGTGCTGTTGGCCGGTTTGGGCGTTTTCCGGTGCGGTACGGCCGGAACTGCGCCACACTGCGGCCGCCGAGGAGGTCACCGGGATGGGTTCCAGCAGGCTGCCGGGCTTCTACAAGATGAAGATGGCAGAACGTTTGCGGCGCCTTGCCGAGCAGCTCGAGCTCTCCCGCGACGAGATGGACGGTCTGGGCGAAAGCGGCACCCTGCCGCTCGCCAATGCCGACGCGATGATCGAGAACGCGGTCGGCGTGCTCGGGCTCCCCGTGGGCATCGGCCTCAACTTCCTCGTCAACGGCGACGATGTCATGGTCCCCATGGCGGTGGAGGAGGCCTCGGTGATCGCGGCGGTGTCGCTCGCCGCGAAGATCGTACGCGAGGGTGGCGGGTTCAAGGCGGACTCCGACGCGCCGCGCATGATCGGCCAGGTGCAGGTCGCCGAGCTCTCCAACCCCGAGGCGGCGAAGGCGGCGATCCTCCGACAGAAGGACTCGATCCTCGCCGTGGCGAACGGCCTGCACCCCGCCATGAAGTCGCGGGGCGGCGGCGCCCAGGACGTCGAAGTGCGCCTGCTGGCGGTCGGAGCCGAGACGCACGCGATCGTGCACCTGATCATCGACACGCAGGACGCGATGGGCGCCAACTTGATCAACACGATGTGCGAAGGCGTCGCGCCGCTGATCGAGCGCATCACCGGCGGGCGGGTCCGGCTGCGCATCCTCTCCAATCTCGCCGACCTGCGGCTCGCGCGCGCCTCCTGCCGCATCCCCTTCGAGGCGCTGGCGGACTTCGGCTTTTCGGGCGCGGAAGTGGCGCACGGGATCGCCGAGGCGTCGCGGTTCGCCGACGCGGATCCCTACCGCGCCTGCACGCACAACAAGGGCGTGATGAACGGCGTCGACGCGGTGGCGCTCGCGACGGGCAACGACTGGCGCGCCATCGAGGCGGGAGCGCACGCGTACTGCGCGCGAAACGGCCGGTACGAGCCCTTGACCCGCTGGTGGATCGAGGAAGGGGCGCTGCTCGGGCGCATCGAGCTGCCGATCCAGGTCGGCACCGTGGGCGGCGCGGTGAAGGCGAACCCGCTGATCCCGGTGCTCTTGCGAACCATGGGAAACCCGGGCGCCCGCAAGCTCGCCGGCATCATGGCAGCCGTCGGGCTGGCGCAGAACATGGCCGCGCTGCGCGCGCTCGGGACCGTCGGCATCCAGAAGGGGCATATGGCGCTGCATGCGCGAAACGTGGCCGTCAGCGCCGGCGCGAAGGGGTCCGCGGTCGAGGAAGTCGCCCGCGCGCTGATCGCCGCCGGCGAGATCAAGCTGCACCGCGCGCAGGAGATCCTGGCCAAGATGGTGGCCGCCCGCGGACCTTCCGCCGAAGCGACGTAACCTCTGGACGCGCCGGGCTGCATCGTCGAGTACTCGCGGATCGCCGAGCCGCGGCTGCGCGCCTTTCTCGACCGCAAGTTGCAGGCGCTGCAGGCGCTGCCCGTCGATCTGCGCGACGTGACCGCCGCACTGCGCGACTACTTGCTGCGCGGGGGAAAGCGCCTGCGCGGCGCGTTGCTCATCGCTGGCCACCAGGCCGCCGGCGGGCGGCGAGAGGCTGCCCTCGACGCATCGATCGGCGTGGAGCTGCTGCACGGTTACCTGCTCATCCACGATGATTTCATGGACCAGGACGACGTGCGCCGCGGAGGGCCGACGCTGCACCGTGCCCTCGGGGGGGATCACCTCGGGGCGAGCCTCGCCCTGCTCTGCGGAAGCCTCTGCGAGTCCTGGGCGTACCAGCTCCTCGGCCCGGGGGCGCCGCTGGCCGCGCGCACCGTCGAACAGGTGATCGCCGGGCAGATGGCGGACTTGCGCGGGCCGCGCGGGCGCGAGCTCTCCGCGCGCGAGATCCTGGAGGTGCAGCGCGCGAAGACCGGCACCTACACGTTCGAGTTGCCCTTGCATCTGGGCGCGACGTTGGCGGCGGCCCCGCAGGTACTCCTCGACGCGCTCAGCGCGTACGCCCGCCCGCTCGGGATCGCGTTCCAGATCGCCGACGATCTGTTGGGGACCTTCGGCGCTCCGGAAGTGACCGGAAAGCCAAACGCCGGCGATCTGCGCGAGGGCAAATGGACGCTGCTGGTCGCCCGCGCACTGGAGAGCGCAGCGGAGAAAGATGCGGACCGGCTGCGGTCGCAACTGGGCAAGGCCGACGCGGACGTAGAGGAGCTGCGCGGCATCCTCCGCCGCACCGGGGCGGAGGCGTCCGCCCGCGCGGACGCGGAGCGGCTCTGCGACGACGCGCTGCGCGCGCTCGACTCGCCGGCCGTGCCCGAGCACGTGGCGGACGACTTGCGAGCGATCGCGAGGTATTCCGTACACCGCGCGCTTTAGAGCGCGCCCGGAACCGCCTGATAGACCATCCGCGTACCCTCGAACGCCGAAGCGTTTCCGACCGAACCCGCACTCGCCTTCCGCGCCCTGAAGGGCCCGGTGCT
>Ga0209267_1000498_pt1 | contig 28573 bp, 22 predicted proteins | sample GraSoiAngelo_137_FD_185894 | JGI IMG/M metagenome (GOLD analysis project Ga0209267, IMG submission 185894) | Grasslands soil microbial communities from the Angelo Coastal Reserve, California, USA - 14_0929_09_30cm (SPAdes) (version 2) | ecosystem: Environmental > Terrestrial > Soil > Grasslands ... | reverse complement strand
CCTCCACCACCTCGAGGGCGGCCTTGCGGAGCACGCCCTGGATCTCCCGCTCGAGCTGGCGCACGCCGGCCTCGCGCGTGTATTCCCCGATGAGCCGCTCGAGCGCCCCATCGGCGATGCTGGCCCGCTCCATCTGCAGCCCCGTCTCTTTGAGCTGGCGCGGCAAGAGGTAGCGCTTGGCGATCGCGAGCTTCTCCCCGGGCGTGTACCCGGGCAAGGTGAGCACTTCCATCCGGTCGAGCAATGGGTCGGGGATGGGCGCGAGGCTGTTGCCCGTGGCGATGAACATGACGCCAGAGAGGTCGAACGGGACTTCGAGGTAGTGATCCACGAAGGTGCTGTTCTGCGCCGGGTCGAGCACCTCGAGCAGTGCGGCCGTCGGATCGCCGCGCACGTCGGCGCCCATCTTGTCCACCTCGTCGAGCATCAACAGGGGATTGCGCGTCTCGCAGCGCTGCAGCGCGTGGATGATGCGACCCGGCAGCGCGCCCACGTAGGTGCGCCGATGGCCGCGGACCTCCGCCTCGTCGCGCACGCCACCCAGCGACACGCGGGTGAAGCGGCGCCCCAGCGCCTCCGCGATGCTCTGCCCAAGCGAGGTCTTGCCCACGCCGGGCGGACCCACGAAACACAGAATGCCGCCGCGCGCCGCGGGGTTGAGGGTGCGGACCGCCAGGTACTCAAGGATCCGCTCCTTGACGGGCTTCAGGTCGTAGTGGTCGCGGTCGAGGATGTCGCGCGCGGCCTTGAGGTCGAGCCGGTCCTCCGACGTGCGGCCCCAGGGCAGGGACGCGATCACCTCGAGGTACGTGCGGGCCACATGGTACTCGGCCGACTGCGGCGACATCTGGCGCAAGCGCTTGAGCTCCCGGTCGACGACCTTCTTCGCCTCGTCGTGCAGGCCGGCGGCCTCGAGCCGGCCGGCGAGCTCGGTCAGCTCGTCCTCTCCCTCTTCCTCGCCCAGCTCCTGGCGGATCACCCGCAGCTGCTCGCGCAGCACGTACTCCCGCTGATTCTGATCGAGGCGCGTGCGCACCTTCTCCTGGATCTGACTGCCGACCTCGAGGACCTGCAGCTCCTGGCCGAGCAGCTCGGCGAGCCGCTCGAGGCGGCGGTTCACTTCGTCGATCGCCAGCAGCTCGGCCTTGGCCGGGAGGGCCAGGTCCAGGTTCGCGGCCACGAAGTCGGCCAGCTTGCCGGCGTCGCTGATGCCGACGAGGACCTCGTGCAGCTCCTCCCCCAGGTAGGGGGCGATGTCGATCACGCGGGAGAATTGGGCGTGCACGGTGCGCTTCAGGGCTTCCGTGCGCGCGTCCTCGAGCACCGTGTTGGGAAGCGGCTCGTAGCCCGCCACCAGCCAATGCTCGGCGGGGATCACCTCGACGAGCCGCGCCCGCTCGAGCCCCTGCACCATGACGCGCACCGAGCCGTCGCCCAGTTTGAGCATGCGCACCACGGTGCCGAGCGTCCCCACCTCGTACAGCTCTTCGGCCCGGGCGTGCATCACGGCGCCCTCGGGCGGCTCGGTGCCGCCCAGCGGCCGCACCACGCCGAGCAGCAGGCGTTTGTTCCCTTGCACCACCTCGTCGATCAGCTGGACGGCGTGCGGATCGGTGAGCGCCATGGGCAACACGACGTGCGGGTAGACGACGATCCGGCCGAGCGGCAGGACAGGCAGGCGATCCACTTACTGTACCCGCACCGATTGTGGGCCGGACAGTCGGGTCGGGAGCTTCGCCAGCCGGACCTCGAGGAAACCCTGCTCGTAGATCGCCCGAATGCTCTCGGGATCGACCGGCACGGGGAGGCGGAAGCGACGCTCGAACGGACCGACCTGCACCTCCATCGCGTGATAGTGGGGCTTGCCTTCCTGGCGCCGGGCGGTGCGCTCGCCCGCGATCGTCAGGACACCGTCCACGTACTCGACCGTGAAGTCCTCCGAGCGCATCCCGGCGATGTCCATGTAGACCACCAGCGCGGTGTCGGTTTCGTAAATATCCGTCGGCGGCTTCCATTTGGACGAGGCGACGAACCCCACGGGACGGCCGTGGGCCACCTCGTTGAAATAAACCTCGAGCTCTTCCGCGGGGTGCACCGTGAACGACCCCGAGCCTCGGGAGGGCCGGCCCGAGGACGCGCCGCTATCGCGCATGGGGCACCCCCGCGACGGCCGCGCGCACCGGGGGGGGCGGCGCGTACAGCGGGAACTGCGCGGCCAGCTCGCGGACGTCGGCCTTCACGCGCGCGATGGTCGCGTCGTCTTTTTTCGTGAGCACGGTGTCGATGAACTCCGCCACTTTGAGCATCTCGGCCTCGGTGAAACCACGCGTGGTCACGGCCGGGGTGCCGATGCGGACCCCGCTCGTGACGAACGCCTTCTGGGGATCGCCAGGAATCGTGTTCTTGTTCACGGTAATGCCGGCCCGGTCGAGCAGCTCCTGGGCCTCCTTGCCGGTCACGTGCTTGGGACGCAGGTCCACCAGCATCAGGTGGGTGTCCGTCCCCCCCGACACGATGGCATAACCCCGCTCGACGAGCGCCGCGGCGAGGGCCTGTGCGTTCCGCACCACCTGCACAGCGTACGCCTTGAACTCCGGGGTGAGCGCCTCTCCCAACGCCACTGCCTTCGCCGCAATCACGTGCTCGAGCGGGCCGCCCTGAAGGCCCGGGAACACCTGTTTGTCGACGTCCTTCGCGAACACTTCCTGGCAGAGGATCAATCCGCCGCGCGGGCCGCGCAGGGTCTTGTGGGTGGTGGTCGTGACGATGTGCGCGTGCGGCACGGGCGAGGGGTGGATCCCCGCGGCGACGAGCCCGGCGATGTGCGCCATGTCCACGACGAAGATCGCGCCGACCTCGTCGGCGATGCTTTTGAGCACCGCGAAATCGATGATGCGCGCGTAGGCGCTGCTGCCGCCGATCAGGATGCGGGGGCGCTCGCGGCGCGCGACCTCGCGCACCTGGTCATAGTCGATCCAGCCGGTGTCTTCTCGGACTCCGTAATGCGTGGCGCGGAACAGCGTCCCCGAAAAGTTCACGGGCGCGCCGTGGGTCAGATGGCCGCCGTGCGGCAGCGCCAGCCCGAGCAGCGTGTCGCCCGGCTTCGCCACCGCGAGGTACGCGGCCATGTTCGCCTGGGCCCCGGCGTGCGGCTGGACGTTCACGTGCTCCGCCTTGAACAGCGCCTTGGCCCGATCGATGGCGAGCTGTTCGACCTCGTCCACGACCTCGCAGCCGCCGTAGTACCGTTTCTTCGGCAGTCCCTCGGCGTACTTGTTCGTGAGCGCCGTGCCCATCGCCTCGAGCACCGCCACCGACACGAAGTTCTCGCTCGCGATCAGCTCCAGTCCGTGCTCCTGCCGCTCCACCTCACGGCGGATCAGTTGGAACACGGTCGGGTCCGCCTTGGCGAGCGGCGTGCGCCGATCGATCATGCGTCGATCTTCGCGACGCGGCGCTCGTGGCGCCCGCCTTCGAACGCGGTGTCGAGCCACTTGTGCAAAATCGCCATCCCTTCCTCCTCACTCACGAACCGCGACGGCAGCACGAGCACGTTCGCGTCGTTGTGCTTGCGGGCCAGCTCCGCGATCTCCGGGGTCCAGGCCACGGCCGCGCGCACGCGCGGAAACCGGTTGGCCACGTAGGCCATGCCGAGCCCCGTCCCGCAGGTCAGCACGCCGCGCTTCACGATGCCCTTGCTCACGGCCTGCGCGACCGGACGGCCGTAATCGGGATAGTCGTCCGCCGGGTCCATCACCTTGGGCCCCGCGTCCACCGGCTCGTACCCCAGCCGCTTGAGCTCGTCCACCAGCTTCTGCTTCAGCTGGAAGCCCGCGTGGTCCGCGCCCACATAGATCCTCTCAGACAAAGTTCCGCCGCACTTTGGCGATCGCGGCAATCCGCTGCTCCGCCAACCGGTCCGCCGCTCGGTAGGTGGGAACGCCTTCCTCGCGCGCGATCTCGAACACGCGCAGCAGGGTGTCGTAGATCTCCCCCGCCTTCGAGCGGGCGCGCTCGGGCGCCCAGCCGTGCAGCTCGGCGTTCACGTTGATCAGCCCGCCGCCATTGATCACGTAGTCGGGGGCATAGGTGATGCCGCGCCGCTCGAGCTCCTCGCCGTGCCGGTCCTCGGCGAGCTGGTTGTTCGCCGCACCGGCCACGATCTCCACCTGCAACCTCTGGACCGTGTCGTCGTTGATCACGGCGCCGAGCGCGCAGGGGGCGAAAATGGTCGCCCGCACGTCGTAGATCGCGTCGGGCGCAACCGCCTTGGCACCGCACTCCTCCACCACGCGCTTCACGCGCTGCGGGTCGATGTCGGTGCAGGTGATGACCGCTCCCTCGGCGAAGAGCAGCTTCGCCAGATGATAGCCTACGGAGCCGCATCCCTGCAAAGCGACCGACTTCCCGGCCAGGCTATCGGAGCCGTAGCGGTAGCGGGCGCAGGCCTTCACGCCCCGGTACACGCCGTACGCGGTGACGGGAGAGGGGTCGCCCGACCGACCGATCAGGCCCGTGACGTGGTTGGTCTCGGCCTTGATGAACTCCATGTCGCTGGTGCTGGTCCCGACATCCTCGGCCGTGATGTAACGCCCCTTGAGCGATTCGACATGCCGCCCGTGCGCTCGGAACAGGGCTTCGCGCCGTGTGGTGCGGTTGTCGCCGATGATCACGCTTTTCCCGCCGCCCAGGTTGAGCCCCGCCACCGCGGCCTTGTAGGTCATGCCGCGGGCCAGCCGGAGGGCGTCGATCAGCGCGGCGCGATCGCTCTGGTAGTTCCAGAAGCGCGTGCCGCCCAACGCCGGCCCGAGCACCGTGGAATGAATCGCGATAATGCCGCGATAGCCGGTCGATGGATCGTAATACACGCTGACCTGCTCGTGCTCGTGCTCGGCGAGGAGGGAGAAGAGATCGAGCCCTCCGTGTTCCCCGGGCTTGCGCCCGGGGTCAGGAGCAGCGCTAGGCGCGGGGGTAGAGACCGCGGGCGACGATGATCCGCTGGATTTCGCTGGTGCCTTCATAGATCTCCGTCACCTTGGCGTCCCGGAACAGCTTCTCCACCGGAAAATCGCGCATGTAGCCGTAGCCGCCGAACAGCTGGACGGCCTGGGTCGTCACCCACATCGCGGTCTCGGAGGCGAACAGCTTGGCCATGCTCGCCTGCATGGTCGTGTCCTCGCCCCGGTCGCGGCGCGTCGCGGCGACGTGGGCCAGCGCGCGGGCCGCTTCTATCCGGGTCGCCATGTCCGCGAGCTTGAACTGCACCGCCTGGAACTCCCGCAGCGGCCGGCCGAACTGCCGGCGCTCGGCGCAGTAGGCGAGTGAGTGCTCGAGCGCCCGGCGCGCGATCCCGACCGCCTGCACCGCGATGCCCAGGCGACCGGCGTCGAGGCCCTCCATCGCGTACCCGAACCCTTCGCCCTCCTCGCCTAGGAGGTGGTCGGCCGGGAGCCGCACGTCCTCGAGCGTGAGCGCGACGGTGTTCGAGGCCCGGAGGCCCATCTTATCCTCCGGCTTCCCCGGACGATAACCGGAGGCGTCGGTGGGCACAATAAACGCGCCGATCCCGCGCTCCGAGCGGGCCATCACCATCATGAGATCCGCCGTGCCGCCGTTCGTGGCCCAGGCTTTCGCGCCCGACAGCACCCAGCTGGCGCCGTCCCGCACCGCGCGCGTGGTCAGCGACGCGGCGTCGGAGCCGGACTCGGGCTCCGACAGCGCGAACCCGGCCAACAGCTCGCCGCGCGCCATCGCCTTGAGCCAGCGATCTTTTTGCGCGGAGCTCCCATGGCGCACCAGCATCGTGGTGGGAATGGCGTTGTGGATCGAGAGCGACACCGCGACGCTCGCGTCCGCGGCGGCGATCTCCTCGAGCGCGAGCAGGTAGGTGACGCTGTCGAGCCCCATCCCGTCGTACTCCTCGGGCGCGCACATGCCGAGGAACCCGAGCCGGCCGAGCTCGTCGATCACGTCGCGGGCGAAGTGCGCCCGCCGGTCCCATTCCGCCGCGAACGGCTCGATCTTGGTGCGCGCGAATTCGCGCGCCAGCTCGACGATCTGACGCTGCGTTTCGGAAAGGCCCGGCAGCTCAATCGCGGTAGACATAGAAACCACGCCCGCTCTTCCGGCCCAGTCGCCCGGCCGCTACCAGCGTCCGGAGCAACGGCGCCGCGCGGTACTTGTCGTCCCCCAGGTCGCGGTGCAGCACCTCGAGGATCGCGAGACACACGTCGAGCCCGATCAGGTCGGCGAGCGCCAACGGCCCGACGGGATGGTTCATACCCAGCTTCATGACCGTGTCGATCGCTTCCGGCGTGGCGACGCCTTCCATCACGCAGAAGATCGCCTCGTTGATCATCGGCATGAGCACGCGGTTCGACACGAACCCGGGCGCGTCGTTCACCTCGACCGGCGTCTTGCCCAACGCCTTCGCCACCTCGACGACCTCGGCAACGGTCTTGTCGGCGGTCTCGAGCCCGCGAATCACCTCGACCAGCGGCATGACGGGGACCGGGTTCATGAAATGCATCCCGATCACCCGCGCGGGGCGCTTAGTCTGGGCGGCGATAGCGGTGATGGAGATGGAGGAGGTATTGCTCGCGAGGATCGCGGCGGGTGGGGCCAGCCGGTCGATGTCGCGGAAGATTTTGAACTTGACGTCGGGCTGCTCGGTCGCCGCCTCGACCACCAGCTGGGCATCCGCCACCGAGTCGAGGCTCATCGAGGTCCGGATCCGCGCCAGCGCCGCGTCGCGCTGCTCCGCGGTGACCGATCCTTTCTTCACCTGCCGCTCGAGATTCGTCCTGATGACCGCCAGCACTCGCTCGAGCAAACCGGGCGCGACGTCGATCAGCGTGGTGTCCCAGCCGTGCTGGGCGAACACATGCGCGATGCCGTTCCCCATCGTGCCGGCGCCCACTACCGCGACCCGGCTCATGCCGCAAACGAAACGCGCGCCCTCACAGGCGCGTGCGCACGGGACGGATCGTGGGCCGCAGCAGCAACACCGCGATGACCAGTTTCGCCAGGTCGCCGGCCAGGAACGGCAGCGTGCCGAGCCGGACCGCACCGGAGCCGCTGCCGGTCAGAATCGCGAGCTGGGCGAGCCCGCCCAGGTGAATGAGAACCAGCCCCGCGGCCACGGCGAGCGCGATTCGCGGGACGCGCCGGCCATCGCCCGCGATCTTGCCCACCGCGAAGGCGGCCACGGGATACGCGAGCAGGTAGCCGCCCGTCGGTCCCACCAGCCGGGCCAGGCCGGGGAGCCCGTAGGGCGTGAACACAGGCAACCCCGCCGCTCCGAGGGCGAGGTACAGGATCATCGAGCCCGCGCCGAGACTCGGCCCCAACAGCGCGCCCACGAGCAGCACGGCCAACGGCTGCAACGTCATGGGCACCGGAGTGCCCGGCAGCGGGATCGCGATCTGGGCCGCGATCGCAACGAGGGCGGCGCCAAGCAGCACGGCGAGCGCGCGCCGACCGGCGAGCGAGGGAGCGGACACGACGGCGGTCTGAGCCTGCATCAGAGCATCTCCACGCTGAGGGCCACGGCGTTGCCGCCCCCGAGACACAGGGTGGCGAGGCCGGTCGTTTGCTTCCGGTCCTTCAAGGCGAACAAGAGGGTCGTGAGGATCCGGGCGCCGGACGCGCCGATCGGGTGCCCGAGGGCGATCGCGCCTCCGTTCACGTTCACGCGGTCCCAGTCCCAGCCGAGGGCACGCCCGTCGGCGATCGCCTGGACGGCGAACGCCTCGTTGGCTTCGATGAGATCGTAGTCGCCGATTTTCATCTTGGCTTTCGCCATGAGATTCTGCACCGCGACGATGGGCGCGAAGAACAAATCCCTCGGCTCGCCGCCGGCGCTCGCGTACGCGGTGACTCGCGCCAGCGGCCTGAGGCCGTGCGCCCTCGCGAATGCCAGCGACGTGACGACCAGTGCGCTCGCGCCGTCGTTCAAGCCCGGTGCGTTCCCCGGAGTCACCGTCCCGTCCTTCTCGAACGACGGCTTCAGGGCGGCGAGCGCCTCGAGCGAGCTGTCCTTGCGGGGGCTCTCGTCCTTCTCGATCGGCGTCGGCCCTTCCTTTCCCGGGATCTCGACGGGGACCGTCTCCGCCTTGAAGCGGCACGCCTCCATCGCCGCCACGGCCTTCTGGTGGCTGGCGAGCGCGAAGCGGTCCTGGTCCGCGCGCGACACGCCGGCCTTCTTGGCGGTGTACTCGGCGAGGTTGCCCATGTGGGTGTTCGAGAACGAGTCCCACAGCCCGTCGAGCATCATGCCATCCACGAGCTGGCTGTTGCCCGCCTTGATGCCGCCGCGCATCCCATAGACGTAGTGCGGCGCGTTGGACATCGATTCCATACCGCCCGCCACGATGCATTGCTCGTCGCCCGCCCGGATCGCCTGGGCGGCGAGCATCACGGCCTTGAGCCCCGACCCGCACACCTTGTTGATGGTGAGCGCGGGGACCGTCCCCGGGAGGCCGGCGTGGATCGCCGCCTGCCGGCCCGGCGCCTGGCCCACGCCGCCCTGAAGCACGTTCCCCATGATCACTTCCTCGACCGCGCCGTGCTCGATCCCGGCGCGCCGCACGGCCTCCCGGATCACGAGCGCGCCGAGCTTCGGGGCGGGGAGCGGGGAGAGGCCGCCGAGATATTTGCCGATCGGTGTGCGGACGGCGCTCAGAATCACGGGGGTTGTGCTGTCGGACATTCTGTCTTTCGATCCACCCCGGACTTGCGTCCGGGGTTAGTTAATCTCGTCTGGGGTTCACTGACCCCGGGCGCAAGCCCGGGGATCCAGCCCGAGGGATCAAGCCCTGGGGCTTACACTCAAACTAACGGTGTCAGTGAGCGCGTGCGAACCTCTTCCTGCAGCTTCGCCACGAAATCAGCGGTGGACAGCACTGTTTGCTTGTTCCCTGCTCCCCGCCCCCGCACCGCGACCGAGCCCGCCTCGGCCTCGCGCTGCCCCACCACCGCCATGTAGGGGACTTTCTGCAGCTCGCCGTCGCGGATCCGGTAGTTGAGGGTCTCGTTGCGCTCGTCGAAATGCGAGCGAATGCCCGCCGCGCGCAGCCGCTCGTGTAGCGCCCGCGCCCCAGGCGCCTGCGCGTCCGAAATGGGCAACACGCGCACCTGCTCGGGGGCGAGCCAGAGCGGGAACGCCCCCGCGAAGTGCTCGATCAGGAAGCCGACGAACCGCTCCAGCGTGCCGAAGATCGCGCGGTGGATCATGACCGGTCGATGCGGCCGGTTGTCCTCACCCGTGTACTCGAGTCCGAAGCGCTCGGGCTGCTCGAAATCGAGCTGGATCGTGGCGCCCTGCCACTCTCGGCCGATGGCGTCGTTGAACTTGACGTCGATTTTCGGTCCGTAGAACGCCCCCCCGCCCTGGTCGATGCGGTACGTGGCGCCACGGTGCTTGAGCGCCTGCTCGAGCGCGCGCTCCGCCTGGTCCCAGGTCGCGTCGGTGCCCAGCTTCTTCTCGGGGCGCGTCGCCAGGTCGAGCCGGTAGGAGAGCCCGAAGGTCTTCGCGAGCACCAGCTCCACGATATCGAGCAGCTGGAAAATCTCCTGCTCGATCTGGTCCTCGCGCAGGAAGATGTGGGCGTCGTCCATCGTGAGCCCGCGCACCCGCAGCATCCCATGCAGCGTCCCCGAGCGCTCGTTGCGGTACACGTTGGCGATCTCGGCGAGCCGGACCGGCAGGTCGCGGTAACTGCGCTGCTGCGAGGCGTAGATGAGGATGTGCATCGGGCAATTCATCGGCTTCACCCGATAGCGCACGGATTCCGCCTCTCCCTCCCCCGCGGCCATCGGCGGAAACTGGTTGGCGGCGTACAGCGGGAGGTGCCCCGAGCGCAGAAACAACTCCTCGCGGGTCACGTTGGGCGTGTAGACCAGCGAATAGCCGCGCTCCAGAATCGTGTCCTCGATGAAGCGCCGCAGCTGGTGCTGGATCATCGCGCCCTTCGGGTGCCAGAACACCAGCCCCGGGCCCACGTCCTCCTGGATCGAGAACAGATCGAGCTGCTTCCCCAGCACCCGGTGGTCGCGCTTCTTGGCCTCCTCGAGCCGCCGCAGGTAGCCCTCGAGCTCGTCCTTGGTGAACCAGGCGGTGCCGTAGATGCGCTGCAGCATCTGGCGGCGCTCGTCGCCGCGCCAATAGGCGCCGGCGGCGTGCAGCAGCTTGAAGTGCTTGATCCGCCCGGTGCTCGGCACGTGGGGCCCGCGACACAGGTCCACGAACGGACCGTCGGTGTAGACCGAGATCACCTCGTCGGGACCGAGGTCCTCGATGCGCTCGAGCTTGAGCGGGTCATCCTTGAAGCGACGCTTGGCTTCCGCGCGATCCACCTCCTCGCGCACGAACGGGTAATCCGCCTTCACAACCTCCACCATCCTCTTTTCAATCGCCTCCAAATCCTCCGGCCCGAAGGGCCGCTGCACCTCGAAGTCGTAGTAGAACCCGTCCTCGATCGGGGGACCGAATCCGATCTTCGCCTGGGGGAACAGCTGCCGCACGGCCGTCGCCAGCACGTGGGCCGAGGAGTGGCGCAGCAGCTCGAGCGCCTGCGGGTCCTTGTCCGTGAGGATCGTGACCTTCGCTCCGTCGGGCAGCGGGCGCGCCAGATCCCACACCTGGCCGTTCACCCGCACCGCGAGCGCCGCCTTCGCGAGCCCCGGCCCGATCGCCTTCGCGAGGTCGGCGCCGGTGGAGCCGGCGGGGACACGTTTCTCGCTCCCGTCGGGGAGCGTGACACGGATTTCGGGAGGCATCGGGTTAGTTGGCCGGCTGACCGGTCGCGGCGGGAGTGCCCGTCAGGGGCGGCACGTGGGGCCCGTCGCGGAAATACAGGGCGACGGTAAACGCGATCACCGCGGCGATGGCGAGCCAACGCGCCATGCGGCTCGGGGGGAGCACTGGCGACTCGTCGGGCATGGGACGGAATTTTACCACAAACGGAAGGATGGTGAAGGGTAGTGAAGGATGGTGGAGGATGGTGGAGGATGGTGGAGGTCCTCGCGTCACCTTCACCAACCTCCACCATCCTCCACCACCCTCCACAACCTCCCTTAGCCGTCTATTATAAGGAATGCCCGAGTCGCGGTTCACCCTTCCGCCCCAATACGACCCACACGCCGTGGAGCGCCCGTTGTACCGGCGCTGGCTCGAGCGCGGCGTATTCACGGCCCGGGCCGACTCGCCCAAGTCTCCCTACGTGATCGTGATCCCCCCGCCCAACGTCACGGCGGTGCTGCACATGGGCCAGGGGCTGAACAACGTGACGCAGGACGTGCTGATCCGGTTCGAGCGGATGCGCGGCCGGGAAGCGTTGTGGCTCCCCGGCACCGACCACGCCGGCATCGCCACGCAAAACGTGGTGGAGCGCCTCATCGCGAAAGAGGGGAAGACCCGCTTCGACCTCGGCCGCGAGGCATTCGTCGCGCGGGTCTGGGCGTTCGTGCGCGAGACCGGCCCGACGATTCTCGAGCAGCTCAAGATGATCGGTGCCTCCTGCGACTGGACGCGGACGCGGTTCACCTTCGACCCCGCCTACTCGCGGGCGGTGCGGGAAGTGTTCGTGACGCTGTGGGAGGAGGGGCTCATTTACCGGGGCCATCGGGTAATCCACTGGTGCCCGCGCTGCCTCACGGCCTTGTCGGACGAGGAGGCCGAATCCCGGGATGTCGAAGGCAAGCTGTACTACATCCGCTATCCCGTGGAGGGCGGCCCCGCGCCTTACGTCACCGTGGCCACCACGCGCCCCGAAACGCTGTTGGGCGACACGGCCGTGGCCGTGAATCCCACGGACAAGCGCCACCGGGCCTTCGTGGGCAAGGTCGCCCGGCTGCCGATCATCGACCTGCCGGTGCCGATCATCGCCGATGATGCGGTCGAGCCCGGGTTCGGGACGGGCTTCGTGAAGGTGACCCCGGCGCACGACGCGACGGACTTCGAGATCGGGCTGCGGCACAAGCTCGAGATGCCGCTCGTGATGACCGAGGACGGCCGGATGGAGCATCCGACGCGCGTACCGAAGACGCTCGCCGACCTCGACCGCTTCGTCGCGCGGGAAAAGGTCGTGGACCTGCTCAAGGAACGCGGCCTGCTCGAGAAGGTCGAGCCGCACCGGCACGCGGTGCGCCACTGCTATCGTTGCGACTCGGTGGTGGAGCCGCGGCTGTCCGATCAGTGGTTCGTGAAAATGAAGCCGCTCGCGGAGCCGGCGCTCGAAGCGTACCGCAGCGGGGCCATTCGTCTCGTCCCCGAGCGGTGGGGCGCGACGTACGAGCATTGGATGGAGAACATCCGGGACTGGAACATCTCGCGGCAGCTGTGGTGGGGTCACCGCATCCCCGTGTTCAACTGCACCAAGTGCGCCCACCAGTGGGCCGACCGGGAGGACCCGAAGGCCTGCCTCAAGTGCGGCGGCCCGGTCGAGCAGGATCCCGACGTGCTCGACACCTGGTTCTCGTCCTGGCTGTGGCCCTTCGCGACGCTCGGCTGGCCCGACCGGACGCCCGACTTGAAGCGGTTCTATCCCGGTCACACGCTGGTGACGGCCCCCGAGATCCTGTTCTTCTGGGTGGCGCGCATGATCATGGCCGGCTACCACTTCCTCGGCGAGCGCCCGTTCTCGACGGTCTACCTGCACGGCACGGTGCGGGATACCCAGCACCGCAAGATGTCCAAATCGCTCGGCAACGGCATCGACCCGCTCGACGTCGTCCGGTTGTTCGGCGCCGACGCGCTGCGCTGGACGGCCATCGCCGGCCTGTCCCTCGGGTCCGACCTGATTCTCGATCCCAACGACCTCGAGACGACGTTCGCGCCGGGCCGGAACTTCGCGAACAAGCTCTGGAACATCGGGCGCTTCATCCTGGCGCAGCTGCCGGAGCGGGTGGAGCCGCTCGAGCGCTTCGAGCAGTCGAAGCTTCCGCTCGCCGACCGCTGGATCCTGACGCGTGCCAATGACGCCGTCGCCGCTGTGACCGCATCCCTGGAGCAGTTCAGGCTCGATGAGGCGGCCAAACGATGCTACGAGTTCGTGTGGGGCGACCTCGCGGATTGGTACGTGGAGGCCGTCAAGCCGCGTCTCGCAGCGACGGCGTCGCCCTCCGCAGCAGCCCAGCGGGCACCCGCTGCTTGGGGCGACGCCGCCGCTGCTCACGCGGTCATCGCCCACTGTTTCGACACGGCGCTGCGACTGCTGCACCCGGTGGTGCCATTCATTACTGAGGAGCTGTGGCAGAAGCTGCCGGGTCGAAAGCCCGACGAGCTGCTCGCGGCTGCCGCGTGGCCGTCGTTCAAGCCGGAGCTCGTAGACTCCGAACTCGATTTGCAGTTCCTGCGCATCAAGCAGGTCGTGGAGGAAATCCGCAGCATCCGTGCGGAGTACAAAGTGCCACCGAAGACACGTCTCCGTGCCAGCATCACGGCGCGCGGGCGGGATAATCGGAAGGTGTTCGAGGCGGAGAGCGAAACGATCCGGCGCCTCGCGCAGCTCGAGGAACTTTCGTTCGACGGCGGGTCGAAACCTGTCGGAGCGTACGCGGTCTTCGGCGACGGCAGCGAACTGTACGTCACGCTGGAAGGAGCAATCGACCTGCAGCAGGAATGTCGGCGCCTGTCGGGCGAGCTGACCCGGCTGGAGCAACAGCTGGCGGGGCTCGCCGCCAAGCTCACCAACCAGCAGTTCGTCGCGCGGGCGCCCGCCGAGGTGGTCGCCAAGGAGCGCGAGAAGGAGCGGGCGTGGCACGACCAGCGGCAGGTGCTGGCGGACAAGCTCAAGTCGCTGGGCTGCTCCTAAGCGCTCTGGCGTTCGGCTGCGCGAACCAGGGCGAGCCGCCGGGCGGCCCGCCCCGCACCACGCCGGCCGCGATCCTGCGCACCACCCCGGAGTCGGGCGCGGTCGTGCCCGGATTCCGGGGCAAGGCCGTCGTCCAGTTCGACGAGGTGATCGACGAGGCGCCCGGGAGCTCCGGCGGCGGAGGGACGGGCGCGATCACCGGCCTGGCGCAAAAGATCGTGTTGTCGCCAGTGGGAGGCGACGTCGACGTGTCCTGGCACCGGAGCGCGATTCACGTCCGGCCCGACGAGGGATGGAAGCCGGACCGCGTGTACCACCTCGAAGTGCTGCCCGGCATCGCGGATCTGCGGCGCAACGTGACGAAGACCGGAGCTACCATCGTGTTTTCGACGGGCGGCCCCATTCCCACGGCCGCGCTCAGCGGTACCGCGTTGTTGTGGGTCGAGCAGCGGTTGCTGACGCAGGCCGTGATCCGGGCCGCCCCGCTTCCCGACACCGCCGCCTACGTCACGCTGACGGACTCCGCCGGAAACTTCCGGCTGCTGGGAATCCGTCCGGGGCGGTATCGCGTGTGGGCCATTCAGGACCAGAACAACAACCGGCGCCAGGACCGGCGCGAGCCGTTCGACACCGTCTCGGTCACGGTGGACTCGACGGCGAGTGCCGTGCTCTGGGCGTTCGTGCACGACACCATCGGCCCGCGGGTCCGCACTATCGAGCCGGTGGACTCGTTCACCCTCCGTATCAACTTCTCGTCTCCGCTCGATCCGGCGCGCCCGCCGGACACGGCCGCCGTGCGCGTGTTCGCGCTGCCCGACACCACACCGGTCGGCGTGCGGGCGCTGTACCGGCCGGCCCAGTTCGATTCGCTGCAGGCGCGGGCGCGAGCGGTGGCCGACTCGCTCAAGCGGCTGCGGGACACGACGGCGCGCAAGGACACGACGGCGCGCAGAGATACGACGGCGCGCCGGGGGACCCCGGCTCCGGCAGCCCCGCGGGCACCGGCCGTCGCCGGGGCCCCCGGCGCGCGTCGGGACACATCCGCCGCCCGCGTCGATACTGCCCGCGTGCGCAGGCTCCTGGCGCAGCGTCCCGTGCCCTACGACCGACTCGTCGTCCAGACCGCGAAGTTGTTGACGCCGGGTGCGAAATACCTGGTGCGCGTGCATGGGGCGATCAACTTGAGCGGCGTCGCCACCGACGGCCTCGCGGTCGTCGAGATTCCCGTGCCGAAACCCGCGCCACGGGACACCACCAAGGCCAAGAAGCCGTGACCGACCCCCGCGACCCCCGCGACCCCCGGCGCCGGCTGCCCGCGGTGGACGCCGTGCTCGCCGAGCCCGACGTCGCGGCGCTCGTCACCGCCCATCCGCGGGGCCTGGTGGTGCGCGCCGTTCGAGACACGATCGAGCACGCGCGCGCCAACGGCGGCGCCGCGCCCTCCGAGGGCTGGGGCGCGGCCGTCCGCGCGCGGGTGCAGCGCCTCGCGGCCCCGTCCCTCCTGCCGGTGATCAACGCGACCGGGGTGGTGCTGCACACCAATCTCGGCCGGGCGCCGCTCGCGCGCGCCGCCCGCGACGCGATGGCCCGCATCGCCGCGGGATATTCGAATCTCGAATACGATCTGGCGCAGGGGACGCGTGGCTCCCGCCACGCGCTCTGCCGTGACCTCCTCGTCGAATTGACCGGCGCCGAAGACGCCATCGTCGTGAACAACGCGGCGGGAGCCCTGCTCGTCGCCCTGTCGGCGCTGGCCCGCAACGGAGAAGCCGTCGTGTCGCGGGGTGAGCTGGTGGAGATCGGCGGCGCGTTCCGGATCCCGGATATCATGGCCCGCTCGGGGGCCACGCTGGTCGAGGTGGGGACCACGAACCGCACGCACCTGCGAGACTATGAAGGAGCGGTGAGCGACCGCACCAAGCTCCTCCTCAAGGTCCACAGGTCCAATTTTGAAATTACGGGCTTCACCGCCGAGGTCGCCGCGCAGGAGATCGCAGGCGTCGCACATGCGCACGGTGCCGCCAGCCTGTACGACCTGGGCAGCGGGCTCCTGCTGGACCTCTCGCCCTGGGGCCTCGCGGGCGAGCCCACAGTGGCCGAGGCCCTCGCGAGCGGCGTGGACGCCGTCGTCTTCTCCGGCGACAAGCTGCTGGGCGGCCCGCAGGCGGGAATTCTGCTGGGCACGCAGGCGGCGATCGACGCCTGCCGCAAGGATCCGCTCGCCCGGGCGGTACGCTCCGACAAATTCACGCTGGCCGCCCTGGAGGCTACGTTGGCATTGTACCGGGAACCAGCGACGAGCCGCCTCGAAATTCCCGTGCTCCGCATGCTGACCGAAGACGTCACGCAAATACGTCAACGCGCAGAGGCGTTGCACAAAGGCGTGGGCAAAGACGCGGACCTCGTCGCGGGCGAATCAGAAGTCGGCGGAGGCTCATTCCCAGGCGCGAAGCTCAAGACGTGGCTCGTGCGCTTGAATCCGCAACACCTGGCCCCCGACAAGCTCGCGGCGAAGTTGCGGGCAAACAACCCTCCCGTCATCGCGCGCATCGCCGACGATCGCGTCGTGCTCGATCCACGCACCATTTTCCCCGACGAGCTGGAGGCCGTGACGCGCGCGGTGCGGGCCGCGCTCGATGGCTGACGCCAGCCGCCGCGCCGTCTTCCTGGACCGGGACGGAACCATCGTGGAGGACCCGGGATTCCTCCACCAGCCCGGCAAAGTCCGTCTGCTCGCAGGCGCGGGCGAGGCGATTCATCAGTTGAATCAAGCGGGCTGGCTCGTGATCACCGTCTCCAACCAGTCGGGGATCGCGCGCGGCCTGTACGACGCGGCTGCTTACCAGGCCGTGCAGCGTCGCCTGGTCGAGCTGCTGGCGGCGCACGATGCCCGGCTCGACGGCGCCTATTTCTGTCCCCACCATCCCGCGTTCACAGGACCGTGCGAGTGTCGCAAGCCGGGGCTGCTGTTATTCCGAGAGGCTCAAGCCGCCCTCGGCCTCGACCTCACCCGTTGCTACTGGGTGGGCGATCGCCTGAGCGACGTCGAGCCGGCGCGGAAGCTCGGTGGACGCGCGCTGTTGGTGGAGACCGGCGGCGGCCCCACGTACGTCGGGAAGGCGCGCGCCCTTCGCATCCCCGTCGTGGCGGACCTCGCGGCCGCCGCCGCCGAGATTGTGCGCGGCGCCTAGCGACCGCAGATTGCGGGGCGCCATGGAGCCGTGGAAACTGGTCGCCTCGCTCGCCCTCAGTGCGAGCGCTCTCGCCGCGCAGGGGAAGCGCACGATCGCCGTGGGCGACACGGTACGCGATTCACTGACGCGGCACGATGCCCTGCTTCCCGCGGAGAAGTCCTACGCCCAGCAGTGGCACCTCGCGGGGACGGCGGGCAAAACCGTGACCATCGATGTCGTCGCCGACGCCTTCGACGCGTACGCGTTCCTGCTCGGCCCCGGCCTCGAGACCGCGAAGCCGCAAGACGACGACTCGGGCGGCCGCTGTAACGCCCGGCTCATCGTACGACTGCCCCGAACGGGAGACTATTTCATCGTGGTGACGAGCAGCGAGCGGTTCGCGACCGGCGCGTACACGCTCAGCGTCGTCCCGGGAACGAAGCCTCGCTCGCTCGCCCCTTGCAATCGGTGACGCCGGTTCCCGTGGCCGTGCTCGTTTCGGGCGACGGCACGAACCTTCAGGCGCTGCTCGACGCGCTGCGCGACTCGGCCGTAGCCCGCGTTACCCGCGTGGTCGCGAGCGGCGCCGATGCGGGCGCGCTCGAGCGCGCGCGGCGGGCGGGGGTGCCCACCACGGTGCTCGCGCACCCCGACGATCCGGACGAGGTGGTGACAGCCACCGGCGGCGCCAGGCTCGTCGTGCTCGCGGGTTACCTGAAGCGGATTCCGCCTGGCGCGGTCGCGCGGCTTCGCTGGCGCGTGATTAATATCCATCCGGCGCTGCTCCCCGCGTTCGGTGGCTCCGGGATGTATGGCCGCCGCGTCCACCAAGCCGTGCTCGCGAGCGGCGTCGCGCTCACCGGGGCGACCGTCCACTACGTGGACGAGGAGTATGACCGCGGTCCGATCATCGCGCAGTGGCCCGTGCCGGTCCGCCCGGACGACACACCGGAGACGCTCGCCGCGCGCGTGCTCGCCGTGGAGCATCGGCTGCTGCCGCAGGTGGTGATGGAGCTGGTGCGACTAGGCGTACCGGCAAGGCCTGTGCGGCTCTCCGCGCGCGGTTCCGCGTTCATGGTCACTGATCAACCTTCCGTGAGGGTCGAGGAGGGTCGGGGATGATCGGTGGGAAGAGGGGTGTAAGGAGTCGCCACATTGGTTCCCACCCTGAAGGGCGGGCCCGGTACGACACTGTGCAGAAGCACACGCGCGAGTACACGCTTCAGCGTCGTGTTGCACCGGGCCCATCCTTCAGGATGGGAAAGACGGCGGCGGCGTTCCTGTTGCTTCTCTCCGCCCTTCCGCCCGTCCGCCTGTTTGCCCAGGGCGACCTCGACCGCCTGGCGCTGCGGTTCGCCTCCATGACGGCCGTCACCGGTCTCGAGCAGGCGATGGTCGACTCGCTGCGGGCACTCTTCCCCGGCAGCACGCGGGATCATGTGGGCAACGTGACGCTCACGCTGGGTCAGGGCTCCCCGAAACGACTGTTCACCTGCCCGCTCGATGAAGTCGGTTACGTCGTGGGCAACATCCTTCCCGACGGCTTCTTGCTGCTGCGGCGCGTGGGAGGCACGGGCCGCACGGCCTCGCCGCTGTTCGATCAGCAGCTCGAGGGTCACCGCGTGACCGTGTTCGGTGCGCGAGGCGCGGTGCCCGGCGTGGTCGCCGTGAAGTCCACGCATCTGACGCGGGGCCGCAGCGCGCCCGGGACGCCCGATCCCGTCTTCACCGTGGACAACGCGTACGTGGACGTGGGCGCGACCTCGGCGGCCGAGGCGCAGGGGCTCGGGATTGCCGTGCTCGCGCCCGTGTCGCTCGCCAAGCGGCCGCAGCTGTATGGCGAGCGGCTGCTCGCCGCGCCCGTCGCCGGGCGGCGCGCCGCCTGTGCCGCGCTCGCCGCGGCGGTTCAGGCGAAACCCAAGGTGAAGGGCACGGTCGTGGTCGCGTTCACGGTGCAGAGTCTCTATACGAGCAACGCCGGCCTCGCGAGCGTGAAAGCCCTGCTCGGACCGTTCGACGACATCAAGACCGCGGCGCTGCCGGCGCGCTACGCGGACACGGCGGTCGAGACGGTAGCCCTCGCCGATGCGGACCGCCTGGTCCGGGAAATCCTACAATGGATGGAGGGGCGATAATGGCGGACGGGCGGACGGTGAGACGGGCGGTCGGGGACGTCCTGCTGGCGGTGTGCCTTCTGTCCGCCGGTCCGCCGGACCGCCTGTCCGCCCAAGACTCGACTCGAATCGCGGAGGCCCAAGCCGTTCTCGCCCCTCTCGTCGAATCCTACGGTGTCTCCGGCGCCGAGGGTCCGGTACGGGAGGCGGTGAAACGCCTGTTGCCCAGTTGGGCCAAGAGCGAGACCGACACCGCGGGCAACCTGTGGGTGCGAGTCGGCCAGGGGAGCCCGGTGGTGGTGGTCATCGCGCACCTGGACGAAATCGGCTTCCGGGTCACCGGGATCCGCGACGACGGCACGCTCGAGCTCGAGACCCGGGGCGGATTCATTTCTTCGCTGTTCGAGGCCAAGCCGGCGCTGGTGCACACGGACCAGGGCGACATCGCGGGCGTCTTCCTGCCGCGTGACTCGGGCTTCACCCGCCACACCCCTCCCCCGCTCCGCGTCGACGTGGGTGCCGGATCGCGCGCCAAAGCGATGGCCCGGGGCGTCAGCGCCGGGCAGACGGTAACCATGCCGAAGCAGTACGTCCGCCTCTCGGGGACCCGCGCGACGGGCCGGTCGTTCGACGACCGCGTCGGTGCGACCGCGCAGCTCATCGCGCTGCGGCGCCTGGACCGCGCGGCGCTCAAGCATCAGGTGATTTTTATCTGGAGCGTGCGCGAGGAGATCGGGCTCGAGGGCGCGGCGGCAGCGGCCGCGGCGCTCGCCACGACGCCGCGACGGGTCCACGCGATCGATACCTTCGTGTCGGCGGACTCACCGATCGAGCTGCCCAATTTCGCCGTGACGCCGATCGGGCGAGGGGCGGTGGCACGGGCGCTCGACAACTCGTCCATCACGCCGCCCGCCTACGTGGACTCGCTGGTCCAGGTGGCGCGCGCGCGGGGCGTCGCGCTGCAGGTCGGCACCACCAACGGCGGCAACGACGGATCCGAATTCACGCCGTACGGCGTGGTGGACGTGCCGATCGGCTGGCCGCTGCGCTACTCCCATTCCCCCGCCGAGGTGATCGACCTGAAGGACGTGGTGAGCCTCGCCGACATGATCCGGGCCGTGGCCGAAACCTGGTGAAGCCACGAGCCCTGCTGTCGGTGTCGGACAAGCGCGGCCTCGTGGAGCTCGCCCGCGAGCTGGTGGCGCTCGGCTGGGAGATCGTCTCCACCGGCGGCACCGCCGAGGCACTGCGCGCGGCGGGCGTCCCCGTGATCCCCATCGAGCAGGTGACGGGATTCCCCGAGATGATGGACGGGCGCGTGAAGACGCTGCACCCCAAGGTGCACGGCGGCCTGCTCGCCCGCCGCGCCCACCCCGGCGACCGCGCCGCGCTGGCCGAGCACGGCATCACGCCGATCGACCTGGTGGTCGTCAACCTCTACCCGTTCCGCGAGACGGTCGCGAAGCCGGGCGTCAGCTTCGAGCAGGCGATCGAGCAGATCGATATCGGCGGCCCCTCGATGCTCCGCTCGGCCGCGAAGAACCATCAGGACGTGCTCGTCGTCGTTGATCCGGACGATTATCCCAAAGTCGTCGCCGCGATCAAGGACATGGCCCGGGGCGTAAGCCCCGGGTTGCGGAAGGAGCTCGCTGCCAAAGTGTTCGCTCACACCGCGGCCTACGATGCCGCGATCCACGGCTATCTGACCAAGGATGCACCCGGCTGGCCCGAGCGGATCACCCTGGCGCTCGAGCGCCGCCTGGAGCTGCGCTACGGGGAGAACCCGCACCAGGCCGCGGCGTTGTATGCGACCGCGGAGCCCGGCATCCGGGATCTGGAGCAGCTCTCCGGAAAGGAGCTGTCCTTCAATAATCTGCTCGACCTGGACGCGGGGCTCCTGGCGGTCGCGCCGTGGAGCGGGCGCGGCGCGGATCGCGCCGCGTGCGCCATCATCAAGCACACCACGCCCTGCGGCATCGCCCTCGGCCGATCGCCGCGAGAAGCGTACCAGCGCGCCCTCGCCACCGACCGCACGTCCGCGTTCGGATCGGTAATCGCGTACAATGTGACCGTCGACCGCGGGGCGGCGGAGGCGATGCGGGAGCTGTTCGTCGAGGTGGTGGTGGCGCCCGCGTTCGCGGAGGACGCCGTCCGAGTGTTTCAGGAGAAGAAGAACCTGCGCGTGGTGCGACTCCCGGCGGGAGAGGCCACCGGCTGGGACTGGAAGCGGATTCGCGGCGGGTTCCTGGCGCAAGAGCGCTCCCGCCTCGCGCAGGTGATGGATGAAACCAGGTGGAAAGTGATGACCAAACGCGCGCCCAGGGACGTCGAGTGGCGCGACCTGCGGTTCGCCTGGGGCGCCGTGGGGGCGGTCAAGTCGAACGCGATCCTCCTGGCGCGCGACGAGGCCGCGATCGGGATCGGCGCCGGCCAGACGTCGCGGGTCGACGCCTCGTTCCTGGCGATCCATAAGGCTCGGCAGCAGGGTCACGATCCCAAGGGCGCCGTGTTAGCTTCCGACGCGTTCTTTCCGTTCCCCGACGGGGTAGAAGAGGCCGCCCACGCGGGAGTGGGCGCGATCATCCAGCCGGGCGGATCGGTGAAGGACGCCGAAGTCGTGGCGGCGGCCGATCAGGCGGGTCTGGCGATGGTATTCACCGGCATCCGACAGTTCAGGCACTAACCGGGACCAAGGCATGACCGACCCACAGACCCCGGACGTCGCAGCCGAGCGGCCTCCCTATCTGCTGGCGGGCCTCGTTGCGCTGGGCGCCCTGGTGTTGTACGTGCTGACCCTCGCGCCCACGACGCAGCTCTGGGACGCCTCCGAGTACATCACCGCGGCGCACGCACTGGGGATTCCTCATCCTCCCGGGAGCCCGCTGTTCGTGATTCTGGCGCACGCGTGGGGGATGCTCCCGTTGGGCGTCGACTATGCTCGACGCATCAATCTCTTCGCCGCAACGACGAGCGCAGTCGCAGCGGGCCTATGGTTCCTCATCGGAGAGCGCTGGTTGCGGTCCATCGTGTCGGTTGCAGAGCGGAGGCGCCTCGTGGCGGGCGCGGGTGCCGTCGTCGGGGCGACGGCGTTCACCGTGTGGAACCAATCGGTGGTGAATGAGAAGGTCTATACCCTGAGCGTCTTGACGATCGCCCTGGTGCTCTGGCTCGCCGTACGGTGGGCGGACCAGCCGGTGAGCACCCGGCGCGATCATCACCTCGTCCTCATCGTCTACCTGCTCGCCCTCACGTCGACCAACCATCTCATGGGCGTCCTCGCGGCGCCGGCCGTGCTCGTGTACGTGCTCCTCACCGAGCCGCGCGCCCTGTTGCGTCCTCGGTTTCTCGTTGCAGCGGCGCTCGTAGTGGTGGTCGGGTTGAGCGTCAACCTCTTCATTCCGATTCGGGCGCACTTCGACCCATATCTCAACCAGGGCGAAGCAACGACCTGGCCGGCGCTCAAAGCGGTGCTCGCGCGCGATCAGTTCGGCAAGCCCTCGGTATTCGACAACCCGATGTTTCCGCCCGGTCCCGACAACCCGGGCCACTCGCTCGTCCTGTACGGGCAACAGCTCCTGAACTACGTGCAGTACTTCACCTGGCAATTCGGCCGGGACTGGCTCCCCGGCATCGGGCGGGGGTTGGCGGTGCTGTTCGGAGCGTTGGGGCTGCTCGGGGCGCGGCGCCACTGGCGCGCCGATCGCCGGGCGGCCGTCGCCATGACGACGCTGATACTGACCCTCTCCGTCGCGCTCGTTTTCTATCTCAACTTCAAGTGGGGCTATTCGCAAGCGTTCAGCGGAACGGGGCTGGAGCACGAGGTGCGCGAGCGCGACTATTTCTTCATCGCGTCGTTCGCCGCGTGGGGCGTGTGGGTGGGGATGGGCATCGCGACTCTGATGGAATGGATCGACGAGGCGCTCGCCGCGCGGGCCGCGACGCCCGCACCCGCGAGACTGTGGGCGCCGTCGGCGCTCGTGCTGCTGCTCGCGCTCGTCCCCCTCGCGGGGAACCGGCTCACCGCCCCGCGCAACGGCGAAACCCTGGCGCGTGACTACGCCCACGACGTGCTCCAGTCGGTGGATCCCTACGCGCTCGTGGTGACGGCGGGCGACAACGACACGTTTCCGTTGTGGTACGCGCAGGAGGTCGATGGCGTCCGCAAGGACGTGAGCGTGCTCGTCCTGTCGCTCGCGAACACGGGCTGGTACGTGCGGCAACTGCAGCGGCGCGCGCCGCCAACATTTGACGCAGGCGCCGCGCCCGATCTGTACCGCGGGCGAGTCTGGCCGCGACCGACCGCGCCCTGGATGAGCCGTTTCTATCTCGGCGACTCGGCGGACACGCTCCCGGATTATATCCCGCTCGCGCAGCCGGCCACCGGCTACCTCGGGCCCATCACGGTGGCGCTCGATCCCGCCCGGCTCGGGCGCCCGTACCTGATGCGGTCCGACCTGGCGGTGCTGCAGATCATCAAGGATGAATTGGGGAAGCGTCCCATCTACTTCTCCACCTCCACGGGCAATTACGCGGACCAGCTCGGCCTCTCTTCCTATCTGGTCGGCGAGGGTCTGGTGCGTCGCCTCGTGCCCCGGCCGGTCGCGGCGGGCGACGGTGTGTGGCGCGTGGAAGGGCGCGGGTTCGTGGACGTGCCGAGGTCCGCCGCGCTGCTGTTCGGGGTGTATCGCGGCGGTGAGACCGCCGCCCGGCCGCGACCACGCGGCTGGGTGGACGTGCCGTCGCAGAACAGCCTGCTGGGATACGTCTTCGCGTACGACACCATCGCCCAGGCGCTGCGCGAGACCGATCCGGCGCGCGCCGACCGGGCGGTCGCGCTGCGGGACGCGATCCTGGCCAACACGACGTACGCGCCCGCCGGCGGGCGCGCCACCGACAACTGATCCCCGATCGAGCGAGCATGACCGACCCACAGACGTCGTACGTCGAAGCGGAGCGGCCTCCCTACCTGCTCGCGGGCCTCGTGGCCCTGGGCGCCCTCGTGCTGTACGTGTTGACGCTGGCGCCGACCACGCAGTTCTGGGACACATCGGAATACATCGCGGCCGCGCAGGTGCTCGGCATCCCGCATCCGCCCGGCAACCCGTTGTTCGTCCTGATCGCGCACACCTGGGGCTTGTTGCCGCTCGCGGCGGGGTACGCGATGCGCATCAACCTGCTGGCGGCGTTCACCAGCGCGATCGCGGCCGGATGCTGGTTCCTGGTGAGCGAGCGCTGGATGCGGGAGTGGGTACCCGCCCGCCTGCCGCGCCGCCTCGCGGCGGTCGCGGGGGCGCTCGCGGCCGCCACGGCGTTCACCGTCTGGAACCAGTCGGTGGTGAACGAGAAGGTCTACACGCTGTCGTTGCTCTCGATCGCGCTGGTGCTGTGGCTCATCGTGCGGTGGGACGATCAGCCCGCCGGCGAGGCGCACGACCATCACCTGTTGATGATCGTGTTCCTGCTCGCCCTGACGTCCACGAACCACATGATGGGTGTGCTCGTGGGGCCCGCCGTGGTCGTCTTGCTGTTCCCGCCGCTCAAGTCCGAGCGGCCCACGGATGAGGCGGGGCGCAACGCGGAATGGTCGCAGTGGGGGGTGTTCTGCAGCGTGTTCGCGCTGATCGTCGCGTCGGGGCTCGAGAACGTTGCTCCCCTGATCATCGCGGGCGTGCTGTTCCTCCTGGCGTTGGGCTACGCCGTGGTGTACGCCCGCAACGGAGACTTCGCCGTCGCCGTGCTCTTGGTCGCGATTGTGGGCGTGTCGGTCTATCTGTTCCTCCCGATCCGCGCGGCGCACTACCCGCCCATCAACGAGGGCGAGCCCACTACGTGGAAGACGCTGTGGGAGGTGCTCACCCGCCAGCAGTATGGCAAGCCCCCGGTGTGGGAGCGGCAGGCGTCGCTCGGGGCGCAGATCGGGATGTGGTTCCAGTACTTCAGCTGGCAGTGGGGGCGCGACTGGTACGATAACACCTCCAATTTGTTTGGCCTGGTCCTGCACTGGCAGCGCACGCTCGCCGTGGTGTTCTTCGGAGTGGGCGTACTGGGCGCGGTGCGTCACTGGGTGGCCGACCGCCGCCGCGCGATCGCGATGACCCTGCTCATGGCGACCTTCACGCTGTTCCTGATCTTCTACTTGAACTTCAAGTACGGGTATTCGTGGCAGCCCGAGAAACAGCTGGCGCGCGAAGTGCGCGAGCGCGACTACTTCTTCATCGCGTCGTTCGCGCTGTGGGGCGTGTGGGTCGGGATGGGGCTCGCGACCCTGATGGAGTGGGTGAGCGACAGTCTCGAGGTTCGCGTGCCCGACGCCGCCCGCCGCTGGGCGCTCGCGACACCGGTGCTGCTGCTGGCGCTGATCCCGCTCCTGGGGAATAATCTCACCGCCTCGCGCAAAGGTGAGACGCTGGCGCGGGACTTCGCGTTCGATCTGCTGCAGTCGGTCGAGCCCTATGGTGTGCTGGTGACGGCGGGCGACAACGACACATTCCCCCTGTGGTACGCGCAGGAGGTGGAGCACGTCCGCCAGGACGTGACCGTCGTCAACCTGTCGCTCGCGAACACCGACTGGTATGTGCGGCAGCTGCAGCGGCGACCGCTCGCCACGTTCGACTCGACGCAGGCGCCGGCGATCTATCGGGGCCGCGCCTGGCCCAAGCCCACCGGCAAGCTGCTCAGCTTCTCAGACGCCTACGTGCAAGACTCGCTCCAGCCGGTGTATTGGCTGGGCGAGCAAAAGACGTATGCGAACCTGGGTGGAGTGACGGTCACGCTCGATCCCCAGCAGCTCGGGCGCCAGTATCTCGAGCGCGCGGACGTGATCGTGCTTCAGGCGGTGAAGGACCAGCTCGGCCGGCGGTCGATTTACTACTCGCGCACGGTGGGCCCGTATGCCGATCAGTTCGGCCTCACCGGGTCCTTGGAGGGGCAAGGGTTTGCGCGCAAGCTGCACCCGCAACCGCTCGCCGAGAGGGACAGCATCAAGCTGCTGCCGGTGTTCGGTTTCGTGAACCTGCGGCGCACCGAGGCGCTCGCGTTCGGCGTGTATCACGCGGACGCCGCGGCGCACCACCGCCCGCGCGGCTGGGTGGACCGGCCGTCGGAGGGGATCCTCGCGACCTACGGGCTCCTGTATCAGTCGCTGTCGCAGGCGCTGCGGACGACGAAGCCGGAGGTGGCGAACCGCGCGCTGCTGCTCGCCGACTCGGTGTTCAAGAACACGAGCTACGGGTACATCCCGCCGGCCGATCGTTGACCGGCGCGCGGGCGGTCGGCTAGGTTTGCCTCCAGTCGGGAGGGCTAGACCTAACTGGTAAGGCGGCGGTCTTGAAAACCGCTGGGCGCAAGCCCGTAGAGGTTCGAATCCTCTGCCCTCCGTCAAACACCGCAACCACTTCCGAGACCGGCCTCACCCGGCGCTCCCCGCGCTCGCGGCCGCGTCCCCCCCGAGTCCCCCCCGGACGCCAGAGATGGGCCGCAGCAGCCCGGCCGCCTTCGCCAGCTTCTCGGCGTTCGCCGCGTCGTCCTTGATCGCGTAGCGCTTGAACATCGCGCGGGTCTCCCAGCCGCACAGCTCCATGATGTCGCTCTCGGCCAGGCCGGCGCGCCGGAGGTTCCGGGCCGCCGTGCGGCGGAGGTCATGCGGGATGGCCGTCAGCAGCTTCGGCCGTAGAAGCGTCCGGAGGGCGCCCTCGCCCTCGTGCGCCGCCCGCTCGCACGCCGCCCGCCAGACCTTGTGGAAGTCGCGGATCGGCCGGCCGTCCCGGTGAAACACCCACGGGATGATGGCGCCGAGCCGGCGCTCCGCCGCGGCCGTGACCTCGCGCTGGCGCTCGAGCAGCGCCTTGAGCGCGGGCAGCACCCCGAACGGGAACACCCGACCCTCGCCGGTCTTCGTCGTCCCGGGTTCGAGCCGCACGCTCCCTGCCCCGAAGTCGACCTGCGCCCACCGGAGGACCAAGACCTCGCTCGGGACCTCGCACGAGGAGCGCACTCCACCCCGGACGGCGGAGGCGATTAGGTTTCCCTCGACCCGATGGCCAGACCCACCGATCACGTAGAGCTCGAAGACCAACTGGCTCTGCGGCGCTGCCCGCACTGTGGCGTCGCACGTCCACACCTCGCGCTGAAGCAAAAGTTCAGCACAGATACGCACGCCAACACCCTCCCGCGTGTTTGGGGCGTCTACGTCTGTCAGACGTGCGGCGGGGTTGTGACGGCCGGTACTGTCTACAACTGGGGCTTGGCGGTTACCGAGCTCTACCCGGACTACCGGACGGTCGACGAGAGCATCCCGGACCCTGCTCACTCGTTTCTCGAGCAAGCCCTTGAGACTCTCGCCGCCCCTGCAGGCGCCGTCATGCTCGCTGCAAGCGCGATCGACGCCATGCTGAAGGCGAAGGGGTTCAAGTCCGGGAGCCTCTATGCCCGGATCGACGAGGCAGCGGGACAACATCTCATCACTCCCGAGATGGCAGCATGGGCTCACGAGGTTCGTCTCGACGCGAACGACCAACGGCACGCGGATGAGGACGCGCCGCTGCCAAAAGAGGCTGACGCTCGAAAGTGCGTCAACTTCGCGCTCGCGCTCGCCGAGTTCCTGTTCGTGTTGCCCGCCAGAGTAGCACGTGGACGCAAGGGCAGCGGCGCTCGCTGATGGTGCGGCGCTGTGCCCCCCTCCACCGCATAGATTGAGCGCGTGGATCTCGGAGTAACCGTGCTGCTCGCGCTGTTCGGCGGCGTGGCTGGGTCGGCGCTGCTGGAGCTGTGGTGGAAGCCATGGCGCACGCGCCGGCGGGTCGCCGCGCTGCTCGTGGAGGAGCTGAACCTCAACGCGCAGATGATCCAGAACTACATCCACGTGCTCCGGCGGGACCCGGGGCACATCTCCCCCGCCTTCGAACTCTCGCATCTCGCCTTCGACGCGGTCGCCCAGGAGGTCGGCGAGTTGCCGCCCACCGTAGCAGGCCATGTGATCCTCGCCTACCTCCACTTCGAGTATTTGCCTCGCCTGCTGGAGATACTCCGCGAGAGAAACCGCCGGTGGCGCGAGGCTGAGGGGGAGACGGGCCGAAGTGACGTGGAGGAGCTCAAGGACTACGCGATCAACGCGCTCGATGTCTTCACCGTAGCCCTCAACACGGCGTTCAAGGAAGCGGGCGAGACGCTCGAGCTGCTCCAGGCTTATGCGCCGAAGGTGGAACGGAGAGGGGTCTCGGGCGCCGAGTACGCGCAGCGGGTCGCGGCGGCCGAAGCCGCGCGCATCGAACGCACGAAGCGCCTCAGGGAGCGTCTCGAACATCCAGACCCGGGCGAGGGAACGTGAGACCGAGTCCCCCCCGAGTCTCCCCCGGAGCGCCGTCCTCGGAGGGGCAAACGTGGGCACACGAGGAGTCAGGCGCGCCGCGCAAGTGGCGACGCTGTGCGACTTGGTGTTAGAGTGGGAACGGCTGTCCGGGGGGCGGCCGGGCTT
>Ga0209267_1000493_pt1 | contig 28754 bp, 26 predicted proteins | sample GraSoiAngelo_137_FD_185894 | JGI IMG/M metagenome (GOLD analysis project Ga0209267, IMG submission 185894) | Grasslands soil microbial communities from the Angelo Coastal Reserve, California, USA - 14_0929_09_30cm (SPAdes) (version 2) | ecosystem: Environmental > Terrestrial > Soil > Grasslands ... | reverse complement strand
TTTCCTGGTTTCGAGGAAGTCGCTGTCCCCCTCAGCCCTTTTTGGGTCAGCGGCTTGTCGTTCAGGAAATAGAGTTTTGTCTTGCGAAACTCGAAATCGCGATCCAGCGCCACCGGCAATGGATTTACCTTGGCCAACACTTTCGGTTCTTCCGCGGCACCGGCGAAACCACTCCAGAAAAGAAGCAAACCAAGTGGTAGAGCGACCAACTTCATCCGCTTAATGAAAACGGTTCCGGCGGCGCGTGTCAATCTCAGCGCGATTGGCGAGGTAATGGATCAGTTTTGATTGGTTTGGAGCCCCCGTGGGCATCAGATTGTCGAGCAAACACGGTTTCGCTCATGTCGATCCACGGTAAATTTTTCGCATGATCCATGTTCGGTATGAGCGCGGTCTTTATTTGCCTGCCCAGGATTTGTGGCTCGACCCGTGGGACGCAAAGCGCTTCGCCTTCGTTTCGCATGCGCACAACGATCACATTGCGCCGCATGACGAGATCATTGTCTCCGAGCTCACTGCGCGACTCATGCAAGCGCGGCTCCCAGGGACGCGCATCGAGCATGTGTTGCCCTTCGGCGAAAGGCGAACGGTGCACGGTCTCAATGTAATGCTGTTGCCCGCCGGTCACATTTTCGGTTCGGCCCAATTTTTCCTTTTCGCCGAAAAGGAAACGTTGCTTTACACCGGCGATTTCAAATTGCGTCCGGGAAAATCCGCCGAACCGGCGCAATGGCGCCAGGCCGACACGCTGATCATGGAAACGACCTTTGGGCGGCCGCGCTATCGATTTCCGCCGACTGAGCAGGTCGTCGATCAGATCGTGGCGTTCTGTCGCGAAACGCTCGACGACGACGCAGTGCCGGTCCTGCTTGGCTACTCGTTAGGCAAAGGGCAGGAAATTCTTTGCTCACTCGACGGAGCTGGGCTGACACCGATGTTGCATGGCTCCGTTTATCAGATGACACAGGTTTACGAACAATTCGGCCAATCGTTTTGCAAATACGTCCGCTACAGCGCTAACCAAGTCGCGGGAAAAGTTCTCATTTGTCCGCCGAGCGCGAATCGCTCGCGCATGCTGGAAAAGATTCCGCGCAAACGCGTCGCCATGATCAGTGGCTGGGCGGTCGATCCCAATGCGGTTTATCGTTATCAGGTTGACGCCGCGTTTCCTCTCTCCGATCACGCCGATTACGACGATCTGCTTCGCTATGTCGATCTGGTGCAGCCAAAACGGGTGCTCACACTCCACGGTTTTGCGGCCGAGTTTGCACGCGATTTGCGCAACCGTGGCGTCGAAGCGTGGGCGCTGAGCGATGAGAATCAACTCGAATTCCCGAGTCTGGGCAGCGGACCCGTCTCGGGTGCTGGCGAAGGCGTCCGGCCTTCGCGAACTTCGTTTCGACGCGAGGTCGAAACCCACACGCGAGACGCGTGCACTACCCAATCCGAATTGGCGACCTTTGCGAACGTCGGTGAAGCGACTGGCGCGACGCCAGCGAAGCTCGAAAAAGTCAGGTTGCTCGCGGATTATTTGCGCACGCTCGATCGAGACCGGCTTCCGATCGCGACGATTTATTTTACCGGCAGAGCTTTCGCGCAGAGCGATCGCCGCACGCTACAAGTGGGAGGCTCGATCATTTATCGCGCCATCATGGGTGCCGCGAAATTGAGCGGGGCGGAATTTCGCCGCATTGCATATAGTCACGGCGACGCCGGCAAGACGGCGTTCGAAGCGCTCGACGGTCGCACTAATCCCGAGCCATTCACGCTCACGCGGTCGCGCGATTTCTTCGATATGCTGCACAAAACGCGCGGTCCAATCGCGAAAATGGAATTGCTGCAATCACGTCTGACAGGAATTTCGGCACGCGAAGGCCAATACGTGGTCAAGATTCTTACCGGCGATCTGCGCATCGGGTTGCGCGAGGGACTGGTCGAAGAAGCAATCGCGACAGCGTTCGATGTCGCTCTCAAAGATGTTAAGGAAGCGAACATGGTTCTAGGCGACATCGGCGCGACCGCGTTGCTCGCTTCGCGTCACGAATTACAACACGCGGAGTTGTCGATCTTTCGCCCGATCAAATGCATGCTGGCTAGCCCAGAGCCAACGGCCGAAGCAATCTGGGACCGTTTTGTTGCAGGTCTGCTCCACACTTCGCAGAGCGAAGCGGCTACGGTCTATGTGGAAGATAAATTCGATGGGATCCGCGCGCAGTTCCATCGCGGCGCCGAGCGCGTGGAAATTTTCTCGCGCGATTTGAGGTGCATGACCGAGCAATTTCCGGAGCTGACGGGTCAAGGGCGGCATTTTGAGGCCGAGTTGATCCTCGATGGTGAGATCATCGCCTTCGAGCATGATCGCAGACTGACGTTTTTCGATTTGCAAAAGCGGCTCGGCCGCAAAACGGACGGCGCAGATTTGTTCGATGTTGCCTCAGCGGATGTGCCGGTTGCATTTATCGCTTTCGATCTTCTTTGGCTCAATGGACGCTCATTATTGAAAGCGCCGCTGCGCGAGCGACGCGCGCTGCTGCGCGACTCGCAATTGCCGCCGCCATTCCAAATCGCGGAGGTTTTCCCGGCACACTCGGCCGCGGAGATCGAACAAATATTTCAGCAGGCCCGCCGCCGTTCGAACGAAGGTCTTATGATCAAGAATCCGGAAAGTTTTTATTCACCCGGCCGGCGCGGTCTGTTTTGGTTCAAGTTAAAGAAAGAGCTGGCCACGCTCGACGTCGTGGTGGTGGCGGCGGAGCTCGGACACGGCAAACGTAACAACGTGCTGAGCGACTACACGTTTGCGGTGCGCGACGAAACGAGCGGCGAACTCCTGCCGATTGGCAAAGCTTACAGCGGATTGACTGACGCGGAGATCGCCCAGTTAACCGAGCATTTCAAACTAAACACGATTGTCGATCGTGGCCGCTATCGCGAAGTGAAACCGGACATCGTGCTCGAAGTGGCTTTCGATTCGATTCAGCCGAGCACCCGACACGCCAGCGGCCTGGCGCTGCGTTTTCCGCGCATCAAAGCCATCCGGAGGGACAAAAACGTCGATGCCATCGACACGCTCGCATACGCGCGCGAACTGGCGACGAAGGGGGCGCACGTTTCACGCTAACTACTCGTGTCATCGTTATTGCGGTGCTCTCGATGGAGAGGGCGAAACGACTGGTGACGACGCTGGCGTAATCGTGACGGTTTCGATTTCGGCTCGGCGCCATCGTTGCACGTTCGCGTAGAGCGCGATTAGCGCCATCGCGACAATGACTACGAACATGAGCGCGAGCGCGCTCCTGGGAGCCCGCGACGATGGCGTTTCGTCTCGAGGCGGCTGCGGCAAATTCACGCCTGAAATATCGATGTCGACCTTTCCGCGCGCAAACTAAGTCATTCCAATTGGAGTCCGGCGATCGAATCCATTACACGTTGGCTTAGGCGCGTGTAGAGGCCTTCTCGTGGATGAAGATCGGTTTTGCTAAAATAAATCGGCTCGCCGACAACAATTGTAATCGGATGCAGATGTAAACCGCCACCGCCACGCGGCAGCGCTTCGTGCGCGCCGAAAATCCGCATCGGCACGACTGGAGCGAGCGTCTTCGCAATCAAGAGACCGACTCCGGGCAGGGCCGGCTGCAGATTGCCATTCAATGTGCGTGCGCCTTCCGGAAAAACCAATGCCCCGTTCCCGGCCTTCAAGACTCGAATCAGCGCTTTGAGCGCGCTGCGATCAATTGCTTCCTGATCGACCGGAATGACATTGAGTTTCGGCAAGAGCCAGCGCAGCAGCGGGACTTTGAGCAAGGTTTTTTTTGCGAGAAAATAGATGGCGCGATCGCATGCGTTGCCCGCCAGTGGTGGATCAAGATAACTCTGGTGATTCATGGCGAGAATCACCGGACCAGTTTGAATCATGCGCTCCCGGTGAATGATGCGGAAGCGAAAGAGCAACCGGGCGAGCACGCGGCTAAGATGGTAACCGAGCCAGTAGTACGGATTCACCCGTTGAATTGTTGAATCGTTAAATCGTCAGCCCTTTCATCTTCAGTCGTCCGATGATTTCGCCAACGACGCCCTCGATGGTGAAATTGGAACTGTCGATGACGTGCGCGTCTTCGGCGATGACGAGCGGGGAAGCGCGCCGCGAAGAATCGGCGCGGTCGCGGGCGGCAATTTCGTCGCGCTGCCCCTGGGCGGCGCGCCGGTGTAAACGCACCTCGGGCGAAGCGTCGATGTAAAACTTGTAAGCGGTGTCGGGAAAAACAACCGAGCCGATATCGCGGCCTTCCATGACCAGATCATGATGGCGGGCGTAGCTGCGCATTTTCGCAACGAGAATTTCGCGGACCCGCGGGACACTGCTTACGCGAGAGACACCTTCATTCACGCGATCGTCGCGCAGATGATCAGTTGGATCGACATCGTCGATGAGTATGCGCGACTGGTTGTTCTCAAGACCGCAAGTGATCCTGGCAGACTCGACCGTTTGCGCGATGCGCGCGCCATCGTCTGGATCGACTCCATGCTGGAGAACATGCCAGGTGATCGCGCGGTACATCGCGCCGGAATTTACGTAGAGAAAGCCGAGACGCTGCGCGAGCTCACGCGCCACGCTGCTTTTCCCCGAAGCGGCCGGGCCATCGATGGCAATGACGCGATGCGCTTCTTTCATGCAAAATCGCACACACTGTAGTCGTCACCCTCAGGGCGGCGCAATGCCCGTGTCATTATGCGAGCTAGCGGTGGCGCTCCGCAGCCTCCTGCGCGCCAAAGCGCTTCGGCGGCGGCGCGAGCGAAGCGTCCACGGAATCACTCCTCCTCGAGACGCGCAGGCGAAATAGAACCGATGACCGGCGTGCTCGCGCGCATTCGTTTCGGATCCGTGAACTCGTCGAGTGCGGTTTCGAAACCCGGATAGGATTCGCGCACACAGTCAGCATCTTGAAGGATGGTTTCGCCGTCCGCGAACATACCAGCCACCGCAAACGCCATGGCGATACGATGATCACCGAAGCTGGCCACGCGCGCGCCCCGTAGGGGAGCGGGGCCATGAATTTCGAGACCGTCATTCCTCTCGATGACCTGCGCGCCCATGATGCGCAGATTGTGCGCGATGGCGGCAATGCGATCGGTTTCCTTAACCCGCAACTCCTGCGCATGGCGAATGATGGTTGTGCCATTGGCCAGCGCACCGGCGACCGCGAGGATGGGCAACTCGTCGATGAGTTGCGGCACTTCTTTTCCCTGAATAACGGTGCTTTTGAGCGGGACGCCCGTGACTTCGACGATTCCGCGCGGCTCGAGTTGATCGACATCTTCGACGGCTTCGCGCACTTGCGCGCCCATTCGTACCAGGACACCGAGCAGCGCCGTTCGCGTATCATTCAAGCCGATATGGCGCACTAGCAGATGACCTCCCGGTTGGGCCGCCGCCGCCACCAACCAGAAAGCGGCAGAGGAAATGTCGCCAGGAATTGTGAAATCGCGCGACTCCGGCACCTGGTCGCCGAAAACACTGATGCTGCCATCGCCATCCTTTGCGGTGCGCACGAGAAAATAATTAAACATCAGTTCGGTGTGGTTGCGGCTGGCTGAAGGCTCATCAACCGTGGTCTTGCCTTTCGCGAAAAGACCGGCCAGGAGCACGGCGCTTTTCACCTGCGCGCTCGCAATCGGCGATTTGTAATGAATTCCACACAACGAGCCGCCGTGGATACGGAGAGGTGGCGTCTGTTCCGGCCCCTCGGCCACGATGTTTGCGCCCATCTTTCGAAGTGGCGTGATCACGCGGTCCATGGGGCGTCGAGAGAGCGCGGCCTCACCGACGAGGCGACTCTCAAATGTCTGCCCGGCGAGCAAGCCAGCAAGAAGTCGCATGGTCGTGCCAGAATTTCCGCAATCGATTTCCTCTTTCGGTGGCGTGAGCACACGCTTCTTTCCGTGGACGATGAGCGTGTCCGGCTCGGGCTGTTCGATCTTGATTCCCAAAGCGCGGAGCGCGTTCACCGTGTGCATGCAATCTTTGCTCGGAAGAAAACCGCGCAACGTGCAAACGCCGTTGGATAAGGCAGCGATGATGGCGGCGCGATGGGAAATGCTCTTATCGCCCGGGACGGTGATCTCGGTGTCGATTCGAGGCGCTCGCTTCACCCGCAGTTCCATAGGATCAGTTCAAAAACTTTTCGCACAGCCGGCGCAGCCTCACGGCATTCAATCGCACGTGAAGATGAGCATCGGATATAAGATGCGCTTGTCCAGTTGGCGGTGGAAATTCGTCGTGCGATTTTGCGCACCAACTTGCCAGCGCGGCGCCAAGTTAGGGAACGAGAAAGATTTTGCCCGTGTACGGGTCCTTCACCTCCGTACCTGGAGCGAATCCCTCTACGTCCACTTGTTTACCCGGCGAAAAAGGACTCTCCACCACGTGCGGTTTGCCCGGAACGGGAATTCCGTATGGAAAGTCTCCTTTCGCCACTTTCGCCCGCGCAGCTGTTGGCGCGGGCGATGGAGGCATTTCCTCGGCCGCGGTATTTTCCGACGGAGGGGCGTTCGGGTTGAACGGCTGTTGCTGAGGAGGATATTGCTCGCGTTTAGGAGGGGAATTGGAGACGCGGTAACGGGCACCTGGCGGCGGCTCCTCCACGTCAGCGCACGAAGAGAGAAAGAAGGCGGTTAGCAGCACGAGCGACAGCGAAAATTTCATAAGAATCGGTTCGACGAAATTACCTCGATTCTGATTCATTGCCAATCGCTAAATCGTCTCCGCGAGCGACACGCGAATGCCTTCGCAAAGATCGAAATAGATACAGTAGCGCGCCCCGCTGCTTCCGAATCTAAAGAAGAATGGACAAGAAATCCGACGATCGAATTTTGGTAGTGGATGATGATGCCACGAGCCGGAAGATGCTCGTGCGAACACTTTCCTCCGCGGGTTACGACTGTTATGAATCGGATAACGGCGCCGAGACGCTGAAACTGGTGCATGGCGAGCAGCCCTCGCTTCTTCTTCTCGATTTCGATATGCCCGGGCTCGATGGCGCCGAGGTGCTCAAACGGATGCGGGCGGACCGCGATCCGGCCGTCGCCCAAATTCCCGCGATCATGTTGACCGGCCATGGCGGTGAAGAAAGCGAAGTGCTTTGTCTTGAAGCCGGCGCGGACGATTTCGTCACCAAACCGATCAACACGGCTGTGTTGCGTGCGCGGATTGAGACTCAACTGCGGCTGCGCTCCATGCGCCGTCAGTTACAACAGCAAAACGAGGAACTGGAAGAGTGGCGTAACAATCTGGAGCGCGACCTGGCCGCCGCCCGGTTGACGCAGCAATCGCTCATTCCACAAAAGCCGCCCGCGCTTCCAGGGTGGGAGGTGGCGGCTTATTATCGACCGGTCATTCAAGTGGGCGGCGACATTTACGGCTGGCTTCGAATGCGAGATGGCCGGATTTTATTCTGGATTGCTGATGCAACCGGTCATGGCGCGTCCGCCGCGCTGCTCACGGCCCTGGCGAAACTTCTTTTTTATCACGGCTGCGTGGAGCATGATGCGCCGGCTGCAATCATGCAAACGGTGAACAATGATTTCCGCAGTATTTTTGGCGCGCGTTCGTTTATGACGGCAATGTGCGTCGCGCTCGATCCGGCAAGCGGACGCGCCAACGTGGTCGGCGCGGGACATCCTCCACTTCTGATTGCACGCCATGACGGCGGCGCCGATTCAATCGCATCCTCGGCCCCACCGCTCGGTTTGGTGGAACGCGCACGGTTCATCGAGACGATTGTCAATCTTCGCCGCGGAGAGGCATTCGTTCTATATACGGACGGTTTGTTTGGCGCCGGCAACGGCGAGAAACCGCGGCTGACCCCGGAGCATCTGGCCAAAATGATCGATCCCGCCGCGCCCAGCGCGGAAGCGCTGCTGATGAGCATGATGAATCAGGCGATGCCTGCTGATAGCGAGCATTCTTTACCGGACGACGTGGCAGCGCTGGCCGTCCGCCGGATGGCCTAGAAAAATTTTCTTATTTCTTTAAAATTAGTATTGCCCTCTAACGAGCGAAGCATTAATCAGCCTTTATGCCGAAAACCAAAAAAACTTCTAAACGCAAACTGAATCCCGCCTTCATGAGGCCGGTGCAACCTGATGACAAACTCGCGGCCATTGTTGGTTCGACGCCGTTACCACGTTCCGAGCTCACCAAAAAGCTTTGGAACTACATTAAGAGGCACGGCCTTCAGGACAGAAAAAAGAGAACCATGATTAATGCCGATGAATCTCTCAGACCGGTATTCAACGGCAAGAGTCAGGTCAGCATGTTCGAGATGACCAAGCTCGTCTCGGGACACATTCGCTAAATCCGAAACCGCTTTTAGCCCGGCGTTTTGATGCCGGGCTATTGTTGTTGGACGCGCGACGCGGGACCATTCCCGCGAGGATCACGCGTCTCCCGCTCTTGCATCGGGGAACGGCTTGGTTGAGATTGCTCGCGTGCAAAACTATCGATCGATCTTTTTTCTTGCCGCAGTCATCGGTTTCGCCATTGCAACTTCCGCGCAGACTAAGCCCGGGTGGCTAAGCGATTACAAGAAAGCGCAGCAAGAAGCCAAGGCGAACAACAAACTCGTGCTTCTCGATTTCACCGGCTCGGATTGGTGCGGCTGGTGCATGAAATTAAACAAGGAAGTCTTTTCGCAACCGCAGTTCAAGGATTACGCGAGCAAGGCTCTCGTACTTTTGGAAGTGGACTTCCCGCGCCAGAAAGCGCAGAGCGCAGAAACCAGGAAGCAAAATCAAGAGCTCGCACAGCAATACCAAGTCGAAGGATTTCCAACCCTCGTCGTGCTCAATGGCGACGGGCGGAAGCTTTGGCAGTACGACGGTTATTTCGCCGACGGGCCGGCTGCTTTCATTGCGCAGTTGGAAAAATTGCGCAAAGGCTAAGCGCCCGTTGTCGATCTTAATTCACTTTGCCGGCTTCAAATGCGCGCTGGAGCACGTCCGCGAGTTCGCGGCGCGTGAATGGTTTGGGCAGGGCGCCGCGAAATCCGTAGGTTAGAAATTCCGAGAGAGCGGCTTCATCGGAGTAGCCGCTGCAAATGATCGCGGTAACTTTTGGATCGAGACTGCGCAGACGCGCAATCGTGGCGAGACCGCCCATCCCGCCGCGGACGGTCGCATCGAGAATGACCGCCTGAAAATTTTCGCCAGCGCGTAGAGCGCGCTCGTAGATTTTCACCGCTTCGAGCCCATCCGGCACTGCGGTTACCTCAAAGCCGAGCGTGCCGAGCAGGTCCGAAGTGATTTCGCGAATGGCCGCTTCGTCGTCCATCACCAGGATGCGCTGATGATTGAACCGGAAGGGACGCCTCGTAATTCGCGGCCCGGGCGCACCCAGTCCATGTTCGGCCGGAAGGTAAAAAGCGAACGTCGATCCTTCCGTGGAAGAACTCTCGAGGTGTAGCATTCCGCCGTGCTTCTTCACGATTGAATAGCTGATGGCCAGGCCCAGGCCGCTCCCGGTTGGTTTGGTTGTGAAATAGGGATCGAAGATCTTCATGGCCAATTCCGGCTCGATCCCGCGACCGCGGTCGGTGATCGTGATTTTGATGTAACGCCCAGCCTGAAGCAGCGCGCCCGGTTTGTCTTCGAGTTCCACGTTGCACGCGGAGATGCGGACGGCGCCGCCGTGAGGCATCGCTTCGCGTGCGTTGATCATAAGCGCGTTAATCACTTGCTCGATCTGCCCCGGATCGACCTCGGCTTTCCAAAGATCAACCGGGATGTCGAGGTCGGCGCGCAAACTGGAGCCATAGAGGGAGATTTCAGCCGCCTGGCCAAGCAAATCCGAGACCGAGGCGATCCGCTTGAGGGGCGCGCCACCTTTCGAAAAAGTGAGCAGCTGACTTGAGAGATGAGCGGCGTGTTCCGCAGCCTGACCAGCTTTGGAAAGAAACGAAAGCAGACTGGTCGCATCGCTGGGCACTTCGATCTGCGCCAGGCCAATGTTGCCTGAGATAACCGTCAAAATGTTATTTAGATCATGGGCGATCCCGCCCGCCAGGGTACCGAGCGACTCGAGCTTGTCGGTCGTGAGCCGCTCTTCCTCGGCACGTTTACGCTCAGTCACGTCACGGAAAAAAACCGACACTCCGCCGCCGCTCGGATACGCGTGCATCTCGAACCAAACCTTGCCCGCGGCGTCGCTCGCTTCGAATTCCACCGGCATTTGCTCGGTCATCACGCGGCGATAATTCACCTCGAAGGGCGATCCATTCAGCTGGGGAAATTCTTTCCAAAGTTCCTTGCCGATGACCTCATCACGCCGGCGGCCGAGGAGCGTCTCAGCTTCAGGGTTGAGATAAATAAATTTCCATTCCCGATCCACCGCAAAAAATGCGTCCGTCGTCTTCTCCAGGATTTCGGTCATAGCGCGGGCCGACTCCTGCAAGGCGACGCGCGCCTGATTGCGTTCCGCGAGCTCCCGGATTTGCCGCTCTGCCACGGAAAGCCGCACATTCAACAATGCGAGATCGAGCGGCTTGGTCAGGTAATCGTTCGCGCCTGCTGCCAGCGCCTGTTCCAAATCTTCAGTATCATCGCGCGCCGTGACGAGGAGAATAAACATCTCATCGCCACGCGGCTGGGCACGCAGCTCCCGACAAAGCTCGATCCCGCTTTTCCCAGGCAACATCCAATCGAGAATCAGGAACGGGAACGCCTGCACCGCGATCGCTTGTTTGGCCTCTTCCGCGCTGCCGACCGCCACGACCTCGTGTCCGCGTCGCTCGATCAAGCGTTGCAGATTTTTGCGGCTCTCCTGATGATCCTCAACCAGCAATATTCTCATGCTTGGAATTTTCCCGATCCAAAAAGTTCCCCGAATTCGATCTCCCAGGGCCGCGCCGTGGCACAGCGGATCACCATTTTGACGAGCAAGATGACTGCCAAGATGAGCGCAATTCGCCGCGGCTCCTCCATTACTCCACTGCTCTCGTCTGCCTTGCGTTACGAGCCGCCTCTGCTAGATACACGCATCCAGTTCGCCGCATCGACTCATGTCCGTTTCCCGTTTGCTCTTCTTCTCTTCCCTCGGACTCCTCGCAGCACATCTCATCCGCGCGGAGACCACGATTGCCGCGCAAGCCGCGCGAGAAAATAAGCCGGCCACTCCGGCCGAGCCGCGCATCACGTTCAACTGGATTCATGTCGATGGACCGTATATCGCGATGACTTTTGACGATGGGCCAAACGCGACGCTCACTCCGAAACTGCTCGATATCCTCGCGGCTCATCATATTAAGGCGACTTTCTTCGTGATCGGCGAAAACGTTGCTCAACACCCCGCGGTTGTGGCGCGCGCGGCGCGCGAAGGTCACGAAATTGGGAACCACAGTTGGTCGCATCCAAATTTTGGCAAGATGTCCGACGATGCTGTGCGTCGCGAACTGCGGCGAACGGACGACGCCATCAAGAGCGCCACTGGGACAGGGCCAACGTTGATGCGGCCGCCTTATGGATCACTCACCGCGCGCCAGAAACGTTGGATCCACGATGAGTTCGGATACCAAATCATTCTCTGGGATGTCGATCCGCTGGATTGGAAGCGGCCTGGCCCCGCCGTGGTCTGCAATCGCATCCTTAAAGAAACTCGACCGGGCTCGATTGTGTTATCCCACGATATCCATCCGGGAACGATCGAGGCGATGCCGTCCACTTTCGATCACCTCGAAGCAAGAGGTCTCAAATTCGTGACCGTATCCGAATTGATTCGCATGGCGCGTTCCGAACCACCGAAGCCTGCGCCCAGCGAACGCGCGAATGTTCCAGCGACAATTAGCCCTCCGCCCTCAAGATCCACGACTCCCACTCCGGGATCTTCGCCGAACGATTAGTGATTGCGGGATGATCGCGGATCAATATCTGCAGCTTCGGAGCGAGCTCGAAACTGCGCTCGCTGGTCTGCTCAAGCTTGGTTCGGAAATGCGTCGTGCCACATCGTGGCTCGACACTCTTCAGGGACTCCTCACTGACGTTCGCGAGCCGTTGCTCATCGTGGTGGTCGGCGAAGTGAAGTCCGGAAAATCGTCGCTGCTGAATGCTCTCTTCGCTCAGGAGTTTGCCAAAGTGGACGTGCTGCCCGCGACCGACCGCATTTATATTTTTCGACATGGGCCCGAGGAAAAATCAGTCGAAGTCTCGCCGCGCTTGACCGAGCGCTACCTGCCGATCGCATTCCTGCACGATTTCAATGTGGTCGATACGCCAGGCACAAACACAATGGTCTCGGAGCATCAACGCATCACCGAGAACTTCGTCCCGCGCGCCGATGTTATTCTCTTCATTTTCTCGGTGATGAATCCCTGGACGCAATCCGCCTGGGACTTACTGGGCTTCGTGCAAAAGAAGTGGCTAAAGAACGTGATTTTCGTTTTGCAACAAGCGGACCTGCGCGAGTCGGCCGAGGTCGATATCATCCGGCGGCATCTTGAGGATACGGCGATGCGGAAACTCGGATTTGCCCCGCCTATCTTTGCCGTCTCCGCGCGGGACGCATTGCTTGCTCGGACGACTGGATTGGACAAGGAACGGCTCTGGAGGGAGAGCCAATTCGGTCCACTGGAAGAGCAGATCAACTTAATTGTAACGGAGTCCGGCGGGCGCACGCTCAAGCTTCGCTCAGCCTGCCAGAGTGGACAGGTGATGCTCGACGAGATCACGAGCGAGCTCCGGGCATCTCTCGATGTCATCGCGCATGACGAAGCGCGGTTGACGCGTGTCGAGTTGTTTCTTCAGGCACGCAAAGATCAAACGTTGCGACAAGTGGCCGGTCTTCTTCGCGGAGTCGCACAAGCGTGCCGCGAAGGTGCGGCCCAAGGCTTGAGACTTCTCGAGGAGAAACTCTCGTTTGCGCAGACATGGAAAATCCTCTTTGGCCGCACGCGATGGCAGCGCGAGTTTCAATCGGAGATCGAAATGAAGCTGCGGCAATCGGTCCAACAGCAGGTGGAAAATGCGGTGCAATTGCTGGAAACGGATTTACGCGGACTTTGGCCGCAATTGCACGACATGATCGACCAGCAATTAGCGGGTGACCTTAAAACTCAGGTGCCACGTGCACTTCCCGATTTTGCGCGACAACGGCGCGAACTTCTCCAATCGATTCAACTGACCCTGAGCGAGCGCGTGTCAGGGAAAACCGTGGAAGAACAGCTCGCGCAACTCTTCCACGAGACTTCGGCGCGGCTGCGCGTGCCGGCGAGCGTGGCTGCAGCGGGTGGAATCGCGGCAGTGATCGCGGCCATGACCAGCGCGGCCGTGGCCGATGTCACTGGCGTCTTGGCGGCGTCGGCCGCGGTCATCGCGACAATCGTTGCATTCAGCCAGCGGAGAAAAATCCTGCGCACCTATGAGCAGCAGATGGAGGCAAGAGGCTCCGAGTTGATGCAAGCGATTGAGCAACAACTCAATCACGCCATTGACTTATTTTACAAGGAAGTCTCGACCGCGTTTCAACCATTGTCCGCGTTCTGCATCGCGCAACGGAGAACTTGCGAGACGTTCTTACACCGGGCGGAAGAACTGCAGGGGAGCTTCGTCGGCTTGGCGTCGCGGCTTAGCTAACTCTGTTGCCGCTTCGCTCGGGCCGCTGCCGGAGCGCTATTTCTTCGCGTTGGCCGAGGTCTGTTGAACCAGTGGCTTCTCGAGTTGCCGTCTTGCGATAACGAAGTTGTTGTTTTCTCCGTAGCTCCGCCAGGGGCCCGGGGGCACATCGCGCACCTCGACAAACTGCCAGTCCGTTACGTCCGTCGGCGCAAGCCCAAGGTAATCGCGAACGGCTGGAGAAACATCTAGCCCCGCGCCATGGTTTAGGTTCGGCTTGGGCCGTTCGTTTTGAAAGACGTACTGAAAATGATCAGTGCGAAATGGACCGCAATCTTCCCATTGCGCGTAGCAAATGCGATTGCGCTTGCGAATCGCAATCCAGCGATGTTGGCAAACCGACTGCCCCGGCCCCGTGTAGGCCTGCTTAAACCACGGGATGACGAGCGGCGCCTCTGGCTTGAATTGGCTGTGCGTGACGTCGTTGTACGGCAGCGCGCAGTAGAATGGATTTTGATGGGGAATGAAAGCGATCGGGATATAATTGCGCCGGGACGACGGATCGGGGTTATCGAATCCACCGTATGCTCCGGTCCAATTCGCGTCCCACGAGCTCTTATAGTTGGGCACCGGGTTATTGCCTCCCGCCTGTTCTCCAATCCAAAACACCGTGGTCACGATGTTGCTTTTCCACGCGAAGCGAGTCGTCGCCGGGCGCGAGGACGTTGGCACGAACACCTGCGGCTCCACCTTTAAAAGCGCTTGCTCGCGCAGTTTCATCGCGTACTTGGCAAAATCGGCCGAGGTCGCGTATGGCGAAGTCGATTGGTCCTCGGCCTTAACCGCGCCCACGATCGCGGGAATGAAACAAAGCGCTAAAAGCCTCTTCATGTGCAAATTGTGCAAATTGCCCCACCCTTTTATCCGATCACCCGCCGTTAGGCAAGGTATTTTCCATGTGAAAAAACCTGCCCTCAGACTGGGGATTGATCATAGAATAGAAGCACTATCCGTTCCACGCTTAACCCCGGCTGAGCAACGTTTCGTGTTTGAATTGTCGATCTTCTGTTTTGGGATAATCAAGCGTGAAATGAAGACCACGGCTTTCCTTGCGACTTAACGCCGAATCGACAATCAGCGCCGCCACCGTCGCCAGATTACGCAGCTCCAGCAGATCGACCGACACTTTGAAATCCCAATAAAACTCGCGAATTTCGCGCTGAAGATTGCGCAAGCGTGCACTCGCGCGCTGCAGCCGCTTGTCCGTTCGCACGATGCCAACGTAATCCCACATCAGGCGCCGGATCTCGTCCCAGTTGTGATAAATCACCACCAGCTCATCCACGTCCTGCACATCGCCCGATTCCCACTCGGGCAACGAAATTTTCCGTGCCGCATGCGACGGCGGCTGCACCCGCACAGACGCTTCCGCAGCCCGATGCGCAACCACCACGCCCTCGAGCAGCGAGTTGCTTGCCAGCCGATTCGCTCCATGCAATCCGGTGCACGCCACTTCACCGATCGCGTACAGCCCAGGCAAAGTCGTCGCGCCGTTCACGTCTGTTTTAATGCCGCCGCATTGATAATGCGCCGCCGGCACCACGGGAATCGGCTGCTTCGACATGTCTATCCCAAACCGCAAACACGTCTCGTAAATGTGCGGGAAACGTTCCTGAATGAACTCCGGCGATCGGCGCGTGATATCCAGGAAAACGCATTTCGCGCCGGAGCGCTTGATCTCGGCGTCAATCGCACGCGCGACGATGTCCCGCGGCGCGAGCGACCCACGTGCATCGTAGCGCTTCATGAAATCTTCGCCGCGATCGTTCCGCAAAATTCCGCCTTCGCCGCGCACCGCTTCTGAAATCAAAAACGATTTGGCTTTCGCGTGAAACAAGCACGTCGGATGAAACTGGATAAATTCCATGTTCGCAATCACCGCACCGGCGCGCCACGCCATCGCCACGCCGTCGCCCGTCGCGATGTCTGGATTGGTCGTGTAAAGATAAACTTTCCCGCAACCGCCGGTCGCAAGCACGATTCGATCCGAGCGGATCGTTTCGACTTCGCCCGTTTTTTCGTCGAGAACGTATACGCCCAGACAACGATCTTCCGTCGCAAAACCAAGTTTGCCCGCCGTGATCAGATCGACCGCCATCTGATTTTCCCAAAGATCGAGCTGCGATTGCTGGCCAAGCTCGCGCAGCAAAGTGTTTTCAATCTCCTTGCCAGTCACGTCCTGCACGTGCAGCACGCGCCGCTTCGAGTGACCGCCTTCGCGGCCAAGATCAAGCTCGCGATGTCCGGAAATTTCCCGCTCATCGAAATGCAAGCCAAGATCGACAAGTTCGCGAATTCGCTCCGGCCCTTCCGTCACGATCGCGCGAACAGCTTTTTCGTCGCACAACCCCGCGCCTGCTTCGAGCGTATCGCGCACATGCAACTCAAATGAATCCTCGTCGCTCGTCACGCACGCGATTCCGCCCTGCGCCCAGGCCGTGTTCGTATCCGCGCCTTTGCGTTTCGTGATCACGGCCACCGACCCGTGCTTCGCCGCCTTCAAAGCAAAGGTCAGGCCGGCAATGCCGCTGCCAATCACGACGAAATCGTATTCCTTCACGCGAGCAAGATGTTGTCGATCAAACGAGTCTTGCCAAAGAAAACGGCCAGCGCGAGCAACGAATTTGGCCTAACCACTTCGATCGGCTGCAAATTCTCTGCATCGACAAGATCGACATAATCGATCCGCGCCAGCGACGCCCCACCAATCGTCCTGCGCGCAAGATCGACAATTACCTTCGCGGATTTCTCGCCGGCTTTTGCGCGCTCCGCCGCCGCCAGCAGCGCCCACCGCAAAATCGTCGCCTGTTTTCGCTCCTCCGCGTTCAAATATTGATTGCGCGAACTGCACGCAAGTCCGTCCTCCTCGCGCACGGTCGGCACACCGACGATGCGGATCTCGAAATTGAGATCGCGCACCATCCGGCGAATGATCGCGAGCTGCTGAAAATCTTTTTCGCCAAACAGCGCGGTATTCGGTTCGAGAATGTGAAACAGCTTCGCCACGACCGTGCAAACCCCGCGAAAATGTCCCGGACGCGATTTGCCGCAAAGCGTCTTCGACAGCGTCGTTTCCTCGACAAATACCGAACGACCCTCCGCATACATTTCCGCGGCCGTCGGCCGGAACAAAAGATCGACATCTGCATTTCGGCAAAAATCTTCATCGGCCTTTTCTGGCCGCGGATACCGTTCGTAATCGCTTCCCGGCTCAAACTGCAGCGGATTCACAAAAATGCTCACCGCCACTCCGCCATTTTTGCCAGCGTGCTCCCGCGCGACCCGAATCAATTCACGATGAGCTTTGTGCAACGCCCCCATCGTCGGCACAAGCACACGCCGTTTTCCCGCGCAATTGTGCGATGAAGCGTTGACGCTCGCGACCGTAGTCAAAATCTTCATTCCAGAAATCGCGAACTTAATCGTCGATCTCTTCGAGCCAAATCGCCTGTCGTGCGAAGTGAAATTTTTTGTGCTGAAAATTTCGCCAACCCGCACGGCCCGCCAAGTCGTCCAATTCCGCAAAGGAAAATGCGCGCGCGGCGGAAACGCGCCCGTCATAGCGCGTCATCGGTTCACGAAAAATGAGTGCCGTCAGAAGATAAACGCCGATCGTGGCGAGAAGTCCGCGTCGCAGATCGGACACAAGAACAAATTTCTGCGAGAGTTCGCGACAACGTCGCAAGAGGCGCACGGCGTCTTCATCGCTGAAATGATGAAGCGCGAGTGAACAAAGCACGATGTCGTAGGGATCCGCAGGCTGCCATTCCAAGATGTTTGCATCGATATATGAAATTTCCGGATAGTTACCGCTTAATTTTCTCGCGATCTCCAGCGTGGCTGATTGTCGGTCTAACGCGTCAACCTCGACCTTCGCACCAATCTTTTGCGCGTAATCAACAATCAATCGCGGAATGTCGCCCGAGCCGGTGGCAAGATCGACAATGCGCACGTGATCGCCCGGTTTAATCCACCGACGCAAAAAATGCAGAACAAGGCGATGGCTACCGAAGAACCGATTTAGCTGGCGTATATTTCGGAGGTCCTTTTCCAGCTCAGAAGAAACTGGCTGCGGCCGATCCATCAGCTCCGGCTCCGCCGGATCGAATTGCCGCTTCATCAAGAAAGTGATTGGTGGATTACTGAGAAGTGATTAGTAAAGACTCGGGTGCGCTTCTCACATCTCATTCATCACGTCTCACTTCTTAAAAATCTTTCCCACGAGTCGGGTAGCGGTACGGTCTCGATCTCGCTCGCGATGCGGCCTTCGAACTCGGGCCGAAAGATCGTGCTCGTCCCGTAAACCATGATCACATCTTCCGAACCTTCCACGCGAATGGCGTGCGCGACGCCGGGCGGAACCACGATGCCAACGTTGTTAGCGCTGCGATGATTGTCGCCATCGACAAAGAAACGCATGATGCGCCCGGGAAGCCCACAGCGGACGTCGCGCAGAATCATCTCGGCGCGCCCTTGCACAAAAAACATCACGTCCCACTGCTCGTCATCATAAGGACGCAACGAATAATTTTGCGGATCTGTAACGAACAGGCGTCGCTGCCATTTCTCCGCGCTTGTTTCGGGAGGAATGCTCGGCGGATGCACGTGAAATCCTTTTGCGCTCTGTGCAAACATCCGCGCAGCCGACCATTGCTTCGGCCAAAGCCCGATTTTGGCGAGAATCCCCTCATCGCGGCGGACAAATTCGCCGAAAACTCCGCGGTGACGCTGCGGATAAATCGTGCGGGCAAAAATTTCCACGCCCGGGATCCAGATACTTTTTATCTCGGGCTTGTGTCGATCGGCCGCGGCCAGTTCGCCGGCGTCAACTCCGGCGCGGGGGAGCCGCTCCGCCAATGAACCTGCCTTGTAATCACGAGCGGCGAGCGCTTTTCGCACGGCCCCGCTCAGACCGGCCCACAAATTTTTGTCGCGTTTGCTCATCTCGATCTTGTAAAGCCGCTCAAGTGCCTAAGGAGAAATCGGCGCGTTCGCGAGAAAGATTTGGATTGTAATAAGGATCGCGCTCCAAAATACCGGCCCAGCGTTGGCGAATGACCTCGGCCTCCGGTGCCTCGACGTTGCAACGCCGGCTGGTCGATTCGCAGTGATACAATTTTGCGAATGGGGTGTAAACTATGAGATAGCCGGCGCGCCCCATCTTGAGGCAAAAGTCGACATCGGCAAATGCATCCGGCAGCGATTCTTCATCGAAGCCGCCGACCTCTTGAAAAACTTTGCGCCGCATCAAGAGACACGCGCCGGAGACCGCACTGTAATTTCGCGTGATCTGCAGTTGCCGGCAGACGCCGGGGTGCTCCGCCGGAAAACCGCGAAAGGCCGGCTGCGCGATTCCGTTCCCGCCGAGAACAACCCCGGCATGCTCAATCGTGTCATCCGGATTCAATAACCGCGCGCCGACTGCGCCGACTTCTGGCCGCTGCACATGCTCGGCCATGTAAGCGAGCCAATCGGGTTCGATCGCCTCAATGTGATTGTTCAAAAAGAGCAGCCAGGGACTCTCGGTTTGTTCGACCGCGAAGTTGTTGATCGCCGAATAATTGAACGGCCCTTCATAATACAGTAGCTCGTGTTCGGACCGGCCGAAGTAAGCGCGCGCCTCCTCCGATCGTCGATCGTTGCCGACAACGACAATCTCATAATTCGGATAGCTTGTCCTGGTCGTGATGCTCTCGATGCAGCGCGCGAGCAGCTCGACGCAATCGGGTGCAGGAATGATGATGGAAATTTTCTTCGCCTCGGCAAGTTCCCGCTTCACCCAATAAGTGTGCATGCGCCAGTCGATGGCGACGTGACCCCTGATGCCTTTTCGCCGGAGGTGCTCGTCAACGGCGCGCCGTCCGGCTTCGAATTGCCCAGGTTTTTGGCGAAGGCCACTCGAGCTGGAGCTTGCGCTTCGCCGCCAATGGTACAGCACCCGCGGAATGTGATGAATCCGATCGGTCCGCTCGATGGCGCGGAGGAGGAGATCGTAATCCTGCGAGCCATCGAATTGGGAACAGAACCCGCCGATCCGCAGGACTAGCTCGCGCCTTATGGTAATAAAATGGCAGAGGTAATTGCAGGCTAGGAAGAAGTCTGGCGACCAATCGGGCTTAAGCATGGGATCCGCAAAACCTTCTTCCGTAAACTTGTCTTCGTCGGAGTAGATAAGATCGACATCGGAATGCGTCTGAAGCAATTTCGCCGTTTGGAAAAGCGCATCCGGCTCGAGCAAGTCGTCATGATCGAGCAGGCCGATCCATTCGCCCTGCGCTTCGGCAAGGCCGCGATTGGACGCCACAGAAATGCCTCCGTTCTGCTCAAGGCGAATCAAACGGATGCGCGCGTCGCGTGAGGATTGCCAATGTAAAACCTCGAGCGTCTCGCGATTTGTGGAAGCATCATCAACGAGGATCAGTTCCCAATTTTCGTAAGCTTGCGCGAGGACGGAATCGATCGCCTCCTTAAGCGATCCACCCGGAGTGTTGAAAACCGGCGTGATGATGCTAATGAGAGGCCGGTAGGAAAAAATGCGTGACTCTTCCCGCATGCCGCGCGCTTGAGCCCGCGAGACGCGATGCCGATCCAACCACGCTTGATATTCAGTCTTCGCAGGTTCAGGCGACAGCCAGCGCGGCAGTCCGAAGCGCTTTCTGATTTCTCGAAAAAGACGCTGCGGCAATCGATAAGGCGCGAGCAAGACCTGACCGATCCTCCGCTCCGGAGAGCTTCGCAATGCTCGCCTTTCCCGCCTCAGTGCCAGCAGTTCGCGCTTGGCCTGCTTCAATCTCAACAGACTCTCTTCGAGTCGCGCGATATGTCGGTCGGCTTGGTCGAGCTCGGTAGTGCGTACGCACAATGCTCGTTGTAATTGATCCACCTGAGACTGGAGGCGCGCGACGATCGCTTCCTTCGCGGCGAAGTTCTTTTCCGCGCTGCCCATGGGATTTGAAGCGGTTTGCAACACTTGCACAGTATATTAATTGAAGCGCGGCGCAGGCAAATTTACGCTGCCGCGACGCCGCGCCACACTCCCGCCGATCCGGTATGCTCGATTTTTCAATTTATCTCTTCTATCGCGCAGGCATGGTGCTTCTGACAGCGCTGCCTTTGCGCGCGCTTTTCACGCTCGGAAACGTCTCGGGGTTTTGTGCCTGGATCCTTCTCGGAAAATATCGGCGCCTGGCGCTCCGAAATATTTCGATCGCGTTCGGAAATGAAAAATCGACGCGCGAATTGCGCCGTCTTGTCCGCCGCCATTTTCAGCGCCTGGGCGCGAACCTTCTTTGCAGCGTCAAACTCAGCCTGATGCCGTCGGAAGAGATGGAGAAATGCGTTGCGATTGAAAACCTCGACATCGTACATCGACATCTACGCGCGGGCCGGCCGGTCGTAGTCATCTTGAGCCATCTCGGGACGTGGGAATTGTTCGCGCAAATGTTCCCGCGACTCACCGGCTACGTTCGAAACAGCACGATTTATCAAAAACTCGGCAACCGTTTCATCGATGAACATGTTAGAAAATTGCGAAGCCGCACTGGACTGGAGATGTTTGATCGCAGCGAAGGCTTTCAAAAACCGATCGAGTTGCTTCGCAGCGTCGGCACCGTTGGCATTCTGAGCGACCAACATGCGGGAGATCAAGGTCTATGGGTTCCGTTTTTTGGCCGACTTGCATCGACATCCCCTCTCCCGGCTTTGCTGGCAAAACGCACCGACGGCGTGTTTATCCCAATGGCGTTGTATACGAACGGCACCGCGCGCTGGCGTCTGCTGGTTGAGCCGGCGTTGGAAACCAAACATGAATCTGTGGAATCACTCACGGGCAAAGCGAACGAAATCATTGCCGAACAAATCCGCCGTGCGCCGGAAGATTGGTTTTGGGTGCACAATCGCTGGAAAACTCCGCGGCCCAATTTCCTTCTCACGCGCTACAAACGCGGGGTCTATCTGCCTTCCAATGTTTCGGCTCAAGATTTACAGCCATTCCGCATCCTCATTCGCGCCAGCAACTGGCTGGGAGACGCCGCGATGAGCGTGCCGGCGGTTCGCGCGATCAAGGCCGGGCGTCCAGATGCGCACATTACAATCGCCGCGCCGGCAAAGATTGCCTCGATGTGGAAGTTGGTTGCGGAAGTGGACGAAATTGTGTCGCTGCCGAACAAGTCCCTTCTCGCGACGGTCCGCTCGATTCGACGGCAGTCGAGGTTTGACGTGGCAATTCTCTTTCCAAATTCATTGCGCGCGGCGTTGGAAATTTGGCTGAGCGGAATTTCTCGACGAGTCGGTTATAGCGGACATTTCCGCAGTTGGCTTTTGAACCAGATCGTGCCCGATCGCGGAATTCCCGGGCCAGTCGAACATCAGGCAGATCGTTATTTGGGAATGGCCCGCGAACTCGGGGCGAGCGTAGCAGGCAAGGAGCGGCGGTTTTCAACCGCCGGGGCGATTGAAAATCGCCTTTCCTTGATTTCTGCCGCGGCAGAAGCGGGGCTTAAGATCGGTCTCTGTCCGGGCGCGGAATACGGCCTGGCCAAACGATGGTTGCCGGAGCGCTTCGCCGAGGTCGCAACAGCGGTCAGCGCGCAATCGTTCGTGCAGTGGATTCTTTTCGGCACGTCGAAAGACGTGACGATCGGCGAGCAGATTTCCAATGTGCTGGGCGACTCCTGCGTGAATCGCATCGGCCAAACCACCCTCGACCAACTGATCGACGAGCTGCGCGAATGCCGTTTGCTGCTGACAAATGACACCGGCACGATGCATCTCGCTTCGCTGCTCGGAGTGCCAGTTGTCGCGATCTTTGGTTCCACTGAGCCGCGACTCACCGGGCCGCTCGGCACGGGTGACACCATTTTGCGACATCAAGTAGAGTGCAGCCCGTGCTTCTTGCGTGAATGTCCGATCGATTTTCGCTGCATGAAGGCCGTGAGCGTCCAGGAAGTTATCGATGCCGTCTTGTCGATCTTGCAGAGATCGACATATCCTCCTGCGGCGCCCGCGAAAGTGGATGCACAATGATTACCGTTGCTTTCAGTGGGCCTTACGGAATGATTGCTCCGCATGCTCTCCGCCGATGCGCCACGCATTCGCACCGAAGTGCGAGTAATGTTTTTCGATACCGATTGCGGAGGCGTCGTGCACAACATCGCCTATCTGCGCTTCATCGAGATCGCTCGGACGCTGCTCGCTGAAGAACTAGGCCTCCGCCTCGCGCAGATGACCGAAGATAAAAAATATCCCGTCGTCGTGCGCACTGAGATCGACTATCGGCGCGCCGCTAAACTCGGCGATCTACTCGTGGTCGAAGGCTGGCTCGACCGACTGGAACGGGCGCGATTTTGGTGCGCGTTCCGCATCGTTCGTCCGAAAGATGATGCGTTGATCGCCGAATGCCGCCAGACGCTGACCCTCATCGAGATGCCAGCGGGAAAATTGCTGCGTTTGCCGGAAGACTGGGAAAAATATCGAAAACCGGAAGCAAACACCCGCCTCAGCGCGCCGATCGCTGAGCGCGCCCGCCGGACAGCCTAACTAATCGATGGTCGCTGGCGCTCGCACTTTCAGCATTGAAGAGACTCTTCTCGAGCCGCCCGCCATCAATCCGCCGCCGACGCGCCACGCTCTTTTTGTCTTTTTGATTGCGCTGGCGGCGTTATTACACGTGACGACGATCGGCTGGGGCGATCTCTACGGCCACACTGAAGGGCAGTACGCCGGCGCGGCCCGCGAAATGATCGAGGCACATCAGTGGCTCTCGCCTACCAACGATGGGCTTCAGCGCCTGCAAAAACCGCCGCTGCTTTACTGGCTGATTATCGCGTCGTTCAAGTTCTTCGGCGCCAGCGCGGCCGCCGCTCGCCTTCCTATCGCGCTGGGAATGATTGCAACCGTCGCCGTGACGTTCCTAATCGGAGAACGGCTGGCCGATTATTGGCGCGGTTTCCTGGCCGGTCTGATTTATCTTTGCTCGTGCGGCGCCTTTTTGCTCGGACGGATCATCATGCCCGAGCCCGTTTTCAGCGCGTTCGTTGCCGGCGCGATTTTCTGCGGCGTGTGCGGGTATCAGCGCCGGCGTTTTCGCCGCTTCTGGTTCCTCGGTTTTTGGCTCTGCGCGGCATTCGCTTGCCTGACTAAGGGTCTGCACGGTTTGATTTGTCCGGCAGCGGTTTTTCTGCTGCTCGCATTGTTGTATCGAGAGGCGCGTCTCCGCTTCCGCCTGCTCCTTCATTGGTCCTACTTGTCGATCTTCTTGCTGATGGTGGCCCCGTGGTACATTTGGGCGGAATGGCATTTCCCCGGATTTTTGCGCCAACTGGTGGGCGTTGAATGGCTGGGTCACCTGCACGCTGCTCCCAATGTGCCCGGCAGCGATAATGGCGTTCCTCGGTTGCAATTTATCGCATTGCATTTCGCCTGGTGGTTTCCATGGTCGGTCGCGCTCTTGCCCGGGGTGCTCTTGGCATGGCGGCGAGTGATGCCGCCGCGCACAATAGAATTTACGGATGCTTTGCCCCTTTGCTGGATGAGTGTGTTTTTTTTGCCGCTGCTTCTCCTCGGACAGCGCCAGGATTACTATTCAATGAGTATGTGGAGCGCATTTGCGCTCTGGGCGGCGGCGGCGTGGCAAAGAATGCCGGGGCAACTGCGCCTGGCCGGCGCGAGCTTGCTCAGCCTTGTCGGAATCGCCATCGCTTCCCTGGCGCTGCTGCCGAAGGTGCTCGGACAAATTGATGGGAGTTCGGGCGATGCGGATACGAGATGGACGACGTGGCGCGCCTTGCAACACATTCCCAGTCCAGCCTGGTTGGCCTTGCGCCCGATGTTCGCGATCATCGGCCTCTCTCTCATTACTTTTTCCCTCCTCGCAATCTACTTCATCTCGATGCGCCGGCCAAAACTTGCCTGCACCGCGCTCGCCGCGGCCATGATTCCGGCCGGATTGAGCATGATCGACGGTGTCGCGCGGATGGCGCCGCGCTTTTCGCTGGCTGAGGCCGCCCGGTTCCTCAACGCCAGGCTCGGCGAGAAGGACGAAGTCATTTACGAGGGATCATTGGACGCCGGCAGCAGTCTTATTTTTTATCTGAATCGGCGGTTTTACCTTGTGAATCAGCCGCGCGACGATGAAATGCACGCTGCCTCAAATACTGCCGATGTTGTCCTAGGCGAGGATCTCATTCTTAAAAAATGGGGCGATCCCGACGCTGTTTATCTGATCGTCGAGCAAGAGCGCCTCGCTCACTGGGAAAATTTATTGACCCAGCGCTTTCACATTTATCATCAGGTCACGGCCTGCGGCCCGTACGTCGTCTTGAGCAATCAGTTATAGCGGCGCCCGGACGTCGTCCGCCAAAAGCCGTCCCCAGAATTTGCTGTAGGGATGCACGCGCGACGCGGGCGCGCCTTCGTGCGCGAGCAGGCGATGTTCATTCGCCCACCGGAAAATCGAGCCATCGAGATTTTGCACGTGCGTGAAACCGGCCGCGCGCAAGCGAGTAGCCAGTTCGGCGGAGCGATAACCGACTGCGCAATAGGTAACAACCGGAACATCTCTTCCCGCGCCGGGCAAAGCTATTTTCGCGGAAGCCCCTGGATCGACCCGCCGGGCCCCGGGAAGATGACTCACGCTCCACTCCTCCACTGTCCGCACGTCGAGAAGCACCGGCGGCGGACGATGTCGATCTTCCAGCCAATCGGCCAGTTCGCGCGTCGTGATCCATTGCACTTGCGGGAATTGGTTGTGTAGCGAGGCCCTCAGCAAAAACCACTGAAACGCGCTCGTTTTGCTCGCGCCAAATCCGGCGACAAGCACGATGAGAGCCGTCATCAAAATGCCGAGCCGCGCAGTCGGCGCACGCGGCGGCGGATGCGGACGAATGATCTCCATTTGAAAAATCCGGGGCGCGGCCTAATGTGTCGGCTCTTTTTCGCCGCTTCAACTCTTCAACTCCCAGCTTATGTCGCAACATCGCAGTTTAAAAGGCGCCAGCACCATCGCCGCCAAGCGCAATGTCCTAAAACGTTTTGAGCGGATCGAACTTCTCAAGAAACGCGCTCAGTGGAAGGAAGGCAGCAAAGTCATCGGCCTCCCCAAAACCAAGCCGGACGCGTGACGGACGTGGTTTCGATAACAGCGAAACGCATCCGTGAATCTCGACCAGCTCGTCCGCGCAATTCAAGAGGAGTTAGGCGTCAACATTGACGGCAATGCCGGACCGGAGACTTGGATAGCGATTTACAATCGGATCCGTCCAAACCAGAGCGCGGGTCCAGCGTTGAGCGAAAAGGTGGATGATCGGAGCGAGAAAGTCATCGCGACGCTCCTGCCGGAAGTACAACCGTGCGCCCGGGCGCTTGTTCTCAAAGCGGCCGCCGCCGGAATCAGGATCAAGGTAATTAGCGGTTTGCGCACGTATGAAGAGCAGAACGATCTTTACGCGCAAGGTCGGACCAAGCCCGGCAAGATCGTCACCAACGCGCGCGGCGGATATTCGAACCACAATTTCGGCATCGCATTCGACATTGGCATGTTCAAAGGGAGCAAATATCTGGATGAATCGCCAAAGTACAAAGCGGTCGGCGCAATGGGTACTGATCTCGGTCTGGAGTGGGGCGGCAATTGGAAATCGGTCCAGGACGAAGCGCATTTTCAACTCCGCCCAACATGGGCAGCCGACTCGAGCGAGAGCGACATGCTCGCTGAACTTCGCTCCCGGAAAGATTCGGGCAAAGCCGTTTACGTCTGAAACTTGCACCGAGTCCGTAGCAATCGGTGACGCCATGCGCCTCAATCGCTTCCTCGCCGCGGCCGGCATCGGGTCGCGCCGGCAGTGCGATCAGTTAATCGCGGCGGGTCGAGTCACCATCAACGGAGAGCGCTGCACGAATTTCAGCGCGCAACCGACGGTGCGCGATCACGTGAAAGTGGATGGCAAATTCGTCCTCCGAAAGCTTTCGGGGTTGCACATTATTTTGCACAAGCCCGCCGGTTTCGTTTCGACCAGAAGCGATCCACATGCGCGCAACATTATCTTTGATCTTTTGCCGGCGAAATTTCCGCGTCTCTTCAATGCGGGCCGGCTCGATGCGCAAACCGAAGGCCTGCTCCTTCTCACCAACGACGGCGACCTCGCGCAACGCCTCACCCATCCGCGCTACGAGATCGACAAAGAGTACGAAGTAATTTTGGATCGGCCATGGGATTCGGCTCTCACGCCAAAATTATTGCGCGGAATTTCTCTCGGCGGTCGAAATGCGAAAATTGCCCGATTGCATTCCGTGACGCCGACGCGATTGCGCGTGGTCTTGAGACAAGGCATCAATCGCCAAATTCGTCGCATGTTTGAAGCGGTCGGATATCGCGTCAAACGTCTCGTGCGCACGCGCATGGGAAATCTTCGCCTCGGCGATTTGCCGTGCGGCCATTGGCGCGCACTCACAAAATCTGAACTCACATCCTTAAAGCGGTCGCGCAAGATAGGCGTCTCGCCTGTCACGGAAGACGGCTCTCGTCCGGCACATCTTTGAGTCGTGCGCGATGAAGATCGACAACTATAACGCGCTGATCACAGGAGCTTCGGCTGGGATCGGACGTGAGTTCGCGCGGCAACTTGTGGGTCGCGCGCGGTCGCTCATTCTGGTCGCGCGACGCGAGGAAAGATTGAGCGAGTTGCGCGACGAACTAACGAGAAATCACCCTGGTCTCACTGTTCACATTCGCAAAATTGATATCGCTAACCTTTCGCAGGTCGAAGAACTGATCGCATGGCTTGAGCGCGAAAAGATCGAGGTCGATCTTTTAATCAACAACGCCGGGCTCGGCGATCTCGGCGCCTTTGCGACGAGCGATCCCGCGCGCAATGAGCAGATCATGCTCGTGAACATGGTCGCACTGACTTCGCTCACGCGCCGTTTGCTTCCCCAGATGATCGCTAAAAAGCGCGGCGCCATCTTGAACGTCAGTTCGTCCGCTGGTTTTCTGCCGATTCCCGGCTTCGCCGTTTACGCGGCAACCAAGGCTTATGTCACAAGTTTTTCCGAAGCGCTTCGCGCCGAGCTGCGCGGCACGGGCGTGAGTGTGTGCACGCTTTGTCCTGGACCGGTGCCGACCGAATTTCAGGAAGCCGCAAAACGTCCGGGCGGCCAGCCAGAAGGCGGCCCGGAATTTGTTCAGGTTTCGGCCGTGCAGGTCGTGCGCGACGCGCTCGCCGCGATCGAGGCCGACCGACCGCTCGTGATTCCGGGTTTTGTCATGAAAATCGGCATGTTTCTTGTCCGCATAACGCCGATGCCGATCTTGCGATGGGCTGCGCGATTTTCCGCAAAACGGGGTAAACCGTAGCCGCGGCGCCGCGGCTACGAGCAATACAAACAGGGAAACGAGGTGTCGCCGCTACGAAGATTTGTATTTGACCGAGCAACCGTACGGTTTCGTCGTCGGATTAGAAACCGGTTTGCCGGCGAGTGATTCGTCGAGCGCGGCTTTGACGTAATTGGTCGAGCTCGGGATGTCGGCCGGATTAGGCGACGCTTTGCTGTCGATCGCGCCTTCGTAGATCAATTTTCCTTCGGGATTGATCACGACCATGTTCGGCGTGTTCTTCGCTCCATAAAGCTTGGCCACTTTGCTTTCCGGATCGAGAAGCAAGGCCGTCTGCTTTGTTTTCCAGGAAGCCATGATTTTCTGTGCTTGGTCCGGCGTAATGTTGCCCTCCGTGCCGGGCGCATTGGAATCAATCGTCAGCCAGACGACGCCTTTGCCGGTGTATTCCTGTTGCAGCTTCTGCATGTTGTCACTGCCGTAATGCTTTTTTACAAACGGGCATTCCGGATTAAACCACTCGAGCACGACGTATTTGCCTTTGTATTGTGAAAGCGAATGTGTCCCGCCCTTCGCGTCAGTGAGCAAAAAGTCCGGGGCGCTGCTGCCGACGGGCGGTACGTCAACGGCCAAAACGGCGGTGGCGGCGAGGGATGTGAGAATGGCGATAATGGATTTTGTTTTCATAAGTTAGTGTGAGGCGACGGTGCGCGACATGGTTTCAAGTTTGTCTAGGATAATACTCTTGGTGAGCAACTCAGGAAATACA
>Ga0209267_1000490_pt1 | contig 28923 bp, 21 predicted proteins | sample GraSoiAngelo_137_FD_185894 | JGI IMG/M metagenome (GOLD analysis project Ga0209267, IMG submission 185894) | Grasslands soil microbial communities from the Angelo Coastal Reserve, California, USA - 14_0929_09_30cm (SPAdes) (version 2) | ecosystem: Environmental > Terrestrial > Soil > Grasslands ... | reverse complement strand
GCCGAACGCGAGGCTGAAGCAGGCGAGCGGGGCGAGCCGGGCGCTCAAGGCGCACCCTGCACGGTGAATTCGCTCCGGTAGTCCACGTCGAGCGACTGCGCGTTCACGTCGGCGAGTCCGCCGCCGCCGCTGCCGCGCAGGATCAAGCGATAGCCTCCGGGGCCGAGGGCGCGCTGCGGCGTGAGCAGCACCACGCTCGGGTTGCCCTCGGCGAGGCGTGCGGAGAGCGCGACGGGAGGCGCGCCGTCCGCCGCGACGATCTCGAGGCGCAGCGTCGTCTCATTGAGGAGCGAGGCGTCCACCTCGTGGCTGAAGGCCACTACGATCTGGCGTGGCGGTCCCGAGAGGCGCGAGTGGTCGCGCGGCGAGATCGCGGTGACCGCGAAGCTCGTCGAGTCAGGGCTCGCCACGGCAGCGCTTCCCACCGCGGCAGTGCTGCCCGTCGCGGCCGGCGGGGCGCCGTTGGTGATCCACTGGCGCACCACGTCGATCGTGGCCCGCGGCAGCGCGGGTGCGCCGAAGGGCATCTGCGCGCCGACGATTCCGGGACTGCCTTCGAGCTTGAGCACGAGATAGCTGGCGTCGGGAGAGCCGGGCTTCACGCGCAGCCGGCCCGGATCCTCGTTGCTCGGGACGCCGACCAGCAGCGCGTAGCTGTGCGCGGCATCGAGCTCGAGGCCCTCCGGCGCGGCGGCGCCGCTGTGACAGTGCGTGCAGATGGGAGTGAGGATGTCGTCCTGAATGGACTTGAAGTCCGCGGTGAGCGGCGGCGGCGGGGCACCGCCCGCGCCGATCGGCTGTCCGTTGGCGTCCAGCCCCGCGCCATTACCGGCGCACGCGGCGAGCAGCGCGGCGCCGAGCGGCGCCAGCGGGCGCACGCCTGATACGTTCCACATCGACTCCGCTCCCTTTGAATCGCAACCGTGCCGTGAGTGGGCGGCTTCGGCGTGTTGGTTTCCGTTCCCGGCGATTGATGTTGGTTTCCGTTCCCGCCGTTCTTTTTTTACGTCATCGGCCGAAACCGCCGGCCCCCCTGCCGACACCTACGGAGCGAACCCAAGCACACCGGGAAGCTCTCACATGCGACAAACACTCTCTCTCGACCAGACGCGCTCTTTCACACACGCCCATCCGACGGCCGCGCTGTGGGCGGCTGTCTTCGCGCTGCTCGCCGCCTGCGGCGGCGGCTACGGAGGTGGCGGCGGGAGCGGCGGCGGCGGCACTTGCGGCGGAGCCTACGGCGGCAACAACTGTCCCGCCCCGACCATCAACATGAGCTCGCCCGGGTCGACCGTGAATCGCACCGTGCAGCTGACCGCGAGCGCCTCCGCCATGGGCAGCGCCACGGTCACGCGGGTCGATTTCCTCGTCGATGGCACGATCGTCGGAACCGCGACCGCCGCGCCTTACACATTCGGCTGGGACAGCACGACCGTGAGCGACGGCAACCACACGCTCACCGCCAAGGTGACCGACAACCAGGCCCAGTCCGCGACCTCGACGGCGATCACCGTCAACGTCGACAACAATCCGGCGTTCGCCGTTGCGCTCTCGGGGGCGCAGATCTTTCCCGCGCCGAACTCGAACGCCACGGGAACCGCCAACCTCACGGTGAAACTCGGGACCGGCGCGGTGAGCGGCAAGGTGACGCTGAACGGCGTGAACGCCACGGCGGTGACCATCAACGAAGCCTTCGCGGGCAGCACGGGCCCGGGCGCGATCACGCTGGCGGCCAACGCCGGCACCGCCGGCGAATGGGATGTGGCCGCGGGCGCACTCCTCACGGCCGACCAGGTGACGGCGCTGCTCGAGGGCAAGCTCTACGTCATCGCGACCTCAGCCGCCAATCCCGCGGGTGAGCTGCGCGGGCAGATCACTCCCGCCAACGTTAAGGTGACTTTCGCGGCGCTCGCCGGCTCGCAGGAGGTGCCGCCGGTCACCATCGCTGCCTCCGGAATGGCTGCCGCCACGGTCGATGCGCTGGCCAACACGGTCACGGTGCACGTCAACGCGACCGGCGTGAACGATGCGACCGCCGCGGAGGTGGATACCGCCGCCGCGGGCGCCACGGGACCGAAGCTCGTCGCGCTCACCAAGGACAACGTCAACGCGGGCCACTGGTCGACGGAGCTCGCCGGCGTCAGCGCCGCCGACGTCGGCAACTACACCGCCAACAAGTGGTATGTGAATGTCGTGACGCCGGCCGATCCGAGCGGTGCGCTCCGCGGGCAGATCGACGCCACGGCTGCACCGCCGCCCGCTGCCGCGACCCTGACGCAGCTGAAGACGACCGCGTTCGCCGTCTGTGCCAGCTGTCATACCGGCGGCGGCGCCGCTTTACCCTCGTCCATGGACCTGCATCCGGCGCAGATCTACGCCTCGATCGTCGGCGTGGCGAGCGTCGAGCAGCCCGCGCTCAAGCGCGTCGCACCGGGCGATGCGGCCAACAGCTACGTCGTACAGAAGCTCGAGGGCGCGGCCACCATCACCGGCGCCCGCATGCCGTTCGGCGGTCCCTACCTCGACCAGGCGACCATCGACCAGGTGAAGGCCTGGATCAACGCCGGGGCGCAGAACAACTGAAGCAGGACTCCTGACTCCCCCTGGCCGGCCCGTCGCACGAATTGCGCGGGCCGGTTTTTTTCAGCTCTCTTGCCGCGCGCGGCTCTGATACACCGATCGTCGCAGCTTCCAGCGCTTGTGCGACCAGGGCCAGTCGGAGGGGGCGTCGTGGATCTGCTGCTCGACGAGCCGCGCGTAACGCTCCGTGAGGGCGCCGCTGGACAGGACCTCTCCCGCTTCGGCGAGCGGCTCGATCCGCATCTCGTAGTAGCCGCGTCCGGTGCGGCGCATGGAGATGAAGAACACCGGGAAGCGCGTGACGCGCGCGATCTCCTCCGGACCCAGGTAGAAAGCCGTGTCGCGATTCAGAAACCGGGTCCAGTACTTGTGCTCGCTGGTGGTCGGCTCCTGATCGGCGACCATGGCTACGGCGCGCACGACGTCGCGGCGCTTGATGATGTCGGGGAGCAGCTCCTTCGCCGGCACGAGTCGCGAGCCGAAGCGCGTGCGCAGCTTCTTCATCTCGCGCTCTGCCCAGTTATCGACCAGTGGCTTGTAGGCGGCGTCGAGCGGGTAGCCGAGCTCGAGCGACAGCGCGAGCAGCATCCACTCCCAGTTGCACTGATGCGCGCCCACGAGCAGCACCGACTGGCCCTGCTGGAGGTGAGCGCGCGGGCCCTCGAGGTTCACGATGCGCACGCGGCGGCGGATCTCCTCCCCGGGCAAGCTCGCGCCCTTGATGATCTCGACCAGCATCTGCGCGAAGCCGAGATAGTAGCCGCGCATCACCGCGCGCAGCTCTGGCTCGTCGAAGTGCGGGAAGGCGCGCGTCAGGTTCCCGCGCACCAGGCGCTCGCGGTACGGGAAGACGCGAAACGCCAGCCAGCCCAGCACCGTGGCGAAGCCATAACCCACCCCCCATGGCACGCGCGCGAGGAGGCGCACCCACCACGCGGAGCGTGCGGGAGCGGCGTCCGCGGGCGCGGTCGGGGGAGCAGGGGCGGGCGCTGCGGTGTGCGCGGATACCTCGGTCAGCATCGCACCCTAGTTTACCGGGCGCGGCTGCGCCGGGGCGCCCGCCGGCGGCGGCTGTGCGGTGAGCACGCGGCCGAAGCGCGGCGCGAGCCAGCGCTCGATGTCGTCGATCAGCGTGAACGCCGCCGGGACGATGACCAGCGTGAGCGCGGTGGAGGTGATGAGCCCGCCGATCACCGCGATCGCCATCGGCTCGCGGAACGCCTTGTCGCCGCCCAGGCCCAGCGCCACCGGCAGCATGCCCGCGATCATGGCCACCGTCGTCATGACGATCGGGCGCGCGCGCTTGTGACCCGACTCGAGGATGGCGGTGAGCCGATCCTTGCCGGCGCGCATCTCCTCGATCGCGAAGTCCACGAGCAGAATCGAGTTCTTGGCGACGATGCCCATGAGCATCAGCAACCCGATGAAGACGCCCAGCGACATGGAATTTCGCGTGAAAATCAGGGCGAGCGCCACGCCGCCGAAGGACAGCGGCAGCGAGAAGAGGATGGTGATCGGCTGCAGCACGCGCGCGAACAGCAGCACCAGCACCGCGAACACCATCAGGATCCCGGTGGCCATGGCGATCAGCATATTGCCGATCAGCTCGTTCATGTACTTGGCATCGCCGATCTCGACCAGGTGCACGCCCTGCGGCAGATGCTTGAGGGTCGGCAGGTTGTAGATCGCCTTCATCGCCGGCCCGAGCTCGGCGCCCTTCAAGTCCGCGTCGATGAACAGGCGGCGGCTCTGGTTGTAGCGCCGCACGCGCGTCGGCCCCTCGCCGAAGCTGATGTCGGCGACGGCCTTCAGCGGAACCGTACTGCCGGAGGAGGTCGGCACCGGCAGGTTCTCGAGCGTCGAGAGGCTCTTGCGGCTGTCCTCGATGAGGCTCACGCGGATCGGCACCTGCCGGTCGGAGAGCGAGAACTTGGCGCTGTTCTGATCGAGGTCCCCGAGGGTCGCGATCCGGATGGTCTCGCTGATGCGCTCGACCGTCACCCCGAGCTGCGAGGCGAGATCGAGGTGGGGATGAATCAGGATCTCCGGGCGCGGCAGGTCGTTGTTGATGCGCGCGTCCCGCACGAAGGGGAGTGCGCCCATCTCGTCGACCACCTTGCGGGCGGTGTCGTAGGTGAGCTGCGGGTCGTCGCCGGTGATGTAGATGTTGACGTCGCGGCCGTTGCCGTTGCGATTGAAGTGCAGCTGCGCGTCGGGGATGACCTTCAGCTCCTGCAGCATGCGGTCCTCCCACTGGCGCTGGGTCACGCGGCGCTCGCCGGCGGGCACCAGCGCAATGAAGATCTCCGCCTCGCGCACGCCCTCGTCGCTCGTGCCCACCAGCTCGACCACGTCCCGGACTTCCGGCTGACGCGCGATGATGCGGAAGGCGGCGGCGGTGACACCCGCGGTGTCCTCGAGGCGGACCCCGGGCGGCAACTCGGCGCTGAGCATGGCCGTACCGACGTCCGCTTCCGGGATGAAGGAGACGGGAACGAAGAACACGAGGCCGACGATCGAGAGGATGAAGAAGGCGAGACCGGACAGCACGGTTTTCCAGCGATGCAGCGTGCACCAGCGGAGCGTCCGCTGGTACCAGGCCATGATCGGACCGTCGGTGTGCGCGGCGATCCGGTCGGACTTGAGCGTATAGGCGGCGAGGACCGGCGTGATGAGGCGCGCCACCAGGAGCGAGAAGAACACGGCCGCGGCGACCGTCAGGCCAAACTGCTTGAAGTACTGACCGGTGAGCCCGCCCATGAAGCTGACCGGCACGAACACCGCGACGATAGTCGCGGAGGTCGCCACGACCGCAAGTCCGATCTGATCGGCGGCATCAAGCGCCGCCTGGTAGCCGCTTTTACCCATGCGCATGTGGCGCACGATGTTCTCGATCTCGACGATGGCGTCATCCACCAGCACGCCCGCGACGAGCGAGAGGGCGAGCAGACTGATCGAGTTGAGCGTGAAGTCCATCCACTGCATGAAAGCGAACGCCGGGATCGCCGACATCGGGATGGCGAGCGCCGAGATCAGCGTGGCGCGCACGTTGCGCAGGAACAGGAACACGACCAGCACCGCGAGCACCGAGCCCTCCACGAGCGCGCTCAGCGCCGAGTGATAGGTTTCCTTGGTGTAGTCGACGCTGGTGTACACCTGCGTCAGCGTCACGTGCGGGTTCTCCTTGCGGATCTTGGCGAGCTCCGCCTGGATGCCGTTGTCGGTGCTGACGTCGGAGTAGCCCTTGGCCTTGATCGCGCTGAACGTGGTCGCCGGGCGCCCGTTGAGACGCGCGATGCTGCGGATCTCACCGACGCTGTCGCGCACCTCCGCGAGGTCGGAGAGCCGCGCGAAGCGCCCCCGTGAGAGCGCGATCTGCGCCTCACCCAGTGCGGCCGCGGTGCGTGCGCCCCCGAGCACGCGGATCGACTGCTCGCCGCCGCCGACCTGGGCGCGGCCGCCCGGGGAGTCGAGGTTGAGCGTGCGCAGCTGCTCGTTCACCTCGGCGGCGGTGATGCCGAGCGCCTGCATGCGCGCAGGATCGAGCTCGACGCGGATCTCGCGGTTGACGCCGCCGCCGCGCTGCACTTGCGCGACGCCCGTGACCGAAAGCAGCCGCTTGGTGATGGTGTTGTCGACGAACCAGGAGATCTCCTCCTCGGTGAGGGCGCTCGAGCTGACCGCGTAGAAGACCATCGGGCCGCCGTCGGCGTTGACCCGCTGGACGGCGGGCTCCTGGATGCCCTGGGGCAGTTGTACGCGCACCTTGGCCATGGCGTCGCGCACGTCGGCGACCGCCCGGTCGATGGGGGTGCCGATCTCGAACTGCACCATCATGTTCGCCTGGCCCTCGACCGCCCAGGAGGTGATGCTGTCGATGTTGCCGATGCCGGCGACCGCACCCTCGATCTTCTGCATCACCTGCGCCTCGAGCTCCTGCGGCGCCGCCCCGGGCTGACCGACGCCCACGTACACGGCAGGGAACGAGACATCGGGATCGGCCGTCACCGGGAGGCGCACGAAGGCAACCACGCCCATGAACAGCAGCACCACGAACAGCACGACCGGGGGCAGCGGGTGGCGGATGGCCCACGCTGAGATGTTCTTCATGAGCCCGCGCCTTCTTCAGGACGCCGGGTGCGCCGCAGCCGGCGCCGCGGGCGGCTCTGCGGGTGGCGCGGCCACCTTCACTTCTTCTCCGTCACGCAGAAACCCGGCCGCGGTGGTCACCACGCGCTCGGTCCCGCTGAGGCCGGACGCGATGGCCACACCCTGATCCGAAGTGTCCGCGACGCGCACCGCGCGCCGTGCGGCGTGATTGCCGGCATCGACCACGTACACGTAGCTGCCCCGGCTGTCGGTGAGGACAGCCGTCTGCGGGACCACCGGCCGCATCGCTTGGGCGACCGTGACCGTGCCACGGGCGAACGCGCCGGGGCGCAGCGCCGGGTCGGGCTTGAGCGTGATGCGAATTTCACCGAGGCGGGTCTGCGGATCGATGATGGCGCCGAGGAGCCGCACGCGCCCCTCGAACGCCTGCGCGAGTCCCGTCAGGCGCACTATGGCGGCATCTGCGACCTTCACCTGCGCGAGATCCTGCTCCGCCAGCTGGCCGCGCATCTCGACTTCGCCGCCGCTCGCGACCCGGAACAAGGGCGGCCCGCCCGGGTTGGCGATCTGGCCGACCTCGGCGCCGCGCGTGAGCACTGTCCCGGCGATCGGCGCGACGATGCGCGTGCGGTTGAGACGCGCCTCGGCCTCCGCGAGCTGCGCGGCCACGACCTTGACGTTCGCCGCATCCGTTACCGAGGTGGCGCGGCGTTTCTCGATGTCCTCGGCCGAGAGCGCCCCGGCCGACTCGACGCCCTGTGCACGGCGATACTCGGCCGCCGACAGGGCAGCCTGCGCCTTCGCCTGCTCGAGCGCGGCCGCGAGCCGGTTGACCTGAGGGATGAGCACGGCGTCGTCGAGCTTCGCGAGCAGCTGGCCCTTGCGCACGTGATCGCCGGCCTCGACGTAAACGGCGACGATGCGCCCGGTGTCCCCGTCGTTGCCGATCGGCATGTCGTTGCGGGCGGCAATCGCCCCGGTGAAGGTTACCGTCGAGGTCACGGCCCGAAGTCCCGGCGTCACGACGGAGATGAGCGGGACGTTACGCTGCTGGGCGAGCGGCACGATCGCCGCCTTGTGGCGCAACGCGCCGAAGAGCAGCGCGCCGATGACGAGCGCCGCGCCGACGGCTGCGGCGCCGAGCACGTTCTTGCGGAGCCACCAGGGCTCGATGGCTCCCGGCTCGGGCGCGAGCTCCGGCGCGGGCCGCGCCGGGCTCTCCGGAATGATGCGGTCGAGTCCGGGCCGATCGCGGCCGATCCAGGTGACGTGCTCGTCCTGGGTTTCGGGGGTGCTCATGACGATCGGTTCCGCGTTAGTGGCCACGCCGATTTCCTTTGGTCCGGCCGCTCCAGGGCCCGCCGCCGGCCGAGCCGGCCGGACCCCTCAAACCGGCCATTCAAGCAGTTTAAGCGCCGCTGCCGCCACTTCCCGCCTCCGACGCGCCAGGGAGAGATCCGCGGGCGACGGGCCGAAACATGAAGCGGCAGCGGAAGTGGTGCCGGGAATAGGATTCGAACCTACGACCCGCGCATTACGAATGCGCTGCTCTACCAGCTGAGCTATCCCGGCGCATGTCACCGGCAAAACCGGGAATTCTACATTTTCCGACGCAACCTGATCACCAGGTCGATGCCGGCCACCTCGGTCCCGGGCGGCGGAGGGGGCAGGCGGCTGAAGGCCACGGCGGGAACGGGCACGTCGATCAGAGCGCCCGTGTCGAGGTCATGAAAGTGGTAATGCGGCTCGACGTTGGAGTCGAACCAGGCGCGGGAGCCGTCCACCGACAGCTGGCGGATGAGCCCATGCGCGGCGAAAAGATTCAGCGTGTTATAGACCGTGGCTTTGGACACGCGCGCCCCCGAAGCGCGCAGCTGCGCCAGGATCTGCTCCGCGGAAAGGTGCTGGGGGGCTGACAGCAGCAGCGCCGCGATCCGCACCCGCTGGGCCGTCGGCCGGATGCCGCATTCCGAGAGTCGCCCTTCGCAGTGCGGGCTCGCGCTCGCGACGCCTGATGGCGCATTAAGCTCCATGATCCCGGCATTATAGGCACAGGACGCCGCGGATTGCCGCTTTTTGCAGACGAACCCCTCGGGCACGACGGCCGGCCGGATGCGGCTCAGGCGAGCTTGCCCTGCAGGCGCCGGGCGAGCTCGGCGATGGTCGGGAAATCGAAGAGCTCGGTCAGGTCCACCTGCCCCGGGTACTCGCGGTCGATCTGCTCGTGAATCTCGATGAGCTTGAGCGAGCTCGCGCCGATCTCGAACAGATTGTCGTGGATGCCGATGCGCTTGCCCGCGAGCGCCACGTCGCAGATGCCCTTCAGCTTCTCCTCGATCCGGCTGAGCGTGCCGGACTCGGGGCCGCGCGCCGCCTCGCGCAGCGCCGCGAGCTCCGCGAGCTCCGCATCGAACTCCCCGTCCGCGTAGGCCTCCTCGAGCCGATGGCGCTGGATCTTGCCGCTGGTCGTCTTCGGGATGCGCTTGACCGGGACGACCTCCGCCACCTCGAGTCCGGTCTGTTCGTTGATGAGCCGTGCGACCGCCTTCGCGGTGGGGAGCAAATCCGCAACCGTGCCCCGGTGCAGCACGAAGACCACCAGCTGCTCGATTTCCGCCTCGCGGGCGCGAACCCCGGCGGCGACTACCTTGCCGAGCTCGAGCCCGGGAACGCGCTGCACGATCGCCTCGAGATCGTGCGGGTAGTAGTTCTGGCCATTGACGAAGATGATCTCCTTCGCTCGACCGGAGATATAGAGCTCCCCGCCGTGCACGAGCCCCAGGTCGCCGGTCCGCAGCCACCCGTCGGCGGTAAATGCCGCGGCGTTCGCCTCGGGGTCCTCGTAGTAGCCGCGGGTGACGTTGTCGCCCCGCATGTGCACGTGGCCGATGCGATCCTCGGGCAGCTCCCGGTCCTCATCGTCGGCGATGCGCACCCGGCAGTACGGGATGGGCTTGCCCTCGCTCACGAGCCTGACGGCGTGTCGGTCGGAAGCGGGCACGAGCTCGACCGGACTCCCGGCGCTCATGCGGTGGCGGTTGAGCGTAATGGTGCGCAGCGGCGCTCCCACCGCGGGGAAGCTCACCGCGAGAGAGGCCTCCGCCAGGCCATACACCGGGTACATGGCGTTGCGGTTGAGCTTCGCGGGCGCGAGGCGCCCGAGGAACTCCTCGCACAGCTCGACCGAGATGGGCTCCGCGCCGTTGAAGATGAGCCGCACGGCCGAGAGATCCAGTCCCTCGGGGGCGCGCTCGCCGAGCACCTTGAGGTAATGCCGGTAGCCGAAATTCGGCGAGCACAGGATCGTGGCACGCACCTTCGAGGCGAGGCCGAGCCACAGGAGCGGCCGGCGGATGAAGAGCTCCGTCGGCATGAGGTGCGCGTGCACCCGGTTGGCGAACATGACGAGGTGAAAGCCGATGAGGCCCATGTCGTGGGTGAGCGGCATCCAGGAGAGGCTCACGTCGTGCTCGCCGAATCCGGCGACCTCGGTCGAGCCGCGGCAGTTGGCGAGGATGTTGCCGTGCGTGAGCACCACGCCCTTCGGCTCGCTGGTCGAGCCGGATGAGAACTGGATGAAGGCGGTGTCGCCGGCCTGGGCGCGCTGCACGCTGCCGGCGCGCGAGATGTCGTCGAGATCGTCCACGAGGAACGTGCGCTCGCGCAGCGCCGCATACACCTCCTCCTCGCCCGCCTGCGCGGCGAAGGCGCCGATGCGCTCGAGCGAGCGACGCTCGGTGTACAGGAACGGCTTGCCGAGCCGGCGCGCGATGCGCAGCAGCTTCATGCGGTGCTCGTCGCTGATCCCGAGCGCCACGGGCACCGGCACGATGCCGCCGAGGACCGCGGCCCAGAACGCGTCGATGAACTGCTCGTTGTCCGTGAGGAACAGGATCAGCTTGTCGCCTCGCCGGGCGCCGAGGCGCTGCAGGTGATAGAGGATGCCGAGCGAGCGCTCGTAGAGCTCGGCGAAGGACACCTCGCGCGTCTGGTTCTCGCCCTCGAGGTAGGTGATGCGGTGCGGACGGGTGCGGTTCGCCTCGATCAGCTCGGTGAGCGTGGTGGCGTCGTTCATCAGCGGCGGCGTTCCAGCCTCATGTGCAGCGGAAAACGGGTGCGCAGGTTGATCTGCGCCTCGAGCTCGAGCGGCTTGTCGGGCACCCACTTCAGGCGATAGTGCCGCGCGACCTTGTACAGGTGCACGAGCATCTCGTAGAGCGCGAGTGTCTCGCCGATGCAATGGCGGGGGCCGGCAGCGAACGGCATGTAGGCAAAGCGCGGGCGCTCGCCCTCGTGCTCCGGCGCGAAGCGCTCCGGGGAGAAGGCTTCCGGGTCCTTCCAGAAGCCCGGGTGCCGGTGCAGGAGGTACAGCGGCAGCAGCACGTTGGCGCCGGCCGGCACCGGGTAGCCGCCGAGCACGTCGGCCTCGATAGTCCGCCGCGACAGGAGCCAGCCGGGCGGATAGAGCCGCAGCGCCTCGTTGATGACCTGCTGCGTGTAGGGGAGGGCCTCCATCTCGGCGAGCCCCGGGGCCGCGAGCTCCGGCGCCGCGTCGATCTCGGCGTGCAGCCGCGCCTCGGCTTGCGGGTGCTGCGACAGCAGGTACCAGGTCCAGTTGAGGCCGCTTGCGGTGGTCTCGTGCCCGGCGACGATGAGCGTCATGACCTCGTCGATGAGCTCGCGCTCGCTCATCGGCGCGCCGCTCTCCTTGTCGCGCGCGCTCATGAGCATGGCGAGGTAGTCGAAGTGCTCGGCCGCTTCCTCGCGCCGCCGCGCGATGAGCTGCGCGACGAGCTTGGTGAGCGAGCGGAACTTGTAGGCGAACTGCAGATCGCGCGCCGGCTCGCGGGTCACGACCTCGAAGGGGTTGGCGCCGAGCTGCTCGGTGAGCCGATCGAGGTCGAGCCCGAAGATTGCGCGCAGCACGATCTCGAGCGTGAGCTCGCTCATCTCGTCGGTGAGATTGACGATCTCGCCGGCTCGCGCGCGCTGCTCCCAGCGCTCGAGGCGGCGCTCGTTCACCGCCGCGATCCGCTGCGCGAACTCGGTGACCGTGCGGCGGTGAAAGAAGGGCTGCATCATGTAGCGCTGGCGCTTCCACAGCTCGCCCTCGCTCGTCATGATGCCCTTGCCGAGGAGGATCCTCACCCGGTCGAGGCCGACACCCTTGGTGTAGTTGCGATGATTGGAGACCAGCACCCGCTTGACGTCGTCCGGGTGATGAATGACATAGGTATAAGATCCGCGTGCCGGTACGAACACGCGATAGGTGTCGCCGAGGCGGGCGAACAGCTCGATCATCCGCTCCAGGGAATCGTCCGTGGAGCCGATGTCGAACTGCAGCTCGGGCTCGGGGGGGTGGGTCTGCGCGGACGCGGCGGCGATCATGCAAGCTGTTGAAAGCCAAACCTTAATCTTATATCACACCGACCTGCGCGGTCAGTGGCCGGCAGCGGCCGCACGGGCGCTCGCCGCGCGGCTGCCCTACGGGAAGCGCCTCGCGCTCGGCGCGGACGGGCCGCAGCAGCATGCCAGTCTCGCCGGCATCGCGCTCGCGCTGCGCGCACTCGGGGCGCTCCTCGATCGCGCGGTGAGTCCGGGCGAGCTCGTGTTCACTCGCGGAGAGAAGCCGAGGCTCGCTCGCGCAAGCCCCGGGACACCCCATGGGGCGATCGCGGCGCAAGCGCCCAGTGCGGGCGAAGTGGCCACTGCCGACGAAGCGGCCACTGCGGACAAAGCCAGTGCCGCGCGCGATCCGGGCGCAGACTTCAGCATTTCTCACTCCGGCCCCTGGGTCGGTTGCGCCGCCCTCGGATGCGGGCGCGTCGGCTTCGACGTCGAGATGGGCGACGGGGAGCAGATCACCTCCTGGGTGGCGCGCGAGGCCGCGCTCAAAGCCTGGGGCGCCGGAATCCGCGGCCTGCGCGAGCTGAGCTCGAGCGCCGAAGGCATCCGCTGCGGCGGCGTGCTCTGGCACGCCCGGGCGCTCCCGATCTTTCCGGGCGCCTCGGCGTGCGTGATGACGAGCCGAGCGGCGCGCGGACTCTGCGCGCGCGCGCTGTCTCTCGAGGAGCTGTTCGGTCGATGAGCGCGGACGACGAGGAGGGGCTGCGCAACACGCTCTACCGCACTACGACTCGCTCGGGACGTCGGATGACCCCGATGCGCCGCTGGCTGTACCGCCTCATCGTGCCGCTGGCGCTCGGCATCATCCGCGGCTGGTGGCTGACCTGCCGTGTGATACGGGTCGAAGGGGTGGAGCACCTGGACGCGGCGCTCTCGCGCGCACCCTCGCTCGTGCCGTGCTACTGGCATCAGCATCAGCTCTATTGCGGCAAGTTCCTGGTCGAGCAACGTGCGCGCGGACTCACCGTGGGCTGGCTCATCAGCCCCTCGGTGGACGGGGAGCTCGGCGCGATGATGGTGCGGCGCTTCGGCGGGGCGGTCATCCGCGGCTCATCCACCCACACGGGCGCACGGGCTCTGCGCGATTACTACCAGGCGCTCGTCCGGGACGACATCTCCCCGGTCATCACTCCCGACGGTCCGCGCGGGCCGCGCTTCGAGTTCAAGCCCGGCGCGCTGCTGCTCTCGCAGATGTCCGGCCGCCCCGTTCTGCCGATGGCATACGCCGCCTCGCGCGCCTGGCTCATCAAGTGGGACAAGTTCGTGATCCCCGTACCGTTTTCCCGCATCGCGATCGCCATCGGCCCGCCTTTCTATGTGCCGCGGGTCACCGACGCGGCGCTGCTCGAGCGCTTAGCTGGGGAGATGGAGGGCGAGCTCAAGCGGCTCTACGGTGTGGCACGCGCGGCGCTCCGCGCGCGCTAGGGTTTCACCCCAGAGCGGTACGGACCCCACCGGGGGCCAGAAAAGTCCACAGATTCTGTCAAGTCCGTAATGCGCGAGAGAACAGTGCGTTAGCTTGTGTTCCTGATGCAGTGTGCGAGAATCCCGTGCAATCAGTTGGAAAATTCGAGCATCGAATGCTCGACTCCGTGAACGCGCGTCACGCCCAGGGGGCGGTAAAGGGTTAGGCTGCGGCGGCTACACTGTGGGGAGGCTGCGTCTGCCATGACGACCGCGCCGCCGGATAAGCCGGCGGATTTCACCGCTTCGGACATTCTGTCAGCCGACGCCTGGACCGGCCGGGCCCCCAAGCCCGTTCTCGGGATCGACGTCGTCTGCACCAAGATCGCGGTGGATTTCCAGAACATGCACCGCGACTCGGTGGACGAGTGCGTGGCGCGCAATCTCGAGTTGCTGCGCAGCGCCACGGCCTGCGACTGCGCCTTCCTCGCGCCGCTCAATCCCGAGGACTCGACGATCGGCGAGGTGAAGCTCGCGCGCAGCGCCTTTGCGCAGTGCCGTCCCGAAGGGCTCACCGGGATCGCGCTCGCCTCGCTCCCGTGGCTGAAGGGCCGGCTGGAGCACCTGCGGCTCTCGGAGCTGCGCGATGCCAGCGTTCCGCGCAAGGAGCAGGCGACCGAGGCGGCGAAGCTCGCGGAGCTGCACATCGGCTCGACGCTGCTCGTGGCGCTGCGGGTGCAGGGCAAGCCCGCCGGCTTTCTCGGCCTCGCGCACACCATGCCGCGCGGCGCCTGGGACGTGAACCTGCAGCTTTTGATGAAGCTGATCGGCACGAGCCTCTCCACGGGGCTCGAACGTATCCGCACGGAAGCACGCCTCGCCAAGCTCGAGGAGCGCACCAACCTCTTCCAGGCCGCGGCCAACGACGGTCTGTGGGACTTCGACGTCGAGAGCAACGAGGTCTACTTCTCGCCCCGCTGGAAGCAGATGCTCGGCTACGCCGACGAGGACATGCGCGGCGCGCCCGACTGGCGCAGCCTCGTGCACCCGGACGATCTGGCGCGCGTGCAGACCGCGATCCGCGACCACGTCGCCGGCAAGACCCCGATCTTCGAGAGCACGCATCGCATGCGCCACCGCAACGGCGAGTGGCGCTGGGTCATCAGCCGCGCGACCGCGCGCGTCGACAAGCACGGGCGGCTGCTGCGCCTGGTGGGAGTCGAGCTCGACATCACCGAGCGCAAGCTCTACGAGGAGGCGCTGTTCCGCGAGAAGGAGAGCGCCCAGATCACCCTGCAGTCGATCGGCGACGGCGTCATCACCACCGACGCCAACTCGACCGTCGACTACATCAACCCGGTGGCCGAGGAGCTGACCGGCTGGCGTCTGGAGGACGCGATGGGCCGGGCGATCGAGGAGGTCTTCCGCGCCTTCCACGAGGAGACCTGCGAGCCGCTCGAGAATCCGCTGAGCGTCTCGGTGCGGCGCATGCGCCCGATCAAGTCGGTGCGCCCGGTGCTCCTGATCCGCCGCGACGGTAACGAGCTCTACGTCGAGTCGACCGCGGCGCCGATCCGCGATGGCACCGGCCACGTGGCCGGCGGCGTGCTGGTGTTCCACGACGTGAGCGAGTCCCGCGAGCTGAACCGCCGCCTCTCGTACCACGCGAGCCACGACCTGCTCACCGGGCTCGTCAACCGGCGCGAGTTCGAGAGCCGCCTCGAGCGGGCGCTGAAGAGCGCCAAGGCGCGCGAGGCCTCCTATGCGCTGTGCTATCTCGACATCGATCAGTTCAAGATCGTGAACGACACCTGCGGCCACAGCGCCGGCGATGCCCTCCTCGGGCAGGTGGGCGCGCTGCTGAAGTCCAAGGTGCGCTGGCGCGACACGCTCTCGCGCCTGGGGGGCGACGAATTCGGCATTCTTCTCGAGAGCTCCTCGCTCGATGAGGCGATGCGCACCGCCGAGACGCTGCGCGAGGCGGTGCGCAACTTCCGCTTCACGTGGGAGGACCGGGTGTTCCGCCTCGGCGCCAGCATCGGTGTGGTGCCGATCACCTCCGAGAACGAGGACGTCGCCTCGATCCTGTCCGCGGCCGACAGCGCCTGCGTCGCCGCCAAGGAGGGCGGGCGCAACCGCGTCCACAGCTTCGCGGAGAACGACATCGAGCTGATGCGCCGGCGACGCGAAATGCAGTGGGCGGCGCGCATCAACACGGCGCTCGAGGAAGGGCGGTTCGAGCTGTACCGCATGGCGATACAGCCGCTGCAGCGGCCCGAGCCCGGCGCGCACTACGAGCTGCTGCTGCGCCTGAAGGACGAGGGCGGGCGCATCGTCGCCCCGAACGATTTCATCGCCGCCGCGGAGCGCTACGGCATTACGCCGGCGATCGATCGCTGGGTGATCGAGAACGCCTTCCGGTGGCTCGTATCCGATTCGGACGAGCGCGAGAAGCTCCTGCGCTGCTCGATCAACCTCTCGGGCCAGAGCCTCGGGGACGACAAGTTCCTGCCGTTCGTCATCGACCAGTTCCACAAGAGCGGGCTCGACGCCTCGAAGATCTGCTTCGAGATCACCGAGACCGCGGCGGTGGCGAGCTTCTCCCAGGCCAACCGCTTCATCCAGGCGCTGAAAGAGCTCGGCTGCAAGTTCGCGCTCGATGACTTCGGCACCGGCCTGTCGTCCTTCGGATACCTGAAGCACTTCCCGGTCGATTACCTCAAGATCGACGGCAGCTTCGTGCGCGAGATCCTGCGCGACCCGATCGACCGCGAGATGGTGCGCTCGATCAACGAGATCGGTCACCTCACCGGCAAGCAGACCATCGCGGAGTTCGCCGAGAACGCCGAGATCATCCAGATGCTCACGAGCCTCGGCGTCGACTACGCGCAGGGCTACGGAGTCGCCCAGCCGCAGCGCGTGCTGAAGTCAGCGGTCGCCTGAGCGGCCGGTTCCGGGCGCTGGTCCGAAGACCGGGCCGCCGGGGCGACCGCTGTCCGACTGGGCGTGCGCCCGTGCGTGGCTGTTACGACACCCTGAATCGCGGAAAGACGACGGACGGCTGAGCCAGGCGCCGCACTCCGCCACGCTCAAACGCCGAGTACGGTCTCTGTGCGCCACGGGTGCGCGCCTGCCCCTCGCGCCTACGATCGCAAATCCGCCTGTCACTCATGGTGGCATTCACGGCAACCCTCCTTTCGGCTGAACATCCCCGACTGAAACCTTGACAGCCGGCGAGGTGGGGTATGGGTGTCTTTTTTCAAGGGCCCGCCGGAGGACCTTTGAGCGCGCAGCCCGGTAGCGTTTCTTAAGGCGCTCTTAAGGAGTGCGTGCGCGCTCGGTCACCTGGCGCCCGGAGCGTAGAAATAATAATCGGCGCGGTAGGGAACGCGCGCCTCCCTCACCTTCCGCCCCGTTCCCGAGGACGTGCAGCCCGACGGCGCGGGCGGTTGTCCTCCGTGGGTGTTGATTCGCTGCACGGAGGTGACGCTCGCAAGCACGCCCTTGCCACTGTGGCTCGTGGCGGCAATCAGCAGCCACGGAATCGAGTCCCGATCCGGAGCATCGACGTGGGCGGTCGCCTTGCCGTTGACCGCGCTGCCGTCGCGGTGCTTCCACGAGGGACCCGCGGAATGATGACCGATGACCGCCCCCTGCTCGTCGAGCAACTCGGCGTCCGGCGCCTTGAGCGTCCATTCCGGCTTGCCGTCCGTGCCCGTCCCGCAGACGTAGATCTGCACGCCCGATGCGCGCGCGCGCAGCAGGACTTTCTCACCCGGCTGCACCTTGATCGCATCGGGAACTTCGGGGGCGTCCAGGACCTGCGCGTGCGCGAACGCCAGGTCCTTCGCCTTGTCAGGAGGCTCGGGGGCCGGCACCTGGGCCTGCGCCACGCCAGGACAGGCACAGGCGAGCAGGGTCGCGAGCCGTGTGGCTCGCCTTAAGGAGAGTCGTGTCATCGGGCGTCCTCGACAGCTCGTCGCCGCCACTGAAGTCCGCGTCATTATGACCGGCGCGCGCAGGGCGGTGTTCCGGGGATATGCATCCGGGGGTGCCGGGACCGTTCGGCACTGCCCAGGCAACGCCGGGTCACGTTGCCGACTCTCACCCACCGCCGGAATCCAGCCGCATCGACAGGTCCACCGCGCGCACGTGCTTGGTGAGTGAGCCGACCGAGACGTAGTCGACGCCGGTGGCGGCGATCTCGCGCACCGTCTCGAGCGAGACGCTCCCGGAGGCCTCGAGTTCCACGGCCCGCGAGCGCGCCCGGGCAAGGCTCACCGCGGTGCGCATGTCCGCGAGGCTGAAGTCATCGAGCATAATGATGTCGGGCGCAGCCCCGAGCGCCTCCTCGAGTTCGGCGAGCGACTCGACCTCCACTTCGACCTTGAGCCCCGGCGCCGCGCGACGCGCCGCCTCGATCGCCCCGGTGATGGAGCCGGCCGCCGCGATGTGGTTCTCCTTGATCAGCACCTGGTCGTAGAGGCCGAAGCGGTGATTGTCGCCGCCGCCGCAGCGCACCGCGTACTTCTGCGCGCTGCGCAGCCCCGGGAGTGTCTTGCGGGTATCGAGAATGCCGCAGCCGGTGCCGGCGACGGCGTCCACGAAACGCCGCGTGACGGTGGCGGTGGCCGAGAGCAGCTGCAGGAAATTGAGCGCGGTGCGCTCGCCCGTGAGTACCGCCCGCACGGGCCCGGCGATCTCGCAAAGCGCCTCTCCGGCGGCGATGCGCTCGCCGTCGCTCGCGCGCCAGGCGAGGCGCACCTGCGGGTCGAGACGGCGGAAGGTCTCCTCCGCCCACGGCCGCCCGCAGAGCACCGCCTCCTCGCGCGCAATGACGGCGCCGCGCACGCGCTGCGCCGCGGGCACGAGAGCTGCGGTCACATCGCCGCTACCGATGTCCTCGCGCAGCGCCGCATCGACCTGGGCGGCGAGATCCGTGGGCAGCTCGGGCACTACCGCCCCTTACTCCACGTGCGACGTCAGTGAATGAACGGCAGGCCGTGACTGGCCGCTGCCATGCACATGAGCATCGGGATCGACAACACGAAGTTGACGCGGGAAGCCATGCCGGCCACCTTGCGTGCGCGCGCCTTCTCCTCGTCGGTGGCGGCGACGACACCCAAGATCTTCTTCTGATTCGGCCAGATCAGCACCCAAACGTTGAACAGCATGATGGTGCCGAGCCACGCGCCCGTGCCGATGATGAGAAAGTAGTGGGTCGGGTCATCGACGCCCGCGCCGAGGGTGAAGGCGCCGACGAACTTCCCCGCGCGGCCGAGGAGCCACGCGCCGCCCAGCCAGGTGGCCACGGCTCCCCAGCGGAACCAGAACAGCGCCCGCGGGGCCACATACTTCGTGACGCCCGCGCCGCCCGGCCCCCCCTTGTCGGCGGCGGCATCCGCGAGCGCCGGAGTCTGCGCCACGTTGAAGTAGTAGAGCAGGCCGATCCAGAATACGCCGGAGACGATGTGAAACCAGCGCGCCAAACCGAGCTCGTTGAAGCTGAACCCGCCGATCGCGAACGCGAGCAGCAGCGAGACGACGATGCCGAGGATCAGGGACTGGCGGTGGTTGTTCAGTGGGTTCATGGCCTTAGATCTCCAAGTTATTGTTTCCGCGGGCCGGGTGGACCTTAGAGCGTTTGAAGAATAGGCGAGGCACCCCCATAATTCAACGCACTTTGAAGCAACTCTCGCTGAAGCCCGAGGAGCGTCCGCCATCGCCGTGCATCAACGTCTGCTCCCTCGATACCGGCGGGTTGTGTGTCGGGTGCCTGCGCACCGGGGACGAGATCGGACGTTGGCTGTACATGAGCGCGGCCGAGCAATGGCGTCTGCTGGATGAGCTTGCCGAGCGGCGGAAACTGAAGAGGTAGTGTGCAATATGGATGTCGTCGAGAGGATCAAGGCCGAGCTTTCCTCGAGCCCCGTGGTGCTGTTCATGAAGGGCACCCCGGACTTTCCACAGTGCGGCTTTTCCGCGCAGACGGTCGCGGCGCTGCGCGCCGTGGGCGCGGAGTTCAAGTCCGTCAACATCTTCGAAGAGCCGGAAATGCGCGAGGCGCTCAAGCGCTACTCCAACTGGCCCACCTATCCGCAGCTCTACGTGAAGGGCGAGCTGGTCGGCGGCTGCGACATCGCGCTCGAGATGTACCGCAGCGGTGAGCTGAAGAAGCTCCTGACCGAGGTCGGCGCGGCGGGCTGAGCTGTCGGAGCCGGCGCACCCTCGCGCCTGCGCGGGGCGCGCCGCAGGCCGCGGCGGCCTCTCTCCCGCCGACTTAAGGTGATGGAAAATCCGTCTCGAGCGGCGGCTCCTGGGCGTCCGGCTCCTCCGGGGCAGGCTCGGCCGCCGCGCTCCACCAGCCGAGCGCGCGTGCGCGCTCCTCGGCCGCCTGGTGGCTGTCGCGCAGCCGGTTGCACACGAGGCAGAAGACATCGGCGCTGCGCTCGGCGTCGTAGCGGGCGTTGTGGGCGCTCCCCGGATCCCACTCGAGCCCCGCGACCGTGACCGCCTTGGCGAGCACGGTCTGCCCGAGAGCGGCTCCGGCGAGCGTCGCCGTGTCGAAGCACGAGAACGGATGAAACGGATTGCGCTTCACCGCGCAGCGCGCGATCGCGGCGTTGAGGAATGCCAGGTCGAAGGCGGCGTTGTGACCCACGAGGATCGCCCGGCGGCAGCCGTGGGCGCGCACCGCGTGGCGGATGACGCGGAACACTCTCTGCAGCGCATCGCGCTCCGGCAGTGCCGGGCGCAGCGGGTGGTGGGGGTCGATGCCGGTGATCGAGAGCGCGGCCGGATCGAGTCGCGCGCCCGCGAAGGGTTGCACGTGGAAATCATGGGTCGCGCCGCGCTTCAGGCTGCCGTCCTCGGCCATGTCGATCAGCACCGCCGCAATCTCGAGCAGCGCGTCGGTGGCCGGATGAAAGCCGCCCGTCTCGACGTCGATGGCCACCGGCAGGTAACCGCGAAAGCGCCGCGCCATGAGCGCTGCGGTCGCGGCCGTCGGTGCGGGAGTCTCGGGCGATGCCTCGCTCATGGGGGCGACGATACCCGCGCCGCTTCAGGAGGCCAGGCGCCAGGCGATGCGTCCGCCGGCACGCAGCGGCACGAGCTCATCCCGCCCGAACGCATAGCGGGCCGGCACCTCCCATGGCTCTCTCACGAGAGTGAGGGTGGCGCCGCTGCGCGGCAGGCCGTAGAAGTCCGCGCCGTGAGCGGAGGCGAAGGCCTCGAGCCGTCCGAGCGCCCCGGCCAGCTCGAAGGCCTCCGCGTACAGCTCGATCCCGGCGTGCGCGCTGAAGATTCCGGCGCAGCCGCAGGCCGTCTCCTTCGCCGCCCGCGCGTGCGGGGCGCTGTCGGTGCCGAGAAAGAGGCGCGGGCTGCCACCGGCCACCGCCTCCATGAGCGCCGCGCGGTCGGCTTCCGCCTGCAGGACCGGCCGGCAGAAGTGATGCGGCCGCAGTCCCCCTGCGAACAGCGCGTTGCGGTTCATCAGCAGGTGATGCGCGGTCACGGTGGCCGCGATTCCATCGCGGGCCGCGAGCACGAAATCGAGCGCGGCTCGGGTCGTGATGTGCTCGAGCACTATGCGCAGCCGAGGGTGGCGCTCGGCGAGCGGCGCGAGCACCGCGTCGATGAAGCGCGCCTCGCGCTCGAACACGTCGACCTGCGGGTCGGTGACCTCGCCGTGCACCTCGAGCACCATGCCGAGCTCCGCCATGCGCGCGAGCACCGGATCGATGCGGCGCACGTCGGTGACGCCCGCCTCGGAATGGGTGGTCGCGCCCGCCGGGTAGAGCTTGCAGCCGAGCACGCAGCCGCTCGCGCGGGCGCGCTCGATCTCGGCGGCGGGCGTGGCGTCGGTCAGATAGAGCGTCATCAACGGCTCGAACCGGGCCCCCGGCGGGAGTGCCGCGAGGATGCGGCCGCGGTAGGCGAGGGCGGCCTCGGTGCTCGTCACCGGCGGCGCGAGGTTCGGCATCACGATGGCGCGCGCAAAGCGCGCCGCACTGAAGGGCAGCACCGCCTCCAGCGATGCGCCGTCGCGCAGGTGCAGGTGCCAGTCGTCGGGGCGGCGCATGACGAGCGTGCTCATGCGGCACGCTCCAGTTGCGCTAGCACCTGCGCGCTCGGCAGCAGAGCGCCGCCGGGCGCGCCGGGAGCACTGACACTCACTTGCTTTACCTGACGCTGCTCGCCATCATTACTCATTCTATCGCGAGCCGGCAGACCACGCGCGCGGTGAGCACCGCGCGAGCATCTCATGACCGAACCCCCGAAGCTCGAAGACCTCGATCCCGTCGAGACGCGGGAGTGGCTCGAATCGATCGATTCGGTGCTGAAAACTCACGGCGCCGAACGCGCCCACTACCTGCTCGAGCGGCTGATCGACTACACGCGCCGCAGCGGCGCGTATCTGCCGTTCAAGCCCAACACCGCCTACGTCAACACGATCCCGACGGGGCGCGAGCCGGATTATCCGGGCAACCGCGCGCTCGAGCGGCGCATCGAGGCCTACATCCGCTGGAATGCGCTGGCGATGGTGTTGCAGGCGAACCGCGTGTCCTCCGAGTACGGCGGGCATCTCTCGAGCTACGCCTCCTCGGCGACGCTCTACGAAGTGGGCTTCAATCACTTCTGGCGCGCGCCTTCGGAGCAGCATCCCGGCGACCTGGTCTTCATCCAGGGTCATTCATCGCCCGGCATCTACGCGCGCGCGTACCTCGAGGGACGCCTGAGCGCGGAGCAGCTGCGCCATTTCCGCCAGGAAGCGGGCGGCGCGGGCGTCGGGCTCTCCTCCTACCCGCATCCGTGGCTGATGCCGGATTTCTGGCAGTTCCCGACGGTGTCGATGGGCCTGGGTGGGATGATGGCGATCTTCCAGGCGCGCTTCACCCGCTACCTCGAGCACCGCGGGCTGGTGAAGCCCTCGGACCAGAAGGTCTGGGCGTTCCTGGGCGACGGCGAGATGGACGAGCCCGAGTCGATGGGCGCGCTCACGATGCCGGTGCGCGAGGGACTCGACAACCTGATCTTCGTCATCAACTGCAACCTGCAGCGCCTCGACGGCCCGGTGCGCGGCAACGGCAAGATCATCCAGGAGCTCGAGGCGGCCTTTCTCGGCGCCGGCTGGAACGTCATCAAGGTGCTCTGGGGCTCGCGCTGGGACCCGCTGCTCGCGCGCGACACCCATGGACTCCTGCGCCGGGTCATGGAGGAGTGTGTCGACGGCGAGTACCAGAACTTCAAGGCCAAGGGCGGGGCGTACACGCGCGAGCACTTCTTCGGCAAGTATCCCGAGCTCAAGGCCATGGTCGCCAACATGTCCGACGAGGAGATCTGGCGGCTGAACCGCGGTGGCCACGATCCCCGCAAGGTGTACGCGGCCTATGCCGCGGCCGCGGCCCACAACGGCCAGCCGACCGTCATCCTGGCGAAGACGGTGAAGGGTTTCGGCCTCGGCAAGGGCGGCGAGGGGCAGATGATCGCGCACCAGGCGAAGAAGATGTCCGAGGAAGACGTGCGCGCGTTCCGGGATCGCTTCAACATCCCGGTCTCGGATGAGGACCTCGGGAAGCTGCCATTCCGCAAGCCCGACGCAGAGACCGAAGAGGCGCGCTACCTCAACGAGCGGCGCACGGCGCTCGGAGGCTTCCTGCCGACCCGCCGCCGCACTGCCCCGCCGCTCCTCATTCCGCCGCTCGAGGCCTTCGGGGCGCTCCTCGAGGGAACCGCCGACCGCGAGATCTCGACGACCATGGCGTTCGTGCGCGCTCTCACCGTGCTGCTCAAGGACAAGAACGTCGGGCGCAATATCGTGCCGATCGTGCCCGATGAGGCGCGCACCTTCGGCATGGAGGGACTGTTCCGGCAGATCGGCATCTATTCCTCCGTCGGGCAGCTCTACACGCCCCAGGACGCCGAGACCCTCATGTCCTACCGCGAGGACAAGAAGGGCCAGATGCTGGAGGAGGGCATCAACGAGGCGGGGTCGCTCTGCTCGTGGCTGGCCGCCGGCACCGCCTACAGCGTCCACGGCATCAACATGGTGCCGTTCTACATCTTCTATTCGATGTTCGGCTTCCAGCGCGTCGGGGATTTCATCTGGGCCGCCGGCGACATGCAGGCGCGGGGCTTCCTGGTCGGCGCGACCGCCGGGCGGACTACGCTGGCAGGCGAGGGCCTGCAGCACCAGGACGGTCACAGCCAGCTTCTCGCGAGCACCGTGCCGAACTGCGTGGCCTACGATCCGACGTACGCGTACGAGCTCGCCGTCATCATTCACGACGGCCTGCGCCGCATGTACGCCGAGCAGGAACGCGTCTTCTATTACATCACGGTGATGAACGAGAACTATCCGCAGCCGGCGCTCCCCGCGGGCGTCGAGGCGGGGATCCTCGCGGGCGGGTACCTGCTGCAGATCGGCAGCCGCGGCAAGGTGCGCGCGACGCTCCTCGGATCCGGCACCATCCTGCGCGAGTGCCTGGCGGCGGCGAAGATTCTCGAGAACGACTACGGCATCCCGGCGGATGTCCTCTCGGTGACGAGCTTCAGCGAGCTGCGCCGTGAAGCCCTCGAGTGCGAGCGCTGGAACCTGCTGCACCCCGGTGAGGAGCCGCGCACGCCGTACGTACGGCAGATGCTCAAGGGCCGCGAGGGGCCGGTGATCGCCGCCACCGATTACATGCGGACGGTGCCGGATCAGATCCGCCAGTGGGTCGAGGGCCGCTACGTGACGCTCGGCACCGACGGTTTCGGGCGCTCGGATTCGCGCGCCGCGCTACGGCGGCATTTCGAGGTCGACCGCAACTACATCGCGGTGGCAGCGCTCAAGGCGCTCGCCGACGAGTCTCGCGTCGATCGGGCGACGGTCGAGAAAGCGATCAAGGCGCTCGGCATCGATCCGGCGAAACCGGTGCCATGGAAGGTGTGAAAATCCGCGGGGCCACATGAACGCGGTACGGAGCCTCGTCGAAGTGCGCGTGCCCGACATGGGCAACTTCAAGGACGTCGCCGTCATCGACGTACTGGTGAAGCCCGGCGATGCCGTCGTCATCGACTCGCCGCTGGTCACGCTCGAGTCCGACAAGGCGACCATGGACGTGCCCTCGACGGCGGTCGGCGTCGTCGAGAAGCTCCACACCAACAAGGGTGGCAAGGTCAACACCGGCGATCTCATCGCCACGGTGCGCGCCAACGGTTCGGCGCCCGCCACCGCAACGCCCGCTACCGCACCGCCCGCTACCGCACCGCCCTCACGCAGTGCCGCTGCACCGCCTCCCACGCCGCGGGGCGTCTCCCCGGCGGCCGCCCCCGAGCGGGCGAGTGCCCCCGAGGCGGGGGCTGCTCTGGCCGCCGCCGTCGCGACCACGCTGCGCAGCGACTTAGCGCCGATCGATGAGCCGGGGTTCTCGAGCGCGCACGCCGGACCCTCGGTACGCAAGTTCGCGCGCGAGCTGGGCGTGGATCTCGCCCGGGTCATCGGCCAGGGCTTCAAGGGCCGCATCACTCACGAGGACGTCAAGAGCTTCGTCAAGAGCGCGCTCGCGGGCGGCGCTCCCGAAACCGCGCGTCCGGCCGCCCCCGCGCTGCCTCCGTTCCCGGCGGTGGACTTCACGCAGTTCGGCCCCACCGCGATCGAGCCCCTGTCGCGCATCCAGAGGATCTCCGGCCCGCGGCTGCATGCGAGCTGGGTGAATGTCCCGCACGTCACGCAGTTCGACCTGGCCGACATCACCGAGCTCGAGCAGGTGCGCGCCGGGCTGAAGGATCGGGCTCAGGCGGCGGGCGTGAAGCTCACGCCGCTCGCCTTCATCTTGCGCGCCTGCGTGAAGGCGCTGCAGCAATTCCCGCGCTTCAATGCCTCGCTCGACGCGACCGGGGCCAACCTCATCGTGCGGAAGTTCCTGCACCTCGGCTTCGCCGCTGACACGCCGAACGGGCTGGTGGTGCCGGTGGTGCGCGACGCGGATCGCAAGGACGTCTACGAGCTCGCGCGCCAGCTCGGGCAGCTGTCGGAGAAGGCGCGCGCCGGGAAGCTCGCGCCGGGCGATATGCAGGGCGGTTGCTTCACGATCTCGAGCCTGGGCGGCATCGGCGGCACGGCTTTCACGCCGATCATCAACGCGCCGGAGGTCGCGATTCTCGGCGTGTCGCGCTCGTCGATGCAGCCGGTGTATCAGGGCGGCACTTTCGTGCCGCGCCTCATGCTGCCGCTGTCGCTCTCGTACGATCATCGCGTCATCGACGGGGCGATGGCGGTGCGCTTCACGACCTATCTCGCCCAGACTCTCGGCGACCCGCGGGGACTGCTCGAGGCGGTGCTGTGAGCCGCGTGGATCTCACGATCCCCGATATCGGCAATTTCACCGACGTGTCCGTGGTCGACGTGCTCGTGAAGCCGGGCGACGTCATCGCCATCGATTCGCCACTGGTCACGCTCGAGACCGACAAGGCCTCGATGGACGTGCCCGCGACCGCCGCGGGCACGATCGCCGAGGTGTCGCTCAAGCGTGGCGACAAGGTGTCGAAGGGCTCGCTGATCGCGCGCGTCGATGCGGGCACTGCGGCGGCTTCCGTGGGTTCGCCGGCCGCTGCAGCCACGAGCGCGCCTGCCGCGCGCGCGGTGCCCGGGGCGGAGCCCCGGCCGGCGGCACCACCCGCGCCTCCCGCCCCCGCGGCGCGCCGGGAGACCGCCGGAGACACCGTGCGCATGCCCTCGCCGGGGAGCGGCCCGGCCGATCGCGCGAGCCAGGAATTCAACCGCAGCACGCAGCTCCTGGTGCTGGGCGCCGGACCGGGGGGCTACACGGCGGCGTTCCGAGCGGCAGACCTCGGGCTCAAGGTGACGCTCGTCGAGCGCTGGCAGGAGCTCGGCGGCGTGTGCCTCAACGTCGGCTGCATTCCTTCGAAAGCGCTCCTGCACGCCGCCAAGGTCATCGAGGATGCCGAGGAGATGGGCGCGCGCGGCATCGCTTTCGGCGCGCCTCAGCTCGACCTGCAGCGCCTGCGTGCCTGGAAGAGCTCGGTAGTCGCGAAGCTGACCGGCGGACTCAAGGTCCTCGTGAAGCAGCGCAAGGTCGATGTGGTGCGCGGCACCGGGCGGTTCGTGGGCCCGAACGTACTCGAAGTGATGGGCACGAGCGGCTCGCAACGCATCCACTTCGATCAGTGCATCATTGCCGCGGGCTCGGAGCCCGTGCGGCTTGCGGGGTTGCCGGACGATCCGCGCATTCTCGATTCGACCGACGCCCTCGAGCTGCCGTCCTTCTCCGGCGGGCTGCTGGTGGTCGGCGGCGGCATCATCGGGCTCGAGATGGCGTGCGTATTCGACGCCCTCGGGGTGCGCGTGAGCGTCGTCGAGCTCACCCCGCAGCTGATGCCGGGATGCGATCCGGATCTGGTGCGGCCGCTCGAGCGGCGCATCCGCTCGCGCTACGAGCAGATCCTGCTCGGCACGCGCGTGGCAGGCATCGAGCGCGATCCGGGCGGGCTGCGCGTGAGCTTCACGGGCGACAACGCGCCGTCCCCGCAGATCTTCGGCCGCGTCCTCGTGGCGGTGGGGCGCACGCCGAACGGCCACACACTCGGCGCCGAGCTCGCCGGCGTGAAGGTCTCCGAGCGCGGCTTCATCCCCGTCGACCGTCAGATGCGCACCAACGTGCCGCATATTTTCGCGATCGGCGATATCGCCGCCCCACCGCTGCTCGCGCACAAGGCGATGCACGAGGGCAAGGTGGCGTCGGAAGTCGCCGCAGGGCACAAGCGCGCGTTCGACGCGCGCACGATCCCCTCGGTGGCCTACACGGATCCGGAGATCGCGTGGGCGGGCCTCACCGAGACCGACGCTCGCGCCAACGGCACCGCGTTCCGCAAGGGTGCGTTCCCGTGGGTGGCGAACGGCCGCTCGCTCTCGCTCGGACGCGACGAGGGCTTCACCAAGCTCCTGTTCGATCCCGACAACCACCGCGTGCTGGGCGGCGGCGTCGTAGGCACCAACGCCGGCGAGCTGATCAGCGAGATCGCGCTCGCCGTGGAGAACGGCTGTGATGCCGCCGACATCGGGCTCACCATCCATCCGCACCCTACCCTCAGCGAGACCGTCGCGGGTGCAGCCGAGGCCGTCGAGGGCACCCTCACCGACCTCTACGTGCCGAGGAAGTGAGCGGTGATTGCTGATTGCCGGGACTGCTGCCGGGTCTGCGGTAGAGCTGCAATATGAAGAGGCGCGGGTGTTGCGCTGGTGGGGCGCGCAAAACACGTCGGTCTGCGGCGACCCAACACAACCTAACAGTCGCGCTATCGCTCGCGACATGACGCGACGCCCCACGAGCTTCCAGCCTGTTGCGCCGCAACGGTTCTTCAGCGGCGACTGAGCAATACCGGAGTGCGCTGCCTCTGACAGCCCTTCGCCCCGCCAACTACGTGTTAGTTAGTAGTTATACGTGTTAGTTAGTAGTAAGTCGTTGAGTCGAGGCCCTATTCCTTTGCCCTGATTGACAGTCGAGCTTGACGCGGGCACGATCGGCGCGCGTCGTAGGGGTACCACGACGAATAAGAAAAATACGACAAGGAGTGTCCGGGGGGCTGGGAGACCCGGTGGGATAACCTGGAACTCAATCGACGGCTCCCGCCGACGAAGGTTCAACAGCGGCCTGTCCCACGTGATGGGTTCCCCCCGGAGTTGGACGTAATGGCCCTGGCGGCACCGGCAATACCGAGGCGACCTACGTAGAACCTATCTCAAATTCATTCAGGGACGGCATGTAGTGCCTGGAAAGGAGCGGAAATGAAATCTCTAATCACGCGGTTTGCGAGTATCGGCACGATCTTCTCATTGGTATTGGCGGGCTTGAGCGCCACGACGCCGGCTCAGATTGTTGGTCCGGCCGCCTCCGTGCACGTCCATAAGGGCGCGATCTCCGTGTTTAACGTGGCGTTCATCAAGGTCACGGCCGTCTGCTCAGGTGGTGGGCTCGGTAACATCAATGTAGAGGTCATCCAAACGGCGGACCAGTCCAGCAATGGCCTGGACACAGACTCAACGGGATCGGAATCGGTGAAGTGCAACGGCCAGTCTCAAACCGTAGCCGTTACCCCCTTCGGCGCCACTTATAACATAGGCCAAGCGACGGCCATCGTCATGCTTATGGATGCGAGCACCCTGACTGTGGCCTCTACAACTCGAACCATCGTGCTTCGATTCCCCGTCATCGAAGGCATGGAGCAAGAGCAAGGCGGCAACGACTAGTCCCCCTCCGGCGCAAAGATCGGGCTCCTCCAGAAACACTCTGGCCGCCGGACACATCGAGTCCCCTGGCCGTCGTTCGACGGCCGGGGGCTCGGTTCGCACTCGATCCGGGCGTATTTCGCGCCCGTGCGCCACGCTGCCCACGGATCGCCCGTGCGAGACGGCCGGGC
>Ga0209267_1000484_pt1 | contig 29042 bp, 27 predicted proteins | sample GraSoiAngelo_137_FD_185894 | JGI IMG/M metagenome (GOLD analysis project Ga0209267, IMG submission 185894) | Grasslands soil microbial communities from the Angelo Coastal Reserve, California, USA - 14_0929_09_30cm (SPAdes) (version 2) | ecosystem: Environmental > Terrestrial > Soil > Grasslands ... | reverse complement strand
CGCGGAGGATGCCGCGGTCGATACCCTCGGCCCTGCCGAAGTCGTCCGCATTGACGATCAGGCGCCGGGCCACCGGTCCTCGATCGCCGCGCGCACGTGCCAGCCCCACCGCTCTAGCCGTCGCTCGGCCTCGTCCGCCGGCACGGCGGCTTCCGCCGCGACCATGCGGATGGCGCGCTCGCGAAGCTTCGCGTTCGTCGGCCGCAGGTCGACCATGAGGTCGTCGCGCGTCCGGCCGAGCTTCACCATCGCCGTCGTCGAGAGCATGTTGAGGATGAGCTTTGTCGCGGTCCCTGCTTTCATGCGGCTCGATCCCGCGAGGATTTCCGGACCCACGTCGACGACGATCGCAACGTCGGCGGCGCGCGCGAGCTCCGAGGTCGCGTTGAAGGTGATCGCGATCGTCGCCGCGGCGTGAAGGTCTGCTTTCGCGTTCGCGACCGCGTCGACGACGTAGGGCGCACGCCCGCTCGCGGAGATCCCGACGACGACGTCGCCGGGCCGGAATCGCGGCGAAAGGTCGCGGATGCCCAGCGGTTTGTCCTCCGCGCCTTCGATCGACATCCGGAGGGCGTGGTCGCCGCCTGCGATGATCCCGGTCACCATCTCGGGGTCGACCCCGAACGTCGGCGGCATCTCGCTCGCGTCGAGTACGCCGAGACGTCCGCTCGTCCCGGCCCCGACATAGAAGAGGTGGCCACCCTTCGCCAGCGAGGCGACGACCAGCTCGACCGCGCGCTCGATCTCGGGTAAGGCGCGCCGCACCGCGGCGGGCACCGTCGCGTCCTCGTCGTTGAGCAGCTCGAGGATCTCGCGCGTCGGCATCGATGAGAGCCCGCGCGCCCTCGGGTTGCGTGCTTCGGTCCGGCGCTCCATCAGCTGCCCCAAGCGAGACGCATCGCGAGACGGGCCGCGCCCATGGCCGGCTCCTCGCGCACCGGTTCGACCGAGGCGCGCGGGAGCATGGCCAGAAGCTCGCTGCGGACGGCCCGCTCGAGCGATGGCAGAGACTCGAACGCGCCGCCGGCGAGATAGAGCGGTCCGCTCTCGAGCGCAAGCTCGGCCGCGACGACCGTGGCGGCCCGCGCGAGGGCATGCGCACCGCGCCGGACGATCGACACGGCGATCGCGTCGTTCTCCGCGCACGCGCGGGCCACCGCGCGTGCGCCAGCGAGCACCGCAGGCGCGGGGTGCGGCTTGCCGTACAGCAGGGCAAGCGTGTCCATGAACGTGTCTACGCCGAGCTCGCGGGTCACGTGCTCGGTGATCGCCGTCGCCGCACCGCGCCCGTCGGTGTGATGTGCCGCTGCGCGAAGACCTTCGAGCCCGATCCACACTGCCGACCCCTCGTCACCGATGAGGTGGCCCCAGCCGCCGGCGCGCCGCTCTTCGCCCTCTTCGTTGCGGCCGAACGCGATCGAGCCAGTGCCCGAGATGAGCACGACGCCACAGCCAGCGGGATTGCCGGCGTACAGCGCCGCGATCGCATCGCCGGTGACGTCGACGCGCGTCGACGGTCCGGCGAGCTGCGTGAGGATCGCGCGGCCGCGGTCGCGATCGGCCGGTCGATCGCCGCCCGCGCACGAGAGCACGATCGCGACTGCCGTCGCGTCGCCCAGCGATTCGGCCAGCGCCGCTCCGATCGAGCCGGCCGGATCGGGAGACGAGAGCAGATTGGCGCCGCCACCTGCGCCGCGCCCGACGACCGATCCATCGCGATCGACCGCGAAAGCGCGCGTCTTCGATGCGCCAGCATCGATCCCGATCGCGACGGCGGCCATCAGGGGTGGTGGATCGCGCCGCCGGACACGGCCCGCTTGGCTCCGGTCGCGCTCGGCAGGGTATTGGGGAGCCCGCGAATCCGGTATGCCCCGAGGATCGCGAACGCGACGGCCTCGCGGGAGGTGACCGGGATGCCGAGCTCGTCCATGGTCCGAACGCGAAGCGGCCCGACGGCCTCACGCAACCGTTCGATGAGCGTCGTGTTCATCGCTCCGCCTCCGGCGACGATCAGCTCGCGCCACTGGGCGCCTTTCGGCGACTCGCGGGCGAGACCATCCGCGACGGTGCGCGCCGTCAGCGCGATCGCGGTGGCGAGCATGTCGTCGTGGGTGCCGCCGTCGCGCGAGACACGCTGGGTGAGCTCGTCCGCGAACGGTTGTCCGAAATCCTCTCGGCCCGTGCTCTTGGGTGCGCGCCGCGCGAAATAGTCATTGCGAAGCGCCCACGCGAGGGCGTCCTCGTCGACGCGGCCGCGGGCTGCGCCTTGCCCGCGATCGTCGAAGCGGCGACCCGCGCGTCGCGCGATCAGGTCGCTGACCATGTTCGCCGGGCCGGTGTCAAAGGCGATGACGTCCTCCTTGCGGTCGGTCGGCATGAGGGTGAGGTTCGCGATGCCGCCGAGATTCAGCAGCGTGACCGGCGCGCGCTTCGCGAAGAGCACCCAATCGGCGAACGGCACGAGCGGAGCGCCCTCGCCGCCCGCGGCCATGTCCGCGCTGCGGAAATCGCAAACGGTCGTGATCCCGGTCCGGACGGCGACGCGAGATGCGTCGCCGAGCTGCAGGGTGGCATGGCGCGAAGGCACGTGCGCGACCGTTTGCCCGTGGACCGCGATCAACTCGGGCGGTCGCTCGAGCTTGCCCACCAGAGCGGCGGCCGCTTCGGCGTAGCTGTCACCCAGTGCGACGTGCAGCGCCGCGATCTCGGCCGCGCCGACCGCGTCGCCGGCGGCGGCGCGCAGGACACGCTCGCGCAAGTCCTCCGGATAGTCGTACCGGGAGCTCGACACGAGCCGGACCTCGGCGCCCTCGATGTCGATCGCGGCGAGGTCGACGCCGTCCGCAGACGTCCCCGACATCATGCCGATCGCGATCACGACTGCATTGTCGTACGCGGCGGCGCGCGGTCGCAGACTACGGCGCGTGCCGCCGCCGCTGGCAGCGCTCGCGCGGATCGCTCGGCTTGCCGACGCGGATCTCCATCGACCGGTACCGGTGGGCGGCGAGCGAAACACGCCGCAGTTCTTCCTCTACGACCAGCTGCGCCGCGAGCAGGCCCTCGCCGCCGAGACCCAACCGGCGCGGTCCGAGAGCGCGCGGATCCTCGACTTCGCGCAAGCGGCCTACGGCGATCTCATCGGCGCGCTCGTCGGTCATGACGATGCGATCCTCGATAGCGCTCGCGATGCCGAGTGGACGCTTCGCGACATCCTCCGCCACGCGATCGCCGTCGAGCTGCGGTACGCGGCGCAGGTCCAGTGGTCGGCGGGCCGCCGCGACGACGAGCCCCTCGCAATCCCCGAATCACGGCTCCCGTGCGATCGGCTGTCGCCTCCCGAGGCGGAGTTCGGCGAGTCGCGGACAGCGGGGATCATCCGCATCCTGGAGCTGCTCGGCAGCGCGCGTGCGCGGAGCGATGCGCAGCTCGCGTCGCTCGCGGACGACGCGCTGACTCGCCCGTCACTTTGGGGCACCTACGAGATGGATGTGCGGCGGCGCGTGAATCAGATCGCGGCCCATCTGACGGAAACGACGGTCCAGATCGAAAAGCTGCTGTCGGTGCGCGGCGATCTCGAGGGCAGGCGGATCGTTCGCCGCTGCGCGATGGTGCGCGGTCTTCACGAGCGATGGAGCGATGCAGGCCCGCGGTCGGCGCTGGACGAGCGTTACCGCCTCATCGCGGCGTAGATCAGGGCGCGGAGAGCGCCTCATGGACGGCGATGCGGAACTGGTAGAGCGCATCGTCGTTCTGGCGACCGAAGTACACGCGGTTGGTGAGGATGATGACGGTGAGGTCGATCGCTGGATCGATCCAGAGGCTCGTGCCGGTGAATCCGGTGTGACCGTAGGCGTCGAGCGAGAAATAGCGGCCGCACATTGGCCCGTTCGGGGCGCGCAGGGCAAGACCGAGGCCCCGGCGGATGTTGTCGCCCGCAACCTGTTCGGTGCGCGCGAGCGCCGCCAGCTCGTTGCCGACCACCGCGCCGTCGCGGAATACGCGCGCAAGCGCGGCCACGTCGGCCGCCGTGCCGAAAAGGCCCGCGTGCCCGCAGACGCCGCCGACCGCGAACGCGTTCTCGTCGTGGACCTCGCCGCGTAAGCGCCTGCGGCGCCACTCGCGATCCTCCTCGGTCGCCGCACATCGTTCGGGCGGTCGGGGGCCGAAGGCGGCGTCCGCGGCCTCGACAACGCCGAGCACTCGCGCGCGAACGAGATCGGCGAAAGCGGCATCGCCGACGCGCGCGAGACCGGCCGTGAGCATGATGTAGCCGAGATCGCTGTACTTGAACTCGCCGACCTCCTGCGACAGCGGCTCCTTCGCGGCAAGCCACACCGCCTCCGCGAGCGAGCTCGTCTCCTTCCAGAGCGGCTTCCACCACGTGAGCCCACCGGTGTGCGTGAGCACATGGCGCAGCGTGACGCGATCCTTGGCGCCGCCGCGAAAATCAGGCACGAGCTCGCGGAAGGGCATGTCGAGCTCGAGAAGCCGCTCGCGGACGAACGCGAGGACGAGCGCCGTCGTCGCGAGCTTGGTCAATGACGCGAGATCGAAGAGCGACTCGTCGTTGCAAGGTCCGTCCGGCCCGCCGGTCTCGTCCGGGCACAGCGTGCCCGCGGAGTACGTGTCCGATCGGCCTGCGCGCTCGACGCGGACCACGCACGCGGTGCAGAGCGTCCCGATCGCGGCGTCGACGATCGGGGCCGCGGGGGCCGCGGAGATCGGCTCCGCGCTCCTCATCCGAAATCCTTCATCCCCGCGCCGATCCGGAAGAGTCCCGGGATCTCCACCGGCACCGCGCCCACCGGCTTGCGCTCGCCGACGAGGATCTCGCTCGCGGCCACGAGGCTCGGCTCGCGGCCGTCGTAGGCGCAGAGGTACGCCGGCACGTCGGTGACCGTCATGACGTCGTATGGCCCGCGCAGCGAGACCATGCACACCGGCCGCTCGTTCGCGACCGCGCGCACGAGCTGCGCCTGCTCGGGATTCGCGAACAGATCCGTCGTCCCGATCACGACGACGTCCGATTGGCGGGCGGCGCTGACCGCGCGATCCACGTCGGAAGCGTTCGGCTTCAACGACATCGTTTGGGTGACGGCGTCCGAGCGCTTGCGTGCGATGACCGTGCCGAGCGCGGGCTGGTCGGGCAGCACCGCGACATCGGGATTCGCCGGTGCGATGACAAGGACACGTCCGCGGAGGGGGAGAACCGTGCGGTTCCGAAGGAGCGTGATGCTGTCCCGGGCCAGGTCAAGTGAAACCTGCGCGTGAGCGGCTAGGTCGGGCGCGGGCGTCTCGCGCCGTCCCAGGTAGATGCTGCGGCTCCGTTTGAGGTTGACGATCCGGCGCGCGGATGCCTCGAGCCTCTCGAGCGGGAGCGCGCCGGCACGCACCGCGTCCGCGATCCGCCGATGTCCTTCGAGCTGGGCGCTCTCGTCGAAGCGGAAGAGCAGGAAATCGGCGCCGGCCTGGAGCGCTCGGAGACCGGCGGCGGCCTCGCCGACGCTCTGCAGCGCTCCCATCTCGAGATCGTCGGTGACGATCACGCCGCCGAAACCGAGCGTCCCGCGCAGGAGGTCCGTCAGTACAGGCTTTGAGAGCGTGACCGGAAGCCCCGGTGTGGGATCGAGTGCCGGCACGACGATGTGAGCGCTCATGATCGCCGGAGCACCAACCGCGATCGCGGCGCGGAACGGGGCGAGCTCGATCCGATCGAGCGTGGCGCGATCGGCGTCGATGCGCGGCAGTCCGGTGTGGGAATCGATGGTCGTCGAACCGTGACCGGGGAAATGCTTCACGCAGCACAGGAAGTTCGCGGCGGCGTACGCCTGGACCGCCGCGGTCACGAGCGACGACACTCGCGCTGGATCGCTCGAGAACGACCGGTTGCCGATGACCGGATTGGTCGGCTCGTCGTTCACGTCGCCGTCGGGCGCGAGATTCCAGTTGACCCCGACCGCGTTCAGCTCGTTCGCGATGATCCCCACCGCGGTGCGGACGCTCTGAGCGGGATCGGGCGTCGCGGCGAGCGCCATCTGTCCGGGCAGCACGGTCGCACCTTTGCCGATGCGCGTCACCGCGCCGCCCTCTTGGTCGATCTCGAAAAACAGCGGGATCGTCTTGGCTTGTCGGGCGATCTCGCTCAGCTCGGCGATGAGCTTGCTGAGGCTCGCGGCGTCGCTGAAGTTCTCGCTGTAGAGGATCACGCCCCCAATGCCTTTGTCGCGGATCATCGCTTCGAGCGCGCTCGTGACCCGACTCCCATGGAACGCGACGCTCATCAGCTGCCCGACCTTCCGCTCGAGCGACATCGCCGAGACCGGATCGCCCGGGGCCGCGTTCGGCCCGCCTGGCGTGCACGCGGCGAGCGCCGTCGCCGCCGCGGCGCCGAGCAGGGTGCGCCGCTTCACGCGATCTTGACCGGCGCCGTTCCCGTGGCCGTGCGCTCACCGGCAAGGACCGCGGCGAGAGCGGCGAGCGAGACCGGGACGTCACCATAGGAAAGGAGCACGGGCCGGTCCGGCACCAGCGCGGCGTCATAAGGGCTGCGCATCGCGCAGAGCACGCCACCTTGAGCGAGCAGAGCGCGTACCCGTGCGCTTTGCTCGGGCTGCGACCACGCATTGGTCGAGCAGACCACGAGCGACCCGTCGCCATCGGGCACGCTGCCACCGCTCGCGAAGCGAAGCTGTCCGCCAAAACGTGCCCGGAGCTCTCGTTCGAACACGTTCGCCGGATGCGCGAGCTCTTCGACCGGCGATGCGAGCTTGGGCGCGAAATACGCCACTCGCACGGGTCCGTCGAGGCGGGGAAGTGGCGGACCGACATGCGTTATCGACGCGGCGGCGATTTCCGCCGCGAGGGCACGCGCGGGACCATCGTCGACGTCGCCTTCCGCGTCGCGTCCGCCGAACTTCGCCCGGAAGCTTGTCGCGCGCGACAGCGCCTGCGCGATACGCTCGGGACGGACACCCCTCTCGATCCAGCCGGCCGCCGCGAGCTGCCGGTCCAGCCCGCTCGTCACCATCATCGCGTCGACTCCGGCCTCGACGCCGGTCACGACGACGTCTTGCACCGAGATGTCAGCGATGCCGCTCATGTCGAGCGAGTCGGTGACGCAGAGTCCGCCGAAGCCGAGGTCGGACCGGAGCAGGTCGGTGAGGATCGCGCGTGAGATCGTCGCCGGGGCGTTCGGATCGAGCGCCGGATAACGGATGTGCGCGGTCATGACCATCGTCGCCCCGGCCGCGAACGCGGCCTTGAACGGACGCAGGTCGCGCCGCTCGAGCGTCGATCGGTCGGCCGTGACGTCCGGTCGCGTGAAATGCGAGTCCTGCGCGGTGTCGCCGTGTCCGGGGAAGTGCTTCGGCGTCGACGCCACGCCCGACGGTTCGGAGCCGCGCACCCACGCCGACGCGAACTCGGCGACGCGCCCAGGATCGTCTCCGAACGAGCGCGTGCCGATCACCGGGTTGCGTGGCTCGACATTCACGTCGCAGACGGGCGCATGGTTCACGGTGATGCCGTCTGCGCGGAGGCCAAGCGCGACGGCGCGCGCGGCACGCTCCGCGTAGCGCGCGTCGCCGGTCGCCCCAATGGCCATGGCGCTTGGGAACACCGCGCGATAACCGATCCGGACGACCGTGCCACCCTCCTGGTCGACGGCGACGGGGATCGGTGGAAGCCCGGCGTTGCGCGCCGCGTCCTGCGCCTCGCGCAGCATGCCGCGCACCTGCTCCTTCGAGCGAATGTTCCCGCGGAAGGCGAAGAGCAGAAGTCCGCCGACCGTCCCGAGGCGGATCGCGTCGAGCAAAGGCGCAGGTACCGCGTCCCCATCGAATCCGGCCCACACGAGCGCGCCGGGACCCAGCTTCGCGGTCAAGTCCTCCGCCGCCGGCGATACCGGGCGAGCGTGATCTGCCCGAGCGGGCGGCCACGCGGGATCCGTGTCGACTTCTCGAGGACGATCCTCCGGAGCTGGTCGGGGTTCGGGACGATCGGGGCGATCCGGCGGTCGCTGCGCGGGCCCGCGATGTAGCCGCCAAGCGCATCGATCACGTCGTTCACGCGCTCCTCGATGTCGAGCATGGCCAGCGGCCGGGAGCCGAGAAAGAGCTCGATGCGGACCTCGAGCCGGTCGTTCTCGCTGTAACCGACTCCTCGGATCGCCTGCGCCTCGAGGACCGCGGCGTGCACCCGCCGGCGCCACTCATTCCGCGGAGGAGCGTACGTCGGCAGGGTCGCGCTGAAGGTGAAACGCCGCTTCGCCACACAGCGAGCCTACCGCCTGTGAGCGTCCGGATGCGACTTACAATTTGCTTTTCCGAGGAGATCAAGCAGTGCCACCGCTCGACGCAACTTCCCGCGCGCGACTGCCCGATAGCTCGTTCGCTTATATCGATTCACAGGGCCGCCGACGGCTCCCGATCAACGACGCGTCGCATGTCCGCAATGCCCTCGCCCGGTTCGACCAGACCGGCTTCGAGGACGATGGGGCTCGCGAGCGGGCGCGCCAGCGGCTTCTTCGTGCCGCGAAGCGATACGGCATCGTGCCGCTCGGTTTCTTCGACGGTCAGCTTCGGAAGGAGCGCCTCGAGGGGCAGCTCAAGGCGCGCTCGGTTGACCTCGCGAGCCTGCCACGCGGAACCGTCACCTTCTTGTTGACCGATATCGAGGGCTCGACCAAGCTTCTCGAGCGTCTCGGCGACGGGTATGTGGACCTCCTCCGCGACGTCCGGACGCTCATCCGCACGGTCGTCCGTGGTGCCGCCGGCCACGAGGTCGATGCGCGAGCGGACGAGTTCTTCGCGGTCTTCACCGAATCCGTCCGCGCGCTCGAGGCGGCACTCGCGATCCAGCGCGGGCTCGGGCAGCGCAGCTGGCCGAGCGGCGTCGCGGTCCGCGTGCGGATCGGGATGCACACCGGCCGGCCCACTGTCAGCGAGGCCGGCTACGTCGGGATTGCCGTCCACACCGCCGCCCGGATCTGCTGGGCGAGCCAGGGTGGTCACATCCTGCTCTCGGCTGCCGCGCACGAAGCGCTGGCGAACGCGACGCTCGACGGCGTGACCTTCCGGAGCGTCGGCCGTCACGCTCTTGCGGGTCTCGAGGAGCGACAGGCGCTGTTCGTCGTACGCGGCGCGGGTCTGCCGGCGCGCTTTGGAGGTCTTCGCGTGACGGCGATGGCGCGGCGCTAGCTTCAGCTAGCCCCGCTGCACGTTCACGTCGACGCTGTCGTAGCCCGTCGCGCCATCGGGATAGGGATCGCGGTTCACCGGGGTCTCGGTATTGCCCGCGCCATCTGTCGAGCGGACCGCGAGCTTGAAGGTGCCGGTCCCGGGCGGGCTCCAGCGGTAGATCCAGCGCCGCCACGAGAGCGCGCCCGGCGGGGTCTCGAGCGCCGCGAGATTCCAGGTCTTCCCCGCGTCGGGTGAGATCTCGACCTTCGCGATCCCGCGGCTCCCCGCGAAGGCGATGCCGCCGATGACGATCTCGCCGCCCGTCCAGCGCACGTTCCGTCCAGGCAAGTCGATCCGGGTGTTCGTGTTGATCGCCGCGCTGTCGGACCAGCCTTGCTGCTGCCAGTACCCGAGGAAGTCGTAGTTGGTGACCTCGATCGTCCGGATCCATTTCACGTTCTTCATGCCGTAGATGTTCGGGACGAGCATGCGTGCGGGATAGCCGTGCTCCTGGGGAACGGTCTTGCCGTTCATCAGGTAGGCGACCAGGGTCCGATCCTCCATCCCCTTCGCGATCGGGATCGAGTCGGTGTAGCCGTCGACCGAAGTGAAGACGACGTCGTATGCCGTCGGTTTCACGCGCGCGCGGTCGAGGAGGTCGCGAAGCGGCACTCCGGTCCATACCGCGGTCGAGACGAGGTCGCCGCCAACGTAGTTCGAGATGCATTCGAGCGTGTGGACCTGCTCGACGGCGTCGAGATCGAGCAATTGCTCGTAGGTGAGCGAGAACGGCGACTCCACTTCGCCTTTGATGTCGAGCCGCCATTGGGCGACGTCGACGCGCGGCTTCACCAGCGTCGTGTCGACGACGTAATGGTCTTCGTTCGCGGTGATGCGTGGGGTCATCCCCGGAAGCGAGTCGACGGCCGGATCCGGCGCTGGTATCTCCGCACGCGTCTTCAACCGGCGCGCCGCTGTCGGCGTGTTGCCGAGGGCGCTCGCACCAAATCCGGCGAATCGCGAGAGCGGCAGCGCGACGATGGCGACGATCGCCGAGCCAGCGGCCGCGACGAGCAGCGCGCGCCGCCGCGATGGCGGTGACGCGACCTCGTCGCGCGCGAGCGCGCTCGGGAGGATGAAAGCCAGCGAAGCGAGGAAGACCGCTCCGCCGGCTGCCGCGTCGATGAGGCTCGTCGTGGGCTCGATCCGCTCGGCCGCAAACACCCGCGCGAGCCCATAGGCGGCGACCCACGGAAGAAGACCGAGCCCGACGACCGCCCTCGTGCGCCGGCCCAGCGCCGCGATGAATCCGGTCGCCGCGCCGTCAATGAGGAACAGCGCGATGACGCCGACGATGAGCAGGATCTTCGCCCACTGATGCAGCAGCTCGATGAGCGGGATCGAGATGAACCCCGGAAGCACGTCGATGATCGCCTGTCCGAGGCTGTCGGCGACGAAGGGCATGCCCGCCATCGATAGGAGGAACGCGACGTCGAGCGCGAAAAACATCGCGAGTGCGCCGACGAGCATCCCGGTGCGGGCCCGCCGGTCGAAGCGGCCCATGTATGGCACGATACGCCGCGTTGTCCGCGTCGCTCCTTCCCCTGACACCCGAAGACTTGTACGAGTTTCGCTTCCTCACGGATGCGCAGATCTCGCCCGACGGCAAGCGAGTCGCGTACGCCGTGAAGCTGGCGAACGAGAAACGGGATGGCTACCGGGGCGCGATCTGGCTGGCACCTTTCGATGGCTCGCGACCGGCGACGCAGCTCACGAGCGGAGCGGGTCAGGACTCATCGCCGCGATGGTCGCCGGACGCGGCGCGGCTCGCGTTCCTTTCCGACCGCGGAGAGCCGCCCAAGGGCCGCAAGCGAGCGCCGCGCAACGTGTATTTGCTCGAGCTCGAGGGCGGCGAAGCGCGCCAGCTGAGCTCGTTCACCGAGGACTGCGCCGATCTGACCTGGTCGCCCGATGGCCGCTCGCTCGCCTTCGTGGTGAGAGATGGCAAGCCCGAGGATGCCGAGGACAGCATCCACGTCTACGAGCGGCTGCGGTACAAGAGCGACGAAGGCGGGCTCCTCGACGGCCGCCACAAGCACGTCTGGGTCGCGGACGTCGACGACACTCCACGCCAGCTCACCGACGGCGACTGGGACGACGCGCAGCCGCAGTTCTCACCCGATGGCCGCGAGATCGCGTTCGTGTCCAACCGGACCGACGGCCGCGACCTGAACACGGTGAACGACATCCACGTCGTCGCGCTCGATGGATGTGCGCGAGTGATCACCGACGGGCGAGGCAGCTACGGGAACCCCGCGTGGTCGCCTGACGGTGAGCGGATCCTCTCTTACGGCACCGACGTCGCGATCGGGTCGTCCGCGCGGAATATCCATGTCTGGGCGTTCCCGCGGGCCGGCGGTGCGGGGCGCGACCTGCTGGAGGGCTGGGACCGCACGGTGGGCTCGTCGGTGATCAGCGACATGCGCGCGCAGGCCCAGACGCTCGCGCCGGCGACGCACGACGGCCGCATCCTCTTCCTCGGATCTGACCAGGGGACCGCGAACGCGTACTCGTGCGCGGCGGCTGGCGGCGACGTCCGCGCCGAGAGCATCGGCGCCCACCAGGTCGTCTCCTGGTCGCTCGACCAGGATCACCGGCGGTTCGCCGCGGTCGTCGCGACGGCGACGGATCCCGGCAACGTGGTGGTCGGCGAGATCGGCGGCGCGATGCGGAAGCTCTCGTGCTTGAACGACGAGCTCCTTGGCTCGCGTTACATCGCGTCGCCGGAACGCGTGGAGTTCACCGGCGCCGACGGCTGGAAGATCGAGGGCTGGCTGCTTCGGCCTCGCGGCTTCGACCCGGCGAAGAAGTGGCCGCTCGTCCTCGAGATCCACGGCGGCCCGCACACCGCGTACGGCCATTCGTTCTTCCACGAGTTCCAGGTGCTCGCGGGTCGCGGCTACGCCGTCCTGTATCTCAATCCGCGCGGGAGCCACGCATACGGTCAGCGTTTCGTCGAGGCGTGCGTCGGCGACTGGGGCGGAAAGGACTACGAGGATCTGATGGCCGGCGTCGATCACCTGCTCGCGCAGGGATGGGTCGACGAGCGACGCCTTTACGTCACTGGAGGCAGCTACGGGGGGTTCATGACCAACTGGATCATCGGCCACACCGATCGTTTCCGCGCCGCTGCGACGCAGCGCAGCATCTCGAACAACATCTCGGCGTTCGGCACCTCGGACATCGGTTGGCACTTCTGGGAGCACGAGATGGGCGACGCGACCCCGTGGCGCGACGAGGCCAAGCTCGTGTTCCGATCGCCGCTCACCTACGTGCGCAACGTGAAGACGCCACTGCTCATCCTCCACGCGGAGCGCGACCTGCGCTGTCCGATCGAGCAGGCCGAGCAGCTCTTCGCCGCGCTCAAGGTGTTGGGCAAGGAAGCCATTTTTGTCCGCTTCGCCGAGGACAACCACGATCTGACCCGCGGCGGCAAGCCCACCCATCGCGTCGAGCATTGCCGGCGGATCGCCGACTGGTTCGACGCGCACGCGTAATCGCCTAGCCCCGGCCGGTCTCCTCGACCGGTCCGAGCTCGAGATCCTTTGGCGGCTCGTCGGGCAGCACCCATTTGATGTATGGCTTCGCCCACTTCTGATGGAGCTCGTTCGCGCGATCCGTCGCGCTCGCGTACAAGCGTTCGAACGTGGGGCCGTCGCGCGCGTCGAGCGCGCTCAGAAGCGGCGCGACCAGCTGTCGCTCGAACTCCCCGAGGTCGTCGGCGTACTTGGGCCGCAGGACCGCGAGCTTGCGCTGGAGACCGCGAACGCGACGCGCGAAATACGCCGCGAGCTCCCAGTTCCCGCCGCGCGCCGCATACGCGCATCTCCACCAGGCTTCGCCGACCGACGCCATGATCTCCCCGGTGCCGGGCAGGAGCTGAGCGATCTGCTCGAGGCTTAAGGGTGCGTCCTTCGCGCGCGACTCGTCGGCCATCGCGCGATAGTACGAACGTGCACGCGCATCCTCGCCGATCCTGGGGAGCTTGGGTCGAAAACTTTCGGCGGAGCGAGCTGCCGATGCCCGAGCGGATCGCCGTCTTGATGCGGAATGTCGCGGTCCGCGGGATCCGCCGACAAGCGTGTTGTGGCCACGATGGTGAGCCCGGCTGCTGAGTGACGAAACCGTCGGAGGGTCCTCCGCGCCGCTAGCATTGCGCCGCCGGTGAAAGAGCTCCTGCAGGGTCGTCGCTTCGGTTTCGCGCCCCGTCCCGCGCTCGGTTTCATCGCCGTCGGCATCGCGATCGCCTTGACGCTCACCGACCTCATGGCCTGGTTCGCCTGGGGCACCACGGAGACGAATGGGTACGTCGTGGTCGCGTACTTCCTGGCCTGGGTGGTCGCCCTTCTCTGCGTGATCGCGTTGCTCGGTGCGGTCGCGGAGTACGTCGACACGCCGGATGAGGACCGCGGCCTCGCTCGCCTCGACATCGTTGCCACGATCGTCGCGCTCATCCTTTACGGCGGATCCGCTGCGGTTCGCGGCGCCGATCTGAGCGCCGCCGCTCCCTCGCCCGCGCCATTTCTCCTCACGGTGGCCGGCCTCGTCGTTCTTCTCGCGGATGCCGGGGTCGCCGCGAACCTCTTCAGCGCGCGCGAGTGGGAGGAGCTCGAAGAGGAGTCCGCCCGCGAGCGGCACCCGCGGAGGCGCGCAGCCAGCCGTTAGGGCTTTTCCCGGTCGAGACAATATCGACCGTGCCACGACGATCCGTTCGCACCTATCTCTTCGCCGATCTGCGCGACTACACCGTGTTCGTCGAGACGCATGGTGATGCCGCCGCCGCGCGTCTCGTTCGAGCTTTCCGGTCGATCGTGCGCGCGGAGGTTCGCTCGAAGCGCGGCGTGGAGATCAAGACCGAGGGCGACAGCTTCTATCTCGTCTTCGCCTCGCCCGGCGACGCGGTCCGTTGCGCCCTCGGGATCGCGCGGCGGACCAAGACCCACAACGAGCGCCACCCGGACCTTCCGCTCCGGATCGGCATCGGCATCAACACCGGCGAAGCGGTGGAGCACGACGGGGCGTACATCGGCTCGGCGGTGATCCTCGCCGCGCGCCTCGCCCAGCAAGCCGAAGCCGGACGAAACCTCGTGACCGATACGGTGCGCGCGCTGGTGCGGACCGGCGGCCACGCGGCGATGCGGGACGTAGGCCTGTGGAAGCTCAAAGGCGTTGCGCAGTCGGTCCACGTGTTCGAGCTCGAAACCACTGAGTCGTCGGTGTCACGCGCCGTTGGCCCGACGCTCCGCCTGCCCGCCGTCCTCGTCCCGCCTCCGCTCCGAGGTGCCACCGGGCTCGTGGTCTGCCCGGAGCTCGTGCAGCGCGAGACCGCACTCGCGGCGCTGCTCGAGCACATCGGCGCGGCCGCGAACGGCGAGAGTCGCATCGTCGCGCTGACCGGTGAGGCGGGGGTCGGGAAGACGCGGCTCGCGCGCGAGATCGCCCGGCTCGCCTACGACGACGGCCTCTACGTCGTTGGCGGACGCTCGCACGCCTCGGCCGCGCTGCCGTACGAGCCGTTCATCGCGGCGCTGCGCCCCTACGCGCAGGCCCGCGGTAGCGAGATCCTGAAGCGCCTCCTCGGAACGCTCACCGGGGAGCTCCGGCGTCTCCTGCCGGAGATCGATGTCGCCACGGCATCAGACGAGGGGACGATCCCTGACGACGAGCGTCGCGAGCGATTCCTTCGCACGATCCATCTGCTCCTCGAGGACGCCGCCTCTCTTCGTCCTGTCCTTGTCGTGCTCGACGATTTCCACGAGGCAGATCCCGCGAGCCGCGACCTTCTGCGCTATCTCGCGGCGACGCTTCACGGCGGGGTCTGCGTCCTCTTCACCTACCGCGAGGAAGATGTCGGTCCGACCCATCCGCTGCGTGCGCTCGTCGCCGAGCTCGATCGCGAGCGCCGACTCGCTCGTATCGCTCTCAAGCCGCTCGACGCCGCGGGCGTCGAGCGCATGACCAAGGCGCTGCTGCCCGAACGCGCGACCGACGAGCTCGCACGGGCCGTGCTCGAGCGCTCCGAAGGCGTCCCGTTCTACGTGGAGGAGCTTCTCAAGACCGCGATCGATGACCCCGAAGCGCGCGCCGACCGCTTGCCGCTTCCGCGGACCGTCCGCGACTCGGTCCAGATGCGCGTGTCGCGGCTCGCGGAGGAGCGCGGCCGCCAGGCCGCGGACCTCCTGGAGGCGCTCGCGATCGCCGCCGTCCCGCTGCCGTACGAGGTCGTTGTCACCCTCGCGGACCGACCCGAGGACGAGCTCGTCGGCGATCTCGCCGCGGCGGTCGAAGCGCAGCTGCTCGAGCGCGCGCCCACGCAGCGGGAGATGTACATGTTCCGCCACTCGCTCACTCGCGACGCGATCGCGAGCGCGATCCCGGATCAGCGGCGGACGCGGCTCCACCTCCGCGTGGGCGAGGCGCTCGAACAACTCGGCGACGATCGGCTCCATGCGACCCTAGCGCGACACTTCGCCGCCGCTGGCGACAACGCGAAGGCGGTCGCGCACGCTCGCAATGCGGCCCGTGGCGCGATCGCGGTCGGTGCCTATGACGCGGCGATCGATCATCTCCGGTTGGCTGCGGCTCAGGGCGCCGGCATCGCGCAGGAAGTCGACGTGCTTCTCGAGCTCGGGACCGCACTCAGATCGGCGGGGCGCGCTCACGAGGCCGAGGACGTGCTGCTCCGCGCGCGCGACCTTGCGCGCGACGAGCGACACCGCGCGAACATCGATCTCGAGCTGGCGGCGGCGCTCCGGATCGAGGGCGAGCGCGCCGAAGCGCGCGACGCGGTGCTTCGGGCGACGGAGGCGCTGCGGATCGAGCGCGGACCGATGCTCGCCCTCGCGCTCGTACGGCACGCGGAGCTGGCGTGGGCCGAGAACGATCTCACGCAGACCCTGCTGCTCGCGCGGGAGGCGCTCGACGCGGCGCGGCGCTACCGAGCCCCAAGCGCCGAGATCGAGGCTCTCACGCTCCTCGGAGGGGCGAGCGTTCGCCTCGGTAAGGAGAAGGACGGGCTTCGCGACCTCGCGGAGGCCGCGCGCCGCGGACAGACGCTCGGCCTCGGAGTCGAGTCGGTCGACGCCCATCTCGAGCTCGCGCGCGCACTACTTTTCCGAGGTCGGAACGAGGAGGCGCTGGCCCCGATCAAGGCTGGCCTCGCGCTCGCACGAGAGCGCGGCCTCGAATTCGCGCAGGCGCGTCTCCTGGCGAACGGGACGACGATCTGCGTGAACCTGGGGCGCTACGAGGAAGCGCGCGCGTTCGCGGAACAAGCGGTCGCGTTGGCTCGGCCCGGCACGATCGCTGCGAGCGCGGCTCGTATCGCGCTGGCTCACGTGATGTCCGATCAAGGAGACGGTGAGGCAGCGCTCGCGATGCTCGACGCCGTCCGCGAGGAAGCAGAGCGGAACGAGCCCGACCGCCGCGTCATCTACTGGTCGTATCGCGCCCAGACACTCCTCGGCTTGAACCGCCTCGACGAGGCGTGGCGATCCGCGACTCAGGCGGTCGAGCTCACGGTCGCGACGCCGGGAATGGGGATGACCGCTTTTCTGAACGCCGCCGAGGTCGCGGAAGCCCGTCGTGACCTCGACGGGATCGACGCGCTCTCGACCCGCTTCGACGAGTACTTTGCCGGACGCGACACCGCACCGATCCGGCTGGTGCGTCTCGAGATCGGCGCCATCCGCGCGCTGTGCACCGGACTAGACGCGGCTTCGGCGTTCGACGAGATCGCCCGGACTTACGAGACGCTCGGGGCGCGGGTCCGCGCGACATATCGCGGGGCGAGCGCCGAGCTTGCGCGCATGCGTGACCCACGCGGTCGTGCAAAAGCTCGTCGCGAGCTCTCGTCGCGCATCAAGGAGCTCGAGCGGTTCGGCGCGCGCCGCTACGTTGCGGGCCTCAACCGGCAGCTGCGACGCCGGACGATCGCGCGCGAGATCGCCGGTCCGCTCAGCCGCCGCCAGCAGCGCATCGCGCTACTCATCTCGCGTGGCTGGACCGACCGGCGTATCGCCCGTGCCGTCGGCGTGTCCGATCGCACCGTTGGCACGCTGGTGCGCTCGGTCCTCAACGACCTGGGCGTCTCAACGCGATCGCAGATCGCCGCGTGGGTCGCGGATCACCCGGCTGTCCGGAGATCCACTGCTGGTCTTGCGCCCTAACTAGGGCACTACATATCGCTGAAGCATCAGTAGTGCTCGATGCCGCCGCTGAAGAACTTGGGGCCCGTCCCTGTGGCCTTGAGCCTGCCGATCTTTTTGACGAGGGCATCCATCTCGGCATGCGCCTGCGTGTCCCCCATGTCCTGCGTGGCGTTGACGAAGACAACAACGACCTCGCCCTTGGCGGCAGGCTCGTTGGCAGCCCGTGGCTTGTGTTCCATGATGCTGATCGTTTGGACCGTTAAGTCCGGCCAAGCCTTCGCGTCGTCCTTGTCCTGCTGGCTCGTTGGGTTTCGCACTTGATCACGGATCGCATTCGCCGCCGTATCCGGGTCTTGGTTCGGGTTGAGCGGTGCGATGACCAAGCCGTGGGCCTCGCTCCACGTCGGTAACTCGTAGTGCGGCATGTCTCCCCTCCCGCGTCGGGGCGCGTAGTAAACCCCTGCTTAGGCGTCTGTCAAGCAGACAGGCTTCTTAGACCGCGGAGCCCGACTGGTGCAGACGGCTCATCGCCCTGACCGCTAGGTCCCGGCGCTCGATCCGCGAAGTCCGAACGCCCGCGCTTTCGATCTCCCGCCCGTGAAACGCGAACATCCGGAGCATCCGCTCGGGGTCGTCTCGAAGGGCACGCCGCGCCTGGCCGCTTGCCACGAGGGCCTCGGCGCGAGCCGCGTCGTCGAACGCCATCGCGATCGTGTTGCCGAGCTTGGTCATCTCGATCCTCCTGCGCCTTGTGAGCAGGAGCCTCGTACCTTTCGGCTGGGCATACCGCCAGAACGCGAACGCGCGGGGTGTTCGATGCGCGACGTTTCATGACGTGGCCAGCTCACGCAGGCGGAGCGCGTTCTTCACCGCGAAGGCTTGCTCGTCGTTGTTGAAGTACGCGAAGACATCGCGGAGCTCGGCCCGCCACCCTTTGATTCGCTCGGCCCACATTCGAAGCGCCTCGTCGGTGTAATCGGAGCCGTAACGCCGCTCCGGTCCGTGAAAACGCAGGTAGACGAAGTCGGCGGTGACCGCGACGTGCGTCGGCCAGTGCGGGGTCTCCCCGATCACCAGCGCGACCCGTAGCCGCCGGAGAAGCTCCAGCGCTTCGCTCGTGAACCAGGAGCTGTCGCGCGGCTCGAGCGCGTGCCGCCGGCGACGTCGCGATACCAGCCGGAAGAACCGCTCGGCTCGCTCCGGGTCGTATTTCATCCGCGGCGGCAGCTGCACGAGCACGACCGCGGCCTTCGGTCCGAGGCCGGCCATCGTCCCGTACGAGCGTTCGACGCTGTCGCGTTCGATCCGCAGGCGCTTGATGTGGGTGATAAAGCGGTTCAGCTTGACGGCGTAGCGGAAGTCGTCGGGCACCGCGCGGCGCCACTTCTCGAAGGTCTTCCGCTCGGGCTGCCGGTAGAAAGGATTGTTCAGCTCGACGGTGTCGAAGTACTTCGTGTAGTGCTCGAGCCAACGCGATGTCGGAAGGTCTTTCGGATAGAAGCGACCGCGCCAATGCCGGTACTGCCATCCGGATGTGCCGACACGCAGCTCACTCAGAGCGGAACGCCGGTCAGGAAGAAGATCACGCGAGCCGACACCTCCCCGGCGATCACGCACCCCAGACCCACGTAAAGCAGCCCGGTCGAGCTCTGGGTATTCATGCCCGCCGTCCACCATGCGGCGAGCGCGACGAAGAGGGTCATGAGGAGCCCGACGCCGATGCGCAGCCAGAGCGCGACCGACAGTCCGGTCTGCCACGTGCCGGTGAGGTCGCCGCGCAGCGCGACGATCGCGACAACGGCTATCTGGAGCGCTACCGCGGAGACGACGACGAGCGCGGCACGGCGCAGCGGGCCCGGCGAAAGCTTCGGCGTGACGAGGTACCAATGGCCGAGGAGCATCGCGCCGTCGGAACCGCCAAGGGCGATCGCCCCGAGGGGGAGCGCCATGATCGCGAGTGGGTCGTAGGCGAGCTGCCCCAGCTGGATCGGCCGCGCGACCGCAACGACACCGAGCGCGATCGCGCCGGTGAAGCTTGCGATAATCCCGGCCGCCTGGCGAAGTCCGCGCACCGGAAGGAACGTCGCCACGACCTGGATGATCATCAGGACGAGGGCCACGACGAGGACCTGAGCGAAGGCCGAGAGTGGTTCGGTGTCGATGCCCGCACGTTCCGCGAGGTCGCCACGGGGAAAGGTGGGTACGAGAGCGAGCGATGCGGCCAGCGCGCCAACGTCGATGAAGCCCACCAGCTTCAAGAACCCAGACGGCGCGCGACCACCGCGGTCGACGAACCACATGAGGAACGCCCCGCCGATAGCGAGCTCGGCCAACACCACCGCGAGGACGATCGGGAGCGAGGCGAGCGCCATTAGTGTCGCGTCACTAGCGAAGAAGGCTGGCGCTGCCCGCCGGCCCGGCGGAGCGATCGATCGCGAGGTGAAAGAACTCTCGACCGCCGCGCCGTTCGAGGATCTGGTAGAAACGGTCCCGGTCCTTCGCCTGGGTCTTGTGACATTCGAACGCCTGCTTCTTGCGTTCCTCGTACTTGCGGATGTCGATCGCGTGCGTTGGGGTCATCGCGAGGATGGGGAAGTCCGCCGCGAACGGTGAGGCGTTGAAGAAAAGGCGGCGCGCCTCGTGCGGTGCACCGCGCTCGGCGAAGGCCTCGGCGTTGGCCGCCCGGTGGAAGCCGCGAAGCGCGAAGAGGCTCGTGGCGCGGTGATCGTCGTGCTCGCTTCCCGCCCCCTCGGGTCCGAACGTGCAGACGATGTCGGGCCTCGTGTCGCGGATCATCTGGACCACGTCCGCGGTCACCCGCTCCGGCGGCGTTTGACGGAGCGCGCCATCAGGCCACTCGAGGATCCGCCGCTCGGCGAACCCGATGATGTCGGTCGCGGCGTGCCACTCCTTTGCCCGCTCCCGCGCCAGCTCCTCGGACGTCCAGGAACCTTTCTCTTTGCCGAACCACAGGCCGGCGTCGCCTCGCGTCAGCGTGAGGAGCGCGGTCGTGTGCCCCTCGTCCTTCAGCTTCATCGCCGTGCCCGCGATCCCGAAGGATTCGTCATCGGGGTGGGCGTAGATGAAGAGGACGGTGGCCACGCCTGTCACGCTAACTTCATCGCATGACCGGCTCAAACGAGCACGATCGCCGGATCGCCGCGATGTTCGATCGGATCGCGCATCGCTACGACCTCTTGAACCGCGTTCTGTCGTTCGGCCTCGATATGTCCTGGCGCCGGCGGGCGGTCGCGATCGCCACTCTCGGGCCGGGCGAGCGCGCGCTCGATGTCGGCGCGGGCACTGGTGACCTCTCTTTTGCGCTGGCGGCTGCGGGTCCAAGCGGGCGGGTCGTCGCCCTGGACCTCGCGGTGAAGATGCTTGTGCGGGCGCGAGCCCGCGCGAGAAGCCCGATCGGTCTCGTGGCAGGAAGCGCGGAGGCGCTGCCATTTTCCGACGGCGTCTTCTCGTGTGTGACCGCGGGCTTCGCGGTACGTAACTTCGCCGATCTCGCGCGTGGCCTTTCCGAGATGCGCCGGGTGCTCCGGCCGGGTGGCCGCGCGGTCGTGCTCGAGCTCGCTGTTCCGCCGAACGCCGCGCTGCGCGCCCTGCACCTTTTCTATCTCCGCCGGCTCTCGCCTCTCGTCGCCGCCGCGCTTGGGTCGAGCGTCGACGCGTATCGCTACCTTCCCGTGTCGATCGAAGCGTTTCCCGATCCCGATCAGGTCGCGGCGGCGATGCGTGATGCGGGATTCGCCGACGTTCGCTACGAGCGACTGACGTTCGGGGTCGCGACCATCCACGTTGGCGAGGCGTAGTCGTATCGTTCGAACCGGAGGGACGCGGTTGGACTTCGACATCCCCGAGGAGCTTCAGCTGCTCGCGCGCACGGTGCGTGAGTTCGTCGAGACGCGTCTCGTGCCCCTCGAGCAGCAGGTGGAAGACGCGGACCGCATCCCCGATGACGTGCTTCGTGAGATGGCGTCCCTCGGCTTCTTCGGGTTGCCTTTTCCGGAGGAGTACGGTGGCGCGGGAGCGGGCGACCTCGGCTACTGCCTCGCGCTCGAGCAGTTCGGACGGACGTCGGCCGCGTTCTCGAACGTGATCGGTGCGCACACCTCGATCGGCTCCATGTCGATCTATCTGGGCGGGACCGAGGAGCAAAAGCGCCGCTACCTTCCCGATCTCACCGCGGGAAAGCGCATCGCCGCATTCTCCCTGACCGAACCTTCGAGCGGCTCCGATGCGGCGTCGATCCAGACGACGGCCACGTTCCGGAACGGTTGCTGGCTGCTCAAAGGCACCAAGATCTGGGTCACGAACGGACCGATCGCCGACGTGGTCGTCGTGTACGCGGCGAACGACCGCGCGAAAGGCGCGCGCGGAGGCATCACCGGCTTCATCGTCGAGAAGGGCTTCAAGGGATTCGGCGTCGGCAGGGTCGACCACAAGATGGGACTGCGCGGCTCGACGACCGGCGAGCTCGTCTTCGATGATTGCCAGGTCCCTGAGGCGAACGTCCTCGGCGGCCAGGTCGGATCCGGATTCCGAACGGCACTCGGTGCGCTCGACATCGGACGGGTCTCGCTCGCGGCGGGCGCGGTCGGCTCGAGCCAGCACCTGCTCGAGCTCGGGATCGCCCACGCAAAGCGCCGCCAGCAGTTCGGGAAGCCCATCGCAGCGAACGAGGCGATCCAGTGGATGCTCGCCGATTCAGCGGTCGAGATCCACGCCGCGCGCCTGATGGTCTACGACGCGGCCTGGAAGCTGGACCGGCACGAGCGCGCGTCACTCGAGGCGGCCATGGTGAAGGTCTACGCATCAGAGATGGCGAATCGCGTCGCCGACCGGGTGCTGCAGATCCACGGCGGCATGGGTTACATGAAGGACTCTCCGATCGAGCGCGCTTACCGCGATGCGCGGATCCTTCGCATCTACGAAGGGACGAGCGAGGTGCAGCGGATGATCATCGCCGAGAGCCTGCTGAGCTAGTCGGATGGCGAACCGCATCAAGGTCGAGCCGAAAGAGCTCGCGCCCCTGACCGGACGGCCGTGGACCCGCCACTACGACCCCGGCATCCCGGCGACGCTGCGCTATCCCGACGTGCCGCTCCAGGCTTTGCTCGACGACGCAGCTGAGAGCTACCCGAACGCGACGGCCACGATCTTCTTCAACGCGAAGCGGACGTACCGCAGCATCTCCGAGGATGCCTGGCGGTTCGCGAACGGCCTCCGCCGGGTGGGCGTAAAGAAAGGCGACCGTGTCGCGCTCGTACTCCCGAACACGCCTCAGTTCGTCGTCGCGTTCTACGGCGCGCTCCGTGCGGGTGCGGTCCTCGTCTGCTGCAATCCTCGCTACACGGCGGCCGAGCTTCAGCATCAGCTCGCGGATGCCGGCGCGACCGTCGTGGTGGTTCTCTCGCGGCTCTACCCACTGGTGAAGGCGGCGCGGCCCGGAACCGCGGTCGAGCGCGTCATCGTCACGAACATCAAGGAGGAGATGCCCCCTGTCCTGCGGCTGCTCTTCACGGTCGCGAAGGAGAAGAAGGACGGGCATCGCCAGCCGTTCGCCGGCGATGCGGGTGCCCTTGCGTTCCGCGAGGTGCTCGCGGCGCGGCCGGAGCCGTTCGACGCCGGTGTGCGGGCGGACGACCTCGCGCTCCTTCAGTACACGGGCGGCACGACCGGCGTCTCCAAGGGCGCGATGCTGTCGCATCGCGCGCTCGTCGCGAACACGCTGCAGTGCCGCGCCTGGTTCACGAATATGCGGGACGGCGAAGGCGCCGCCATGGCGGTCATGCCGTTCTTCCACGTGTACGGGCTGACAGTGGTCATGAGCCTTTCGGTGCAGGGCGCGGAGGCGATGATCCTCGAGCCCCAACTGGAGCTCGAGCACCTGCTCAAGGACATTCAGCGGCACCGCCCGCGGATGTTCTCGGGCGCGCCGATCATCTACAACGCGATCAACAATTCGCCACTAACGAAGAAGTACGACCTGCGGTCCATCGAGGCATGTGTCTCGGGATCGGCGCCGCTGCTCACCGAGACGCATCGCCGATTTGTCGAGCTGACCGGCGCGAAGCTCGTCGAGGGCTACGGTCTCACCGAGGCCGCACCGGTGACGCACTGCAACCCGTTGTTCGGCGAGGGCAAGCAGAAGGTCGGGAGCATCGGCGTGCCGTTCCCCGATGTCGAGGCGAAGATCGTGGACCTCGACGCCGGCGAACGCGAGATGGCCATCGGCGAGCCGGGAGAGCTCATCCTGCGCGGACCGCAGCTCATGGACGGCTACTACCACCAGCCTGAGGAGACGGCTCAGGCACTCCGCGGGGGCTGGCTCTACACGGGCGACATCGCGACGGTCGACGCCGATGGTTACTTCGTGATCGTCGATCGCAAGAAGGAGATGATCATCGTCTCCGGATTCAAGGTGTATCCGCGCGATGTCGAGGAGGTCCTCGTCGCGCACCCCGCGGTCACCGACGCGGCGGTCATCGGGATACCGCATCCGACCAAGGGCGAGGAAGTGAAGGCCTACGTCGTGCTTAGGCCGGGTGGAGAGGCCACGGCCGACGAGATCATCGCGCACTGCCGGAAGACCCTCGCGGACTTCAAGGTGCCACGGCGGGCGTCGCTACCGCACACGGTCGTCGGCAAGACCCTGCGCAAGGAGCTCGCCGCGGAGGAACAGGCCAAGCGCAAGACCGCCGTCCCCGCGTGAAACTCGGCGAGCGCGAGCGGGCGACGCTCGCGCGCGTCGTCGAAACCTTCGTGCCCGACAGCGATGCTGTTTCGACCGCTGACCACATCGTCCACGACCTCGTCGCGGTCGGTCGCCCGAAGCTCGTCGCTGACCTGGCGCTCTTTCTGCGTCTGATCGAGCAGCCCATCGTCAACCTCGCCTTGCTCGCGACCCCTCGCCGCTTCAGTCGAATGACGCGCGCCGACCGCGAGCGCTATCTCGTGCGGTGGGGCGATAGCCCCCTCGGGCTCCGGCGCACCGCGTTCCAGGCCGCAAAACGCCTTGCGCTCTTCTTCGCGTACGCCGCATCGGATGGGACAGCCAACCCGCTGTGGGAGCGGGTGGGCTATGGCCGTCCGGCGCTCGATGCACCCGCCGCTCCAGCCGTACATCCGCGACGGGTCGCGGACGACGACGAACTGGGCGCCGACGCGATCGTCGTCGGCTCCGGCGCCGGTGGCGCGGTCGCGGCCGCCGAGCTCGCACGTGCCGGACGCAAAGTGGTCGTGCTCGAGCAGGGCGCGCTCGCGCAGGAAACGGAATTCGACGGACGCGAGGATGCGGGCGCCGCCCGACTCTTCTGGGATCGGCAGCTGCTTGCCACGGACGATCTCGCGATCAGCGTCTTCGCCGGCCGCACCGTCGGCGGCGGCACCGTCGTGAACTGGAGCACCTCGCTCCGGCTTCCCGCAGACATCCGCGAGGAATGGAGAAAAGCGGGTCTCGACGGGATGGGCGACGAGCTCGACGGGCATTACGACGCGGTCGAAGCGCGCATCGACGTCGATACCGACGAGAGCGAGCTCAACGGTCAGAACGCGGCACTCGCGCGCGGTCTCGATGCGGCGGGTGTCTCCTGGCGGGTCGTCCCGCGGAACGTGAAGGGCTGCGGCGACTGCGGTCACTGCGGCTACGGGTGCCGGCGCGGCGCGAAGCAATCCACGATGCGGACCTATCTCCCGGACGCCATCGCCGCCGGTGGCGTGCTCGTGCCTGAGTGCCATGTGGACCGCATCACCACGGCCGCGGGAGCCGTGACCGGCGTTGAAGCGACTTTCGTCGACGGCCGCAAGATCGCGGTGCACGGGCCGGTCGTCGTCCTCGCCGGTGGGGCCATCGGGACGCCGGCGCTGCTGCTCCGATCCGGACTTGGCGGGCACGAGGTCGGCCGTTCGCTCCATCTGCATCCGGTCCCGCCGGTGCCCGCGGTCTACGACGAGCCGATCCGACTCTGGTCCGGTCCGCCGCAGACGGTGATGAGCGATGCGTACGCTTGGCTCGACGGCGCGTACGGCTTTCGCCTCGAGGTCCCGTCGGCTCTCCCGGGCGTGCTCGCCGCTTCCTTCCCGTGGCGGGGGGCAGTGGAGCATTCCGAGCGCATGCGGGAGCTCGACCACGTCGCCGTGATCATTCCGATCGTGCGCGACCGCGAGGCCGGCCGAGTGATGATCGACCGCGCCGGCAGGCCTATCGTCCGCTACCGCGTTCGCGGTATGGCGGCGCGCCACTGCGTCCGCGCGATCGTCGAAGCGGCGTACATCCATCTCGCGGCGGGAGCCCGCGAAGCTTTCACCCTCCACACCAGACCGCTTGCCGTACGGCGCGGCGACGATCTCGCTGCGTTCGCCCGCGAGGTCGAACGACGAGGGATCGTGCCGAATAGGGTGGCGGTCTTCAGCGCGCATCAGATGAGCACTGCGCGGATGGGCGGGCGCCGTGACGCCGTCGCCGATCCCGAGGGCCGCGTCCGCGGGGTGCGCGGCCTCTACGTCGCCGATGCATCGGGATTTCCGAGCGCATCGGGGGTAAACCCGATGCTCACCGTCATGGCTCTTGCCCGCAGGAACGCCGTGCGTATCCTCGCGTCGGGGTGAAGGAGGCAGCGCTCGCTCTCGCGCTCGGTGGAGGCCTTCCGATCCCGACACGGCCCTAGTGGGCCGTCTTGTTTTAGCGGGACGAGACGGACGCGGTGATCACGAAGTAGTCGTTCACGATCCCGTCGAGGGTGTTGTAGACGACCCGCACCATCACGTTGACCGGTGTCACGGTCGGCGCGTTGATGGACGGCGGGACGAGGCGTGCGCTCCAGATGGCGGGGTATGTGTTCATGACGAGAAGATCGCAGAGGAGAGCTCGTTCCCCATCGGCCGTGGGAGTGAATGCGTCTCCCGATGGAGTACTCCCCCGAGCGCTGGCTACCCCGAACGGGGGAGCGCTCGGCCTGTACGGAACGCTCGCTGCGCGACCGTTCTGTAGGGTACCCGCGTGGTTGAGCCCGACGTCGTCGTCGTGCCCGCCGGCGACGCGCTGCTTGGCGACCCACCGCGAACCGAGCACGTCAACGTCTTCGCGGTCGCGCGTCACCCGGTGAGCGTTGCCGACTACGGCGCGTTCCTCGATGAGACGCATCACGCTGCGCCGCGCAACTGGGAGGCGCAGCGTGCTCACGGGGAGGCGCCGGTCGAGGACGTGTCGTGGGCCGACGCGGTCGCGTACTGCCGGTGGCTCACGATGGGCACCGGCCGGATCTATCGGCTGCCCGACGAGCGCGAGTGGGAGAAGGCCGCGCGCAGGGACGGCGTACTCGCGGAGGTCGGCGCGGTGCGCGAGTGGACGAACAGCTGGGCCGAAGGGGGTCGCGTGCTTCGCCGTGGAGACGACCTCGCGGCCCGATCCTTCGCCGGCGAAGATCTGCGCGGCGTCGGCTTCCGCGTGGTGCGCGGTCTTACCGGACGCTAATGCCCGTTCCGATCATCGTCGCGAGCGGCAATGGCGCGCCCGGGCTGCCGGTCGGGATCCGCATCCTCGCGCGCGGCGGCTCGGCCCTCGACGCGGTCGAGGCCTGCGCGAAGGTGATCGAGGCGGACCCGACGGACACGAGCGTCGGGCGTGGCGGTCGGCCGAACGTCCTCGGGGAGGTCGAGCTCGACGCGTCGATCGTCGATGGCACGACGCATCGCACCGGCGCGGTCGCCGCGCTTCAGGGCTACCTCCATCCGATCAGCGTCGCGCGCGCAGTGATGGAGCGCGGCCCGCACGTCATGCTCGTCGGTGAGGGCGCGGCGCGCTTCGCGAAGGAGATCGGCGCAAGCAAGGCGCAGAACCTGACCGCCGCGACGCGCAAGCTCTGGGTCGAGCGGCTCCGCGCCGCGGGCGAGACGCCCGCGAGCATCCGCCGCCGTTCCAAGCTTCTTCCGATCGTGCTGAACACCGTGCGCGAACATTTCGGGACCGTGAACTTCCTCGCGCTCGACCGCAAGGGCCACCTCGCGTCGGCGGTGACCACGAGCGGTTGGGCGTACAAATACCCGGGGCGCGTCGGCGATTCGCCGATCGTCGGCGCGGGCAACTACTGCGACACGCGCTACGGCGCGGCCGCATGCACGGGATACGGCGAGCTCGCGATCCGCAACCTGAGCGCCAAGACCGCGGTCGACCGGCTCGCGGCGGGCATGCGCGCCGACGAGGTCGCCCATTCGACGATCGCCGACGCCAACGCGCTCGAGGACGCCGCGTTCAACGTGGTCGTGCTCACGACGAAGGGCGAGCACGCCTCCGCCACCAACCGTGAGGGCCGTCAGTACGCGTGGATGACGACGGAGATGAAGGAGGCCGCTACCGCGCCTCGGGCGTTGGTGCCGCGAGGGCCGCGATGATCTCGAGCGTCTCCGGCCAGTGGGCGATGGCTATCGCGTCGGAGAGATCGAGCCACTGGTAGCGGTCGTGCTCCTCGTTGAGCACAGGCTCCCAGCCCGCGGGTGCTTCGACGGAGAAGTTCTCGATCATCACTTCCGTGATGCCTGGCGCGTACTCCGTCAGCATCCCTTCAGGCACGCGGTAGCCCTGGGGCATCGCGAGATCGGTGATCGGCAGGTCGAGTCCGGTCTCTTCGCGCAGCTCGCGGGCGGCGGCGTCTGCGAAGCTCTCGCCCTCCTCGACCACTCCCGCGGCGACGTGCCAGTAATCGTCCTGCGCGCGATGCATCAGCAGGAACTGTCCGCCGCGCGTTACGAAGATCGCGGCCTCGCGCGCGGTCCGCATCAGAGCGCAGCGACCGCTGCCTGCAGCTTCGCCGTCGCTTCGGTCGGCGGAGTGCCGGCGGGGAAGTAGAGCGGGTCGCCGAACACGACCTCGACGTCGCCGCGCCAGCCGTTCGAGCGCGAGGCGTCCCACGACCGGTCCCAGTGGTCGAGGACGGAGACCTTGTTGATCTTGAGCTTCATCGGCACGATTGGCGTGCCTCCCTCGACGGCGATGAGGCCAGCGCCGGCCTTGAACGGCTGCGTCGGGCCACCGACGGTGAGCTTGCCCTCGGGATAGATGAGGACCGAGAACTGCCGATCGAGTCGCGCGCCCAGGAGCTCGAGGCTGCGGCGGATCGGACCCTCGCGCGCGAGGGGGAACGCGTTTGCCAGGATCGCGCTTGCGAGACCGTTCAACCGATTCCCGAACACGTCGTCCGCGGCCGCCGCGACGGCGAGCTTCCAACGCCAACGCAGCGGGATCGCCATGATGATGATCCCGTTGTCCCAGTGAAGGCAGTGGTTCGGGGTGAAAAGGACCGGGCCGCGGAGCGTCTCGAGCTTGGAGATCCCGGTGATCTTCACGTGGTAGAAGAGATGCACGAGCGGGTAGAGCAGCGTCTCTTGGAGCAGGAGCCCGAACGAGCGCACCAGCGGATTGAGCGGCCAACCGAAGATCCCGGTCTCGCGCTTGGTATCGCGCGCGGCCTTCACGAGCGCCTCGAGATCGGCCACCGTCGCGTTCGGCTCGAGTGCGCCATCGTCGATGAAGACGCCGAGCTCCTCCTCGATCACGCCGAGGAGGTCGATACGCGCGAGCGAGTCGAGCCCGAGGTCGTCGGAGAGCGTCGCCTGCTGCGAGATCGCGGCGGCAGGTTTGTTCGCGACC
>Ga0209267_1000483_pt1 | contig 29098 bp, 33 predicted proteins | sample GraSoiAngelo_137_FD_185894 | JGI IMG/M metagenome (GOLD analysis project Ga0209267, IMG submission 185894) | Grasslands soil microbial communities from the Angelo Coastal Reserve, California, USA - 14_0929_09_30cm (SPAdes) (version 2) | ecosystem: Environmental > Terrestrial > Soil > Grasslands ... | reverse complement strand
CGTAGGTCTCGGCGAGGAGCTCGCGGATGCGCTCGAGATCGAGATCGAGGAGCGCCGCCAGCACCCCGGCGTAGCAGATGTTCTTCATCAGGATCCGCGTGCGCACGCCGTTGAAGCTCTCGTTGCAGAGCTGCGCGAGCGGCACGCCGAGCACCGTGATGTCCTCGCGCTTCAAGAGCGCGGGGCGCGGCCAGGTCGAGTCGTGCACGAGATACCCGCCCGGGGCCACCTCCCTCACGTCGCGCGCGTAGGTCTCGGCATTCATGGCGACCATGATGTCGACTTGGCCCGAGCGGGCGACATAGCCGTCGCGGGTGATGCGGATCTCATACCAGGTGGGCAGGCCCTGGATGTTGGAGGGGAAGTAGTTCTTGCCCATCACCGGGATGCCGCTCCTGAAGATCGACTTCATGAGCAGCGTGTTGGCGCTCGCCGAGCCGGTGCCGTTCACCGTGGCGATCTTGATGGTGAAGTCGTTGACGCGCGTGGCGGGCGATTGAGGCATGGTCTTCAGGGTGTCAGGCGATCTTCGGTTGGCGCGCCTCGAGCGCGCGGGCTTCGTCCTCGGCGTGCGGCCAGTGGAGCTGCGACTTCTGCATGTCCCAGGCCGCCGTCGGGCAGCGCTCGGCGCACAGTCCGCAGTGCACGCACAGATCCTCGTCCTTCACCATCACCCGCCCGGTCTGCGGGAGCGCGGCGGACACGTACAGCGGCTGCGCCAGGTTCCTCGCCGGGGCCTTGAGGCGCGCGCGCAGCTCCGCCTCGGGGCCGTTGGCGGTGATGGTGAGACAGTCGACCGGGCAGATGTCGAGACACGCGTCACACTCGATGCAGAGCTTCGCGACGAACACGGTCTGCACGTCGCAGTTGAGGCAGCGCTGCACCTCCTGCTCCACCTGCTCCGCCGTGAAGCCGAGCTCGACCTCGATGTTGAGCTTCTTGAAGCGCTCCTTGAGCGAGACGTGCGGCATCAGCCGCCGCTCGACCGGGGAATAGTCGTTGGCGTAGCTCCACTCGTGCATGCCCATCTTGCGGCTGTGCAGATTCATGCCGGGAGGCAGCCGCTCGCTCACCGGCTGGCGCTCGCAGTGGCGGTGGATCGAGATCGCGGCCTGGTGGCCGTGCTCGACCGCCCAGATGATGTTCTTAGGTCCGAAGGCGGCATCGCCGCCGAAGTAGACGCCGGGGCGCGTCGACTGGAAGGTGCGCGGATCGATGACCGGCACGTCCCATTTGTCGAACTCGATGCCGAGATCGCGCTCGATCCACGGGAAGGCGTTCTCCTGGCCGATCGCGAGGATCACGTCGTCCGCGGGCAGGAACTCCTCTCCGACGACGCGCTCGCCGGTGATGCGTCCGCTGGCGTCGAGCTCGTATTCCATCCGGTCGAAGCGCATCCCGGAGAGGCGGCCGTTCTCGACGACGAACTCGCGTGGTAAGCGGTTGACGACGATCTCGACGCTCTCCTCCTCCGCGTCCTCGAGCTCCCAGTCGGAGGCCTTGAAGAAGCCGCGGGGCTTGCGCGCCATGACTTTGACGCTCTCGGCCCCGAGTCTGAGGCTCGTGCGGCAGCAGTCCATGGCGGTGTTGCCGACGCCGATGATCAGCACGCGCTTGCCGACCGAGTCGACGTGGCCGAAGGCCACCGACTCGAGCCAGGCGATGCCGATGTGGATGTTGGCGGCGGCCGCATCGCGGCCGGGAAGGTCGAGATTCTTGCCGTGCGGGGCGCCGGACCCGACGAAGACCGCGTCGAAGCCCTGCGCGAGGAGCGCGCGCAGGCTCGTCACCGGGGAATTGAGCCTCAAGTCCACCCCCAGCCCCGTGATCATCCCGATCTCCTCGCTCAGCACCCGCTGCGGCAGGCGGAACGAGGGGATGTTGGTGCGCATGAGTCCGCCGGGCTCGCCGTACTGCTCGAACATCGTCACCTGGTAGCCGAGCGGCAGGAGGTCGTTAGCCACCGTGAGGGATGCGCAGCCGGCGCCGATGCAGGCGATGCGCTTGCCGTTCTTCACCCTGGGAACCTTCGGCAGCCGGCTCGCCACGTCCTCGCGATGATCGGCGGCGACGCGCTTCAGGCGGCAGATCGCCACCGGCTTCTGCTCGATGCGCCCGCGGCGGCAGGCCGGCTCGCACGGCCGGTCGCAGACGCGCCCGAGGATCCCGGGAAACACGTTCGATTCGCGGTTCACCATGTAGGCGTCGGTGAACCGGCCCTGCGCGATCAGTCGGATGTATTCAGGAACATCGGTGTGGGCCGGGCAGGCCCACTGACAATCCACGACTCGATGGTAGTAATCCGGATGGGAGGTATCGGTGGGTTCCATTCACTGCTCGGGCACGGTGCCCTTAGCCCTCATGGGCGACAAAGGGACCGTGAGTATAGAGATGCGCCGTGGATTGTCATCGTCGTCGAACACAGTACTCGGCCTCCGAATACGGTATACGGCGACGCCGTATCCGGCGACGGCGGGCTGCAGCCGGACTGTGATTATTGCGCTGCAGCAATGCGGGCGTCCAGAGCCCATTGCCTATACTGCGTTACCGGTCCTAAGTCCGCCCTTTACCGATGTCCGATCCCGTGGCTACCGAGATCCGCCTGCGCCGCGCCTCGCGGGTGCTCGAGGTGAGCTTCTCCGACGGTAGCCGCTTCGAGCTGCCGTTCGAGTACCTGAGGGTGCACTCCCCGTCGGCGGAGGTGAAAGGGCACGGGCCCGGGCAGGAGGTGCTGGTGCTCGGCAAAGAGAACGTCGGGATCAGGGCCGTCGAGCCGGTGGGGCAGTACGCCGTGAAGCTCGTCTTCGACGACGGACACGACACCGGGCTCTACACGTGGAAGTACCTGCACGAGCTCGGCCGCGAACGCGAGACGAAGTGGGCGCGCTACCTCGAGCGCCGGGCGCGCGCTCGCGACTCGCGCGGCGACGCACAGCGTTCCAAATGAAAAGCGGGCCGGACACCTCGATGCCCGGCCCGCTTCGTGCACAAGACCCCCTCAACGGCGGCGATTCTGCGCATCGCGCGGGAGAAAATGCAACCACGATCGCGCGTCTCGCTGAGCGCGCGATGCCCGATCGAATAGAATGCGTCCATCTCGCTTGAACGCGCCCGACATGAGCGACGAAGGCTCCACCGACTTCGGCTTCGAACGTGTGCCGCGGGCCGAGAAGGCGCGCCGCGTGCGCGGCGTGTTCGACTCGGTCGCCGACAGCTACGACCTGATGAACGACCTGATGTCCGCGGGCGCGCACCGGCTGTGGAAGCGCTTCACGCTTTCGCTCGCGAATCTTCGCCCGGGCGCGCGCGCGCTCGATGTCGCCGGCGGCAGCGGCGATCTCGCGGTGGGACTCGCCCGCCAGGTGGGCGAGCGGGGCCTCGTCGTGCTCGCGGACATCAACGCCGCCATGCTCGGCCGCGGGCGCGACCGGCTGATCGATGCGGGCCTGGTGGGCAACGTCGAGTACCTGCAGGCCGACGTCGAGCGTCTGCCCTTCGCCGACGGCACTTTCGATTGCATCACCATCGGCTTCGGTTTGCGCAACGTGACGGACAAGCGAGCGGCGCTCGCTTCCATGCGGCGCGCGCTGAAGCCCGGCGGGCAGCTGCTGGTGCTCGAGTTCTCGCACCCGAGCGTGCCGGGCCTGAAGGGGCTCTACGACGCCTACTCGTTCCGCATCCTGCCGCTGCTCGGCCGGTGGGTGGCGGGCGATGAAGCGAGCTACCGCTATCTCGCCGAGTCGATCCGCATGCATCCGGACCAGCCGACGCTGCTCGGGATGATGCAGGAGGCGGGACTCGAAGGCTGCCGCTATCACAACCTCTCCGGCGGCATCGTCGCGGTGCATCGCGGCTACCGGTACTGAAGGCCGCAGCGCCGCGCCCGCCGCTTACGCCACGATGCTCCGCACGCTCGAGAACCTGGTGAACCGCGGCCTGCCGCGCTCGGTGCGCGCGCGCGAGCTGTGCGCGGAGCTCGCCGGCTGCAGTTTGGCCATCGAGATCCGCGACATCGCGCGGCTGCGCGTGGCATCGAACGGGCTGCAGCTCACCGTGACGCGCGACCAGGAGCCCGCGGACGCCACCGTGAGCGGCGGGCCGCTCGGGGTCCTGGCGCTCGCCGCGGACTCGCCCGAGCCGGTCCTCGCGCGGGGCGGCGTCGCGATCGGCGGCGATGCGGAGCTCGCGCAGAAGTTCCGCGAGCTCGGCAGGCTCCTCAAGCCCGACCTCGAGGAGGAGCTGTCGCTCCTCGTGGGCGACGTGCCGGCTCATCAGCTCGGGCGGCTCGCACGGCTCGCGCTCGGCTTCGGCCGCTCGGGCGTGAGCACCACGCTGCGCAACGCGGCCGAGTACCTGGCGCACGAGCGCGCGGATCTCGTGTCGCGGAGCGAAGGCGAGCAGTTCCTGCGCGGAGTGGATGCGGTGCGCGAGGGCGTCGATCGGCTCACCCACCGCCTCGAGCTGCTCGCCAGGCGGCGCGGCTCACCGTGACGCGGGTCGCCCGTCCGTGAAGCTGCGCGTGCTCGTGCGGCTTCTCGAGATCCAGCGCGTGCTGCTCGAGCACGGCCTCGACGACTACGTGCGCGCGACCCACCTCTACAGACCGCTCCGCTTCCTGTTCTTTCTCTCGCCCGGCGTCTGGTTCGAGCGCCGCCGGCGGGCGAGCCGCGCCGAGCGGCTGCGGCTCGCGCTGGAGGAGCTCGGCCCCATCTTCGTGAAGTTCGGGCAGGCGGTCTCGACGCGCCGCGACCTGCTGCCCCCCGATATCGCCGACGAGCTCGCGAAGCTGCAGGACCGGGTGCCGCCCTTTCCCGGCGCGATCGCGCGCGAGCTGATCGAGCGCGCCTACGGCCGAGCGCTCGCCGAGGTGTTCGCCGGCTTCGACGAGACGCCGCTCGCCGCCGCCTCCATCGCGCAGGTGCACCTCGCGCGGCTCCCCGGCGGAGCCGAGGTCGTCGTCAAGGTGCTGCGCCCGGGCATGCGCGCGGTGATCGAGCGCGACCTCGAGGTGCTCTACGCGCTCGCGGACCTCGCGCACCGCTACTCGGGCGAGCTGCGCCGGCTGCGTCCGCGCGAGCTCGTCGCGGAGTACGAGAAGACCATTCTCGACGAGCTCGACCTGATGCGCGAGGCGGCCAACGCCTCGCAGCTGAAGCGCAACTTCGCGGGCTCGGACCTGCTGTACGTGCCGGAGGTGCACTGGGATTACTGCCGCAACGACGTCATGGTCATGGAACGCATCCAGGGCGTGCCGATCTCGGACCGCGCGCGCCTCGAGGCCGCCGGCACCAACATCGCACGGCTCGCCGAGAACGGCGTGCGCATCTTCTTCACGCAGGTCTTCCGCCACAACTTCTTCCACGCCGACATGCATCCCGGCAATATCTTCGTGCTCACTGACGATCCGCTGCGGCCGCGCTACGCGGCGGTGGACTTCGGCATCGTCGGCACGCTCGATCCGCGCGACCAGAATTACCTCGCGGAGAACTTCCTCGCGGTCTTCGATCGCGATTACCGGCGGGTCGCGCAGCTGCACCTCCAGTCCGGCTGGGTGCCCGCCGGTACGCGCCTCGACGAGATGGAGTCCGCGGTGCGCACGGTGTGCGAGCCGATCTTCGATCGTCCGCTCAAGGACATCTCCTTCGGGCGGATCCTGCTGCGGCTGTTCGAGATCTCGCGGCGCTTCAACATGCAGATCCAGCCGCAGCTGATCCTGCTGCAGAAGACGCTGCTCAACGTCGAGGGCCTGGGAAGGGAGCTGTATCCCGAGCTCGATATCTGGAGCACCGCGAGCCCGATCCTGCGCGAGTGGATGCGCGAGCGCACGAGCCTGCGCTCGCTCCTCGCGGAGCTGCGCGAGGAGGTCCCGGGGATCATCGCCGCGGCGCGCTCGCTCCCGGCGCTCATCGAGAGCCGGCTGCAGCGCGAGCGCGCCGCGGCGGAGCCGCCGCCGCCCGGGCCCGCTCTCGCGGAGCTCCTCGCGGAGCTCAAGGCCGTGCGCCGCCGCGACACCCTCGCCTTCGGCGCGCTCGCCCTCGTCTTCGCCGGGCTGTGGCTCACGCGGAGCGGCGGTGTGGCCTGGCCGGGGTGGGCGCTGCTCGCCGCCGGGCTTCTGACCGTGGGCTGGGGCCTGAGGCGCTGAGGCGGTGCAACGCTCCCTCACCGAGGGCTCGATCCCGGCTGTGCTCTTCAGGTTCTCGCTGCCGATCCTGTTCGCCAACATCCTGCAGTCGCTCAACGGCTCGGTGAACTCCATCTGGGTCGGCCGCTATCTCGGGGAAGCGGCGCTCACCGCGACCTCCAACGCCAACACCGTCATGTTCCTCCTGATCGGGGCGGCCTTCGGCGTGGCGCTGGCCGCGACCATCCTCATCGGCCAGTCGATCGGCGCCAACAACCTCGCCGAGACCCGCCGCGTCGTCGGCACCAGCGCCAGCTTCTTTGCCGCGATTTCCGTGGCGATGGCCGTCGCCGGGCTGTTGCTTTGCCGGCCGCTGCTCGTGGCCATGGCGACGCCCGCCGACTCGGTCGACCTCGCGGTGGCGTACATGCGGGTGATCTTCCTCGCGCTGCCGTGCCTGTACATGTACGCCTTCGTGATGGGGGTGCTGCGCGGCGCCGGCGACTCGAAGACGCCGTTCTACTTCATGCTGCTCTCGGTCGGGATCGATATCGCGCTCAATCCGGTCTTCATCTTCGGCTTAGGCCCCATCCCGCGGCTCGGCATCGCGGGATCGGCGCTCGCGACCTTCGTCGCCCAGGCCGTCAGCCTGTTCGCGCTCATCCGCCACCTCTATCGCCGGCGGCACATCCTGTGCCTGCACCGCGACGAGCTCCCGCGGCTCGTGCCCGACTGGAGCGTGGTGGCGACGCTGGTGAGAAAGGGCCTGCCGATGAGCGCCCAGATGCTGGTGCTTTCCTTGAGCGGCGTGCTCATGATCACGCTCGTCAACCGCTTCGGCGTCGATACGACCGCCGCCTTCGGCGCGGCGCTGCAGATCTGGAACTACATCCAGATGCCCGCCTTCGCGGTCGCGATGGGGCTCTCGGCCATGACGGCGCAGAACGTGGGCGCGGGCAAGTGGGACCGCGTCGCGCGCACCGCGCACGTCGGCGTCCTCTACAGCGTGCTGCTCACCGGCTCGATCGTGGCGCTGCTCGAGCTCCTCGACACGCGGGTGTATGCGCTCTTCCTTCCCGAGGGGTCGGGGGCGCTCGCGATCGCCGGGCACCTGAACCGCATCGCCACGGGCTCGTTCATCTTCTTCGGCGTCTCGGTGGCGCTCTTCGGCGTGGTGCGCGCCGCCGGCGCCGTGATCGCGCCGCTCGTCATCCTGAGCGTCGCGCTGCTCGCGGTGCGCTTTCCGCTCGCGGAGCTCCTTCTCGAGCGCTACCGGGCGGACGCGATCTGGTGGAGCTTCCCGGTGTCGTCGGCGCTCGCCGCGACGCTCGCGCTGCTCTACTACCGGCACGGCAGCTGGCGTCACGCGCACATGATGAGCGCCGTGAAGCCCTGAGGAACGCGCTGCACGGTCCGCGGCCGCGGTGGCGGTGGCGGGCGCCGCGGGCGCCGCGGGCGCCGCTGGCGGGAGCCGCGCTTGAGTCTCCCGGGCCGCCCGCCCCTCCCTCTTCCTGTGTATTCGTCGAGCAGTGCAGCGCGGCGCAGAATATCTGCATTCGATCCGCCAGGAGATCTCCATGCAGACGCGCACGCTCGGCCGCAACGGCCCCACGGTTTCGGGCCTGGGGCTCGGGTGCATGGGCATGAGCGAGTTCTACGGCGCGCACGACGACGCCGAATCGATCGCAACCATCCATCGGGCACTCGAGCTCGGCCTGAATTTCCTCGACACCGCGGACGTGTATGGTCCCTACACCAACGAGGAGCTCGTCGGGCGCGCGCTCGCCGGCAGGCGCGATGCGGTGTTCCTCGCCACCAAGTTCGGCTTCGTGCGCGACGCGGGGAACCCCGTGGCCCGCGTCATCGACGCCCGCCCCGAGTGGGTCCGGCAGGCGTGCGAGGCGAGCCTGAAGCGCCTCAAAGTCACCCACATCGACCTCTACTACCTGCATCGGGTCGACCGCACCGTGCCGATCGAGGACACCGTCGGCGCCATGGCGGAGCTGGTCCGTGCCGGGAAAGTCCGTCACCTCGGGCTCTCGGAGGTCGCGCCGCTCACGCTCGAGCGCGCCCACCGCGTGCATCGCATCACGGCGCTGCAGAGCGAGTTCTCGCTGTGGACGCGCGATCCCGACGAAGAAGGGGTGCTGCAGGCCTGCGAGCGGCTCGGCGTCGGCTTCGTTCCCTACAGTCCCCTGGGCCGCGGCTTTCTGACCGGCGCGATCAAGAGTCCCGCCGACTTTGCCGCCGATGACTACCGGCGCACCAACCCGCGCTTCCAGGGCGAGAACTTCGCCCGCAACCTCGCGCTGGTCGGGAAGGTGAAGGCGCTGGCGGATGAGAAAGGCTGCACTCCCGCGCAGCTGGCGCTCGCCTGGGTGCTGGCGCAGGGCCCGCACATCGTGCCGATCCCGGGAACCAGAAGGATCCGCAATCTCGAGGAGAATCTCGGTGCGCTCGAGGTGCGGCTCGAGGATGCGGACCTCGAGGCCATCGAGGCGGTCTTTCCGGCGGGCACCGCGGCCGGCGCACGCTACACGGAGGCGATGATGCGACTCAGCCGCGGCTGAAGAGGGTGCGCGTGGCTCAAGCTTGCGGCGGCAGCAACATCAGCCTTGGCTCCACTCTCGCTATCAACGGGAAGTCCTGGTCGCAATGCAAGAGCGGCATGTCGTTGCCGATCGCATGCACCGCAATCAGACAGTCATTGGCTGAGCGAGGCGTGATCCCCGCCCATCGGCACCGCGCGTAGAGCTCGGCCGCGGCGCGAGCGGTAGCGCGCGCGTCGGGCTCGACGAGCATCGGCAGCTCGCTCAAGATCCCGTCCCATTTCAAGAATCGCTCGGGACGATCGGCTCCCTGCAGCACCTCCTGAAGGATGGGTGGGGCGAGCCATACTGACCGCGTGCGATCCAGCGCCTTGACCAGAAGGTCGACTTCCTCCCTGTCATCGCCGCGCAGGAATGCAATCCAGACGGAGGAGTCGACGAGCATCCCTGCTCAACGCCGCGGACTTGCCGTCTTCGGGTCGTAGCCCTCGGCAACTCCTCCGGTTCCGCGCAGCGCCAGCACGGCAGAGTAGTCGCGGCTGCGCACGTAGTGATCGAGCGCAACATGAACCGCTTCGCGAGTGGTCTTCACGCGAGCCAGGCGCTTTACGCGCCCGACCAGCTTTGAATCAAGGACGATATTGGTGCGATTGGCGGCACGCGGACGCGCTTTCATATGCGGGTCTCCATACACATCATATGTGTATAGAATAAAGCGCGCCGTTCGCGGGCGCAAGAGCTCAAGGCGGCGCTTGATGCGCGCTTTAGTCCTGCGGCGCCTTCAGTCTCTCCCAGGTCACCGTGCGCACGGTCTTGCGGCCGGTGGCCGGGTCGTTGGAGGGATCCGTAAGCAGCGTCAGGCGATCGCCATTGAGCCTGTAGGTTCGCATGAGGGATTGACCGGTGCGGGTCTCGTCCCAGGAAACGTCCACGTGGTGGGTGACGGTCTTCGCCGCAGCGTCCACGGTGTACGTTCCGGCATAGGCGAGCATGCTCCGCATCAGAGCCGCCGCCTCCTCGGGTGTGGCCACGGGTCCCGCGGGTCTCTTGCGCTCGCTGCCGACGATGATGACGATCATGCGCCCGTCGCGGCCGTAGTTGATGTAGCCGCCGGGATGGGCTCCCATGACGTCGGACCTGACACCCGATGGAACCTCTTCGCCGACATAGGAGACGAGCCTCCAGGTGCCGACGAGATCCGGGTGCGCGGAGCCGGTGCGATCCGTCTGCGCCGAGACCGGGCACAGCAGCGCGAAGAGCGGCAGAATGATCAGCAGAACACTTCGTTTCACGGCAACATCTCCCCGGCCGCGGTGCTTAAGGGACGTGCTCTCCCGAACGCGGCTCGATCCACAGCGCCCGCGCCAGGCCGCAGAGCTCCCCCTCCTCGTCGTAGAGCGCGGTGCCCGCCTCGTGCTTGCGGCCGTTCGAGCCGACGTGCCAGCCGACGACCGTGCACGACTCCGCAATGTGCACGCGGCGATTGACGTGCCCGGTGAACTCCGCGAGCAGCATCATCCGGTCATCGGGAGCGACTGCGTAGTAGCCCGGGCAGTCGAGAGCGGCCGACATGAACTCGGCGCGCACCTTTCCGTCCCCGCCGTCGAGGGAAGCGTCCGGCACCCAGGGCGCCGCGACCATGCCACGCTCGGGCATGGGGCCCGCAAAGATGCGCAGACCGTCGCCGCGCACCCGCCGGGTGCCGCATACGAAACAGGTCGGGAAGCGGTGACTCCGAAATCCCGCGTAGCGCCGCGAGGCCTCCATCGCCTCGAGGTAGTCGGGCGCCGGCTTCGCCGCGAGCTCGAGCCTCGCGGGGCGCGCTTCTCCGATCGGCTCCGTGGCCTGCATGACGCGCCAGCCGCCGCCCTCGAGCTCATCCACCGTGAGCTCCGTGTCGAGGGGCGGGGGCTTCAACAGCCGCACCGCGACGGTCTCCGAGGCGAGCGTCGCCACCAGGCCGGCGAAATAGCCTCCGTTCGAGGAGCCCGGCGGGCCGCAGAAGCGCGCCGCGATGGTCAAGGTCTTCATGACGGCGCGACAGGATGGGGTTTCTGTACGCCGGAGGCAATGGGCCCGACTCAGGCGCGCAGCGCCTCGAGCCAGGCGGCGGGATCCTCTCCCCGCTCCAGCGCCTCCACCAGTGCCGAGCCGACCACCACACCGTCGACGTGCCCGGTGAGACGCTCGACCTGCGTGCGGCTGCGGATGCCGAAGCCGGCGCACACCGGAATCGGCGAGCTGGCCCGCACCCGATCGAGATAGCCGAGCACCTCATCCGGCACCGCGACGTTGCGGCCGGTGGTGCCGGTCATCGTGACCGCGTACACGAAGCCCCGGCTCGCGGCGCAGAGCGCTCGGAGGCGCTCGGGTCCGGTGAGCGGTGTCACCATCTGCACCAGCGCGATCCCCCGCGGCTCGAGCGCCGAGCGCAGCTCGGCGCTTTCCTCGAGCGGCAGATCCGGGACGATGAAGCCGGCGACGCCGGCGCGGGCGGCGCCCTCGGCGAGGCGCCCGAGACCGAAAGCGAGCAGCGGGTTCAGGTAGCTCATCAAAAGCCGCGGCGCGCGGACCCCTTCGAGCGCTTGGAGCTCCGCAAGGATCCACCTGAGGCTCGCGCCTTGCGCGAGCGCCGTCTGGCTCGCGCGCTGAATCGTCACTCCGTCCGCCATCGGATCGGTGAAGGGCACCCCGATCTCGATCACGTCCGCCGCGGAGGCGAGCGCGCGCACGTGCCCGCGGAAGCTCTCGCGCCGCGGAAAGCCCGCCGTGAGGTAAGCCACGAGCGCCGGGCCGCCCTTCGCCGTCGCGGCGCGGATGGCCTCCCCGAGCGTCACGCCCGCGCTCATCGGTGCGCCGGCTCGAGCAGCGTCCGCTCGAGCGTGGACATGTCCTTGTCGCCGCGCCCGGAAAGGCACACGAGGATCGAGCGGCCGGGATGCGATCGCGCCCAGCGCTCGGCGGCGGGAAGCGCATGGGCGCTCTCGAGCGCCGGCAGGATCCCTTCCCACTCGCTCAGCGCGCGCACGCCGGCGAGCGCCTCCTCATCGCTCGCGGTCTCGTAACGGACGCGCCCGACGGCCGCGAGCAGCGCGTGCTCGGGACCCACCCCGGGATAGTCGAGCCCTGCGGAGACCGAATGAGTCTCCTGGACCTGGCCGTCCTCGTTCTGCAGCAGCATCGAGTACGTCCCATGCAGCACGCCGGGTCGTCCGAACGCGATCGTCGCGGCGTTCTCGCCCAGGCCCGCGCCGCGCCCGCCCGCCTCGACGCCGATCAGCTCGACCGTGGCGTCGGGGACGAACGCGTGAAAGGCGCCGATGGAGTTGGAGCCACCGCCGACGCAGGCGATGACGGCATCCGGAAGTGCGCCGCTCGAGGCGAGGAGCTGCTCCCGGGCTTCACGGCCGATGACAGACTGGAGCTCCCGCACCAGGTAGGGGTAGGGGTGCGGGCCGACCACGGAGCCGAGCAGATAATAAGTGTCCTCGGGATCGGACACCCAGGCGCGCAGCGCCTCGTCGATGGCGGCGCGCAGGGTGCGATCGCCGCTGGTCACCGGCACGACCTCCGCGCCGAGCAAGCGCATGCGCCCGACGTTCGGGGCCTGCCGCTCCATGTCGATCGAGCCCATGTACACGGTGCAGGGGAGCCCGAGCCGCGCGCACGCCGCGGCGCTCGCGACACCGTGCTGTCCGGCGCCGGTCTCGGCGACCACGCGCTTTGCACCGAGGCGCTTCGCAAGCAGCGCCTGGCCCATGGCGTTGTTGATCTTGTGCGCGCCGGTGTGGGCCAGGTCCTCGCGCTTGAGCCACACGCGGGCGCCCCAGCGCCCCGACAACCGGTCCGCGAAGGTGAGCGGCGTCGGTCGGCCGACCCAGCTCCGCAGCTGCCCGGCCAGCTCTTCCTTGAAGCCGCGCGTGGGCAGTTGCTCGCGCACCCCGCGCTCGAGCCTCTCGAGCGCGGGCATGAGCGTCTCGGGGACATAACGGCCACCGAAGGGACCGAAGCGGCCGCGCGCATCGGGAAATCTCCCCGCGATCAGGTCGGCGAGGAGGCGGCCGGCATCGACGGCTGCTGCAGGTGTGTTCATGACTCGTCCTCGCTCCGGGCGGCGGCGGCCGCCGCGCCCGAGGCGGCACGCGCCGCCCTGACAAAGCTCGCAATCTCGAGCGGATTCTTGATCCCCGGCTCGAGCTCGACGCCGCTCGAGACGTCGACGCCGAAGGGCCGCACCGCGGCGATCGCGGCGGCGACGTTGCCGGCGTTGAGTCCACCGGCGAGCACCAGCTGCGTGCGACGCGCGAGATCCCGGGCGGCGTTCCAGTCACTCACCGCACCGCTGCCGCTTCGCGGTCCCTCGAAGAGAACGCGGCGCGGCACCGTGGCGGGCGGCTCTCCGCCGGCACGCAGGACCGGCAGCCGCCCGAGCCCGGCCGGAAGCGTGAGCCGCTCCAGGTCGGTGAGATCGGTCTGCAGCACGTCCGGCGCGAACACCTCGAGAATCTCATCGACCGCCGATTGAGTCGGGTGGCGCGTCACCGCCACGCAGCGCACGCGATCGCGCGCCGGCTTCGCGAGCTGCGCCGCTCGCTGCGGCGTCAGCCGCCGCGCCGACTCGGCAAACACGAACCCCATCGCATCCACCCGCGCCTCGAGCGCCGCTGCCACCGCCTCCGGGCTCGTCATGCCGCAGATCTTGATCCACATCTAGACCGCCTCGCGGACCGCGCGGCCCGCCGCGAGGAACGTGCGGGCGAGTGTGCCCGGATCCCCACCCCGCATGAGCGCGCTGCCGATGAGCGCGAGGCGGTAGCCCGCCGCGGCGATCTCCCGGACGTCGGCGGGCGAGGTCACGCCGCTCTCGGCGACGCACGGCGTACCCGGCGGCAGGAGCGGCGAGAGCTCGAGCAGCCGCCGGGGCATCACCTCGAGCGTGCCGAGGTCCCGGCAGTTGACCCCGGCGAGCAGCGGGTGCGGTCCGGTGTGAGAGGCGACGAGGTCCCGCACGAGCTCGAGGTCGCGGGCGTCGAAAGCCTCGAGCAGCACGAAGAGCCCGAGCGCTCGGGCGCAGTCGAGGAGCGCGTCGAGCTCGCCGCGGGAGAGCATGCGCACGATGGCGAGCACGCCGCCCGCACCCGCCGCCCGCGCTTCCAGCACCTGGTAGGGATCGACCAGAAAATCCTTGCGCATCGCCGGCACGGCGAGCGGCGCGAGCAAGCGCGCGGCGCTCGCGAGGTCGTCCAGCGTCCCGTCGAAGCGACTCGGCTCGGTGAGCACGGAGACCGCCGCGGACCCGGCGCGCGCGTACGCCGTCACACGCGCCGCCACGCTCTCATCCGGGGCGCCGAGTCGGCCCGCCGCCGGCGAGCGGAGCTTGAGCTCCGCGATGAGGTCGAACCCGGACGGGTCGAGCCGCAAGGGGGGCGGCGCCGGGGTGCTCCGCGCCTCGCGCTCGAGTGCGGCCTCCGAACGGGCGCGCTTCGCCGCCCGCACCCGCTCGCGGCTGCCCTCTGCCATGTCGTCGAGAAAGCTGCGGCTCAAGATCGGCCTCGGCGCAAAGCCTCGAGCACTCGCCGCGCGGCGCCCGAGTCAATGGCGGCGGCGGCGCGGGCGACGCCCTCGAGGGGATCCTGGGTTGCGCCGTGCAGCTCGAGCGCGAGCGCGGTACCGAGCAGCAGGCAGTCGCGGTGCGCACCGCGCTCTTGCCCGGACAGCACCGCCTCGAGCGAGCGGGCGTTGTGAGCGGCATTGCCGCCGGCGAGATCCGCGGGGCGGCAGCGCTCAAGTCCGTACTGCTCCGGGGAGCGGACGCTCCGGGACACCTGTCCCGGCCGCACGTCGAACATCGTGAACGGCCCGACGGGTGTCGGCTCATCCCAGCCTTCAGCGCCGTGCACCACGAAGGCGCGCTCGATCGGCAGACCCTGGAAGGTGTCGGCCATCAGCCCCGCGACCTCCAGGCTGAAGGCGCCCACCAGGTGCAGCGGCGGTTGCGCGGGATTGACCAGCGGTCCCAGGATGTTGAACACGGTGCGCACGCCGAGCGCGGCGCGGACCGGAGCGACCCGCGCGGTGGCCGGATGGTAGTGAGGCGCGAACAGGAAAGTGAAGCCCGTCGCCTCGAGAGAGGCCGCGGCGGAGCGGGCATCCGGGGGAATCGTGAGCCCGAGAGCCTCGAGCACGTCGGCGCTGCCGCAGCGGCTCGAGACCGAGCGATTGCCGTGCTTCACGACCGGCACGCCGCAGGCGGCGGTCAGGAGCGCCGTGCCGGTCGAGATATTGAGGCTTCCCGAGCCGTCGCCGCCGGTGCCGACGATGTCGATGGCGCGCACCCCGGCGGGAATCTCCGGCCGGCGCGCCAGGCGGCGCATGCTGAGCGCGAGACCCCGGAGCTCATCCGCCACGACGCCCTTGGTCGAGAGCGCCGCGAGCAGCGCCCCCGCCATCGCCGGCGGCAGCTCGGGATCGGTCAGCTGCGCGAGGAGATCCCCGGCCTGCGCCTCCGAGAGGTCGCGCCGCTCGAGCAGCTGCTGCAGGAGCTCACGCGGTGCGTGCATGGCCCGCCCCGGCCGCGGTCGGCTCGCCGCGCTCGCCGGCCGTCTCCTTGAGGAAATTCGCGAGCAGCCGCGGCCCCTCCGGCGTCAGGATGCTCTCCGGATGAAACTGCACGCCCTCCACCACGAGCGCGCGGTGGCGCACCCCCATGATCTCCCCCTCGGCGGTGCGCGCGCTCACCTCGAGCCCGGGCGGCAGGCTCGCGGGAGCGGCGATGAGGGAATGGTAGCGGCCCACCTCGCACGGCTGCGGCAGGCCCTCGAAGAGGGTGCGCTCATCGTGACGCACGAGCGAGGTCTTGCCGTGCATGAGCCGGTCGGCGCGCACCACCTTGCCCCCGAACACCTCCACGATCGCCTGGTGTCCGAGGCACACGCCGAGCACCGGGACGTGGCCGGCGAACGCGCGGATCATGTCCATCGATACGCCCGCATCGTACGGCGTCCCGGGCCCCGGAGAGATGCACAGGTGCGTGGGCGCGAGAGAGCGGGCCTTCTCGGGCGTGAGCGCATCGTTCCGATAGACGCTCACCTCGGCCTCGAGCACCAGGAACGCCTGCACCAGGTTGTAGGTGAAGGAGTCGTAGTTGTCGATCAGCAGCAGTCGCGGCTTCATAGCCCCGCCTCCGCGAGCTCGAGGGCGCGCACCAGCGCGGCGCTCTTCGCCAGCACCTCTTCATGCTCGGTCTCGGGCACGCTGTCGGCGACGATGCCGGCGCCGGCCTGGTAGCTGTACTCATCGCCGCTGAACACCAGCGTGCGAATCGTGATGGCGTGGTCCATATCGCCGCGGGCGCCGAAGTAGCCGACCGTGCCGCCATAGAGCCCGCGGCCCACCGGCTCGAGCTCGTCGATGATCTGCATCGCGCGCACCTTGGGCGCGCCGACCAGCGTGCCGGCGGGGAAGGCCGCGGCGAAGAGATCGAAGGCGTCGCGACCCGCGGCGAGCTCGCCGTGCACGCCGCTCACGATGTGCATCACGTGGCTGTAACGCTCGATGGCGCGATAGGGCGCGACGCGCACGGTGCCGGCCTCGGCGACCCGGCCGAGGTCATTGCGCGCGAGGTCGACCAGCATGACGTGCTCGGCGTTCTCCTTGGGGTCGGCGAGCAGCTGCGCCTCGCGCGCCTGATCGACCGCGGCATCGGCGGAGCGCGGCCGCGTGCCGGCGATGGGACGCAGCTGCGCCCGCCGGCCGTTGAGCTTCACCAGCGCTTCCGGGGATGAGCCGACGACCGCAACGTCCCCGAGCGCGCAGTAATACATGTAGGGGGAGGGATTGATGAGCCGGAGCGCCCGATACGCCTGGAACGGGTCGAGCTCGTGCCGGCCCGAAAAGCGGCTCGCCAGCACGAGCTGGTAGACATCCCCGGCGGCGATGTACTGCTGCGTGCGGCGCACGCCCGCCATGTAGTCCGCGCGCGGGAAGGCGGCGACCGGGGGCGCGTAGCGGCCCGCGCGGCGACCGTTCGGCAGCGCTCCGCGCAGCGCCCGCACGACTTGCGCGCGCAGCGCCTGCCGCTCCGCCTCCGTGCCGGCATGCAGCAGCGCGATGCCGCGCGTCAAATGATCGAACACCAGCACCGAGCGCGGCGCCACGTAGTGCAGCACCGGCGCGCGGCCCGCATCCCCGGCAGGGGCCGGCAGACGCTCGAAGTAGCGCACCACGTCGTAGCCGGCGTAGCCGACGAGCCCCCCGGCGAGCGGCACGCCGGCGATGTCCGGCTGCGGCTTCGGCGCCAGGCTGAGCGCCGCGCGCAGCGCCGCCAGCAGCTCTGCGCCGTCGGCCGGCGGCGGGCGGCGCTCCTCCCCGATCCTGAGCCCCGCGCCATCGAGCCGCACCTCGAGCGCATCCCCGAACCCGATGAAGGAATAGCGCGCGAGCCGCTCGCCGCCCTCGACGCTCTCGAGGAGAAACCGCGGCGCGAAGGCACCGAGCTTCATGAACGCCGACACCGGCGTGTCGAGGTCACCGGTTATGTCGAATGGTGGCTGCAATGCGAACTCCAAACAAAAAACCCATCCCCGGGGTCATCCGGAGATGGGTTTCTGGTGTGCCGTAGAACCGTCTTTAAGTCGCGCGAAACAAAGCTAACCGTCAGCCCACTCCGTCATGAAGTGCGCCACCACCAAAGACGCGCGCTGCTGACAACCTGGTACGCCATGCTGCGGGCGAGTATCACCGGGGGATGCTCGCAAGGTCAAGCGCGGCTGGTGATTCGTGCGCCGGAGTGCGTTCCTATGGCTCCTGTCGGATCGCCTCCACCTGGATCCGCAATGTGACCTCCTGCCTGAAACCGTATTGCGCACCCGTGTTGATGCCGAAGTCCGCGCGGTTGAAGGCGCCGAGCGCGTCCGCACCGCACACCTCGCGCTTGACGATCGGGTGATCGGGGATGCACTTGAACGACTCGATGCGCAGGCTCAGGGGCCGCGTCACGCCGCGCAGCGTCAGCTCACCCTCGACCCGTGTCGGCGCCCCGTCCCGGAAGCCGCCGAGGGTGCCGTGAAAGGAGGCGGTGGGGAAATTCTCGACATCCAGGCCGTTCCAGTCGCCGATCTTCGTACGCACCGCGATCTGGTTGAGCTTGTCGTGGCCGAAGTCGATGCTGGCGGTATCGACCACGACTTCCACCGTGCCGGTGGCGTGCTCGCGATCGACGGTGATCGTGCCGCTGGTGGTCTTGAACAGACCGCGCCAGGTGGAGAGCCCCGCGAAGTGATCGAGCTCGACGAGCGGATGCGTATGGTTCGGGTCGATCTTATACGTCACGGGCGCGGCCGTGGCCGCGGATGACGCCGCCAGGACAACCGCTACGAGCCTCATGCGCAGATCCATAGCGCCTCCTCTCAGGTGCTGCTGCGGGCGCCGCGCCGCTCGGCGGCGATTCGCGGCAGCATGCGCGACAGCACGTCGTCGTGGCGGATGAGGTGATGCCACAGCGCGGCGAGGACGTGCGGGACGAGCAAAGTCATGCCGAGATACGAGAGACGGGTGTGCAGCGGCAGGAGCTCATCGTCCCAGAGCTGTCGCTGCGCGTGCGGCATCGAGGCAAGCGCCGGCAGTGTCGGCCAGGCCCACGTGAACAGGCCGAACACGCTGGTGCGCTGGTGGCGCAGTGACAGCACGAGCCAGCCGCTCGCGGGTGCCGCGATCATGAACAGGTAGAGCAGAAAGTGGGAGGCACGCGCCAGAGCGCGCAGCAGCCACGGCATGTCGGGGAGCGGTGGCCGGCGGTGCGCCAGCCTCCACAGCAGCCGCGCCACACTCAGGGCGAGAATCAACGCGCCGCACGACATGTGCAGCGGGTAGGCATCGCGGAAGTACAGCGTGTCTCCCGGATTGAACTGGCTGAATGACATCGCCAGCAGGAAATCCAGAACGATGAGCGCCGCGATCGCCCAGTGGAGGGTGATCGCCACCGTGTCGTAACGGGCGCTGTACACGGAGGGGCGCATCGAGCCCGTCACGGCAGGCGCGTCCAGGTCTCCTGGAACGTCGAGATGTGATCCCAGGCGTAGGGGCGGTTCGGCCACACGAGATAGTGCATGGTGACGAGCTTGTCGTCGCGCAGGAACCCCGCCCACACCGGCAGCGTTCCGTACTCGTAGAGCGTGGTGCTGAAGGTGACCGGCACCACGTTGTCGTACGACTCCTTCTGCGCCGCGGCGCTCACCCAGCCGATGAGCTCGTGCTCGTTCGCAGCCGCCGGGCCCGAGGTCGGGGAGACTTTGCCCCGGATCTGCCCGGAGGCGAGATCGATCGAGCTGATCTCGATCACCAGCCCGTCGACCGGGTTGGTCCAGCGGCCGAGGAGGCGCGTCTTCAATGCCGGCTCCAGCGCCTGGAGCCGCTTGGCGTAGTCGGGCGCGGCGAGCGCGGGTGCGCAGAGCACCAGCACCGCACCGCTAAACGCCAGGATCGTTCTGTGCATCGCTCGTCCCCCCACTGCGGTTGATCCGTTTTCTCCCGCGCACGCTACGCGGCCGCTTCCTGGCGCACATGTGCCGGCCGACCTATGGGGACATGCATGACTTCCGGCCTATTTGCAGCCCCCGCGAGCGGGTGCCATGCTCGGCGCCGGAGGTCACGCCCATGCCGCAGTCGAGACTCATCGGCACCATCGGGCTCGTGACATGGATGATGGTGGCGTTGCCCGCGCTGCTCTATCACGTGCCCGCGCTCTTGCATCACGGGCCCTTCATCGACTGGCGCTGGATTGCAGTGTTCCTCGGCTTCGGGGTCCTGTTCGCGCTCGATCTGCGCCGCCCGCACCTGCTGCTCCTGGCGCTCGCCGCCGTGATGGCCCTGGCGCTCGTGCTGCTGCGCTGTAACGGCTACGAGGGCGCGCTGCTGGCACTCATCGCCATGCAGCTCGGCACTCGCGTCGGCCCCGGCACGGGCATCGCCTGGATTTTCGGGCAGAGCGCACTGCTCGCAGCCGGCGATGCGATCACCTTCAACCCGCAAAGCGCCCGGCTGCTGGTGCCGCCGTATCTCGCCCTGCAGTTGGTGGCGTTCTTCGTATTTCGGGCCATGAGGCGCGAGACCGCGGCGCGTGAAGCGCTCGCAGTGAGCAATGCCGAGCTGCGCGGCGTCGCGCCGATCCTGGCGGACAGCAGCCGCATGGCGGAGCGGCTGCGCATAACCCGGGAGCTGCACGACGCCCTCGGCCATCACCTGACGGCGCTGTCGCTGAACCTCGAAGCCGCTCTGCAGCTCACCCAGGGAGCGGCGCATGTGAGCGTCGCGACCGCGCAGGCGCTCGCACGGCGACTGCTCGCCGACGTGCGCGAGATCGTGGCCGAATCGCGCTCGCGCGACGGGGTGGGCCTCGCCGAGGCGCTGCAGACGCTCGTCGGCGCCGTGCCGCGGCCGCGCATCCATCTCGACATTCCGCAGGAGTTGCGCACTCCCGATCCTGAGCGCGCGCATACGCTGCTGCGTTGCGCCCAGGAGATGGTCACCAACGCCGCGCGTCACTCGGATGCCGAGAACCTGTGGCTGCGCGTCAGATGCGAGGCGGGGACGCTGCGCATCGAGGCGCGCGACGACGGTCGCGGCAGTCAGGGAGCCGACGGAGGCTTCGGCATTCGTGGCATGCGCGAGCGGGTCGCGCAGGCCGGCGGCGAGCTGCGCGTGGTGACGCAGCCCGGGCACGGCTTCGAGGTCACGGCGCTGCTCCCGGTACGCGGCGGAGCGGCATGATCCGCGTGCTGATCGCCGACGATCAGATGCTCGTCCGCCAGGGCATCCGGACGCTCCTGGAGATGGATCGCGAAATCTCGGTCGTTGGTGAAGCCGCGGACGGCGCGGAAGCCATCGAACGGGTGCTCGCCTCAGCGGTCGACGTGCTGTTGCTCGACATCCGCATGCCGGGCGAGGACGGGATCGCGGTGCTGCGCAAGCTCTCGGCGCGCAACGCACTGCCGCCGACCCTGATCCTCACGACCTTCGACGACAGCGACGTGGTGCTCGACGGCATCCGCGCCGGCGCGCGTGGCTTCCTCCTCAAGGACGTCTCCTATCAGCAGCTGCTGGCGGCGATCCGTGCGGTCGCCGGCGGCGCGACGGTGTTTCAGCCCGCGATCACCGAGCGGCTGCTGCGTGCCGGCACCGCGCCGCACGTCGACGTGGAAGCGCCGCGCGAGCCGCTCACGGTGCGCGAAGCCGAGGTGGTGCGCCTCATGGCCGGCGGGTACAGCAACCGCGAGATCGCCGCAGCCCTCGGCACGGCCGAGGGCACGGTCAAGAATCACGTCTCGAGCATTCTCGCCAAGTTCGGCGTGCGCGATCGCACGCGCGCCGTGCTCAAGGCGCTTGAAACCGGACTGCTGCGCGCTCCCGACCCTGCGCCGCCCTGAGGGCACTGGAATTTGTGTCGCGGCGATACCCCCGAGGCGCGCCGGAACGTGCGGATGAAATTCGACAGGTCGCAAAAAGCCTGCCCCGCCGGCACGGATGTATAATGATGGTGAACTCACCCGCCGGGGGTCACAGGGAAGGGCCCGCCATGGCAGCTGCGTATAGCCGCTCGTGCGCTAACCGTCTCGGCGGACTGCCCGGCGCAATCCTTCTGCTGACGTACGCCTCGGCGCTCGCCGTGACCGCCTGCGGCTCGGGCTCCGCACCCGACATGTCCGGCGGCACACCACCGGTCATCCCGCCCGGCATCACGGCGCAACCGGCGAACCAGAGCGTACCGATGGGGCTCAGCGCGACATTCGCCGTAACCGCGACCGGCTCGTCGCCGCAGTTTCAATGGACCAAGGACGGCGCGATGATCGCGGGTGCGACCGGCGGCACCTATCGCACCCCGGCGACTGCGTTTGCCGATTCGGGGGCAGCCTTTGCGGTAACGGTCAGCAACGCGGCCGGGAGTGTGACCAGCACCGCTGCGATGCTCAGCGTGACGGCCCGCGCGCCCACGGCGGGCGATCTGCGCTTCCAACAGGTCGATGCGCCCTACATCGTGAACGGCTGGGGCAATGCGGGAGTCGCGCTCAGCACCTTCCTGCTCGGCAGAATGGCCGAGTCATTCGCTCCCAGCATTGGCACGCCCTTCTACGTGGGTTCGAACGGGAACTGCAGTCCGACCCCGGTGACCAACGGCACCGGATGCGCGTGGGCATTCTCCGAATTCCCGTATACGGCAACCCCGGCCGACACGGTGGCAGCAGGCTACGCCGGAGATTTCTACGACAGCTTCCAGACGGACCTGCAGAGCAGCGCGTGGCCGGGCTTCAGCAACGGCCTCAGCCCCGCCTCGCCGGCCTCGGTAATCACCTCGCTCGATCTCGAGCCCGCCAGCGTGCTGTTCGGCCTGTCATGGGTCCAGTCGGCGCAGCAGACCGGCTTCCTCATGCAGCAGAACACCGTGGCACCCGCGGATCTGCAGGCCGCGGCCACGCACGAGGGCGCCGCCGGTCGAGTGATCACCGCTCTCTCCGACAATAATGGTCAGATTACTTACCTGTCGTACGCCTGGCTCGCGGATACCGCCACCATCTACGAGGCCCGCGCCGTCTTCACACCGACGGCGGGTGCCGTGGCCGCCGCGGCCACCCTGGCGAAGCAGGGCTACATCCTGACGGCTACCGGGCAAGCCGACAGCAGTGGCAACCTCGTGCTGGTGGGCACCCGGGTCGAGGGCGACAGCCTGCCGAGGCCCTTCGTTGCAGCACAGGGATCGCTGCAGGTGACCGCTATGCAACAACAGGGGTATGCCCCCGTCGGGGTGATCGTCGACCTGACTCAGACCGACCCTTATGCGTATCTCGGCGAGCGGTGAGCCGTCCGCACGCGGCCGCTGATCCCGGCGACCGCCCTGGAACCGCTACTTCAGGCACACCGCTTCGACGTTGTTGCCGTCCGGATCGAACAGGAACGCCGCGTAGTAGGTGGGACTGTAGTCCTTGCGCACGCCGGGTGCGCCGTTGTCGCGGCCGCGCGCCTTGAGGCCCTCGCGGTGGAACGCATCGACCGCCGCACGGCTGCCCGCCGTGAACGCCAGGTGCACCAGCGAGTGGGCGAGCTTCGCGTCCGCATACAGCCACAGCGACGAGTTGCCGTGGGAGCCGAAGGCCGCGGTCGACTCGTCCTGGGAGGTGGCTTCGTAGCCAAGCGGGGCGAGAGCCACGGTGTAGAAGCGCACGCTGGCATCCAGATCCTTCACCCTCAAACCGATATGGTCGAACATGAGAAAAACCTCCGTGCGCCAAGCGCCGTCCCCGGGATGCTAACCGCCTTCGGCATGGGCTGTCACAACCGCGCTGTCACGAGCTGGGCCGGAGCCTGCACGCTTTCCGTTAGAATGCGCGCCCGGGGCGGTGCGCGGAAGGAGTGACGAGCAAGTGAGTTTCAAGGAGCTGCTCGAGAGCTGGCGCGAGCGCTCGGCCGTGCCGCGCACCGCCGAAGCCTACGCGGTGCGCCTGCCGCTCGATGACGCCGCGAGGCTGGCGGCGCTCGCCGAGATGTTTCCGGGGCGCGCGCCCGAGCAGCTCATCACGGAGCTCCTCGGCGTGGCGCTCAACGAGGTCGCGGCCGCAATGCCTTACATCGCGGGCAAGCGGGTGATCTCAACCGACGAGCAGGGTGACCCGCTCTACGAGGACGTCGGCCCCACGCCGCGCTTCATGGAGCTCGCGCGCAAGCATCGCCGCAGGCTCGAGTCGCGGCTGGCGGGCCGGGAGGCCGCGGGCGGCCCGGCGAAGCAGGCCCGGCCGAAGCCAAAGAGACGCTGAGCGGGCGCTGCATGCCCTCCTTCGATACCGTTTCCGAGCTCAACGCCCACGAGGTCGCCAACGCGGTCGACCAGGCGAACCGCGAGCTCTCGCAGCGCTTCGACTTCAAGGACACCGGAGCCCGCTTCGAGCTCGCGGAGTTCACCGTGACGCTGCATGCGCAGGTGGACTTTCAGCTCAGGCAGATGCTCGAGATCTTGAAGCTCCGCCTCGCCAAGCGCGGCGTCGATCTCGCCTGTCTCGAGGTGAAGGAACCGCAGACCACGCTCTCGGCCGCGCACCAGGAAGTGGTGCTGCGGCACGGCATCGACCAGGAGACGGGACGCCGGATCATGCGCCTCATCAAGGACTCGAAGCTCAAGGTGCAGGCGAGCCTGCAGGGCGAGAAGGTGCGGGTCACCGGCAAGCAGCGCGATGAGCTGCAGGCGGCGATCGCGCTGCTGCGCGGCGCCAAGCTCGACCGCCCGCTGCAGTTCGACAATTTCCGCGACTGAAGTGTCGCGCCGCGAGTGCAGCGCCGCGGTCAGTGCGGCACGTGGCTCACAAAGAAATACGCGACCCCGAGGAGCAGCGCGAACTGCCCCATGATCGCCCCGTACAGGTGCCGCACACCGCGGGTCATCGCGGCGTGAAATTCGCTCTGGCTCAGCTTCCCCTCGACCTCGCGACGCAGCTCCGTCGTCTCCGACCTCAGCTCGGTGCGCAGCTCCGCGATCTCATGCCGCAGGATCAAGATGTCCTGCTTGGTGGCAAGGGTGTCCTTCGCCCCCGCGATCTCGATCTCGATCGCCTGCACGATGGCGCGCGCCTGCGCGGGCGGGACGGCGGCCTTCTCCAGGATTTCGAGCGATGCGGCTTGCACGGCCATCCAGCATAGCCTCGATCGACTTCGGCAGCGAGCTTACAGGGCCCTGTGCTGGAGGACAGCGGCAAAAAGCAGCGCGATCGTGCGGATTTGCCGCACGCTAGTCGCCACGGCGCACGCCGCCATCACGCACCCGCGCTAGGGTGCGGCACAGCGCTTCGGTCGCGTCGATCACGCTCGGCCCGAGGCGGCTCAGCGCCTGATCCTCGAATGCCACCAGCCGCCCGCCGCGCACCGCCGCGAGCGTCGGAAAGCGCTTCCAGTCCGCGAGCCACGCCGCGCCCTCACCCGGAGGCGCAGCCGCGATGATGATGTCCGGATTGCGGGCAATGACCGCCTCGGTCTCGACCAGCGGACCGGCTTCCGGCAGGTCCGCAAACACGTTGCGCGCGCCGCAGATCGCGAGCGCATCGCTCATCAGGTGCCGACCGCCCACGGTGTAGACGGGGCGATTCCACACCTGCAGCAGCGCGCTCGGCGCCCTGCCGGCGCCCGCGGCGTACGTGCGCGTGAGCGCGGCGAGGCGCGCCTCGATGTCGTGCGCGGCGCGCTCGGCTGCCGCGCCGGTGCCGGCGAGTGTCCCGAGCCGCCGCATCGAAAGCGGAATGTCAGTGAGTCGCAGCACCTGCTGCTGGTACACCGGGATGCCGAGAGCGGCGATCCGCTCGCGCTGCGCCGGGTTGCCGCCCGCGGGCCAGGCGATGACCACCTCGGGCCGCAGCGCCACGAGGCGCTCCATGTCGACGGTGGCCACGTCCCCGATACGGGGCACGCGCCGTGCCGCTGGCGGCTCATCGGAATACTCGACGGTGGCGATCAGCTGCCCACCCGCACCGGCGGCGAAGAGCATCTCGGTGGCGCCCGGGGTGAGACTGACAATCCGCAGCGGTGGGTCGCGCACCTCGACCTCGCGTCCGAGGTCGTCCGTCACGGTCCTCGCAAGGGGTCCAGTCCCGTACACCCCGAGGGACGCGCTGAGCCCCAGTGTGATAACCGCTAGTCTAGTTATTGACATCACCTCATGTACAAGCTGATTCCGCCGGCGGCCTGAGACCGTCGCGACTACCTGAGAGGTCCTGCGCGGTTTGTGCGAGTGATCGGCGCTTTGGCCCGGGGTTCCACCACGAGCCTGGCCCTCATGGTCGGGTGAAACGTACACCCGTAATCGAACTCGCCCACTGTGCGGGCCCTGTAGGCCCAGGACACGTTCGGTGAGATGCTGCGCGAATCGAAAGCCTTGCTAGTCGCCGTGGCGGTATGAGGAAACAGATCTCTGTTGATCCAGACTACACGATCCCCTCGGCGCACCGTTAGCGTCTGCGGATTGAAACGCATCCCCTCGATCGTGACGGTATGGGTTTTCGCGCCAGGGTTCTGGGTCGCGCTTGGCGCACCCGCGCCGACGGTCAGTGTGCCCGCGCACACAACAATGCAGGGGCGGGCAATGCCCCAGGTTTGCGACAGGCAGGCGAGCAGCTTCATCCACTACATCTTGCCCAGGGAGCTTTGGATCTGCTTGGCGCTCTCCAGATGAGCGACGAACGCAGGACGCACCTTGACGAGCAACGCTTTGAGCTCTGCATTCTGCGCGCTCGGAATCAGTGTCTTGTCCAGCGCGTCGATTACGCTCTGATGATAGGCGACCTCATGTTCGATGTATGCCTTGTCGAACGCACTGCCGCGGAGCTTCTTCAGGGCAGCGAGATTCTCGTCCCCGCCTCGTTTGAGGCTCTCGCTCGTCGGATTGCTCTCGGGGGTCACGTGCAACTTCTGCACGAGCTCCGTGGCCGACTTGTTCACCCCGGAATGATCCGTAATCATCCGCTGCGCGAAGTCCTTGACTTCCTTGGAGTGACCTTTCGCCCTGGCGAGCTCGCCGGCCGCGATATCCACCTGATTCGCGGTCACGACAATCGCTGCAATCTGCGGATCCGTCACCTGCGTCGTCTCGGCCCAGGCAGCTGCGGTGAGCAGGGCAAGGGCTGCAGCGCAAGGCGCGTAGCGCGGTTTCATTTCCTCCTCCTCACGGGAGCGAAAGCCCGTTCGTGACAGACGAGTTGTTTTAGCACCTGTCGTGACGTTGGACAACACGAGTTTGTGCGCTGGCCCCCCCGTGAACAAGTGTTAGGCGCCAGCTTCGGCTGGGTTCTGTTGGTTGATATAGATCTCTCATGGCGGCTGCTCTGCGGCCGAGTTATCGACGTAACAGCTTCTGGGAACGTTACCAAAGTAACTGATCCGTCACCTTCAAAGTGGTAGCAAGAGCAAGCGAGCGTGCGAAGCCGAACGCTGATCGCGACGCGACCACAGGGATGGGAGGAATCCGCCATGAGACGGTTCAGGGAAACGAGCTTCTTGCTCGGCGGCCTTTTGCTCTGTCTTACCCTAAGCGCGCAGGAGCCGTCAGGGTTCGATGCCGTGATTCGTGACAATGCCAAACAGATGGCCGACGAGGGCAAGCAGACCTTTCGGTTCGCCACATTCGGCGACGAGAGCTTCTGGGGTGACACGCTGCGACTTCACGAAGCAATCGAAGGGCAGAAGCTGGGCGGCGTGGGGCCTGGGGTGAGCCCGGCGACGGCGCTCGCGGTAGGCCTGAAAGTCGACGTGGACGCGTTGCCCGCCAGCGTCATAGCCGCTCTCAGGGAAGGCAAGGTCGACCTCAACGATCCTGCGACAACGCTGCTGCTCCTGAAAGCGGATGCCGTGGTGGGACTGACCGGGCACTTCAACAGCCAGGGTCGGCTCAGCTCGATTGGAATTCAGTGTGCCCTTTGTCATTCCACCGTGGACGATTCGTTCGCTCCTGGCATCGGTCATCGGCTGGATGGTTGGGCGAATCGTGATTTGAACGTTGGGGCGATCACATCGCTCGCGCCGAACCTGCAACCTGCCGCAGCCCTCCTCGGCACGGACGTAGCCACGGTAAGGAAGGTACTCGCTGCCTGGGGACCGGGAAAGTTCGACGCCGAGCTCTTCATGGATGGCAAGGGCTTCCGGCCTGACGGCAAGAGCTCTGCCGTTCTCATTCCGCCGGCTTTCGGACTGGCGGGTGTCAATCTACACACGTGGACCGGCTGGGGTTCGGTCACATACTGGAATGCGTTCGTGGGAAATCTGGAGATGCACGGCAAGGGAACATTCTTCGATCCGCGCCTGAACAATGCCGCTCAGTTTCCCGTGGCGGCGGCTGCGGGGTTTGGCAACGTGCGAAACACTACCGACCTGATCACGGAGAAGCTCGGCGCGTTGCAATTTTACCAACTCGCCATACCGGCTCCGAAGCCGCCGAAGGGAAGCTTCGACCAAGCGGCAGCCGAGCGGGGGAAAGAGCTCTTCGCGGGTCAGGCCAAGTGTGCGACGTGCCACGTCCCGCCGCTATTTACCGAGCCGGGCTGGAATCTGCATACGCCCGAAGAGATCGGAGTCGACGACTTCCAGGCCAGTCGTGCCCCAGACAAGCGTTACCGTACCCCTCCGCTGAAAGGACTGTGGACGCACACCAAAGGTGGCTTCTTCCACGACGGACGCTTCTCAACGCTGGGCGAAGTGGTGCAACACTACAACGGCCTCTTCGGTCTCGGCCTCAGTGATCAGCAGGTCCACGATCTGGTCGAATATCTGAAGTCGTTGTAATTAGCAGGACACACGCCGCTAGCCTGCTGATCGGCTCGGCCGGGGCATGTTACCAAAGTAACTGACGTGACCACCCGTAGGTGTTAGAGGCGTACCAATGGTGTGGACCCAGCGGCGGAAGTCGAGCTCACGAAGCGGAGGGCCTTCGCGATGACAGAGGCTCCAGCTTGTCGGTTCCTGTTCGCGTTCCCCACCTCTCGTGAAAACCGCGTGATTTCGGCAGAATCATTCGATGCCAGCATTGTTCGAACCCGCCGGCCAGAGCGCAGAGCGGCAGACCCTCGGATTTGAGGATTCACTCACTCAGGCAGCGGTTTCTGCCGCTCTGGCCTCAGTCTTTCGCGGAAAGTTTTGCGACGCGATCCTTCCGAATCGAAAGGCAGTCGCGTTCAAGAAGGAACAGGTCATCTACGACGTGGGGGATACGGCGCGAGATTTCTTCTTTCTGCAGCGTGGATTTGTAAGGGTCGGAACGATTACGTCCGATGGCCACGAACTCATCTACGATGTCCGCAAAGCCGGGGACGTCGTCGGAGAATTGTGCGCGTCCGAGGTGCGCCGTCTGGATCGAGCCGTGGCGCTCGAGCCAGCAGAGGCCATCCCCGTGCCATTCGAGGAGGTAATGGAAGCCGTGCGAGAACGACCTGACTTGCTGACACGACTCGTTGACGTCTTCTGCCGCGCGCTGAGTGAGGCCTATGCACAAGTGAACACTTTGGCGGTGGACGATACAGCTCATCGGCTGGCCAAAGTGCTGCTGAAACTGGCGACCAAGATAGGTCAGCACTCGGGGTCCCAGGTCGAGATTCCCACGTATCTTACGCAAGAAGAAATCGCGCAGATGGTGGCTGTACGCCGGGAGAGAATTTCAACAGCGCTGAATTTTTTTCGCCGCAAGCGCCTGATTCAGTATACCAATCATGGCCACCTGGTGCTGAATGTGAGTGCCCTGGAAAGCTATGCCAGTTGACAGCGAAGCCGGCGCCGGGGCGCCAACGAGTTGCAGTGACTAACTCCCAGGCGGCGGAGCCGCAGCCGTACGGGATCAGCTGAGCGCGACCCGCAGCGCCGGCCGCACCATCCGCGGCCGCGCCAAGCTCACGCCGCCTGGCTCGCGCCGAGCGGC
>Ga0209267_1000482_pt1 | contig 29119 bp, 28 predicted proteins | sample GraSoiAngelo_137_FD_185894 | JGI IMG/M metagenome (GOLD analysis project Ga0209267, IMG submission 185894) | Grasslands soil microbial communities from the Angelo Coastal Reserve, California, USA - 14_0929_09_30cm (SPAdes) (version 2) | ecosystem: Environmental > Terrestrial > Soil > Grasslands ... | reverse complement strand
TAGAACTCCAATGCCCGCTCCAGCACGTAGCGCTGTGGCTGTCCGTTCTGCTTGGCAACCGCAACCATCTCCTCGTACAGCTGCGCATCAATTTCAGGAGTGAACTTTTTCGTCGTGGTGGATGGCACGGGATCACCCTCCAATACGCCTTATGTTAAACCTGCCCCATGAGAAGTCAAGCTAAATCTTGATTTATCCATCGCCCAGGTAGCAAGGGGCTTAGTAAGCATCGAATGAGGTTCGAGCAACCTGTTGCACATTTGCCTTCAAATTCTGGCCTTTTGGTGCCTAAGATAGGTACTAGAACGTAGCATAAGTTATTGAAAAGATTAGAATGGTAGTACTACCGAGTGGTTTTCAAGACCGTCGCATTCAACCACTCTGCCACTCCTCCACGTTGATTCTACTACACTTATTGGCAACCTGTTGCACAGAGCGTTAAGGATTTTAAGGATGCGCCATGGTCAGAGGATCGTAAGTGTCAATCCACAGCCGTTTCGCCAGAGTGTGGGTAGGTAAGCACGATGGTCTTTATGGACACAAAGATTGTGTCCACAAGGGGGGTGGTTTCCGCTGGCCCCAGCAGTGCTTACGAACGATGGCGTCGCCTTCCGCCTTAGGGGCGAGCTTGGGTGCCAGGGCATCGATCCGTTCCAGGGTGGTCACGAACGCCAGGGAAAACCTGTTTCGCTTTCTTCAGATCGCGAATGACTTCGACACCTCCCAGTGCAGCGAGTTCGCTTTCGAAACTGCTCGGTGAGTCGAGGACCACAATCAGCAACTCACGGCGGGCTGCGCTTGCCGTTGATCTCCGGGAGCTAAGCACGCAAAATACTGCTGCACGTGAATAGGTGCAAATATGAAGACCAATGTTACATTGAAAATCGAAGCGGAACTTTTGCGGGAAGCTCGTATTCTCGCTGCCGAGGAAGGCACCTCCATTAGTGCCTTGCTTGCTACCCGGTTGGAGCAGGCAGTGCGCGAGCGCAAGGGGTATCATCAGGCGCGCAGGAGTGCCTTGGCCCGTCTTCGGAGGGGTTTTAACTTGCGCTGGAAACCCCCTCGCTCACGGGATGAACTCCATGAGCGATAAGTGCTTCGTCGATACCAACAGTCTGGTGTACGCGCATGACCGTTCAGCTGGAGTCAAGCACCAACGCGGAATCACTGAGGCGTTTTCATGAACTCTTGACGGATCCAAACTTATGACATACAATGTACGTACATTATAGCTGCGAGGGAGCTGTGGGAGTATCGCATTCTAGAACGATCAGAGCTAGGCGCATTAATCTCCGCGCCACGGACCGTCAAGAAAAACTCATTCGTACTGGCGCCGAGACGACTGGCCTTAGCGTGACAGATTTCATCCTGGATAGTGCCTGTTTGCAAGCAGAACACGTCCTTGCCGACAAACGTGAGTTCGTCGTCTCTCCTAAACAGTGGAAGGTGTTTGTCGAGGCTCTCGACAGACCGGCTCAGACAAAACCGGAGTTAGCGCGCCTTTTTTCTAAGACTGCCGTTCTTGGGCGCGGGTCTCGGAAGTGACGAGCAGTTCTCCGAACCAAAATAGAGAACCTCTTTCCGTCATTGAAAAGCTGACGCAGGATCATGACCTTTCATCATTCGACTGCGGAAAATCTTCTCTTAATGATTGGCTCCGCCGATTCGCCCTCACAAACCAACAGAATGATTCAGCTCGCACCTACGTCCTTCATCGCGCTGGCAGGGTTGTCGGCTATTACTCTCTTTCAGCAGGCTCAGTCCGCAGGGAAGAGTCACCGGCTCGCATCGCAAAAGGACTCGCAAAACATCCGATTGGCGTCATTTTGCTTGCGCGTCTCGCGGTTGACCGCACTGAACACGGAGCGGGCCTTGGCAGGACCATTCTGGTTGACGCCTTGTCGCGAGCTATGACCGCATCCGATGCGATTGGCGCTAGGGCGATATTGGTTCACGCCATAGATGAAGAGGCTGTGACCTTCTACAGAAAATTCGGATTTGCAGCCTCACCACTTGATCCCAAACAACTCATGCTGCTTATGAAGGACCTCCGCGCAACCCTGAAATCAGTGGGTTTGGGCTAACCATCGCCCATCGTCCCAACAGGACTTAATGAATGTGTATCCCTGAAAAAAAGCGAGCGGATAATCTGCAACCTTTACCAGTTTCTTTGCCTTCTGCTGGAAATCTGGTCGATCCGTCGTCCTGCCGCACGCGTACACGGTATCGGACGAGTCCTCCTTAATGACCTGCCCTGTTCGCACTCACCAGCTGATGATCCAGCCACTCGCGGAGTTCGTCGCCACCCCACGGGAAGCGTACGTAGCGTCCGAGCCGGAAATGCGGAATCGGATCACCCGTGCGCTTCGCGTTGGTCCGTGATTGGGCTGTCAAGCTGATGCCGTCTTTGACGGAAACGCATCCAGCAAGTATCCATGGTCAGGAGGAGCTTTGCCAACGACGAAGGCTCGAACATTTCACTATCGCGTGGAATGCCTTAGAACGTCCTGGTGGTCGTCGGCGCGGGGGCAGCGCACGCCGCATATAAACTGTCGCCGATGGGCGGCGAGCGCCGAGAGAACGTGCCGATGGACGAGGTAGCTATTGAAGCTCGGCGAGGTGTTTCTGCCTAGATCGTTCGCCGCTCCTAAAAGAGTCAATGAAAGTCGTGAGAGGACATTTTCGTTTGCAGAAAAACGAATGGCTCAATCCGACCGGCTTTCACGGAAATAACTCCGTCCTGGTTTTGCAGTGTGCCCCTGACGATGAGGAAAGACTGGTGCACTACCGTGGTGTGTTCCTTTTCGAAAAGCGGCGGCGCGATGATGATGTTGGCGATGCCGGTTTCATCCTCAAGACTGAGAAACACAAACCCTTTGGCAGTGCCGGGGCGTTGGCGAGCGATGACGGCACCGGCCACGGACACGAATGTGCCGTCCGGCAAGGACGCCAATCTTGAGCACAGCACAACTCCTTGGCGATCGAGGCGGGAGCGGTGTTGCGCGAGCGGATGGGCCCCCAGAGTGATTGCCGTCCCGCGAAAATCAGCGGTGATCCGCTCCTCGCGATTCATGGGCTCGAGGGGCGACGAAAAGGAGGAACCTTCGGCGTCTGCGTCTTTCTGCTGAGCTTTGAACAACGGGCCGGAAGGCCGGCTTGCGCTTTCCACCTGCCACAAAGCGGTGCGGCGATGAACAGGCGCTTTGCCGGAAATGAAATTCAACGCACCCACACTCGCAAGGGCCCGGAATTCGTCTTTTTGAATTTGAGGAACGCGTTGTTTCAAGTCCTCGATCGAAGCAAGAGGCCTGGCATCGCGCTGCGCGACGATTTCCAGAGCCGTTTCCTTGCTTAGGGTCTTCACATACCGAAGTCCGATGCGTACGCGCAAGCCTTGGGAGCCTTCCTCCAGTGTGCAATCCCAGTCGGAGCACGTCACGTCGATGGGCTTGAATTGGAGACCGTGGCGCTGCGCATCCTTTATTAAGGTCGCGGGCTGGTAGAAGCCCATCGGCTGGTTGTTCAACATGGCGGCGGTGAACGCGGCGAGGTAGTGGCATTTCAGAAACGCACTGGCGTAGGCGATGAGCGCAAAGCTGGCAGCGTGCGATTCAGGAAATCCGTACAGCGCAAAGGAGGTAATGGCCTGAATGATGCGGTCCTGCGTTTCACCCGTGATTCCTTTCGCTTCCATGCCCCGTCGCAGTTTGATTTCGACTTCTTTCATCCGCGCTTCGGAGCGTTTGAATCCGAACGCGCGGCGAAGTTCCTCGGCTTCGCCACCAGAGAATCCAGCCGCGATCATGGCGATGCGTAAGAGCTGTTCCTGAAACAGCGGCACTCCGAGCGTTCGCGACAGAGTGGATTCGAGAAGAGGATGGAGGCTCACCGCTGGTTCGCGTCCCTGGCGGCGGTTCAGGTAGGGGTGAACCATTTTTCCGACAATCGGACCGGGCCGGATGATGGCTACTTGCACCACGATGTCGTAGAAACATTTCGGTTTGAGCCGCGGGAGGCAGGACATCTGCGCGCGGCTTTCCACTTGAAATAAGCCAATGGTATCGGCGCGTTCGAGGGCGGAGTACACCGCAGGGTCGTTCTGAGGCAGATGGCCCAAATCGATTTCCTCACCGTGGTGACGTCGGATAAGCTGCAGCGAATCTTCTAGTACCGCCATCATCCCCAGACCAAGAAGATCCACTTTGACGATGCCCATGTCGGCGCAGTCTTCTTTGTCCCACTGCACGACCACGCGGCCGGGCATAGTAGCGGGCTCTAGAGGAACGACGGAATTGAGCTGTCCCTGGCAAACGACCATGCCTCCCGAATGCTGGCCGAGGTGCCGCGGCAAATCCTGCACTTTTTGGCAGAGCTCAAAAAACTTGCCAATGCGATGCTGCCCGAGGTCCAGACCTGCATCTTGAAACTGCCGCGTGAGCGTGTCCTTGGAATCCGTGTATTCCCAGGCGCTCACGAGACTGGCCAGGCGGTCCAGAGTTTCAGAGTCGAAGGAAAGGACTTTTCCAACTTCGCGAGCGGCGGACTTGCCGCGATAGGTGATGACGTTCGCGGTCATCGCCGCTCCCAGCTTTCCGTAGCGTTCGTAGACATATTGGATCACCCGTTCCCGCTGGTCGCCACTCGGGAGGTCGAGATCAATGTCCGGCCATTCCCCGCGTTGTTCGGAAAGGAACCGTTCAAAGAGAAGATTCATTCCCACGGGATCGACGGCGGTGATTCCCAGGGAATAACAGACCGCGCTGTTGGCCGCGGAACCTCGGCCTTGCACGAGAATGTTCTTTTCCCGGCAGAAGCGAACGATGTCCCAGACGATGAGGAAATAGCCGGCGAGGTCGAGTTTTTGGATCACCGACAATTCGTGCTCGATTTGCCGGGAAGCGTTCTGATCATTTGCGCCATAGCGCTGGATCATGCCTTCCAGCGTGCGTTTGCGAAGAAAGGCGATTTGCGATTCGTGGTTGGGCGTCGGATAGCTGGGAAACTGGTAGCCCAGATCCTTCAGGGTAAACAGCAAGCGCGAGGCCAGCACTTCGGTGTTCCGGATGGCTTCGGGCAGGTCTGCAAAAAGCATGGCCATCTGCGCCGAGGACTTGAAATAGCGTTCGCTGTTGGCGGAGAGCAGGCCTCCGGCGTTTGAAAGCACACGATGATGGCGAATGCAGGTGAAGACATCCAAGAGTTCTCGGTCTTGCGGAGCGACGTGGCAGACGCCGTTGGTCGCGAGAAGCGGAAGGTGCATGCTGCCAGCGAGTTCGATGGCCGTCTGATTGCGGCGTTCTTCTTCAATCGAAAAATGCCGCTGCAGTTCCACGTAGACGTTGTGTTTGCCGAATGTCGCGCATAGTTCTTCAAGACACTTTTTCGCTTTCGCCTTTCCTCCAGCGCGCAGCGCATGGGCGAGTGGGCCTTCTCTACCGCCTGTCAGACAAATCAATCCGCTGCTAAATTCTTCCAACTCTCGCGCTTCGATTGCGCCTTGGCCTTTTTTCGAACGCAGTTTCATGCGCGTGAGCAGGCAACAGAGATTGTGATATCCCTGCGGCATGGCGACGAGCAAAGGGTAGCGCCATCCGCCCAGGCAACTGACTTCCGCGCCGATGTGTGCCTGCAGGCCCGCTTTTTTTGCCGCGAGATAGAACCGCGGTGCGCCATACAGCCCATCGCGGTCAAGCAGCGCCATGGATGGCATACCGTAGGCGGCGCATGCCGCAATCAGCGCCTCGGGAGTCGAAGCGCCTTCGAGAAAGCTGAAAGCGGAGCGAGCATGGAGTTCGACATACATCAATCATAGACTCCGCGCACCCACCACTTTTCGAAACGAAGGTCGAAAGAAACGCGATAGAGGCCTTCCACGGTCCTGGATTCGGAGGTGAATTGAATCTCCACGTCCCAGGCATCTTCCTGCCAAGGCTGGTCTTCCCACCAATCTCCCGAGCTGCGCCAGGGCCCGGAGGCACGAATGACCGTGCCCAGCATTCCCTGAAAAGCGACGCGCGCCGGGACTTTTTTCTGCAACTGGACCCACGCAGGAAGCGCAGGCCGGAAAACGCGAAATGCCGTTTGTGCGCCGCTTCGCGGTCCTCGATGGGGAGGCGTCGCCGGCGGGACGAAGAATTTCTGCATGTGAAAGGCATCGGGACGGTGGGTGTCAAGCAAGTACGGCGATCCGACATTTCCTTCTCCGACGACAGTGGCGATGCGGGCGAGCGTGAGCTCTAGCTTTTGCGGGTCGGGCGAAGCAGGAACGAACAGGCCACTCTGAGTCGCACGGGAACGACCCGGCTCTGCGAGCAAGTGGATTTTCCTCACCGGGGCGCCGGGCGGTTTTGCTTGCAGGCGAAGCCGCAGAAGTTTCAAGAGCAGCGTGGAATCCTGGGAGGGAACAGGTAATTGCAAGGTGCAGGAAAAGGTTCTCGGTGATTTCCTTGCGCTAATAGCGTCTGGTGAGAAAAGGACGGTGCTCTCGAACTCGGTTTGCAGCTCAAAAGTTACGTGGATCGCGCCGATGGCCAGGCCCCGCGCGGAGATACGGACGCACACCTGTTGAAGGAGTCTGCCCAGTAGAAACGAAAGGGGCTCGAGATTGTCGACCGCATCTTCCAATTCAAAGCATTCCTCAAAACAATCCGTGGGCTGAACGATGAGAAGAGGGCGGGTTGCTCTTCCACCCGCCAGAGCGTGTAAATGAACGCCTTCTTGTCCGGCACGTTCGGAAAGGTCAAGCACCGGCAGCGAAGCGAGAGACTTGCAGGTGCTCACGCCCCAGCGTTCGAAGATTTCCGCCAGTTGCGGGCTGGGAGAAAGCATGGCGACCGGCAAGGATTCGAGAAATCGGGCTTCCCGTCCGTCCGGCACCACCGTTATTCCGAACAACGCGCGCGCCACAATTCGGGCCGTCTCTACGTTCGCGGATACCGCGATGTGAACATCCATTCCCAATTCGGAAGTTCGGCAAAGGATTCGATGAGCTATCTCCTCCTGCCCGCCGAATAGCCGTGACAGGCCAGACAAATCCAGGAGCAAGGTGTCACGCCCTGCGTCTTCCACGCGCGACGAGATCGACCATGCCGCGTCAAGGAGAGCCTGGTGCCCCATCTCTTCCTGGGTCTTGCTGCGGTTGCGGATTTGAACTTGCGGGAATTGTTCGACGTTGGCCTTGGTCATTCCGACGGTCACGCCTAATTTCTCCGCTAGCCGGTTTAGCGCGGCGACGCGGTAGGTCGGCGGTTGTCCTTCGATGACGGCGACGGGTTCGATCCGCAGTTCCGGTTCACCGCGCGCGATGGCCTGAAATGTAAAATTGGGAACGAAAATCGCTGCAAAGGACATAAATGACCGCCATGGCTCGCCGAGAACTGGGGAAAGCTCAACCAGGGTCGGTTATCCTTTCTTTCTCCGAGAAAAGCGACCGGGCCTCTTTCATTCGCAGGTCAAAACGAACGAGGTCTTTGCTTTCCAGAATTGCGGGGTGGCTGAGGAAATGGAGATTCTTCGGCCGCGCACGGGAGCGAATAACTTCGCCGGTTGACGCCCAGCCGTCGAGCAAGCAGGCTGGGGTGTGAAGAGCGGGCGACGGCAAGGAACGCTCCTCGAGCGACCAGGCGGCGGCTTCTTTTTCAAGACGCAGGACCAGAGAGGCGCATGTTTTCGCGTTCGATTCCTGCGAGAGCACCAAGAGAATCGTGGAAGTGTTTTCGACGGTGCGCCGCAGCCGGAACCATATGTTTAGCGGAATTTGGCGAACCAGACGCGCCGGGGCGTCACTTAAGTCCATGGCCACCATGCCGAATCCGCCGCCGTGAAGAAGAACATCGACGGAACGGAACGCGTGGTCGAGGGTTTTGCAACGAATCCAGAGCAACCGGCGCAGGGCAACGCCTGCGGATTCGGCGCCGGCAGGATCAAAGGAGTCGTGCGCATCGATCAGGGCGCACACTTCCGAACTCGCCGTGCGGGTAGCCAGAGCAGATTGCAGAAACGAAGTTTTTCCTGAAAAAGAAGGGCCATAGATCTCCGTGAGACCGCCCCGCGGCAAGCCGCCTGTGACTGCATCTAGAACCGGGATTCCCGCAGGGACCGTGCGAGGCGGCTCCGATGGAGGCGGGCAGAACGGTGACGCCATGCGTCCGGCAAGAGCGGACTCAACATAGAGGCGCAGGGCGGCAGATTTCGAGTGCATGGTGTTTGGGCGAGGTGGAGGAAGGGAACAATATTCGCTTTTTATTCGCCATGGAGATTTTGCCACGGGATCCTGCGTTTGTCAAATTCGAGGTTGTCAAATTCGAGGTTGACAACCTCCCCTACCTGAAGGAAGGGGATTCCTACTGGCTCCATGCCTAATGGGCACAAAGGGCCGCGCCGCCGGCGATCCCCGCGTTCACGCCGTAGCGAGCCGTCACCAGGGGAATTTCGAGACAACGCGAATTCACGCAGCAGGCTGGGAGGCGATTGCGGATTTCATCGAAGAAGGGACTCAGCATGGCGGCCACCCCGCCGCCCATGATCATGACATCGGGTTCGAGAAGGTCCACGATGTTTCCCAGCCACAGGGACAGCAGATCGACGGTTTCAAACAGGATTTCCTTGGCCAGCGGGTCACCCGCGGCGTATGCCTGCGCCACCACCTCGCTGCTGACCAAGTTGAGGTCCCCGCCAGCCAAGTCCAGCATGGCCGACTTACGTCCCATTCCTCCGGCTAGCCTGGCGCGCGCCTTCTTGCCGATCGCGGTGCCCGACGCCAGCACTTCGATACAGCCGTTCTTGCCGCAATTGCAGCGGGGTCCGTTGTAATCGATGCTGACGTGCCCGCCTTCGGCCGCCGCCCCGGTGCGCCCGTGGTAGATGCGCCCGTCAAGAAGAATGCCGGTCCCGATGCCCGTGCCGATGCACGCGTAAAACACATTCTGGTAGCCACGGCCCGCGCCCCACAATCCTTCCGCAAGCCCGGCGGCGTTTGCATCGTTGTCGATTTTGACGGAGCCGCCATAACGGCCAGAGATTTCCGCCGCCAGAGGAAAATCTCGCCAGCACGGCATGTTGGGAGGATTCAGCACCACCCCGGTGCGGGGATCGAGCGGCCCAGGAGCACAGATCCCGATACGCTCGGCCGTGCCGCGCGACTCGGGTGCCATCTTCAGCAAGGCATCGATCGCGGACGTCACGGCGGCGAGCCCTTCGGCAGCGCTACCCGCCGGATTCATCGCCGTGCGCGTGTGAAAAAGGATTTCACCTTGCCGATCGACGAAACCAGCTGCCACTTTTGTGCCGCCGACATCGACGCCAATCACCCAAGTCTCAGAGTTCGGAGCATCCAGCATTCAGGGAGACCTCTCGTTGCACCCCGGGTCCTGCTCGGCCGCTAAGCGACGCGGACCGGCACGAAGGGCATAATAAACATACCAGACGGCGAGTACCGACGGCCGGACCTCCATGAAATAAGGATCCGTGGTGCTCACGGCCGAGGATGTGGAATGTTGAAAGATTTTGTAATACCGCTGCAATCCAAGCCCGGTGCCTATCTCCTTGTGTTTCTTGGGGGTTCGGCAGAGTGTTTTCTAGCAGCTTGCACCTGGCTATATGCGCGCAATGGTATTCTCATGCCAACCATTGACAGGACCGCGAGCCGCACCGTAGCATCGCTTTCACCGGCCGTAATTCTTGCTCACGATTCGTGCCGGAAGAGAGGCCTCTCATGAGCCTTCGCGACTTCATCACCAAACAATTTATCGACGTCATCGAGTGGGTTGAACCGGAAGAAGGCATCCTGGCCTATCGCTACCCCATGCAGGATCGCGAGATCCAGAACGGCGGCAAGCTGACCGTTCGAGATTCGCAAGCCGCGATTTTTGTGAATGAAGGGAAGGTTGCGGACATTTTTGGCCCGGGACTTTACACCCTGACTACCGAAACCCTGCCTATCCTGACTTATCTAAGGAACTGGGACAAAGCGTTCAAGTCGCCTTTCAAGTCCGATGTGTATTTCTTTTCCGCGCGAATGCAGACCGACCAACACTGGGGCACGCAGAATCCCGTCTCCATCCGCGACAAGGAATTCGGAGCCATTCGTCTTCGCGGCTTTGGCATTTACTCCTATCACCTGAGCGATGCCAAATCGTTCTACAGCAAGATCAGCGGCACGCGCGACCTCTATCGCGTCGCGGATCTCGAAGGCCAGTTGCGCAACACCATAATCGCGAAGATGACCGACGCGTTTGCCGCCAGCCAGGTGCCCTTCCTCGATATGGCCGCGAATCAAGGCGCGCTTGCCGAAAAGATCAGCGAGACCCTCAAACCGGCCTTCACGGAATACGGACTCACCCTGGACACCTTCGTGGTCGAAAACCTTTCGCTTCCGGACGAATTGCAGAAAGTGCTCGACCAGCGCATCAGCATGAACATGCTCGGTGACATGGGCAAGTACACGCAATATCAGGTGGCGCAGTCCATCCCCATCGCGGCCGCAAATGAAGGCGGTGGCGCGGTAGGAATAGGCGCGGGTCTCGGCGCGGGCGTGGCCATGGGCCAGGCCATGATGGAGGCGGTGAAGAAATCGACTTCGGCGCCGTCCGGTGGGGCGGCGCCCGGAACCCCCGCCGCCGAAACCAAGTTCTGCAGCGAATGCGGCAAACCCATCCCCCGCAGCGCCAAATTCTGTCCGGAATGCGGGAAGCCCCAAGTATAGTGGCACCGCCGGCCATGAGCGGAATCGAGTGGGTTATCGAAGCCTTCGGATGCTCGGCGCAGTCGCTGCGTGATACTGCCGTCTTACAGGAATTGTTTCACCGCATCATCCGGGAGATGAGACTGCGGCCCGTCGAGGAGACCCAGTGGCATCAGTTTCCCGGCACCGGCGGGATCACCGGCCTGGGTCTTCTCGCGGAGTCGCACCTCGCGTGTCACACGTTTCCGGAGCACGGCTCGCTCTGTCTGAATCTGTTCTGCTGTGTTCCGCGCGCGGAGGGGGATTTCGAGACTGTTCTGCGGCAACTCTTTTGTGCGGATTCCGTTGCAGTGCGCCGGCTGGAGAGACCCTACCAATCCCACTGGAAGCAGGTTGCCAGTGACTGAGGCGCATCTTCGTGCTGCCGGCCCGGTGGGTCATTTGCGATGACCCAGCCGATTGCCAACTGCCCGAATTGCGGCGCCAAGATCGTTTTTCGCTGGTCCAGCAGCGTGCAGACGGTATGTCAGTTTTGCAAGAGCATCCTGGTCCGCACGGATGTGCACCTGAAAAAAGTCGGCCAGGTGGCCGATCTCCCGCCGGACAACTCACCCCTGCAGGTTAATACCGAAGGCCAATACGGCCATCAAGCGTTCGTGGTGGTTGGCCGCATCCTTTATGAGTACGATCAAGGTGGCTGGAACGAGTGGCACGTGATGATGAACGACGGCACGAGCGCATGGCTCTCCGATGCGCAAAGTGAATACGCGCTGTCCCGGTCTTCGAAGTCGCAGAACCTTCCCACCCTCGCGATGGTCCACGTTGGCCAGCAATTCACTTGGAGCAACCAGCGCTATACCGTGAGCGTCATCACCCCGGCGCACTACCGCGGCGTGGAAGGCGAATTGCCGTTTCAGTATTGGGACAAGACGGAGGTCACCTTCGTTGATCTGCGCACGGAATCCGGAAAATTCGCTACCCTCGATTACAGCGATCCCCAACCGGCACTGTATCTCGGCGAGTTCGTGGAATTCGACGACCTTAAATTAAAAAATCTGCGCAGTTTTGAGGGCTGGGGATGAGCACCGGCGCGCCGCCGCTTTCCGGAACCCCGAAGCCGCAAGCCAAGGCGCTGAATTGTCCGAAGTGCGGCGCGGCTATCACGCTACGTTCGTTCGGCCAGGCCGAAACGGTGGTGTGCGGAAGTTGCCATGCCATCCTCGACGCCAAAGACCCCAACCTGGCGATCCTTCAGCAATTCGAAGCCGCCACCGGCGAAGTCAAGCCGCTCATTCCTCTTGGCACCCGCGGCAAGTTGCGCGGCACGGACTACGAAGTCATCGGCTTCCAGCGGCGCTCGACCAAGGTCGAGGGAATCACTTACTACTGGCAGGAATATGTCTTGTTCAATCCTTACAAGGGCATTCGCTACCTCAGCGAATATCATGGTCATTGGAACGACATCAGTGTCTGCAAGACATTGCCCGCCGTGGGCAGCAAGCTGGGCGGTTCGTCGCTAACGGCAAACTATCTCGGGGAAACTTACAAGCACTTTCAATCCGCAGAAGCCAACACGGATTTTGTTCTCGGAGAATTTCCCTGGCAGGTTCGCGTCGGCGAACTGGCAGAGGTCACGGACTTCGTCCATCCGCCCCGCGTGCTCTCCAGCGAGAAGCTCCAAAACGAAGTCACTTGGTCGATCGGCGAGTACATGTACGGCCGGGAAGTCTGGGACGCCTTCCAGCTGCCCGGTGCTCCGCCCGAAGCGATGGGGGTGTACGAGAATCAGCCTTCACCCGCCACCACCAAGGTCACCGGCGTGTGGGTCGCGTTCGCCGCATTTGCCGTCTTCCTGCTGGCGCTCATGGCTGGCTTCGATATGCGCGCAAAAAAAGAGCCTGTCCTTCATGAGACCTATCAATACAATCGCGCTGAATCGAAAAGCGAACCCCCTTTCGTTACCGATGTGTTCGAACTCACCGGTCACCCCTCAACCGTGGAAGTGAAAACCTACGCCCCGGTCAGCAACCATTGGATTTATTTGAACTATGCGCTCATCAATCAAGACACCGGACAGGCCTGGGACTTTGGCCGCGAAGTGAGCTACTACTCCGGTTACGACAGCGATGGTTCCTGGAGTGAAGGGAAGCAGAATGACGCCGTGGTGGTCCCCAGAGTCCCTCCCGGTCACTACTATCTGCGCATTGAGCCGGAGGCTGATCCTGCGCTTCCGGGCATTCCGTACACCGTGGAGGTCAACCGCGACGTGCCCGTCTTGGGAATCTACGGCATCGCCTTCCTGGCTTTGCTGGCGCCTGCGGTGATCATGTCCTTGCGCGCCTACACCTTTGAGTGGTCTCGCTGGTCCGAAAGCGATCACCCGCCCATGAATGTTGCCAATCTGGCCAGCAGCTCGGGAGACGATGAATAATGTTCCGAAAATTCTACGTTCTTTATGGATTCCTGGTTCTCGGCACGGCCGCTTTCGGCCAATATCGCGGCTGGAGTTTCGACACCATCAATCAAGTCAAAAACATTCCGAAGTCCGTCCGCGATAATCCCGGCTCATACCGCGCGGTTTACGGCGGCTATCACCATTACACAGGAGGCAAATAAGATGAACCTTGTTCCGCTCGGCAATGTCGTCGCCGCACTGGTCTTCGCGTCTATCGGAATATTCATCTTCATCGTCGCGTTCATGGTGATGGACAAGCTCACGCCTTATCATCTCTGGAAAGAGATCGTGCAGGAGCACAACATGGCGCTGGCCATTCTTGTTGGTGCCATGTCTCTGGGCATTTGCCTGATTATTGCCGCGGCGATTCACTAGCCCATGGGCATCCTGGTGTTCATTTCCGTGCTGCTGGTCGCGGCTTGCGGCCTTATCTATGAGCTTGTCGCCGGCACGCTGGCCAGCTATCTGGTCGGGGACAGCGTCTTTCAATTCTCCACCATCATTGGCACCTACCTGTTCGCGATGGGCATAGGCAGTGCCCTGTCCCGCTACATCCATGGCGGCCTCGCCAATCGCTTCGTGTGGATCGAACTTCTCCTTGGCGTCATTGGCGGCTTTTCCTCGGCGCTGCTGATGCTGGCATTTGCCTTCACCCAGGGTTTCGAATTGATTCTGTACGCGCTGGTCATGGTCATGGGGGTTCTGGTGGGTCTGGAGATTCCGCTGCTGATGCGCATGGTGCGGGACCGCTACGAGTTCCGCGACGTCATCGCGCACGTGCTCACCTTCGATTATCTCGGCGCGCTGGGGGCCTCGCTGTTGTTTCCGATCCTGCTGGTGCCGCGCCTCGGGCTGGTGCGCTCCGCGATGTTGTTCGGCTTGATCAATGCGGGCGTGGCGCTCTGGAGTACTTTCCTTTTCGTCGATCAGCTTTCCGCCACGCGCGGTTTGCGCCTGGCCTGTCTGGTCGTCTTGTGCGCCTTGGGCACGGGCATGGCCGAAGCGCAACAGATCACCGCGACCGCGGAAGACAATATCTACGCCGATGAGATCATTTTTCACGCGCTTCAAGGACGACCTCCGTCTCTTTCTCAATAGCCATCTGCAATTCAGCTCCCGCGATGAATACCGCTACCATGAAGCGCTCGTCCATCCCGGCCTGGCGGCCGTCCCGGCCCCCCGCCGCGTCCTGATTCTTGGCGGCGGCGATGGCCTGGCCGTTCGCGAAATTCTGAAGTACCCGCTCGTCGAGAGCATCACCGTCGTGGACCTCGATCCCGAGATGACCAGGATTTTTTCATCCAACCCCATGTTGACGAAGCTCAACGACAGATCGCTGCTCTCCCCTCGCGTGCACGTCATTAACGCCGATGCTTTCCCTTGGGTCGACGGGAACGCCGACAGTTTCGATTTCATCGTCATCGATTTCCCGGACCCCACGAACTATTCTCTGGGCAAGCTCTACACCACGGCCTTCTACCGCGCCGTCTCGCGGCACCTCAGCGCGCAGGGATTCCTGGTGGTGCAAAGCACCTCGCCGATGTTCGCCCGCGATTCCTTCTGGTGCATCGCCGAGACGCTGAAACAGGCTGGCCTCGAGACGCATCCCTACCATGTCTACGTCCCCTCGTTCGGCGAATGGGGTTTTGTGCTCGCCGGCAGGCACGAATACAAGCCTCCCACGTCGCTCCCCGCCAGTCTGCGTTTTGTGAGTGTGGACGGCCTTCCTGCGCTCTTTCAGTTTCCGCCGGACATGGCGCCGCTCCCCATGCCCGCCAATCAGCTCAACAGCCAGGTGCTTGTCCGTACCTACGAGAACGACTGGAAGGACATCAGTCATTGAAACTTGCCCGCCGCAGGTTTCTCGGTCTTGGCAGCGCGGCGCTCGCCGGTCTTTTCCTCAAAGGTGACAAAAGGATCGAAGGCTCGTTCGTCCACGATTCCTTTCCGAGAGGTCACCTCCTGCGCGGCCGCGCCGGCTTTCCTCCGGCCAAGCGCGTCGAAAAAATCCCGGTGGTCATTGTCGGCGGCGGCATCGCCGGCCTCAGTGCCGCCTGGCGCCTTCGGAAGCGCGGTTTCAGCGATTTCGTCCTTCTCGAAATGAGCTCCCAGCCCGGCGGCAACGCCCGCTGGGGCCAAAACGAAATCACCGCGTACCCCTGGGCCGCCCACTACGTGCCTGTCCCCGGCCCCCAAGCCGCCTACGTCCGCGAGCTTTTCGAGGATCTTGGAGTCTTGAAGAACGGACAATGGGAAGAACGCTATCTCGCCTTTTCACCGCAGGAGCGTCTCTTTCTTTACGGCCGCTGGCAGGAGGGCCTCGAGCCCGTTATCGGCCTTACCCCCAAAGATCGAGATCAGTTCGAGCGCCTGGAAAATCTCTTCCGTGAATTCCGCCAGAGCGGATCATTCACCGTCCCTGTCGAGCTCGGGCTCTCGTCGAAGTTTCAGGATCTGGATGGTATCTCCTTTTCCGATTGGCTCCGCCAGCAGGGCTGCGATTCCCGCTTACTGAACTGGTACATGAACTACGCCTGCCGCGACGATTACGGCGCGCTCGCGCGCGACACTTCCGCTTGGGCCGGCGTTCATTATTTTTCTTCCCGGCCGCCCGAGGAAAAAGGCCCGCTCACCTGGCCGGAAGGCAACGGCTGGATCACCCGTCGCCTCCTCGAACGCGTCGGCGGAAACATTCGCACCAGCCAGATGGTGCACCGCATCACAGAGACGCGCCGCGGCGCAAGCGTCTTTGCCGAGGAAACCGAGTTTCAAGCCCAATTCGTCATTTTTGCCGCCCCCACTTTTCTCGCTCCCTACCTTCTGGAAGATTTTCCGCCTCTCCATGATTTTGTCTATTCCCCCTGGCTCACTGCCAACCTCACGCTCGACCGCTATCCCGAATCCCGCGGAGCCGAGCCGTCCTGGGACACCGTGTTCCTCGATTCACCCACGCTCGGCTACGTCGACGCCATGCACCAGAGCCTGCGCACGCACGTGGACCGCACCGTGTGGACGTTCTACTGGGCCCTCGCCGAAGGCGCGCCGGCCGAAAACCGCCAGCTGCTCCTAGAGAAGAATTGGGCCTACTGGAAAGAAGCCATTCTCCACGACCTCGAGCGCGTGCACACCGACATTCGCCAGTGCGTCTCGCGGATCGACATCCTGCGCATGGGTCACGCCATGATCCGCCCCGCGGTCGGATCGATTTTCTCCGAAGAACGGCGCCGCCTGAGGCGCCGGAATGGCCGAATCCTGTTTGCCAACTCCGACCTCAGCGGCATTTCCATCTTCGAGGAAGCCCAATATCATGGTGTCGAAGCCGCCCAAAAAGTGTTGGGGCGACTCCACGGATAGCCGGAAGGGCACTAGTCTTCGTAACCTTTTGGCGTCCGAGGACTCTCATGAATCAGAGGCAGGAACGGCCGGCCCGGCTGCGGATTCGAAAAGGAAGCCTTGCTGGCTGGATTCCAGCATCCAAATCGGAAAGATGCACGTAAGATGATAGTGAAGCCGAAACGCCTCGGCAGATTGGTAGGAGAGAGATGTTGATCCGCAAAGCACCAGATTTGACCTACGCCGATATCACACCCCGGTCCGTGTACCTGGACCGCCGCAAATTCCTCCGCGCCATGGGCCTTGTTGGTGCGACGGCGGCTGCCGGAAAAGGCCTCTTCGATCTGGCCTGGCCACCCGAAACCGCGTTGGCCGCCACGCAGTTTAGCGGCCTCATCAAGAGCCCCTTCAGCACCACGGAAAAGCAAAACACCTTGAACGACGTCTCCCATTACAACAATTTCTACGAATTCGGCAGCGAAAAATCCGACCCGGCGAAGAATGCTCAGAATTTCAAGACGTCACCGTGGACTGTTTCCGTCGAAGGCGAAGTGAAAACCGCGCGCAAATTTACGGTGGACGAGATCCTGAAGCTCGCGCCGCTTGAAGAGCGCATTTACCGTCATCGCTGCGTGGAGCGCTGGTCCATCGTTGTCCCGTGGATCGGTTTTTCCTTGAGCGTGCTCCTAAAGCTGGTCGAGCCCACGCCGAAGGCTCGCTACGTGGCCTTTCAAACTTTCTATGACCCGCGTCAAATGCCCGAGGCGAAGTATGGCGGCATAGATTTTCCCTATGTCGAAGGTCTGCGTTTGGACGAAGCCATGAACCCGCTCGCTCTTCTTTGCGTGGGCATGTACGGCGAGACCCTTCCTCCGCAGGACGGTGCGCCGGTTCGCATGGTCATTCCCTGGAAATATGGTTATAAGAGCATCAAGTCAATGGTGAAAATCCGCTTTCAGGAAAAAGAACCTCCCACGACCTGGAATCGCTATTCATCCTCGGAATACGGCTTCTATTCGAACGTGAATCCCAATGTCGACCATCCGCGCTGGAGCCAGGCCAAAGAGCGCCGCCTCGGCGAAATCTTCACTAGAAACACGGTGATCTTCAACGGGTACGGCGATCAAGTCGCCAGCATGTACAACGGAATGGATCTGAAGAAATTCCATTAAGGTGGGCCTTCTGCGTGCGCGCAATCCTGGTTAGCAAATGGACCAAAGTGGCCATTTTTATTTTCTGCCTGATGCCCTTCGGCGATTTGGTGTGGCGAATCATCAAGAGCGATCTTGGTGCGAATCCCGTTGAGTACTTGCAGCACGCCACCGGCGATTGGACGATCCGTTTCCTGGTCTTCACCCTTTCGATCACGCCGTTTCGCAAGCTTTTGAGGCTCCCTGACCTCATCCGCTTTCGCCGCATGCTCGGACTCTTCGCCTTTTTCTACGTCTCCCTGCACTTTCTCACTTATCTCGGTCCGGACCAGTCCTTCGATTTATCTGCAATGTGGAAAGACGTCGCCAAGCGGCCTTTCATCACCGTGGGCTTCGCCGCTTTTGTGCTGCTGATTCCTCTGGCGATTACTTCCACGACCGGCTGGATTCGCCGTCTCGGCGGCAAGCGCTGGCAACTGCTCCATCGTTCCATCTATGTGGCTGCTGTTTGCGGTGTGATTCACTACTACTGGTTGGTGAAGTCCGATGTGCGCAAGCCGCTGTTTTACGGGGCGCTGGTCGGAATTCTTCTTCTGTGGCGATTGGGCAATTGGTTTTTCAAAAAAGGCTCTGCGGTAGCCGCAAAGCTCTCCGCTCAGCGCGCACCCGCCAACTCATCTCAATAATTGGCTTGCATCCTCAAGCCCTGGCTGGCCAAGGCCGCGCGGCACACGGGTGGACAGCTGGGATGTGGTTCTAATGAATGGCGGACTCGCTGGGGAATTCCACTCCCCAGAAGCGCGGCGCGGGGGTAAGAAATTCGATGCCCACACGCTGTCCCTTGTCCCCGGGATCGCCCATGTAAACGATGCGGCATTCCTGCTCTTCCAGCGTCTCCGGATTGGTAATCACCAACATCTCACCGTTGTCCACCTCATGCTTCAACAGCAGCAGGCCTCCGTGCGCGTTCACCACCACGGTTTCGCAGGTCTCTTTGAATTTTTTCCGGTCGTGCGCCCGGCCCTGGGCCTGCACACGCATTTTGTGGAACACTCGGCCGCTGCGCCGCGGCGTTGCTGAAGTGACATCGCTCATACCGCCATCTTCGACTGCCCGCCCCCTACCGTCAATCGCCCATCCGCCGGGATGTTCCCCAACTGCAACGGGGCGCAAGGCCGCCCATGAATGCCTCTGCCATGGGTGGCACAAGGGATCGAGCGATCCCCATTATGTCCATCGTGGGAGCGGCCCTCGTGGGGCTGGGGCTTGATGTTCTGTTCGGGAAGCTGGATGGACCGGCAGCCCAGTTGGCCAATCTTGCCGACACTGCCGCGAGGGAGACACTCGGGCTACTGCCCAATTTGGTCCCGGCGGCCTGGCAGGTTTTCGCTTTCAATCACCCGCAGATTTATCCGTGCCCTCTCGAGCTTTTGGTATCATCCTGGCCGCTCGTAGAGGTCATGGCCGGACTGGCATAGTTGCGGGATGTCTTAAGGGATAAAGCCAAAGCATGCCAAAAATAATTCCAAAAATAAGGTTGCTGTTCCTTTGACGTCCTCCTCTCCTTGAGGGGCCTGAACGGAGAGGGTTCCCGGAAATGATCCCGTGTCGGGAACCCGTTTGCTTGTGCCCAAAGCTGTGGCGGCCCTAAGATAGACGAGGCAGGTCATTTGCAGCTCGACATCCATTCCGCTGCCGCCCACACGGGGCATCAGGACTTATACTGGACGGGACTCCTGTCCTCTGAGGGCTTTCTATGAATCTTGCTGAGTTTATTGATGGTCAGCGCGACCAGCATCTAGCAGAGCTGTGCGATTTTTTGCGCATCCCCAGCGTCAGCGCCAAGAGCGAGCACAAACCGGACATCGAGCGCGGCGCGCGTTGGGTAGCCGGCAATCTCCGCGCCGCTGGATTCAAAAACGTTGAGATCATCCCGACAGCTCTCCACCCGCTTGTCTATGCGGAATCTTTGGAGGCTCCCGGCAAGCCAACCATCCTCTTCTACGGGCATTACGACGTGCAGCCCGCCGAGCCTCTCAATCTTTGGACTTCGCCGGCTTTCGAACCCACGGTGCGGAACGGCAATCTCTTTGGACGCGGTACCGCCGACGACAAAGGCCAGGTGCACATCCACCTGAAAGCGTTCGCATCGCTCCAGAAAATGGACGGCCGGCTTCCCATCAACGTAAAGGTCTTGATCGAAGGAGAAGAAGAGGTTGGGAGCGTCAGCCTCTGGGATTACGTCCAGAAAAACAAGGAAAAGCTGAAGGCCGACGCACTGGTGGTTTCCGATACTTCCATGCTCGGGAAAGGCGTTCCCTCGATCACTTACGGTTTGCGGGGGTTGAACTATTATCAGATGGAATTGACCGGGCCGGAGCGCGACCTGCACTCCGGGGTATATGGCGGTGCCGTCCCCAATCCACTGACCATCTTGACGGAGCTGTTCGCCAAACTTCATGACAAGAATTTTCGGGTCACGGTGCCGGGGTTTTACGACCAGGTAGCAAGAGTTTCGAATGCCGAGCGCAAGTCTCTGAATGCCTTGCCTTGGAAGAAAAAGGATTTTGAGAAAGCTGTCGGCGCACCGGGCTATTTCGGCGAGACCGGCTTCACCACCGTGGAACGGCTATGGATACGCCCGACGCTCGAATTGAACGGCTTGTGGGGCGGCTATCAGGGAGAGGGCGCCAAGACGGTCATTCCCTCAAAGGCTTTTGCTAAGTTCTCTACTCGCCTGGTACCCCACCAGGTGCCGCATGGGATCTCGAAACTTGTGGAGAAACACATTCGCATGCTCTTGCCGAAGACGGTCCGCTGCAAGTTTGAAGTCTTGAGCACGGGAAAACCGTGGGTGGCTTCCTACCACGATCCCATTTTCAAGAAAGCACAAACCGCACTGGAGAAGGGCTTCGGCAGAAAGGCTGTTTTCATTCGCGAGGGTGGTTCCATCCCTTTCGTAACGCAAATGCACGACACCTTCAAAGTGCCGTGCGTGTTGATCGGCTTCGGCCTGCCTGACGAAAACGCCCACGCCCCCGACGAACACCTGGCTCTTGAAAACTATTTCGGCGGCATCAAAGCGGTGGCCCACTTCTACGCGGATCTCACTACGCTCTAAGCCGATTCTCATGGTCGGCGCCAGTTGACGCGAGCGGCCGTTCGCCCATTCGCCGGAAGCGCCGCGGGCTAGCTGCTCCTGCGCCTGCGAAAGCGGTTGGGACGGGAAGCGCCGAGCCGCATTTTCAGCGGTGATTTCCACACCTCTCCAAAAAAACGCGCATTTTTCCGGCCTTTTTTGCGATTTTTCCTTGCGTTCTGCGATTACCTTGGCTATAGTCCTTTGCGGCCCGAGTTTTTTCGGTGAAAATCAGGGGTAGTCAGCAGCTCGCGGCCTGCTTCGATCGTATCGGAGTGGAAAGAAAAATCAGGAGGATAAGCAGACTAGATGGCAGCCAAGCCACTGAGCAAAACCAAGGTTGTGGGACACATCGCCGAGAAAGTCGGCACACCGAAGAAAACCGCCGCTCTCTTCTTTGATGAGCTCTTCAAACTCGCTGTGAAGGAAGCCAAGGGCGGGGCGGGCAAGTTCGTGATCCCGGGGATCGGCCGTGTTGTGAAGGCGCACCGCAAGGCGCGCATGGGCCGCAACCCACAGACCGGCGAGGCGATTAAAATCAAGGCGAAGACCGTAGTTCGCCTGCGTCCGTCGAAGGCGTTTAAAGACGCCGTCCTGAAGTAGGCACAGTTTTGTTTGAGTTCTAGGCCCCTGGAGGCTTGAGCAATCAGGCCCTCGGGGGCTTTTCTCTTTGGCAGCCCAGCTAGAGCGTTCTAACGTAGGCGACCACGTCTTTAATTTGAGCCGGCTCGAGCGCTTCCTTCATGCCGGGCATTAGGGTGTCGCCGTTCTCGATCCACGTCGTCAGGGACTCCGTGGTGACTTTGTTGCCGTTAACCGTGAAAGTTCCCCGCTTCGAAATGCCTTTGAGTCCCGGTCCGATTTTCTTCGTTTCGCTGTCCGCGAAATGGCACAGGGCACATTTCTGGTCGAACACTTCCTTGCCCCGCGTTGCGGAACCGGCGGCAGCGTGAGCCGGCGCTTTTTTCGAACTTTTCTTTGCAGGCGGATCCTGCGCCGCAAGCGCTCCGGCAAGCGAGAAAATTGCAATCCCTAGAATCAAACTATTCCGCTTCAAGATGTCCCCCTCGTCTAGTCAGTAGTAAATCGCCAAATGATAAGCCGCGCTGGTACCCAACTATTCTCTCCATTTGCAGTCCCAATTTCCACTCTTGGCCCGGCACAAGGTACAGGTTCCGCTCGTGCACCTCCCGGATCTAGTACTTTTGACCGTTGCGAAACCGTGTGCTAATTATGTGCCATGAGCATGGAGACCCTCACGCGGGCGTGGGAAGTTTTGCAGGACGCTTATCAGGCGCAGATGGAAGGTGACTACGAACGCGCCGTGGAGCTGTATCAATCGTCGCTCGATCTGCATCCCACTGCCGAGGGCCACACCTTTTTGGGCTGGACGTATCATTTCCAAGGCCGCGTCGAAGATGCCATTGCCGAATGCAAGTGCGCCATCGAGATCGATCCCGAATTCGGTAATCCTTACAACGACATCGGGGCATATCTGATCGAGCTGGGCCGCTTCGAGGAAGCCATTCCCTGGCTTGAACGCGCCACCGAAGCGCGCCGCTACGAGCCGCGCCACTTTCCGCACTACAACTTAGGCCGGGCGTATCTCGGAAAAGAGATGTATACCCACGCCATACGCTGTTTCCAGGAAGCGCTGGAGATCGAGCCGCGCTACTCGCTGGCGCGCCAAGCCCTCGCTTCGCTCCGCCGCATGGTGAACTGAAAACATGTTCACTTTTCAGTTTTGAGTCAAAAAACCTGGCTTGCAGATTTGCCGCGATTCTTTGGTGTCAACTGAAAAAAGTAAGCAGTTACGATTCTCAGTTCAGAAAAATCATCCTCCGTTTTCCAGGGTCTGCCCAATTCACTAGGACACCTCTGGCCCCGATGGTTTGACAACGCGATCGTAGATCCACAGCAAGAGCGTGGTGGCCAGGCCGATGGCGGTAATGGCCCACCAGAAGCGTTGTGGCTGATGCTGGACTTCGCCGAAATGGTGCAGGAGTTGGCCGCCTATCCGTCCTGCTACAAAAGAACCGATGCCTAAGGGCAAAAACGCAAAGCCCATGTAGGTACCTTGTTGGCCAGCGGGAGCGAGGCGCGAAATGTAGTCGTAGTAACGGGGCTGCTGGGTCAGTTCGCCGAGGGCCACAACGACGAGGGTGGCGTAAGCAGCGATGACGCTGGAATGCAGGGCAACAATCGCAAACGCTACCATGGAGATCAGCGTGCCAAGAACGACGGCGCGGAAGGCGGGGATTTTCTGGGTAAGGACGCTGACGGCGACGGTCAGTGCGATGACCAGGAGCGGGCCGGTAATGAGCATTTTCTCCGTGTCCGCGGTGGAACTGATGTAATCGTGAACGTAGATGGGCAAGGTGATGAATTCCTGCCAATAGACAATCCAGTAGCCGGAAAAAATCAGAAGAAACAACATGAACTTGGGATTGACGAGCACTTTTCCGAAATTGCGAAGCGTTTCGGCAAGGCTGGCAGTCTGTTTTTCGTTGGAGCGTTGCGGCTCCTTGAAAAAAAGGAGCACGGCGAAAAACATGAGGAAGACGCTGACGGCCGCAACGCGGAAGACGTTTTCGACGCTCATGTTTTTGTGCACCCAGGAGGCTACAAAAGGACCGAGAGCGCCGCCGATGTTCACCAAAGTGTAGTAGATCGAATAGCCGATGGAACGGACATTTTCCCTGGAGGCCCGGGCGGTGGTGCCCACGACGCAGGGCTTGACCAGGGCGATGCCGAAGGCGGGAAGCATGAGCACGACGGTCACCAGGGCGATCAGAGGAATCGCATTGCGAATGGGAGCGAGCCAGGGCGCCCCCAGGGAACCCAGGAGAAAATAGGACCCCGCGAGGAGCATATAAGCGAAAGAAAGAGCGCGGCGGAAGCCCAGCCGGTCGGCGATGGCGCCGCCGAAAATGGCGAGGAACCAAACCAGGCCGCCGAACAGACCGGTAAGATCGGCGGCGCGTTCGGTGGGGAAATTCAGCGTTTCGTGAAGGTAGCGGGCCAGCGAAGCGAAGGCCGCATAGTAGGAGAGGCGCTCGAAGAGCTCGCTGAGGTTGGCGACCCAGAAGGGACGCTCGAAGCCGTCGCGGATTTCCTGGAGCCGTTGGCTAAGAGTCATGTGCGTGGTGGCTGCATAGCGGTCCATGCGCCTCCTCCGGATGCGAGGCGGGATGATACCAGAGGATGGCAAGCCGCGGCGAAAAACACTCGGGGTGAACGTGTTTTTGTAGGTACAGATTCTCGAAGACTTACGTATTTTCGGCGGCTACGGGCTCGTATAGGTCGTCGCTAAAGGCCGAGAGACTGTTCCCTGCCTTTCTCTGTGAGTGCGTAGAAGTCGCCGCCGCAGGCGTCCAGCATACCTGCGCGTACCAACTCATCAATGGCATCGAGTACCTGCAGCCGCTCTTCAGGCTCGTTGCCCCCGGCTTCGAAGAGCACATGCAGGTCCAAGCGATCCTCCCCCATTGCTCCGAATAGCCGCAGAACACGCATGGAGAGTGGCCGCACCGTGCACCTCCTGGGAAAGTTGCTTAGACTGATGATCTTAGAACTTTTCTCGACGAATTTGTGGCCGACAGGCTCTGACCCGATGCTCGGCCACGGCCGATCACTGCGAACCGGGCTTCCCACCAGCGGTCGCCGGAACACCACGTTTTCTGATCACCTGGGATTTCGCGGCACAAGCCCGGAGCGGCTAGTCTTTGGCGTCCAAGAGTCGTGCCATCACTTGGGGAGCGGCGGTAGGTAACTTGCAGACATAGTTTTCACAGATATAGGCGGTGGCACGATCTTTGGTGCGATGGGCTCCCGCTACAAACGGCAGCCAGCGGGCCAATTGTTGTTGTCCGGCGCCACCGTCGGCGAGAAGAAGAATCTTGTTGGGGAGGAACCTGGTGTTGACCTGGCGCAGCAAATCACGCGTGTCTGGGGATAAGGGATCACCGGCGATTAGGATTTGTTTCGTTTGCGCGAGTCGAAAATCGAGAGCGGAAACCAGGGCTGGCGCTGCTTCGGGGTTGGACCGCAGGAGAGAGGCGAACGCGGAGAGTGTTTTATAGGCCGCATCCCGCCACCCGCCGCGGTCCGTGAATTGGGCAAGGCGAAGGAGATTCATGGCTGCCGTCGCATTGGGGGAAGGCTCGGCGCCATCGTAGGATTCGCGCGTAGGGCTAAGCACGGCAGCATCGGAGGCATCCGAGTCAAAATAGCCGCCCTCTGGCGCATCTCGGAATAGCTGGTCCTGTTTTTCTTGCAGTCGAACAGCCCAAGTCAGCCAGTGGACGTCGAAGCCAGCCTGGTACAGGTCCAGAAGTCCGCCGATGAGATCGGTGTAGTCGTCGAGGAAGCCGTCTACGCTAGGACCACCCGCGCGAAAGCTGCGCCAAAGCTTGCCGGTCTTCGAATCATAGAGATGGGATTCGAGAAATTTTGCCGTGGCTTGCGCGCGTTCAAGATAGCGCGGCTCATCGAGAGCCTGGCTGGCCCGCGCCAGAGCGGAGATCATCAGGCCATTCCAGGCGGTGACAATCTTATCGTCGAGAGGCGGCCGCGGGCGGCGAGAGCGCGCTTCCAACAAGGCGCTCCGTTCGGTCGCCAGCTTCCGGGTGGTTTGTTGAACGGTTAGATTGAATTTCTTGGCGGTCTCGTCCGTCGAGTGCGCTGCATACAAAACGTTCTTACCGTTCAGTTCGCCGCGAACGTCTTGTTGCGCAGGAACGTTACCGCCGGGTTCAACTCCATAGGCATATTCGAAGACCGCCGAATCCTGCTTGCCTAGGACACTCTCAATCTCTTTCGCCGTCCAGATGTAAAAGACTCCCTCACTGGTCTCCGGTTTTCCCGGAGCAATTTTGCTGTCGGCGTCCTCCGCGGAGGCAAAACCGCCGCGAGTCGGTTGCATCTCGCGCAGCGTGAAATCGAGAATGCTTCGCGCGGTATTGGCATAGAAACGGTCGTGCTTGATCTGGTAGGCCTCCGTGTAGACGATCGAAAGTTGTGCCTGATCGTAGAGCATCTTCTCGAAATGAGGAACGAGCCAGGTCACACCTGTCGAATAGCGGTGGAAACCACCTCCCAGCTGGTCGTGAATGCCACCGCGCTCCATGGCGCGGAGCGTGTTGAGCGTCATTTCGAGCGCGTCGCGCTGCCCGGTGCGAGCGAAATAGCGAAGCAAAAAACACAGCGCGACCGGCCGCGGAAATTTCGGCGCGCCCCCGAAGCCTCCGTTGGTGGCGTCGTAGGCCGATGAAATCTGTTTGTATGCCTGGTCAAGAATGACGGGTTGTAGATCGCCCGCCGAGGGAGGCTGCTGGCGGACCATCTGCATGAGTTGTTGGGCGGCGCGCCCAGCGGTCTGAGTGATTGAATCCTGTTGTTTGCTCCACGAGTCGGAGACCTTTTCTAAGAGCGCCTTGAGTTGGTCCGACGGGAAATAGGTGCCGCCGAAAAAAGGTTTGCGTTCGGGAGTGAGCACCACATTCAGCGGCCAGCCCGCGCTTCCCGTCGTCGCTTCGACATAGGCGATGTACAGGCGGTCAATATCGGGTCGCTCTTCGCGGTCCACTTTAATAGAAACGAAATACTGGTTCAGGATAGCGGCGATGCCGGGATCGGAATACGATTCCCGCTCCATGACGTGGCACCAATGACAAGTGAAGTAGCCGATGGACAGAAAGATCGGCTTGTTCTCTTTGCGGGCCTTTTCAAAGGCTGCGACGCCCCACGGATACCAATCCACCGGATTGTGGGCGTGCAAGAGAAGGTAGGGACTCTTGGCGTGAATCAGCCGGTTGGTGTAGCGGTATGTCCGTGTTCCCGCGCGCGGCTCAGGTGTCTGACCAAGGTCGGATCGAGCGGAGACGCTGGCGGCAGTACCAGGCGGTGCGGCAGCATTCATCGCACCCGCCAAGGCCAGCAGGAGTGCCCCTCGACGAAGCAGCCTGAAACGCTCATGCCGTTGGCGCAATCTCGCGCTCCTTATGAAATGACTATGCGCTTCAAGTCTAACTGTCGCCAGGGGTGAAAGGTCTAAAGATTCATCCTTCTCCCCGTGGTTGACCGTGGTTGACCAGCCGGGCTTGTCCTCTGCCAGGCCATCTTGCGCGGATCGCGGCGCTTCTTAAAAAAGTGCACGGCCGGCTAGGGAGCTGCATGATGCGGGGTGACTCTCGGCGAGGTCATCCAAACACCTCCGGACCAGGCGCGGGCGAGGCCTGCTTCGCGGTCCACAGACGGAAGTCTGTGCTACTGTTGCCGGGATTTTCTCCTGGAGGTGGCGGAATGAGGGTTTTCACCAGATTGGCGATCGCTCTGCTGGTCGCCGGAGTGGTGTTTCTAGCAGCAGGGAGGGCGCAAAAACCGCCGCTGCTTCCGGAGAAAGAGGTGGCGGCGCTGGCGAACGAGCTGAGCGGGGAGACGGCGAAAAGGAATCTGGAGGGCGTTGCGCGGTTTCACCGGCAGCGGGGGTCGAAAGGATTTCACGAAGCGGCGGAGTTTGTAGCGGAGCGCCTCGAGGCGTATGGATTGCAGGATGCGGCGATTCTGCAGTTCCCGGCGGATGGGAAGATTTTTTATGGCACGCAGAGGTCGCGGCCGGCCTGGGATGCGGACTTTGCGGAGTTGTGGGAGGTAGCCAAGGAGGTTAATGAGGTAAAGGAAAAGCGCTCCAATAAAAGCGATCCCCACGGAGTCGGGGTAAACGAGTGGCTGGCGGCCAGCGGCGAGAAAAAGATGGCGAGTTATGAGGCAGAACCGATCGTGCTGGCAGAGGACAGCGAGAGCGCCGATGTGACCGCGGACTTGGTAGATGTCGGTGAGGGCACCAAGGAGAGTGACTACGCGGGGAAGGATGTGAAGGGCAAGATTGTGCTGGTAAGCGCGCAGCCCGGGGCGGTGCAGGATTTGGCGGTGGGGAAGTTTGGTGCTGCGGGGATCGTTAGCTATGCGCAAAACCAGAAGACCGCGTGGTGGGGCGAGGATGAGAATCTGATTCGCTGGGGACATCTGGAGACGTTTTCGCCGAACAAGACATTTGCGTTCATGGTGTCGTTGCAGACGGCGCGGCGATTGCGGGAACGCTTAGCGCAGGGCGAAGAGATTCGGCTGCATGCGGTCGCCAAGGCGGGGCAGCATGCGGGGAACTATGAGGTGGTGACGGCGGCGATCCGAGGAGCCGATCGCCAGCTGCAAGACGAGGAGATCGCATTTTCCTGCCATCTGGATCATCAGCGGCCGGGAGCCAACGACAATGCCAGCGGTTGCGTAACGATTCTGGAAGTCGCGCGGACGCTTCAGAAATTGATTGCCGAGGGGAAGCTGGCGCGGCCGGCGCGGACGATTCGGTTTATCTGGCCACCGGAGATTGAGGGCACGGTCACGCTCCTGAACGCTAAGCCGGAGTTTGCGAAACGGATCAAGGCGGTGGTGCATATGGACATGGTGGGCGGAGGGCCAGAGACCAAGGCGGTCTTCCACGTGACACGCGGGCCGATGAGTTTGCCGTCGTTTGTGCATGACGTGGCATGGGCGTTTGCGGAGTTTGTGAATGAGCAGTCTTACAAATTTGCGGCCACGGGGAAGGCGGAGTTTCCGCTCGTGGCGCCGGAGGGCGGGAAAGAGCCGCTCGGCGCGGCGGATTCCGCCTACACCCTGGGGAGCGATCACCAGGTGTATCAGGACTCGTCGTTCGGGATACCGGCCATTTATTTGAATGACTGGCCGGACCGCTATATTCACACGAATTTAGATACCGCGGCCAATATTGATCCGACCAAGCTGAAGAGGGCGGCGTTTATTGGGGCGGCCAGCGGGTATTTTTTGGCCCGACTAAACGTGCAGAATGCGTCGTCCGGCCTTGAATTGTCGTCGGAAGCCCGAAGCGCGCGGCTGGCGGCCAGGATGTTCAGCCGGATTCGAGGCCTTAGCAAGGCGGAAGAAGCAAGTGTGAAGCAGGTCTTCACCGATTACGTCGCTGGTTCCGATGAATCGCTCCAGGCCTTTCTGGGAGCTCCCCGATCCACTTCTTCCGGAACTCGTTTGAATGCCAACAACGCGAAACCAGGAGAGCTGGTGTTCGCGCGTACGGCGACGCCGAAAGGGCCGCTGGAGGTGTTTGGGTATGACTATTTTGAAGAGCATAGAAGGGCCGCGGGAGTGGCGACCCCGAAGCTCTTGCGTTATGAGGGATTGTGGGGAGCGGGGGAGGAGTACGCCTATGAGGTGTTGAATTTTGCCGATGGCCAGCGGAATACGCAGAAGATACGCGACGCCGTTTCGGCGGAGTATGGGCCGGTGCCGCTCGAATTGGTGGTGGAGTATCTGCTGGCCGCGGAGAAGAT
>Ga0209267_1000478_pt1 | contig 29417 bp, 19 predicted proteins | sample GraSoiAngelo_137_FD_185894 | JGI IMG/M metagenome (GOLD analysis project Ga0209267, IMG submission 185894) | Grasslands soil microbial communities from the Angelo Coastal Reserve, California, USA - 14_0929_09_30cm (SPAdes) (version 2) | ecosystem: Environmental > Terrestrial > Soil > Grasslands ... | reverse complement strand
TTTGGCGACCTGGCAGAGCCAGCATGCCGGCACCCCATCGTAACCTGAGCTTCGACATTGAAAATAGCGCGGAATGGCGTGCCAAGGAAGGAAAGATGAAGCGAGCGTCAGGACTCAATGCTGGACGGCGTGGGCCAGTTCCCGCCAGGTGATGAGCTTGATGTCTTGTTCCTGGAGCAACTGCCGGAATGCGGGGCTGGTGAAAAAATCGAAATCGCGCTGGCGCCAGGCGGCGCCCCAGGTGTCACGCTCGCGCGTGGCGGCTTTCATTTCGTCATCGGCGAAGGCCAGGTGGATGACGAATTCGGTGACGCCAGGTTGAAGATTCTTGAGGGCGGTCTTGTAGAAATCGGCCCATTTCTCCGGCGCAACGGCGGGATCGATGGTAACGGTGTGCTCCAGGACGATGTCAGCGGCAGTCAGGCCGGATTCCAGATAGGGACGGTCCGCGAACCAGTCCCGCGCGACGAAAACCGGCAAATTGTACTGGTGAGCGACGCGCAGAAGAACCTCGAATAGATCTTTGCCATTTTCGAAGAGACGATATTGGTGGGAATCGAGATGCGTGGGCCGGACGCCCATGGCGTAAGCGCGGTCAATTTGCGCGTGAAGCTCCAAGTCCACCTCTTTCGGATTGATCCTTTTCGCGGCCGTCCAGTCGTGATGGAAATAACCGTTCTCGTCGACCAGGCTTGGAACCATGTCTTTGGATACGACAGGACCCCAGCGGTAGTAAACCCGCTCGCTCGTCAATGTAAGGTGCAGGCCGAAATCGACATGCGCATGAGATTTGGCGTAATCGGCAATCTCCGGAAACCACGGGCAGGGCACCATAATGCTGGCGGAGTTGACCAGACCGGTGTCCAGAGCTGTGATGGTCGCCGCGTTCACGGAATGAGTCACGCCGACGTCGTCGGCATGTACGATCAGGAGTTTTGCATCAGGAGCGAAGCCCAGCTTTTCTGCCAGAGACTTGCCGTTGATTTGCGCATGCGCTTCGAGGAGAGCGCCGACAAGAAGAACAAAGAGCCAGGCGGAGACACGCTTTCGATTCATTGGTTGGACCTTTCCTGCGCTTGCACTCGATTGGGAGTTGGTGCTTAGCCCTCAATCGTCCAAGGTGGCGCTGGATGTGATCGTGAATCTTGTCGGCAAGCCCTTTGTTGGCCGTTGACCGGGCGCGTCGACCGGTTGACCGGCGCCGATCCAAACCTCGACGGCGCCGGGAACGATGCGGCGAACTCCAGCCTCATCCACGATGCTCAAATCACGGTCGCGCAGCGGAAAATCCACGGTTTCGGAAGCAGCGGCATCGAGATGGATGCGCCGAAATCCAGCGAGCGCGCGAATCGGAGCGCCATCGACGCCGGGATGCGCAAGATAAAGCTGCACCACTTCATCTCCGGGGAAGGAACTGGTGTTCGTGACCCCCACGGAGACGGTGACGGTGCCGTCGGCGGCCACCTGGGCCGGGCTTACTTTCGCGTCCGAATAGCTGAAGGACGAGAAACTCAAACCATACCCGAAAGGATAGAGCGGCGGCTCGGTGAAATAGCGGTAAGTCCTGCCGGCCATAGAGTAGTTGCCAAACGGCGGGAGCTGCACGACGGATTGATAAAAAGTTACCGGCAACCTTCCGGCAGGATTGTATTCGCCGGAAAGGACATCGGCTACGGCGGTGCCACCTTCCTCGCCCGGATACCAGGCTTGCAGGATAGCGGCGGCGTGTTGCTGCGCCCAATTCACGGCCAGGGCGCTTCCGCTCGTGAGCACCACGATGAGAGGCTTCCCGGTGGCAGCAACAGACTCCAGAAGTTCTTGCTGAGGCCGGGGAAGGTTGAGGTCCAGACGATCGCCTCCGAAAAAGCCAGGATCGCTTGAATCGCTTTCCTCTCCCTCAAACTGCGGAGTGATGCCCACCACGGCGATCACCACATCCGCCTTGCGGGCGGCGTTCACGGCTTCTTGAGACAGATTCGGGGGCAACCAGAGAAGCCGTGCGGTGGCCTCCCACCAGGTGTGGAAGTACTCCATGCGGATCGGGTAAGGGTGGCCCGCCTGCAGGTGAACAAGTGTGGTCATCGTGCGAGCGCCGTGGGGCCCAGAATCATCCACAAACTTTTTTCCATCCAGGTAAATGCGATAGCCACCGTCGGTACTCCCGCCCAAGCGGTAGTCACCGTCTACGGGCGGGACCAATTCGCCCGTCCAGCGCACGGAATAATTCCCCGCCGGAACACCGGGCCCCGGCGAGACATTGTTCCACTCGAAATCCACGTTGGCATCCGTGCGCTTCAGAACCGCACTACCTGAAAGGTTGACGTTGGCAAAGTATTCCCCGTTTAAACCAGGTGGGGAGTTCCTGCCGCCGGTGCGAAGGTACTCGGAGGGAAGGATAACCGCGCTTGTTTCGGTTACCGGAGATCCTAATGCCGTAAGAATCTTCGCGTTGCGAAACCGCCTTCGAAGGCCTTCGAGAATCGTGGTGTAGCTTGATGGGTTGCCGTTGTAGTTGCCCAGGAGGACAGGCAGTGAATCGGCATTCGGGCCGATGACCGCAATCGTTTTCACCGAAGATTTCAGAGGCAGCGTGTTACGTTCGTTTTTCAACAGGACCATCGATTTGTGAGCGGCTTCGAGGGCCAGCTGGCGGTGGGCAGGGGTGTCGTTATCGGCGATGGATAGTTTCGACCAAGGCACGCGCTCCGGCGGGTCGAACATGCCGAGCCGGAACCTTGCTTCGAACAGGCGCTTCACGGCGCGATCGATATCCTCGTTGGCCAGCAGGCGATTCCGAACGGCGAACGGCAACGCAGCGAATTCGGGGCCGCAGCTCAAGTCCGTCCCGGCCTTCACCGCGAGGGCTGCGGCCTGTTCGAGGGTGAGCACGAAACCGTGGCCTTGATGGAGGTCACTGATGGCCCAGCAATCCGAGACGACATAGCCGCGGAAGCCCCATTTATTGCGCAGCGTGTCAAAGAGAAAGTGATTTGCGCACGCCGGTTCGCCGCGCACGGAATTGTACGCGCACATAACCGAATCGGCCCGGCCCTCCAAGATCGTGGCGCGAAACGCAGGAGTGTAGGTGTCCGCCAGATCGTGCGGAGATACCGGCACGTTAAAGCGATGCCGCAGAACTTCTGGACCGCTGTGGACGGCATAGTGCTTGGACGTCGAGACCGTTTTCAAGTAGCTCGGGTCGTCGCCTTGCAGGCCGGTAACGAATGCTACGCCGATGCGGCTGGTGAGGTAGGGATCTTCGCCATAGGTTTCCTGGCCGCGTCCCCAGCGCGGGTCGCGAAAGATATTGATATTGGGCGACCAAAAGGTGAGGCCGTAGTAGCGTCCGGTGTTTCCATGTTGGATTGCATCATTGTATTTGGCGCGTGCTTCGGTGGAGATCACATCGGCGACGCGATGGATCAGATCGGTATCCCAGGTGGCGGCGAGACCGATGGCTTGGGGGAAAACGGTTGCATTTCCGGAGCGCGCGACGCCGTGCAAACCCTCGTTCCACCAGTTGTAGGCGGGGATGCCCAGGCGCGGAATCGCTGGCGCGACGTCCTGCATCTGCGAAACCTTTTCTTCAAGAGTCATGCGCGAGACCAGATCGTTTACACGTTCTTGGGTGGGCAGGCTGGCGTCCAGATAAGGAGCGCGCGCCACCTCGTTCACGGCAGAAGCGGTCCGAATTTGTGCCGCGGCGGGCCATCGACTCAATAGCAATGGCAGAGCCACGAGGCTATATCGCAGAAGCTGCTTGGACATGCGTGAGATTCTCTAACAAGCGGCGGGTTCCGTCCAGATCAAGCTGGCCGGCAGACAGGTCAGAGGCGGTAATACGAGCACTTCGAGAAGGACAAGAACGCCGACAGCCGTCGGCCGCATTGGTACTCGGTATGGCCGCGCTACAGATGGCTAACAAGATCTTACCATTCCTGAGGTCATTACTCACAGGCGGCGGACGGTCCCTCGGATCACGAACTCCGTGGGCAGGATTCGATGGCTGAAGGTCATTCGCGGATGATGCAGCCGCTCGAGCAACATCTTCATACAGGCTTCGCCGATCTCTTCCTTGTGGACCCGCACGGTCGAAAGCGGCGGGTCCATCAGAACAGCCTCCTCACGGTCGTCGAAACCCACCAGGCTGATATCGTCCGGCACTTTGATGGCGTGCCGCCGCAGGGATCGCCAAAGCCCGTAAGCGATTTCGTCGTTGCCAGCAACGGCAGCAGTGGGTCGCGGCTGCCGGGACAGGATTCGCCCGATGCTCTTTTGACCGAAATCGACGAAGCTCTGAGGACTGCGGGCCGCGATCAAGACGGCTTTTAGTTTGTTTTCGCGCATTCCTTGCCGGTAGCCTTCGAATCGCCGACGAAGCCAGGGGTAGGAGATATCTCCTCCGGCGAAGACAATCTGGCGGTGACCCTTGCCGATAAGGTAACGCGTGGCACGGAGCATACCGTTGAAGTCATCAAAGCCTACTTGATCGAATTGCTGCTCGTCGCTCATTCCCACCACGTTGTTACTGAAGGCCACGAAGGGCATATGGATGGATTCGATCTTGCGGAGCAGATTCGGATAAATGGTCCCCGCCAGAATGAGTCCGTCAATCAAGCCATGCTCCTGAAGAACGGGAGGCAGGTCGATCCTGTCAGGAGGCGTTCTCGGGGAATAATGCAGAGCGGCGAACAGCACGTGCTGTTTCAAGCCGCTGGCATAAGATTCGACGCCTTGCAGGATGCGAGCATGAAAGGGATGGAGAAAATCGCGGTTGCTCAGCAGAAAGCAGACCATTTCTGCGCGCCGCTTGAGAATCCGGCGGGCCTGGGCATTGGGGCGGAACCCCAGACGCCGGATGGTCTCGAGTACCCGCTCACGCGTTTCCCGGCTCACCTGAGAGCTGGAATTGAGCACCCGGGAAATCGTTCCAACGCCCACGGCAGCGGCCTGCGCCACTTCGCGAATGGTCGTTTTTCTTGGAACTACTTCCATGACAATGTGGTCTCTTGTCGCTTCGGCCTCTCGCCCGCTGCGGCGAGAAACCGGCCCCCTCATCCCTCCGCCAGTCTATCACACCAAAACAGCGGTGGTATTCTCAGCATGATCGCGGGATGCGCGCGCTTGTGCCAAGAAGTTGGAAAACCAATACAGCCGATTGGTTTTACGAGATTCTGACTTGACAGCGGGTTTTCGCTCGGTTAGGGTGTGGAACCAGTTCCAAGCTTCTTGGGCTCTCATTGCATTTGGTGTGAGGTTCTTTCGAATCGCGTGGGGTGTGAGGTCATGACAAAACCGTCCAGTTGGTCCTTCCTTGGGTTGTCTCAAGGGGATAAGTCCTCGGCGATAAATGCCCAACGATCTACCGGGCCCGCCGGAACCGCTCTGCTCAAGCGGTGGCATTTCAGCACCGCCGTACTGCTCGGGACCATGCTCCTTGGATATTCTGCACCGCTCATGGGGCAAGCGGTGAATGCAACTTTGCTCGGAACGGTGACGGACTCGAGCGGGGCGGCGGTCGCCAGCGTGAAGGTAACCATCACGGAAACAAACACCGGGATTAGCCGTACCTCGCAAACGAACGATAGCGGCAACTATGTATTCCCGGACCTGCCGCCGGGCACCTACACCGTCACCGCGGAACAGCCTGGATTCAAACGAGCCTCGAGAGCCGGCTTTGATGTGATCGTGAACACTACCGGGCGCGTCGACCTTGTCCTTCAGCCTGGAAGCAGCTCGGAAACCATCCTCGTGGAGGCGGAGACGCCCATTCTGCAGACCGAGCGAGCCGACACTGGGCGTAAGCTCGAAACCGTGCTAACGGAGAACGTACCGCTCGGCACCAATCGTAATTTCCAAAGTCTTCTAAACATTGTGCCCGGCACAACCCGCGCCACTTTCCAGCACTCGCAGTTCTTCAACGCCAGTAGCTCGTTGCAGACGGAAGTCAACGGCCAACTGCGCCAGGGCAACAACTACCAGATCGAGGGCATCGACGACAACGAACGCACCGGTCTTCTGCAAATCCTGGTGCCGCCGCTCGAGGCCATCCAGACAGTAGACGTTTCGACGAGCAATTACGACGCGGAGCTGGGCCGTGCCAGTGGCGCTGTCGTAAACGTTATTTTGAAGTCGGGCACCAACAACTACCACGGCGCTGCCTATGAATTTGTCAGGAGCAATTATTTCAATGCCCGCAACTATTTCGATCCCTCCGTGGGGCATCTCGCTTACAACTACTTCGGCGGCAATCTTGGCGGTCCCATCAAGAAGAATAAGCTCTTTTTCTTTGCCGACTATCTGAAAGTCTATGACCACGAGTCGAATACAAACCGAGTCACCATTCCTACCACGGGTTTGCGCTCGGGCGATTTGAACGTGGCGACTTCATCGTCCACAACGCCGACGACAATCTACAATCCCTTTAGCGGCAATCCGGACGGCACGGGCCGCCAGGCGCTGGTGGCCACGTCCGCTCCTGGCGTGGCCACGGTACCCGGTCCTAATGGGCCAGTAGACGCGTTCAATCCTGTCTGCACCAATGCCGCTGGTTGCGCCAACGTCGTTCCGACGGCCTTGATTAATCCCATCTCCGCGAGGCTCCTGGCGTTCTTACCGAACACAAATCTTCCTGGCAACACGAACAACTACTTTGCTCTGCTGGCTTTCCACAAAGACACGGATTTCGTGGATGCCAAAGTAGACGCCAACATTACCGATAAAGATCGCCTGAGCGCGCGATTCAGCTTCCAGCGTCCAGTTACTTTCCAAGCCCCCATATTCGGTTTAGCAGGCGGACCAGCCCAAGGCAATTTTGAAGGGACCGGGTTTCAAAACACGTATAGCACCGGTCTCAACTACAATCGCTTTTTCTCGAATACTTTGGTTGCGGAGTTCCGCGTGGGTGCCGGGTGGTACCATAACGAGGCTCACAACACCGATTTCGGCGCGACTACTTCTGAAACCCTCGGTATTCCCGGCGTTAACCTCGATCAGATAACCAGCGGGATCGTGGGTATTACGATTAACGGGGGGTTTTCCAATCCGTTGATTGGCTTTTCGGCAAGCCTGCCCTGGATCCGGTCGGAAACCAATATTGACTTTGCCAACACCTGGACCAAGATTCTCGGCAATCATACGGTTAAGTTTGGCGCCGACTTTCGCCGGATTCGCGATGCTTTGCTCCAGGAGCAAACGTTCAGCCCGCGCGGCCTCTATACGTTCAACGATGGCCAGACGGGGCTCAAGTGCACAGCCGTGGTTGTTCCACAATGCCCGAAGGTGGGCACGTCCCCGACCAGTTTTACGAACGACTTCGCCAGCTTTCTGCTCGACGTGCCCGGTCAGGCAGGACGCGATCTGGCCACTTTCTTCCCGAACTATCGAGCCTCGCAATTCTTCGCCTTCGTGCAAGATAAGTGGCTGGTCACCTCCAAATTCTCCGCGGACATGGGAGTCCGCTGGGAGTTTTATCCGCCCGCCACACCCGCTGCCCAGGGAGGATTTTCAAATTACAATCCTGCCGACAATACGCTGGTCGTCAGCGGCATAGGAGGTAATCCGGATGACTTGGGAATCACTACGCATTACAAATACTTCGCGCCGCGCCTGGGCTTGGCTTACCGTCTAAGGGAATCGACCGTCTTCCGCGCTGGATTCGGGATCAGCTATACCCCGTTTCCCGACAATAGCTACGCTTACAATTTCCCTGTGCGGGCCAATAACTCCTTCAATCCAGCCGTGGCCAGCTATGGCCCGGCAGTGCTGCCGAGTGGACAAACGGCGACTTTTCAGAATGGTTTTCCCTCCCTTATTCTCCCGGTGGTTCCATCGAACGGGATCATTACCAACCCGACTGTAGGTTCCGCCTACTTTGTGGTCAATCAGAATTTCAAGAACCCCTATGTGGAATCGTGGAATGCGGCGATCCAGCGGTCGCTGCCTTGGCGCTTCGTTCTCGATTTAGCTTACGTGGGGAGTCACAGCGTTGACACCGTGGTCAACTACAATCTCAACGCCGCTACGGTAGTTGGCCTGGGGAACAAGGGACAGCCGGAGTTTAACTCCTTCGGGCGAACGGCAAACACGAATCTCCTTTTTGCGGGATACTCATCCAGCTACAACGCTTTGCAGGTGAAATTCGACCGGCACTTCTCGGGCGGCTTGGCGACCACCACGGCCTACACCTTCGGCAAAGGCATGGGCTTTCAAACGGGCGACGATGGCGGCCTGGCATTCTATATCAATCAACGCCGCAATTACGCCCGGAACGACTTCGATCGCACGCATACCTTGGTGCAGAGTATCGTGTACGATCTGCCGTTTGGAAAGGGCAAACGCTTGGTTTCCTCGGGAGTTGGCGCCGCAGTTCTGGGTGGCTGGCGCATCTCCAGTTTTCTCACGCTGATGACCGGTCTTCCGCTTTACTTTAACGCTAGTGGCGCCTCCCTTCTGGCGCCGGGCAACACCCAAACGCCGGATTTGGTTGCTCCCGTACAGATCCTTCACGGTATCGGCCCCGGTAATCCTTGGTTCAGCACGTCGAGCTTCGCCGCTCCGGCGGCCGCTACCTTCGGCAATGTGGGGCGGAACTATCTCAGCGGGCCCGGCTTTTTCAACCTAGATGCGGCGCTCTCTAAGTCGATCCGGTTTACGGAGCGCTACAATGTGGATCTGCGTTTGGAGGCTTTTGGGGCCACCAATACGCCGCAGTTTTTCTTCGCCTCTAACGGCGGCAACTCGGCGGGGATAACGCTGGGCAGCAATAGCTTCGGCCAGATCACCAGTGCCAGCGGCGGCCGCCAACTTCAACTGGGCGCAAAGTTCAACTTCTGATCGGGCCGGCAGTGACGTTCGGAAGGTGCCGGCTGGACGGCCCGGAGTGGCCGCTGCGCGACATTCTGACTAACGGTTCAGGCAATGTGGAATTGCTGGCAAATTAAGATCCCCACATTAAAATGGCATCGAGGAGGAGGAGCCAACATGGCGCTTCACGTTTCACGTCGTGCGTTTCTCAGTGGTCTCGGGGTGATGACCGCCGCGACTGCCCTTCCCGCAGTCCCCGGCTATGCATCTGGGAACCCGCCGCTCTATCCGCCGATGGATTTGTCTTATTTTGACACGCCGATTTCGCCCGCGCCGGCTGACATTCTCTTCGGATACGCGTCCATCACCTGGGGCGGAAACGACCGGCAGGCCATCGAAGACATTCGGTCATTGGGCTTCCGCGGAATTCAATTGCGTGCCAATGTCATCCAGGAATTTGGCGGCGCATCGGAATTGCGGGACTTGCTCGAAAAGCACCAACTGAAGATGATTGCGCTCTCCAGCGGGGGCGTGCGCATCGACCCGGCACTCCAAGCCGAAGAAATTGCCAAGCACACCGCTAATGCAAAATTTGTGCACGATGTAGGAGGGCTGTATCTGCAAGTCACCGACGAGCGTCCTAAAGACCGCGCCATCACCGCGGCGGACTATAAGCGGCTGGGACGGCTGATTTCCGAAATTGGGAAACGTACCGCCGACCTGGGGGTCTCGCTCGGATATCACAACCACATGGGCTCACTGGGAGAGCATCCCGAAGAAGTGGAGCAAATCCTCGAAGCCGCGGACCCGCGCTATGCCAAATTGGAGTTGGATGTGGCCCACTACTTCCAGGGGGGCGGCGATCCGGCCAAGGCCATTGAGAAATACAATGACCGGCTGCTGTTCTTGCATATAAAGGATGTCGAGCCGGCGCCCCCCGACTCGGCCGCCAAGCGTCCCTATCGCTTTGTCGAGCTCGGCCGGGGAAAGGTGGATCTCCCTGCCGTGTTCGAGGCACTGCGCAAGGTGAATTTCCGGGGCTGGGCGGTCGTCGAGCTAGACGTCGTGCCCGACAAGACACGCACACCCAAAGAGTCGGGAGCCATTAGCAAGAAATATCTCGAAGAAAAGCTCGGGGTAACCGTATGAATTCGCCTTTCCGAGTCGCGGTAATTAATGACGAGATCAGCCAGGACTTCGGCCACGCCTGCGAGGTGGCCTCGCGGGAATTTGGCATGGAATGGATCGAGCTGCGCGGCATGTGGAACAAGAACCTGCTCAAGCTGGACGCCAAGGAAGTCGAAGAGGCGCGGCGCATATTGGAAAAAAACAAGTTGCGTGTGACCGATATCGCTAGCCCCCTATTCAAGGTGGATTGGCCGGGCGCACCGAAGTCGAAGTACAGCCCTAAGCGCGATCAATTCAACGCAGACTTTACGTTTGAGCAGCAGGATGAAGTGCTGGAACGAAGTATCGAGCTGGCCAAGGCCTTCCACACCGATCGCGTCCGATTCTTCGATTTCTGGCGGCTCGATGATCAGGCGCGGTATCGCACGGCCATAAATGAAAAGCTGCGGAATGCGGCCGAAGCAGCCGCCAAGAAGGATGTGATTCTAGTTCTCGAGAATGAACCTGCTTGTAATACGGCGACGGCGGCGGAAGCAGCCAAGGTCCTTGGCGCAGTTCCCTCGCCCAACCTCCTGCTCAACTGGGATCCCGGAAACGCAGCCACCCAGGGTGAGAAGCCTTACCCGGATGGATATGATCTTCTGCCGAAAGCGCGAATTGGCCACTGTCATTGCAAGGACGCGGTGAAAAAGCCCGACGGCAAGACGTATGCATGGGCCGCCATGGGACAGGGCATCATCGATTGGGCCGGACAGTTTAGTGCGCTCAAACGGGACGGCTATCATTTCGCCGTGAGCCTGGAGACGCATTGGCGCGCGGCGGGCACGCCGGAAGAGTCGACGCGGCAGAGTTGGGCAGGGATGAAAAAAGAGCTGCAAGAGGCGGGAGCGATTTAGGCCAGGAGGCCGAAAATGGCGGAGAACACGAGGCGTAATTTCATAAAACGGAGCGCTTTGGGTAGCGTGGCGATGCTCGTCTACCCACCTTCGCGAGTGCTCGGCGCAAATGACCGCGTGCGTGTGGGAATGATCGGTGTGGGCGGACGCGGGCAAGAATTGCTCAAACAGGTGCTGGGAGTTGCCAGCGCTCAACTCGTCGCCATTGCCGACGTTTACACGGGAAGCCGCGAGGCAGCCAAACAGATGGCGCCCGGCATTCAGACCCTTGATGATCACCGCCGTCTGCTGGATATGAAGGATATTGACGCCGTCATTGTAGCCAGCCCGCTGCACATCCACTGCCGGCATTTTGTGGATACGCTGGCGGCCGGCAAAGACCTTTACTCGGAAAAAACTATGACTTGGTCCATTCCGGAAGCGGAGCAATGCCTGGCAGCGGCGAAGAGTTCCGACCGGGTCGTTCAAATCGGACTACAGCATGAGAGTTCTGGATCACTGGCGGACACCCGGAAGTGGATCAAGGACGGAATTGTAGGGCCAGTTGCCCAAGTGGAGTCTTGGATGAGCCGCAACACGCCCCACGGCAGAGGTCAGTGGGTGCGCAAGGTGCCCTCGAACTGCACGGCGCAAAATGTCAATTGGAAAGCTTTTCTGAACGGGCGCCCCGACCGCGAATTCGATCCTTTCAAGTTTATCAACTGGAGGTTGTACTGGGAGTTTTCAGGCGGAAACGTGACCGAGAACATGGTGCACCAAATCGCTTGGATTATGACGGCCCTCGATCTGCCCGAACCCAGCGCAGCGTTTATGTCCGGGGGCGTGTTCTCCGAGAAAGACGGACGCGAAGTGCCGGACACGATTGTAGTTACGCTCGAATATCCCGCGGACACAGTTGTCACCTGGCAGTCCACTTTCAGCAACAGCCATTACGGCTTGGGCGAGCGCCTGCTCGGAAGCGACGGCACCATCGAACATGTATCCGAGGTAACCGACATGGCGACCGGAAGGTCTCGAGAGGTCATTCGTTATTTTCCTGAGAAGGCCAACCGGCGTGAAGGGACTACACTTTCCGGAGAGACTCCGAATCAAAATCATATGGCCAATTGGATCGATTGCGTGCGTACCCGTAAGATCCCGAATGCGTCTGTTGAGGTTGGCTACCGCTCGGCGATTGCCGCGCACATGGCGAACATCTCTTATCGCCGCAAAGAGCGCGTCACTCTGGAAATGGCTAAGTCGCTTCGGCCGGAGTCCTGAAGCGTATCGCTCGCCATCACATCTGCTCCTGAAGTTTAGCTGCGACGGCTTGGTGAAGGCTGGCTTCGCGAGCATCCCGAGTGCGAACGGATCACCAATGGCGAGCGCAAGCCCGGCACTCTAGTGTTTGCCGGAGTCAGTCGTCAAACATGGCGTTAATATCGCGGTAGCCTACGGCTTCGTTGGCGAATTCAAACGTGCCGCGCTCGCGCATCTCGCGGGCGGCGCGCAGGAAGGCTCCGAAGGCGGCGCGTGCTAGGGCACTGCCAACGCTGATGCGCTTGACGTGGAGGGCTGACAAGGCTGCGCGAGACAATTGCACGCCTTCCAGCCCCATTACCACGTTAACGGGACGATCCACTGACCCCACGACTGCGGCAATGTCATCCTTGGCAGACACGCCGGGGGCGTAAAGGACGTCGGCGCCCGCCTCTTGGTAGGCTTGCAAACGCTTGATCGTGTCGTTCAAGTCAGGCCTTCCGACGACGAAGTTTTCCGCACGCGCGGTCAAGGTGAAGCGAAACGGAAGGTGGCGCACCGCTTCCGCGGCCGCGCGGATTCGCTCGGCGGCATGCCCAAGCTCATACACCGTACAATTCACGCGCCCGGACACGTCTTCAATCGAGCCGCCAACAAGCCCGGCCTGCGCGGCGAGCTTGATGGTTTCCGCTACGATCTGAGGGGTGTCTCCGAAGCCATTCTCGAGATCGGCGCTGACAGGCAGGTCGGTCGCCGAGACGATGGCGGCCACGTGGGCCATGGTTTCGTCACCACCAACGGTGCTGTCGGGTTGCCCGACGGAGAAGGCATAACCAGCACTGGTGGTGGCCAGCGCCTCAAAGCCCAGACGGGTCAGCAGCCGCGCCGTGCCGATGTCCCATGGATTCGGAATGATGAATGCGCCAGCCCGTGCGTGAAGCGCATGAAAGGCCGCACCCTTTTCAGCTTGCGTCAACATGTTTGGCCTTACGGTGCGGCTGGCAGAGCAGCGGGAACGCCAAAGGTTCCATCGACCACTTCAACGAAGTTTCTTTCTTCGCGAAGAATGAAGCGTTTTGATTGCGACGTCGCGAAATTCTCACGCCCCTCCGAATCCGCCTTTAGGCGTATTCGGTACGCCTCATAGGAAGTCAGGCTGTCGAAGGCGATCAACCCCCAGGCAACATCATTCGTTCCTTCATGTGGTAGAAAATACCCGACCAGATGTCCGCCGCATCGAGGAATGATGCGGCCCCAATTCTCGGCGTACTTCTTGAACGCATCTCGCTGGAATGGATCGATCTGGTAGCGTATGAGGCACACGATCGTCATTGGTATCCCCTTCATGGCCGGTCTGGCCGGTGCATCGCAGCCAGCGGTCAGCGCCGCGACCGTTGCCAAGATGCCGCCGATGGCTTCGCGGCGGCTGATCGGCACGGTTGCGGGCTTGGTTGGTTGCATGCGCAGCAGCATGCCAGTTGCCTGACATGAACGCTTCGTCTACTATCAAAGTATGAATGTCGAAGATCATGCGGACCGTGCGGCCTCCGGAATTGCCGCGGCCATCGGTGAGCCGGCGCGCGCCCGCATGCTGTACTGCCTGGTGGACGGCCGCGCACGAACGAGCACCGAGCTTGCCATGGTCGCTCGCGTAACGCCGTCAACCGCCAGCGTGCACCTGCAGCGGCTGAAGTCGCAGCGATTGGTGAAGGTGTTCGCGCAGGGGAAACATCGCTACTACAGCCTGGAAGGAGCCAATGTGGCCGTCGCGCTCGAATCCCTGAGCGTGCTGGCCGGCGGATCCCCCGACGTATTTGTGCCGAACACGCCCAATCCGCTGCGCGCCGCACGAACTTGCTACGATCACATCGCGGGCACGCTGGGCGTCTCGCTGCATGACCGCTTCAAGGCACTGGGCTGGCTGTCAGGCGGCTCAGGTGCCGATAACCCTTACGACCTCACACCAGGTGGAGTGCAGGCGTTCGAAGCTCTTGGTATTGATATCGAGGCAACTCGGAAACTGCGACGTCGTTTCGCCTACGCCTGCGTGGACTGGAGTGAGCGACGACCGCATGTCGGTGGCGCGGTCGGAGCGGCGGTGCTGAACGTCGCCCTGCAACAAGAATGGGTGATCCGCGATCTCGATAGTCGCGCGTTGACCATCACCAGAGTTGGCCGACGTGAAATGCAGACTCGCTTCGGCCTTCACGATTGAGACGTCGAGCTCACGCCCGTGGGCCGCCAGAACTCCTCAACACCGAAGATCGCGGTCCGCTACAGCCACTCGAGCGGGATGAAGGAACGCCATCGTGGTATAACTCCGGGCTATGTTCAGTCTGCGTTTTTCTGCTTCTCGCCGCGCCCTGCTTCGGCGAAGTTCTGAGAGCGTGTGGGCCGCACCAAGATCAGTCGGGTAGCTATCCAGTAATCCGACTTCCCATCTCACGGCCAATTCGGAGAAATCGAATCTACCATTCCGCCTGTCCAATACAGATAAAAGCCTTCGTCGCAGGGCCTCATTACATCACCATATTTCTTTTTCGCGTGGCTGCCCCAGTGGGGTTTCCTGCCGTCGGCGTCGCAGAAACCGTACTCGTCGGACAGCCCCCATGAGCTGAACACCCGCCCCGACTTCTTCGCAATGTGGGGATCCGCGGCCAGCGCAACCACGGCCCGTCCGCAATACAGCGGCGTCTCGGACTCCTCAAAATTGGGATCCTTCTTCGCGGCCTCCCGCCAATTGGCTTCGGTTACACCGAAGTGCTCCAGCATCACTTCGGACCGCAGAAAACCGGGAGTAAGCGCAAGTACTGTCACATTCTTGCGACGCAGCTCACGAGCCATGGCAAACGCCATGCGGATCACGCTGGTCTTCACCAGATCGTAGAATAAATTCCCCCGGTACTGATACGAATCGCCGTCAGTCACTTCCACGATCAGGCCCCCGCTCGATTTCTTGGCAGATTCGATGAGCAGGGGAGCGGCAAAATGGCACGTAATGATGTGCGTGTAAAGAGCGCCTTCCATCATCTGGAAGCCTTTTGGCAGGTCGAGCTGCCAGAAGGGTTTCCCAAATTCCAGGAACGGATCTCCACCCCAGATGTTATTGACTAGGATGTCGAGCTTTCCGTGCTCCTTCTCGATCCGGGCCATGAGCATCTGGACGGCCCCGCGGTTGGTATGGTCGACGAAGGCCGGGATGCCCAGCCCTCCGCGCAGCGTCACCCTCTCCGCCGTTTCTTCAACCGTCTCCAGTCTCATCGAAGCGCTTCGCGTCGAATTTCTAGTTGCCCGCGAACTGCGCCCCGTGCAGTACACCGTCGCGCCGGCTTCTCCCAAGGCTACCGCGATTCCTCGGCCGGCCCCCCGGCTTGCACCTGCCACTAGGGCGACTTTTCCACGCATGTTTGGCGGTGTGTAGGAAGGGGACATGGGTGCCTCCATACCTGATCGCTCAATCTTAAACTAATTTGTGCGCGTCGCAACGGACCGGAAGGACCATGGCAGCCAATGTAGCAGCAGAAGTGAAAGAGGATCCATCCTGAAGAACCGCATGTTCCGAAGGAGTTGGCAGTCGGAAGTGCGCGCGTGTGGATCGCAAGGCCTATGGGGGTTTTGAACCAACACAGCCGAAGCTATGAAATCGGCCTGAGTTGGCTAACGATCTCGCCCAACCAGGCTTCTAGTAGTGACCGCTGGTCGGGCGTCATCTCGGTGAACGCAAGGCCCATCCCAAATCGCGGGTCGCAGTAGACCACTTTGGCCTTGGTCTCGAAGACGCCCTGATCCCTAAGAATCCGCAACCCCACCAGGGTCCCCTCGGGGAACGGATTTAGCGCGTCAATATAGCAGCCCCCCAAGCCCAGTTCCGAAGTGCGCGCTGACAGTAGCGCCCCGGAACGCAGCTCGGTCACCTCGGCAGAAGCGACCAGCGGACAGCGCCGAACGGAACGCTTTTTAGCCGGTTGCAAGGGCTTGTTCCTTTTGATCATGGAGCATCACTTATTCACGGCAATCTCGTCGCAGAAGCTTGTCTAAATCAGCTAATGTCGAAGGCTGGCGTATTCCTTCAGCCATATCCAGTCCAAAGCTACCATGACAGCAGCTCCCGTTGCGTCCGGAACATGCCGTCCTCGCTTGGCCGCCACAAGGTCAGTTCGAGACCGTGGAAAATAAGCCGGAGCGACTCGCCCGGGGCAGTGGCCTCCCTTCGCGGTGGTCCCACTTTATCTGATCGAACTGCGTCCACATGTCACCGTTGCGGTCATAGAGCTGCAGTACATTAGGGAGCCACGAGCTCAGATTCTCGCTGAGCCATAACTCCCGGTAGATCCCGCGCAACCTCGTGGTGTAGTCGCGCAAGTCGATCAAGGGTCCGTTTATACCCTGTATTTGGAACAATTGCGCATCTATTTCGGAGGGGGCGCGGTTTTCTCTTTAGCCAGGATTCCCGAGTAGCGCCGGGAAATTTCGGGCAAATTACTGGCAACGCATTCCGAGAGCAGCAAGCTTCAACGAGGCCAACTCAAAGTATTTCAGGGGAAATTGAAAGATTGGCCTCGGAAGTCGATTTCCGATAATGCGCTGCAATCAGGACTTAAGCTAAGTCCGTGATATAAACTTTCGGTCCGGCTCAGTGCATCTTAGTGTATCCACGATCCTGCAAACTATCATGCGTCCAGTCATTCAAGTTTCGGGAGTCCGCAAGACCTACGGCAAAACGGTGGCTGTCGACGAGGTGTCGTTCGAGGTAAACGAAGGTGAGATTTTCGGTTTAATCGGGCCCAACGGCGCGGGAAAAACCACCACGATGGAGTGCATCGAGGGTCTGCGCACGCCCGACCAGGGCACCATCTCGGTCTTAGGTCTTGATCCCTTTCGTCACGTCTACAAGCTGCAGGACCGCATCGGGGTTCAGCTCCAGCAGGCGCAGTTGCAGAAGCGGATAAAAGTGTGGGAGGCGCTAGACCTGTGGGCTTTGCTTTACCAGAAGAAAGCGATCGACGGCGAACACTTACTCGAACAACTCGGTCTCGCCGATAAGCGGGGCGCCTGGTTCATGAACCTCTCCGGAGGCCAGAAGCAGCGTCTGTTTATCGCCCTTGCACTGATCAACGATCCGGAGGTGGTGTTTCTGGACGAGCTGACCACCGGGCTGGACCCGCAGTCCCGGCGGGCAATCTGGGATCTCGTGCGCGGCATCCGCGCCCGCGGCAAGACAGTCTTTTTGACCACTCATCTTATGGAAGAGGCCGAACGGTTGTGTGACCGGGTAGCAATCATCGAGCACGGACGGATCATCGACATCGACAGGCCGGAGCGGCTCGTCGACCGACACTGCCCTGAGCGAACCGTGGTTCTCGCCACGGACGACCCCATCGCTGAAGACCGCTTCCGGGCCGTCCCCGGAGTTGAGGCGGTGATCTTGACTGACTTGCGATTCACCATTCGCGGTCGAGGCGACGACCTAGTGACCGAGGTGATTCGTTGTCTGTCCGAGAATCGAATCCGGGTCACGGATTTCCGCACGATTCTCCCCAACCTTGAGGACGTCTTTCTCAAGCTGACCGGTCACTCGATTCGCGAGTAGGTTCGATAATGATGCGTGGACTCTGGAAACTGACTTGGATCGAGATCAAGATCTTCCTGCGCGAACCGCTTGGCGCATTTGGCACGATCGGTTTCCCTGTTCTGGTTTTCCTCGTGTTGGGCCGTATAGCCGGCCGCAGACTCGCACCACCTCCACTCGCTGCCAGCAGTTTTATTCTCGTGAGTCTACCAGTCCTGGCCTCGGTGCTGATCGCCGTCAGCGCTGTGCTTTCGCTGGTCACGATAATCTCCATTTACCGCGAAGGCGGCATCCTCAAGCGACTACGCGCCACGCCGCTGCGCCCGCAGACGATCCTTACCGCCCACGTGATCGTGAAGCTGATACTCACCGCGGCCACGCTGGCCCTAATGGTCCTGGCCGGCAAACGCTACTACCCCGTCGACGTTCATGCTCCATTGTTCTCTTTCACGCTCGCGCTGCTAATCAGCACTTGGAGCATCCTGTCGATCGGTTTTCTCATCGCCAGCATCGTTCCCACGGCCCGCTTTGCGCAGCCGATCGGCGCCATTATTCTGTACCCCATGATCGCTGTCTCGGGGCTCTTCGTGCGGGTAGACTCGCTGCCGCCAGTGCTTCACGCGGTGGCGCGAGTGCTGCCGCTGACCTACGCGGTGCCACTACTCCAGGGAATCTGGAACGGCGACGCCTGGTCAACCCACGTGGGCGACGTAGCGGCACTGGCCGTGTTGTTTGCCGTTTGCACAGCGCTCTCGGCGAGGGTTTTTCGTTGGGAGTAGCAAGGTTGCTCGATGAACAGCATGGAATTCATGAGCCGCTCGACGGCGAAACCCATCGCCAGCCCGATCACCGTTCCCATCCCGACCAGCCTCCGGTCGACCGTTGGGGTCATGAAAGCAACTCGAGTCAGAAGTTTTAGGGTTCAGTCCGGTACAGGTTAGGCCAGTTGTCCCGTTCCGGCACAGTTGCCGACCTGCGAGCTAAATCATTCAGCCTTCAACCACCTGTATTTCGTTGCTACAACAGGGATTCGAGTTCGTGCCGGCATCTCCGTTGGCCCCTGGCGTGCGCAGCATTTGGTACCTCCGAGCGCCAACCTGAGATGACTGCAGGGGTACCAATTCCAGCGCGTGGTTCACGATTGCGGGTGAGTTCTCGTATGATGCAGGTGCAAAAAACGGTCTTAGCAGTTTCTGTCCTCTTAGCCATTCAATTTGCAGCACTCTTCTACTTTGGGAGCCGTCCTCCGGGTCCTTTACTGTCCGACTCGGTTCAGGTAGTCATCCTAATATTATGTATCGCCGCGTCGTTCAGGGCGGCTCGGCGATCTAGTGCTCTGGGGCGAACATTCTGGCAACTAGCGGTATTTTCCTTTACATTGATGCTTCTTGCCCAGGTCCTTCAGACTCTAGACGATGTCGTAGGTCTCTCTCCCTTTTGGCAGTGGCTTTCCAGCACGTTGTTTGTGTTCTGGTATGGGGCCATGAGCATGGCGCTGTTCCTGGATTCAGACTTCGAGCCAGCGCACTTCGACCGACTTAATATCTTCGATTTTATTCAAGCATTTGTGTTTTGGGCGGCGGTGTCTCTCTATTTTTCCGATATTTCGTCACACTTGCAATCAGCTCCGGAACTCGCCTGGGCCTTGTGGCGGCGTTCACTCATCTATGACGCCGTTTTGTCGGGCGCCTTTCTATTGCGCGCGATCTTGGCGGACTCCAATGTTGTTCTTAAGTTGTTCGGAACAATGAGCGCATATTTTTTCTTGGCCGGCCTCATGGATGCCTATTACACCTACCCGGGCAGGAACCTGCGCTCCGGGAGTTGGTTCGACGTCGTATGGGTGCTCATCAATGTCATACCCCTGATGACTGCAACCACGTGGAGCCAGCCTGAAAAATCTGACCGCGCATCCGGGAAATCCGCGGCTCGCAAAGGAATTGTGGCGAAGCAATTATTCGCATTGCTATGTCCGCTTCTGGTGCTCGGGATGTCCTTGCTTATTATCCGACAGCGCGTCCTCTTGGCTGCGGCGATCATGACCGTTTCTTTTCTTTGTGCCATTGGAAGAATGCTGGTGATCCAGAGCAGGCAGAGCAGGGCCGAAATGGAGTTGTTGCAGGCGAAGGAAATCGCGGAGGCCTCTAGCCACTCCAAGAGCGAGTTTCTCGCCAATATGAGCCATGAAATTCGCACACCGATGAACGGCATCCTCGGTATGACCGACCTTGTTTTGGACACAGAACTAACTGTCGAACAGCGCGATTGCCTCGGTCTCGTCAAATTCTCAGCCGAGTCACTCCTCACCGTGATTAACGATATTTTGGACTTCTCCAAGGTTGAGGCTGGCAAGCTGGCGCTCGAATCAATCCCGTTTGATTTGCGCGAGAGTCTCGGCGAAACAATGAAGTCACTCGGTTTTCGCGCGCATCAAAAAGGCCTGGAACTAATTTATGACGTTCGAGCGGACGTTCCAGAGGCCATCCTTGGAGATCCGGGTAGGATTCGACAGATTCTGATAAATTTGATCGGGAATGCGATCAAGTTCACTGAACGTGGTGAAGTGCTTGTCACCGTAGTTGAAGAATCCGACGAAGCCGCCATCACCTGCCTGCATTTTACTGTGAAAGACACTGGAATAGGCATCCCCACCGACAAGCAAGTGAAAATCTTTGAAGCATTCTCCCAGGCCGATGGCTCGATGACCCGAAGATACGGTGGCACTGGGTTGGGACTCACGATCTGCACAAGACTTGTGACCATGATGGGCGGAGCCATTTGGGTGGAGAGCCAGCTTGACCAAGGCAGTACGTTTCACTTCACACTCCGCTTGGCTGTGCAGGACTCGCCTTCCCTCCGTTCTGATCCCCTACAGCCAGAACAGTTGCGTGACCTGCATGCTTTGATTGTGGACGATAACTTCACCAACCGAAGCGTTCTCAACGGGATGCTGACTTGCTGGGGAATGAAGCCGACCGAGGTCGAAGGTGGCCGAGCTGCGCTTCAGGCGCTCGAAGTCGCAAAAAGCGCCGGTCGTCCCTTTCCCCTTATCCTGTTGGATGGAGAGATGCCGGAAATGGACGGTTTTACCCTCGCTGAAAGGATACAGAAAGATCCGCATCTGGTCGGCGCCACCATCATGATGCTGACCTCGGCGGGACATCTTGGCGACGCGACCCGTTGCCGTGAGCTGGGAATTTCCGCGTACCTTGTAAAACCGATCCGCCAGGGAGAGTTGCTGCAAGCAATATGTAATGTCTTGAATCTTTCGACTCACAAGAAAGCTCCATTGGTGACCCGTCATACGCTGCGAGAGGTGCGGAACCGATCGCGAATCCTGTTGGCGGAAGACAACGCGATAAATCAAGCGCTCGCGGTGCGCCTACTCGAAAAGCGAGGGTACATCGTTTCCGTCGCGGTCAACGGCCGGGAGACACTAGCGGCTTACGATAACAAGAACATTGACCTTGTGCTTATGGACGTCCAAATGCCTGAGATGGACGGTCTTGAGGCCACTGCGGCAATCCGGCAGAGGGAACGGTCTACGGGTAGGCACACCCCCATCGTAGCCATGACTGCACATGCCCTCAAGAGTGATGAGGAGCGCTGCTTGTCAGCAGGGATGGACGCGTACATTTCAAAGCCCATTCGGACAAATGAGCTGTTCGCAACGATGGAGAGGCTGCTCGGAATGAGCAATCAAGCAGGGGCATCCCATGATGTCGAGACTCGAAAAGAGTTGACACACGCGCCCGAGTCAAAGTTCTAGGCCAACGGAGACCCTGTTTCAACGGAACCGGATTTTCTCCGTTACTGGCACCGCTAGACGATCACCGATGGCTCCCGATCCGCAAGCTTGGTACGGTTCGTCAGTTGAGGCGACGAAGGCCATTCACATAACAGCGCGGAACTCAAAACCAACCATTCCCCCGAAGTTCGGAATACTGCAAAATGACCACATGACTCCGCGCTCTCTGAGCATCTCACTCTTGGTTAGCCTAGTCGCGATTCTCAATCCAGTCTCCGGCCAGTCTCCTCCGTCAGCTGCACACACGGAACGCCCGACACCGCCAACACGCAATCCCAACAGTCCCGGTTATGTCACGGCCAAAGAATTGCCCGACGGCTCAAACCCTCCGGCCAACGCGGACGGTAATTTCATCATCGGGCCTACCCACGATGTTCCTCCCGAGATGTCTGTCCAGGACGGCATACCTAAGGGAACGGTGATGGAGTTCACTATGAACTCGTCGGACAGCAAGGTCTATCCAGGCATTGCACGTGACCCCGGCACCTTCGGAACTATAGATCCTGCTAACCCCGCAAAGCTCGTGGTGACTACAAGCCACCCCGCTCCGTACTCGCGGAGGGTCAGCGTCTATGTTCCCAAGCAATACGTGCCGGGTAGCGTCGCGCCTTTTATCGTCGGGGCGGACGGGCCTGACCTGTCGCTTTTTTCGGCTGTGGACACCTTGATTGCTCAACATAAGGTCCCGGTGATGATTGCCATTTCTATCGGCAACGGAGGCGGGGACGCACAGGGGAGTGAACGCGGTCTTGAGTACGACACAATTTCCGGAGTCTATGCCGAGTTTGTGGAGAGCGAAGTTTTGCCTCTGGTGGAAACCGAAGCTCACGTGAAACTCACTAAGGATCCGGGCGGCAGGGCAACCATGGGTGGCAGCTCAGGAGGCTCTTGCGCGTTGATCATGGCTTGGTATCACCCCGAGCTTTATCACCGCGTGCTCACCTATTCCGGAACATTTGTAAACCAGCAGTGGCCGTACAATCCGCAAACGCCGCACGGTGCTTGGGAGTTTCACGAGCATCTCATTCCGGACAGCCCGGCCAAGCCGATACGAATCTGGATGGAAGTTGGTGACCGAGATCTCTTGAATCCGAACGTGATGCGCGACAATATGCACGATTGGGTTCTCGCAAACGAGCATATGGCTAACGTACTCGCGGCCAAGGGCTATCACTACCAGTTCGTATTCGCCCGCAACGCCGGACACGTTGACCGAGCGGTGAAACAACAGACACTTTCCGAGGCCCTTCAGTACATCTGGCGGGACTACCCATCCTCGGCGATCAAGAATTGATCCGCTACTCGCGGAAGAATCGGCTGATCGCGCCCAGGCAAATGCAGAACGTGGCTTTCCTGGTTCACAGTGGCTTCGCTGAACTGTCTGCGGCCGCTAGTTTTCCTCGAACAACAGTGACGGAAGCTTTAGGAAGCGTATAGATTGTGTCAGCCCCAGCGGAAATCGTAGACCGGGCCGCGGGACCATCGGGGTCGGCTGATCCACCGACGGGCACGAGCTTCAGGTCGGTACGCCATTTGTACTGCTCGCTGCCGAATGTAACTACATCGACGCGGCCCGCGAAGTGACTGTCAACTCGGCTGTCATCGCGGTGAAATTCGATGTGCACCGGATGGGGACTCTCCTGGTCCTTATTCACCAGCAGCAAAGACCATTGGCCATCAGGCCGCTGCACGGCGTAGGAGGTGACCAAAACGTGCCCGGCCGGGTCGCGGATGTCACTGGTGCTCGGAAAAATGCGGTGCTCACCGCTGCCAGGCTGAACCCACTCCAAGTTGATCATCTGACTGGCGAAAAATTGTGACGTAGGCTGCTGGATTTCGTATTCCTTGTTCATCGTGAATAGGCTGAAGGTGCCCGGGGACGTGCCGTGACAACCGAGAGATTCTCCGAGGGGGATGTAGTGGAAGTAGTAGACTGCTTTCCCGCCTGCTTCGAGAAACGCACCGACGAAATCGGCCCACCAAAGAGCAGCGAAGGTATCGACGAAACTTTCGTCCGAACCCGCAGCGATGTTCGTTTCCGTGATGAACATGGGAACACCGGCGGGTAATCCGTCATCACGCCAAACTTGGAGAATGTGGCGCACCAGGTTGGCTTCGTCGTAGAGGGCGCTCCATTGCAGCAAGCAGGGCTGGAAGGGATAGTGCTCGAAGGAAACGAATGAGAGATGACCGATGCGGCCATGCGATTTCAGGTAATCGAAAAAGCGGCCCATCCACGATGTTTTTCCTTGCTCATTCGGCCAGACCTCAATGTCTTTGTTTACACCCTCAAAAATTGGGCCTCCTAATTTGAGTTTGGGATCAAGGTCATGAAGTGCTGAGGCCCACTGAAGGTAGAACGCGCCGTAATCTTCGGGCAGGGTGTGTTTTCCATCAGGCTCTTCCCCCATTTCCACGTAAGAAATGGGATAGCCCCGTTTTTCAAGGTAAGCGATCTCGGCAACGGCGTTTTCGGGATTGTCATAGATCATGGCGACCGGAACCATGGCGGGGAGTCCCCGCGTGATACCGCTGGTGTAGAAAAGATCGAAGCCTACTTGATCGCGGCGGTCGTTGACGACCGAGCCTTCATGCCAGGGATCGACGGAAGAGCAGATCGTATTGCTCTGCGCACGATCGGCTGTATGGCGAACAATGTCGTGGAAAGCGCCGTCCGGCGTGAGGGTCCCGATGTAAAGCTCGCGAATGGCGTAACCGAGACAGTTCCGGCGATCGCCAGAGCCGTGGGTATCGCAAGTGTTGGACGATTCGGTCATCCAGATGCGGATGAACCGTGCGGGCATCGGCGACCGCGAAAGCTGAAGAGTGGTAGGGCCGGCAGCGCCGTTGGTTACGACACCACCGGGGAACGTGACCCAAGAGCCTTTGGTTGGTTCGCGCATGGCGTCGAGGCCCGTCCAATATTGAACGAGATAGCGCCGCGCGTAGGGGTCCGTCCAATGGATGCGAATTGCGTTGATGTCTTGAAGAGTCGCCAGGTCGACAACGACCCACTGCGGGTGCAAACTGTCGTCCTCACCGGTGAAGGTCTTGCTTAGGTACGGATTGCTTTTCCAATACGTGTTTGCATCGCCGTCGGTAAGCCGCGAATAGCTTGTTCCATCGGGGCGAGAGAACCCTGCGTGAGGCAGAGGATAACCAAAAGAATGGCGGATGAACTCTGTTGGTGTGGAGTCGCCCACGAAGTAACCCATATCGCCGGATTCGCTCCATTTTCCTTTGGGGTTCCAGTGCCACGCCTCAACATACAGTTCGGTGTTCTGCCGGTAACTGACCGTCTGCCAGCCGGCCGACAGAAGCTGCTTGATCGTGGAGGCGGTGAAGATTTTGTCGGTAGCCGCGAGCGGAATGCGATCAATGCCGGCACCGAGCGTCTCGGTCGGACGGAATGTATTCGTGATGTGATCCGGAGTGAAGTCGACGCGAACGGTTTGTGCCGAGGTTTGAGGCCGAGACCCTGTGAGCATCAAGAAGAGCAGCGCAGAGCGAACTCCGTAAGGAAGGGTTCGCGCAGCAGGGTATCCGCCAAACTTGATTGCCAGGAAGTGTCGAAACGCCTGGCAGTTGAAGCTTTGATTTTTTGGCGGACGCAGAATACCGATGGGCATTTTGTCGCCTTCTTCTTTGCCATGGTCGAAAAATCATCGCCGCCGCAGCTCTCGATGGCGACGTCTATGTTCGCGGTCTCTTATATCGCGGTCTCTTATATAATGACAAGCCAGAGTGTCAAATGAAAATCGCAGCTAAAACAGGCAGTCCTCCACCCGTTCATTCCAAACCAGCGCGAGAGCGTATTCACACCAGGATAAAATCACTGCTGTTCGCTGCTCTAGGTTTGTTGCTTTTTGCTGGACTAGGCGCATCAGGGTTTGCAGACGAAAATGGACCTGCGACATTGCCTATCAGCGCCTCCGCGCCGGATTTCTGTCTGCCCGGCGTCGATGGTGAGACGCATTGCCTCAAAGAATATGCGGCCAGCAAGGTTCTGGTAATCGCGTTTACGTGTAATCATTGCCCGACTGCGCAACTCTACGAGAGTCGCATCAAGCAGTTGGCCGCTGATTATCGGGAACGCGGCGTGGCGTTGGTCGCAATCCAACCGAACCATCCGAATGCCGTCAGGTTGGACGAGATGGGGTACACCGATGTTGGCGACTCCTTCGAGGAGATGAAGCTTCGAGCTGCTTATCGTCGCTTCAATTTTCCTTATCTCTACGACGGCGAGACACAGAAGGTTTCTCAGAGTTATGGCCCGTCCGCGACCCCGCATCTTTTCATCTTTGATAGAGAGCGGAAGCTCCGTTATCAAGGACGCGTCGATAACAATCCCCGTGAGCGGTTGGTCACCAGCCGGGACGCGCGAGAGGCCATCGATGCCATTCTTGCGGATCGTCCCGTTCCTGTAGCGAAGACGCCCTCTGTGGGCTGCTCCACCAAGTGGTTGTACAAGGAAGAAGGGCGCCAGGAAGAGCTCGCAGAGATTGAAAGTAAACCCGTGCAGCTCCTGCCCGCGAACGCAGAAGAACTGAAGAGTCTACGAAAGAATCCAACCGGTAAGTTAGTGCTCGTGAACTTCTGGGCGACGTGGTGCGGCCCATGTCAAAAGGAACTCCCGGATTTCCAGACAATTTATCGCATGTACGGGCACAGAGCCTTTGAGCTTGTCACCATTAGCATCAACTATCCTGATGAGAAGCCAGGCGTTCTCTCCGTGCTAAATAAATTGCATGCTACCAGCAGGAACCTGCTTCTGGGATCTACCGATATTTATTCGCTGATGGCAGCATTCGATGCCGATTGGAATGCCGCTGTGCCCTATACAACATTGATTCGACCAGGTGGAGAAGTCGTCTACAGACAGCCAGGCGCAATCAACCCGCTGGAGATGAGACGGCTAATCATCTCGAACCTGGCCGACGACGACTACATCGGTCATCAGGCCTATTGGCAAACGCGCTCCGACAAGTGAAGCACCTCGCCGCAGTCACGCGGTGACATTTGAAGCATAGGTGCTCTTTGCGCTCTTTCCCCGTTTCATCTGCGGAACGTTCCCCGCGAAGAACTATGACTCCATTCCTCAATGCGACGCAAACGTGAAGTGCAGGAAGGCAGCAAGGTCGAAAGGAATTCAGCTTGATAAATCCCGGATTCCGGGATTAGGATGTGCCCACTATTATAGTTGTTGCTTGGGGGTGCACTATGATGTATTTCCGGAACGAGCCTACGGTACGGGCCGGAATACGGCCCTTAGCTTGTCTTCTCTGTCTTTGCCTTCCGTTCCTTTTTGTGGGCCCAGCACACGCACAGGTTTACACAGGTTCTATAAGCGGTGTCGTACAGGACCCCTCTGGGGGCGTTGTCCCCAATGCCCCAGTCGTCGTAACTGACGTCGATAAGGGCCTGAAGTATGCCACGACGACAGATTCATCTGGCCATTATGCACTGCGAGCCTTACCGCCGAGCACCTATAGCGTCCGAGTGGAGGCCACTGGATTTCGACCGGAGGTGCAAAACGGCATCGTCATCGCGGTTAATCAGAACTTGACCCTCAATGTGTCGCTGCAAGTGGGCACAACCCGCGACGTCGTCGAGGTCACCGCACAACCTCCGGCTCTCGCCACAGAAGATGCGGTCACAGGTCAGAATCTCAATAGGACCTTTATCAATGACCTTCCACTAGTAGGCCGGTCGGTGTTCGATCTGGCCTTACTGGCGCCGGGCATCAACCAACCCGCCGGGAACACCTTCGGGGCCAACACCATGGCCAACAATTGGATCTCCGACGGCAGCCGTAATGCGCAAGCGGACATTCTCATCGACGGCGTGAGCACCGTAGGTGTAGAGCAGAACACGGCCATCGTGAATCCCCTCTATACGCCTTCAGTGGACGCTGTGCAGGAATTCAAAGTACAGCAATCCAATTTCAGCGCGGAAGTCGGCTTCAGCGGAGCCACTGTGGTGAATGTCGTAACGCGCTCTGGAACCAACGATTTTCACGGGAGCGTCTATGAGTTCCTGCGCAACGACAAGCTCAACGCGAACAATTTTTTCAATAATGCAGCGGGCATAAAAATTGCGCCTGTGCGTTGGAATGAGTTCGGTTTCACCATTGGCGGGCCGATCCGGAAGAACCGTACCTTTTTCTTCTTTGACTATGAGGGTAGCCGCGCCAGCACATCGGTGACGAAAAATGCCGGCGTGCCCAGCGCGCTAGAGCGCACCGGAGACTTTGGCGAGCTGTGCGGTTATCAGGGCGGCACCTTCGACGCCAATGGACTGTGCTCCGCGGAAGATGGCCAGATTTGGGATCCGTACACCGGTGTTTACGACCCCAATGCGGGCGGCCCGGTACGGCAGAATTTTATTCCGTTCAACAATCTCGCCACCTATACGAGCCCTGGCAATCCCAAACTTGCCAGTATTCATGCGATTCCATCCGGGCCCGGCAACATCATTGATCCGGTGGCCTTTAAAATGATGCAATTGTTTCCCCTGCCCAATCTGAGCGTGGGCACGGGTGCATACGACCGGCTGAACAACTGGATTGGCACGGGTGCGGACAAGAACCGCAACGATCAAATCGATGTGAAAATCGACCACCGCTTCACCGATGCCACGATGCTGAGCGCCAAATTCTCCTACGGAGCTGGCTACACCAAGCCCGCCAACCTCTTCGGGAATGTGGGTGACGCATACTCCTCGGGCCTTTCTGACGGAGGACCCAAGTTGCTGGCGATCAACGTCACACACACATTTAGCCCAACCACGCTACTGACCGTCTCCCTCGGCCTGACGCGCGCGTTTTCATTCGATCACGGCGGCTCAGCAGCCGATTTCCCGAAGTTCGATCCGGTCAAAGACCTCGGATTGCCGAGTTATATTGAGGACGCCGGTATCGTGGCCGCACCGTCTATCAGCGTGTATGGCGGTTATAGCTCGGAGGGCGGAAACAATTCGATAGGCACACAGGCCTGGACGTATCTGAAGTACGCTCAAGAAACCCATCACCTCATTGGCACACTGAACCGGGCAACGGGCCGTCACGAACTGAAGCTTGGCGCTGAAGGTCGACTGCGCCGCATAAACATATTTTTCCCCGGGGTTCCGGCGGGCACCTATTCGTTTGACTACAACACTACGTCGCAGCAGCCTTGGTCAGGCGGCGGCGACGCGATGGCGGGCCTGATGATTGGTGCGGGCGGACCCGGCAATTGGGGAACTTACGAAATTGACTACGCGGCCGCCACTCAGAACTGGAACATCGGAAGTTTTGTTCAGGACAACTGGCGGGTTACACCCAAACTGACGTTGAACGTTGGCATGCGCTATGACCTCGATCTGCCAAGAACGGAACGCAGCAACCGCATTAGCTGGCTTGATCTGAACTCCCCTTCGCCTTTACAAGTGCCCGGAATGCCCAACTTGAAGGGCGGCTTGCATTACGCGGACAAAGACCACCGCGCGCCTTATGATAATAATTATAACGGATGGGGACCGCGGTTTGGGTTTGCCTACCAAGTGAGGTCACATACGGTACTTCGCGGCGGCTACGGCATTTACTACAGCCAAAACAAGGGAGCGGCAGCCGGTACCGGCATCAGCGATCAGGGCTTCGTTGAGCAGACCAACTGGCTCAACACTTACCAGAACGACGGCGCCACGCCGTGGAGTTTCCTGAGCGATCCCTTCCCCGGCGGACCCAGGCCTCCAACCGGTGCCAGCCTGGGACTCCTGACCGATGTTGGTTTCGCCATCGCAGGGCCTATTCCGAAGCGAAACGCCCGCCCGTATGAGCAGACGTGGAGTTTCGGCATTCAGCACCTCTTGCCGGGTGATGTCCTACTAGACACCACATACGTGGGCAAGAAAGGAACTCACCTTTATTTTGGCAACGCGGGGAACCTTGACTTCCTAACCTCCGCGCAGGCAGCAGCGTTCGTAAACGATCCCG
>Ga0209267_1000476_pt1 | contig 29434 bp, 26 predicted proteins | sample GraSoiAngelo_137_FD_185894 | JGI IMG/M metagenome (GOLD analysis project Ga0209267, IMG submission 185894) | Grasslands soil microbial communities from the Angelo Coastal Reserve, California, USA - 14_0929_09_30cm (SPAdes) (version 2) | ecosystem: Environmental > Terrestrial > Soil > Grasslands ... | reverse complement strand
CACATCCTTAGCCCGCGCCGCGCCATTTTGTCTTCGTAGGCCGGACCGATTCCACGGGAAGTCGTACCAATTTTGTTGGCGCCGCGAGCGCTTTCCGCTGCCTTGTCTAGCTCCCGGTGATACGGGAAAATCAGATGCGCGCGATTACTAACATGCAGGCGTCCCTTCACGTCTATCCCGGCCTTGGAGAGTGTCGCAATTTCCGCCACCAGCGCCGCCGGATCCACCACCGTGCCCGTTCCGATCACCGCTTGCCGCTTCGGCCGAAGAATACCGCACGGAATCAGCTGCAGCACATAGCGGTCCTTGCCGATGATGACTGTGTGCCCCGCGTTGTGGCCGCCCGCGACACGCGCGATGTAGTCAAACGATCCCGCAAGGTAGTCGACCACCTTGCCTTTGCCTTCGTCGCCCCATTGCGCGCCCACCACCACTACCGATTTCATGCAATCCTTCTCCTCGACCACACTTCAGCGGCCCAACTTGTACTGCGCCTTTACTGCTTTGGAAAGCACCAAGAAACGGCAGGTTTTATCGTAAGCTGGCCTCGCCCTCAACGCAAGCAAGCGCAATTCCGACCTTGGACGGTACGCTGGTTCTCGGCACCGCCGCCAAACGATCAAGCCAATCAGAGAGGCCAGGCTGCAGGTGGGCATTAGGGAGAACAGAAGAGTTCCCTGCCGGAGCGCAAGATCGTAGCGCAATCTTTAAGGCGGGCCATCGAGTTGATCCCTCAACCTTAGGGAATCATCGGGAATTCCACTTCTTAAGCTCCGCAAAACGAAAACAGGAGAATAGGTGATCGTTGACCATGCCAGTGGCTTGCATGAGTGCGTAACAAATGGTTGATCCCACAAACCGAAAACCCCGCTCCTGGAGGTCTTTGCTGAGGGCGTCGGATTCAAGTGTTTTTGCGGGGACGCGCTTATGGGTTTTCCAGGCGTTTTGCTTCGGCTGACCGCCGACGAACTGCCAGATGTAAGCGTCAAAGGTGCCGAACTCTTTCTGGACCTCAAGGAAGGCGCGGGCGTTGCCGACGGTGGCGTGGATTTTAAGGCGGTTGCGGACGATTCCGGCGTCGCGGAGCAGTTCGCGGACCTTCTCCTTGTCGTAGCGGGCGACTTTAGTGGGATCAAATCCGTCAAACACTTCGCGGTACCGCGCGCGTTTCCTCAAGATCGTGTCCCAGCTCAAGCCCGCTTGCGCACCTTCGAGGGTCAGGAACTCGAACCATTTCTGCTCGTCGTGCACGGGCACGCCCCATTCCTCATCGTGATAGGGAATATTCAGCTCCTTCTTCGCCCAGTCACAACGGACTCTGTTGATTTGCTGGCTTCCGGTCATGGACTTGGTGGTCTCACTCCTGCGGCAATCTTCACGTCTTCCCGGGGGCCGCGATAAGCCACGGCTGCTGCCAGATAAAATGATGCGTCCCGGGAATTTGACGCCAGCCGTCGGTAGGATTCGCGGCATCTGCATTCCTGGTAACGACGGCTCTCGCTCCAACGGAGGAAAACAGCGCGAGCACCTGCTGGCGGCGCGCAGCATCGGCAGCAACGAAGCGCACTTGTTCGATGTCCGGGATCTCCACGATGATCCGCACGCCCGCGAGATGCGCCCAGTATGCGTCCAGTCCGGTGCCGATATACCCGACGTCCGTTCCTGGTGGAATACCCATAGCGTGAAGCTGTTGAGCGACCACCCACGGCTCATAAGGCCTGTTGCGTATCGCAGCATATAGATCGCGCCCCACCGCCCACGCCACGGTGAGCGCGGTAGCGAGCTTGACCGCCAGATGGAAGCGTCTGAGCAATTGCGGGTCAGCCCCCATGACAATCCTCATTCTCGCTAGCATCCAGAGCATCAACATCAGCGCGAACGGCGCGACATAGCGAAACTCGACGAGCACGAGCGAGTACATAACCAGCGCGGCGACCGAAGGCAAAACCACCAGCCCCGCTCCGGAAGCAAACTTTCCCCATGTGAGTGCTTTTCTCCTGGCAACACACACCGCCAGCAACACCACCCAAAGCGCGCCGCTCTTCGAGAATATCTTCAAATACATATTTGACGCGCGGAACAGGGCCCCGGACTGGGCCCTGATTGAAAAATGCGGGCGAGCGCCGTCATACCAGTACGAGGGGTCGTACCAAGGCGGATACGAGCCTTGTACGGGAGAAATAAACTCATAAGCAGCCGGGTCGGAAAAGATTTTCCGCGTGGGATGAAGGGGAGTGCCAGTTCCGGGAGGGCCCCCTTGCCAATGCACGGATCTCGTCGCGCGATTGACAAATTCGGCGTAGTTTATGCGTCCAGCGTCACCAAACGTCGGCCGTCCCTTCATTGCCGATAGCGATAGAATCAGTGGCAGCGCGAAGCCGGCATATACGGCAGCCGCCAACAGCACGCGGAGAGCCGCGGCGCGGAAACAGGCGCCAGCCATGCGGCTGAGCCAGAAAGCACTGAACAGAAAAACGAAGGACAAGGGAAACATCGCCCCTTTCGCCAGGTAGCCGAGACCAAGCAATGCGCCAAGCCCCGCAAAAACGAGCCAGTCGCCGGGGTCGCGCCTGATGCGAAACAACAGCGTCGTGGCGAGATAGACCAGCACGGCAACGCACAAGTCCGGTGTTACCCACACGGGGCCCAGCCAAAAGTAGCTAGCCCAAAGGAAAAAGACGTATCCCCAGATCCACACGGCTCGCGGGGGGACCGCCAATGACTTCTCGGGCGATTCGCGGGCAGTTTGCCGCTGCAGAATCAATTCCTTCAAAAACATTTCAAAAGAGGCCAGGCTCGCGACATACACCGCAAAATTCAGGAGATGCGCAGCCGTAAATTCCCACTGCACCTGCGGATGTAAGTACCGAAAGACGAGACTGAGAAGAAAAGGATAGAGTGGACTCCAGTAGGCGTTGACCACCTGGTGCAAGCCAGAGCGGGCAGTAGCCCAGGCGATTTCGATATACGAAATGCTATCGGGGGACACTTCATTGCGACGCGCCCATACGTTCAACAGACCCAAAACCAGGGCCACACACCAGAAGAAGAATCGAGGGTTGGAGTTGGGCGGCGCGCCCGCCGGAGAGAGTGAACCCTGCGGTTCCGCGCGCAAGCGTCGCAGATGATGCACTCTTCCTCCGCCGCAAGAAAGTCACCCGTAGCCGACCGAGATTATGTCAGCACTCTTGCCCGCAGCGCTAGCGTAACCAACTAAAAATAGGGGCGCCCCGATCGAATCAGGGGCGCCCCGCGATGGCCTTCGAATTTAAGCGATGTGACGCTCCAGCGCCTTGGTGATCTGCTCCTTCGGCACTGCTCCCACGATCTGTTCGACGACCTGTCCGTTCTTAAACAGCAGCAATGTAGGAATACCCTGTACGCGATAGCGGCCTGCCGAATTCATGGCTTCATCAACGTTCAACTTCATCACTTTGAGCTTGCCTGCATAGTCGTGCGCGATTTCAGCCACCGTCGGTGCGAGCATGTGGCATGGACGGCACCATTCCGCCCAGAAGTCCACCATCACCGGCTGCGAATTGCTGGCCGTCAACACCTCGGCTTCGAAATTTCCGTCATCCGCTGTTTGAATCGTATTGTCAGCCATATCCTTTGTCCTCAGCGGCTTGCCCGCCTCAAGCGGGCCGCCGCCTATCTCTCCTCAATCCGCTCAATTAGATGTTCCCGCAGGCTTTTGGTTTCGCGTGGCTTGCCCCGCCCCGCGGCCCGTTTGTCCCGATCCCGTAGCGGCCCTTCCTGAACTCTGCGCAGGCCACGATACTCCCCGAGCGGCTTGACCTGAGCCTCGAAGGGCTCGCACGGCCTCGTACAGCTTCGCATACTCGACCGCAGCCGTCTTCCACGAAAAGTCCTTGCCCATCCCGTTCAACTGGATGCGCTTCCAGATCCGCTCATCCATGTAATGATGCAGCGCCTGCCGAATCGCAGACAAGAGCGCCTCGCCGGTATACTCCTTGAACTTGAACCCGGTTCCCGTGCCGTGCTCCACATCGAACGGCTCGATACTGTCGTCCAGCCCGCCGGTTGCTCTCACAATCGGCACCGTACCATACTTCAGGCTGTACATCTGATTCAACCCCGAGGGTTCGTAGCGCGAAGGCATGAGGAACAGATCGGCTCCGGCCTCGACTTTGTGCGCCAGCAGGTTGTCGTAAGCGATCTTCACGCCCACCCGGCCCGGATACGCCGCCGCCAAAGCCCGGAACAAGTCTTCGTACTTGCGCTCGCCCGATCCCAGCACCACCAGCACCAGGTCTTCGCGCATCAACTCGTGTGCCTTTTCCGCAATCAGATCGAAGCCCTTTTGATCCGCAAAGCGCGACACGATTCCGATCAGCGGCCGGCTCAAGTGCTCCGGGGACAATCCAAACACTTTCAGCAGATCCTGCTTGCACACCTGCTTCCCGCTCAAATCTTTTGCCGAATAAGTGACGGCGATCAGCCTGTCCTTCTCGGGGTTCCACGCCGTGTAATCCACGCCGTTTAATATTCCCACCAGCCGGTCCGCGCGGCTTCGCACAACGCCGTCCAGTCCGTGTCCGTATTCCGGCGTCTGGATCTCCTGAGCGTACTTCCTGCTCACAGTCGTCAAATAATCCGAATAAACCAGTCCACCCTTCAGCAGGTTCACATTTCCAAAGAACTCCAGACCACCGGGATGAAATACACTGGGGGGAATTCCCACGCGCTCCAGCACGTCCTTGGTGAACTGTCCGTGATAACCCATGTTGTGAATGGAGAAGACTACGGGAACATCTTTCATCAGTGGATCATCGCCGTAGGACGTTCGCAGCAACACCGGCACCAACGCCGTTTGCCAGTCATGGCAATGAATCACATCCGCCGGCCAGACATGCTTTGCCACCTCAATCGCCGCGCGGCAGAACTCGGCATACCGCTCCGCGTTGTCCGGATATTCCCCGATGCTGCTACCATACAATCCATCGCGGTCGAAATACTCCGGATCATCCACAAAATAGTAACGAACACCATTCAGCTGCGCGCCATCGGCAATCGCTGGAAAACGCAACCGCGTCCCCCCCATCGGAATCGTCAGGCTCGGCATCAACACCGCCGTGGCCTTCGTCCCGCGGTAGCGCGGCAACACCACCGCTACCTCGTGGCCCCCGGCCACGAGCGCCTTCGGCAGCGCTTCCACCACGTCCGCTAGGCCGCCGGTCTTTGAAAACGGCAGCCCCTCCGATGCCACAAACAGAATTTTCATGAATCGCTCATCACCCCTTGCGCATCTATTTTACGCTACTGCGCCGATATCGGCTCGTCAAGAAACTAGTGCAACTCGGCAGTACCCCGAAAATCGCTAGACCCTCATTTGGCGACAGGTTCCAGCGGAATCGTTTCAAAGTACTTGGGCACAATCACCTTGCTCTTTGGCGAAGCCGCGTCCCAGCCAAGGCAATAACAGCAACCGCGGATCTCGGCATCGGGATGATCCTCCTCCAGGCTGGATTCGATCTGCAACTCTTCTTCCGGTTAGACGCGCTTGGTGTTTCGTCGATCCGAGACCGCGTAAATGGCGGCGGCTCCGAACAAGCCCGCCGCGGCCATGATTTTCCAAGCCAATTCATAACTGTGCTGCGAATCGAAGATTCTTCCTGCCATCCATGGCGCTCCCCACTGACCAAGGGAATAACCCATGATGATCAGTGCCAAGAGTTTGCCAAGCGAGGCGGTCCCGAAGCATTCCGCCGTGACGAGCGGAATCAGCATATAGTCTGCGCCCATGGAGAAGCCGAAAATCAATGCGAAGGTCCAAACCGCAACGGGCCGACGGGCCATGCCGAGGAACAGGAGCGATGCGCTGAGCAATGCGTAGAACAGCGCCATGGTGTTCTTTTTTCGAAAACGGTCTGCCAGATAGCCCACTACTACCCGGCCGCCGAGACTGGACGCCAACAGAGCTGTCGAGAATCGAGTAGCCGTGGTCACCGAGTAGCCCTGATCTTTCAGAAAAAGAATGAAATGTTGAATCACCGAGCCGATAGCGCCCATCACGAGCGTGGACCCCGCCAGGATGAGCCAGAAATTGGCCGAGCGAATCGCAGCTCCGACTCCGCTTGCGGGAGAAACCGTGGCGCTATTCCTCTCTTCGGTCAGGCCAACGCTTTCCGCCCCGTCTGGCAGCAGACCCATTTCGCCCGGAGTGGAGCGCGTAATCCAGATCCCCACCGGAAAGAGCACGAGCAGAATGAGCAAGCCCACAATCTCCAGGGCATGGCGCCAACCGAAGTTGCGCATCAAAAAATGAACCAGCAGAGGGGAAATGACTCCGCCCAGCCCTAACCCGAGATACGCGTAACCCATCGCCCGGCCGCGGCGCATATGGAACCAGTGGGCAACGAGGACTTGATTGGCGATGGGCCCCGCGAGCACATATCCGAGCACCTCCATGATGCAAAATAGTTCGTAATGCCAAAGTCTGGTCATGGACCCCATGAGCAGCAGAGAAATGCCGACGAGGCCCGCTCCTGACAGAATGACCCCGCGCGCTCCTATCCGGTCGATCACCGCTCCGGCCAGCAAGCCAAACGGCAGGCCCGCCACAAGAAACCCGAGGAGGAAGCCTTGGGTGACTTGAGCGCGCAGGAACCCCAGAGACTCCACAAATGCTGGGTAAAAAACGGGAAACCCGTAAAAGATGATTCCGACGGCGAAGAAAAGATTCAGGAACGCAGCCACAACAATCCACCACCCGTAAAAGATGCGCGTTGATCGATGGTTCGTCATGAAAGCCCCGTGTCTTCCCGAGAGCAGGATTTTACGTTCGGGAGAGAAGAAGTGAACTATCCGTCCAGCGCCCCAACACTCTCAGCCGAACTCCGGGCCTAGAATTGCACAAAGAAGTTCCGATCGTCCCGGATGGTCATTCGATCCCCGGTACATTCGGGTGAGCGAGCGGGAGAAACAGAATCCGAAGGACCTTAGCAGGTCGCCAGCGATAGCGTTTGATTTCAAGTAATCCACGGTCTGAACCCCACGCGAGGAGTGGGCCACGAATCTTTCGAGAAGCTGACAAGCTCCGGTTGCATCTTTCGCCATCCAAGGACCGAGATGATCCGCGAAAGATCCGCGCCGCCCGAATGCATAACCCTCGATCCGTCCATCGTTCCCAACCTCGGCGGTGAACTCAGGCGCATCCTCGTGGAGGGACTTAAGCAAGAAACCTCGGTCTGCGCCAAAAACCTCTTGATCCGCCTTGCAGATGGATTCCAAGAGTTCCGGGGATAGCGGCACGGCCGCGCCGAAACCGTACACTTTCGCCGCTTCGGAGGGGGGCCTACGCAGAGTCCATCGTTCAATCTCATATTCGCACACGAATTCCAGCTTTTCGTAGAGCGGCTTTCCCTGCGGCGTCGCGTCGAGCTTGATGGCAGGAATTTTCAGCCCGTCAAGATATTCGATGGCCCTTTTAAGAAGCTGGGTTCCGATGCCTCGGCCGCGGTATTGCGGGTCAACCAATACCATTCCGACCCACGCAAATCGATTTTCAAACGAGATAGTCGTTGCCGTGCCGCACACCCGCTCATCTTCCTCCGCGACAAAGCAACCTTCCGGGCTGGCTTCCAGAAACCGTTTCCAGTCTGCCGCGGTCTGATTCCAACCGGCGATCTCCTTCAGCCGCAATCCAGCCGGGATGTCCGCCATGGTCATAGTGCGCAAGGGCATAGCTGCCGAATTCCTCAGGGAGATTGTAAACCCATTCGAATGGCCTCCTGAGGAATCTGGACCGCAGAGAAAAGTCAGAAACAGAGAAGACAAAGCCGGAAGACGATGCCTGGGCGCTTCGAGTACAATCCCATTCTCACCGTCATCACTCGGCGGCTTATGCGAATGAACCCACAGCAACGAACGGCAAGATCGCGCCAGAGGACCTCCGTCCGCAGTATCGAGGAACTCGATGAACTTCTGAGCGAGCCTACGGAGGCTGCCACTGACACCCTGGGTGCCCTGGATGGCGACATTGTCATCTTGGGCGTGGGCGGGAAAATGGGGCCGACCCTGGCCCGCATGGCGAAACGGGCATCGGAGATCGCGGGAGTTTCGCGGCGGGTGATCGGCGTCTCCCGATTCTCCTCCCCCAGGTTGGAATCGCAGTTGCAAGCACAAGGCGTAGAGACGGTGCGCGGTGACTTGCTGGACCCGAAATCGCTCTCCGCGCTCCCGGATGCCGCCAACATTGTCTTTATGGCCGGCATGAAGTTCGGGACGACCGGGCAAGAATCGCAGACCTGGGCCATGAACAGTTTCTTGCCCGGCCTGGTGAGCGAAAGATATCGCCACAGCAGAATTGCGGCGTTCTCCACCGGTAATGTTTACGGGCTCTCGCCAGTTTCTCTTGGCGGGTCCGGGGAACAGGACGCGCTGAATCCCGCCGGTGAATATGCCATGAGTTGTCTCGGCCGCGAGCGCATCTTCGAACACTTCAGCCGAAGGAACGAAACCAGGATGTCGATACTCCGGCTGAATTACGCCACCGAACTCCGCTACGGCGTGCTCGTGGACATTGCGCAGCGCGTGTACGCCGGACAGCCAGTCCCGCTTTCCATGGGCTATTTGAACGCCATCTGGCAGGGAGACGCCTGTGGCATGAGCCTGCAAGCTCTTGGCAGCGCGTCGGTGCCTCCGTTCGTGATCAACCTTGCCGGACCAGAGTTGTTAAGTGTGCGTCGCGTTGCCGAGCAATTTGGTGAATGCTGGCATAAGCCGGTTCGCTTTGAAGGACAGGAATCGGCCGACGCTCTCTTGAGCAATGCGAAAAAATCGTACGAGCTCTTCGGCCGTCCCCGCGTCGACGCCGAGCAGATGATCACCTGGATCGCGGACTGGGTTAGCCGTGGCGGTGCCACGTTGGCGAGACCCACACATTTTGAGGAACGTGCCGGACGCTTTTAGGACGAGCGGCCAGTAGGAGAGGCCAGAGCGTTAGTGATGGCAAAAGAACTGGATCCAAGGATTCGGCAAGTCTTGGCGCGAGGTACGGTGATTCCCGCGCATCCTTTGGCACTCACCGCAGACCGGCGGCTCGACGAGCGGCACCAAAGAGCTCTCACGCGTTACTACGTCGCCGCTGGCGCAGGCGGCCTGGCGGTGGGGGTTCACACCACGCAGTTTGCCATCAGAGACTCGCGCATCGGGCTCTTCGCGCCGGTCTTACAATTGGCGCGGGAAGAAATGGACCGCGCCGATCGCGGCCGCGCAGAGCCGTTAATCCGCATCGGAGGCATCTGCGGACAAACAGCGCAAGCCGTCGCGGAAGCGGAGTTGCTCACGAACTTTGGGTACAGTGCCGGCCTGTTGAGCTTGGCGGCCATGAAAGATGCGGAGGATTCGGCGCTCCTAGCCCACTGCCGAAAAATAGCGGAAGTCATACCGCTGATCGGTTTTTACCTGCAGCCCGTCGTGGGCGGCCGGGTACTCTCTTATAGATTCTGGCGCGAGTTCGCCGAGATTGAAAATGTTGTGGCCATTAAGATTGCGCCTTTCAACCGCTACCAAACCCAGGATGTCATCCGCGCCGTGGCCGAATCCGGGCGAGACATCGTGCTATACACCGGAAATGATGACCATATCGCTCTGGATCTCGTCAGCCCCTATGTTTTCCAGGTCCACGGACGCGCGCAGGAATACCGCATTGTAGGAGGCCTTTTGGGCCACTGGGCGGTATGGACTCGCCGCGCCGTCGGTCTCTTAGAGGAATGCCATGCCGTCGTGTCCGGAACAGGAAGCGTTCCCAAGAACCTGCTCCAAAGGAGCGTCGAAATTACCGATGCCAATGCGGCCTTTTTCGACGTGTCGCACCACTTCGCCGGCTGCATCGCCGGCCTGCATGAGGTCCTGCGGCGACAAGGCCTGCTTGAAGGAATCTGGTGCTTGAATCCCCAGGAAACCCTAAGCCCCGGCCAGCAAGAAGAGATCGATCGTGTCTACGCCGCGTATCCCCATCTAAACGACGATGCTTTCGTCCTCGAAGGCCGTGACCACTGGCTGAAGCCCTGATTGCGCTTTCCGCCAACTCGGCCGCACGTGCTGACCACGGCAACGGCCAACCGGCAGTCGACGACTCGAAATCTTCTGTCCTGGGATAACGATCGCGAATAGCCGCAATCGAGCTTACCGCCGGCCACATGGGGTTCCAAGATAACTCCCAGCGTGGGGCGGCTTCCCATATTCCCCATCCTCCACTTTGCGTTTCTGTCCGGTTTCGCGCTGCCCATGTTCGCTCGCGCGGACACGAGTCACTCATCACCTCCCCTGCTACACTGATCCTCCCATGGCTCGTCAACGCCTCGGCCAACACTTCCTCGCCGATCTCCACTGGCGCGAAGAGATCGCTCGCGCCATCCGCGTTTCGCGTCATTCTACCGTTCCGCTCCCGCGCGACGATCAACATTGCTGGATCGAAATCGGTTCTGGTCATGGTGAGATGACCCAACACCTCCTCGCCGCTGGCGCTCCCGTTCACGCCATCGAAATCGACCCCATGTTCATCGCGGGCCTTCGCCACCTGGCGCAAGAATTCTCTAATCTCACGGTCATCCCCGGCGACATTCTCGAAGCCGACCTCGCGGCCATCGCTTCCGGCGGCCGCATCCGCCTCTACGGCAATCTTCCTTACTACATCACCTCGCCGATCCTTCATCACCTCTTCACGTTTGCCGATTTCATCGACGAAATACACGTCGTCATTCAGACCGAAGTCGCTCTACGCCTCGCTGCGCGACCGGGTACACGTGATTACGGCTACCTTTCCGTCGTCACCCAGTTCTACGCGCGTCCCGAATTTGTCTTCGAAATTCCTCGGGAAGCATTCGCGCCGCCACCGGAAGTCACCTCGGCCCTCGTCACCCTCCGCCTGCCCGGCGAACGCGCAAAGCTGTCCCTCAGCGACGTATCTGGTTTCCTGAATTTTGTGAAATTGTGTTTCTCGAAGAAACGCAAGACGCTGGTCAATAATCTGCGGTCTCTTGCCAAACCCGATCGTGTCCGCGAAGCGCTCGCCACGCTAAACCTGCGTCCCGACTCTCGCGCCGAACAGCTCCCCGTCGCCCAACTCGCCGCGATTCATTCTCTGCTGGCTGGTTCGTGATGGACCTTCGATGGTCCTTCATCTCTTGGATGGAACTTCGCGACTTGGGTGTCTCGCTATCAGGGGATGCTCTCGGCTTCTTTTCTCACCGCCGCCACCAAGCGGTCCGGATAATCGCTCATGATTCCGTCTACTCCCGCTGCGGCGAGCAGCCGCATGTGCGCGGGATGATTCACCGTCCAGCACACCACCTGCAGATCTTTCCTGCGGGCTTCGGCAATCAGCGCCGGCGTCACCAGATCTCCCCGCACGGCCAGCTGCCGCGCGCCGATGGCGACGGCCTTCTCCAGTGGATTTTCGATCTGTCCGTCGTACAGCAGCCCGGTCATCAGCGTCGGCTCGATTTTCCGCAAACTCAGTACGATCGCGGCGTCAAAAGAAATCACCACCGCCCGCGGTATCTCTCCCGATTCGCGCAGCGCGCCAATCAACGCGTGTTCCCCGCCCCAGGATCCGCCCGGCTTGATCTCCAAATAAAACACCACATCATGTTTCTTGGAAAACGCTAGGATTTCGTCCAGTGTGGGGATGCGTTCTCCGGCGAACTCACTCCCGAACCACGACCCGGCATCCAGCCGCCGCAGCTCCGTGAGCGTCATATCATGCACTGTCCCCTGCCCGTTGGTCGTTCGATTCACCGTCGCATCGTGAATGGCAACCAAACGCGCATCGCGTGAAAGCTGCAAATCCGTCTCGATGAAATTGGCTCCCAGGGCAACAGCTTTCTTGAACGCCGCCATGGTATTTTCCGGCGCGTTCCCCGATGCTCCGCGATGCGCAATGACCAGCATCAAGCTATTCTCCACGCCTCAAACCACGTCCGCTCAACACTGTTACTCTCACAAAGTCTCCCTTTCCGAAAACAATCCCACACTCCTTGCGGCCAATGTAGAGAGTATGCTAGCACCTGACCCTGGCACCGAACCGTGCACCCATTTGGCTTGCATCTTGAATCTAACTGGTGCAAGAACCATAGAACTTCTGTCCGGGAGGCCATCATGAGAAAGAAACTCTGTGCCCTGCTTGTAGCCGCGCTGCTTGCCACGCCGATGGTAGCGTTGCCCTATTCCGCCGCCGCTCGGCCGCAGAATGAAAAAAAACAACGCAGCGAATCAAAGTATCGGGAAAAACTACACAAGGAAGTCCGTCACCAGCTGGTCATGCTGCCGTGGTATTCCGTGTTCGACAATCTCGCGTATCAGGTGGACGGCGACAAGGTCACTCTATCCGGCCAGGTGACCCGGCCGGTCTTGAAATCCGACGCCGAGGCTGCGGTGAAGAGCATCGAGGGAGTCGCCTCGGTCGTGAACAACATTGAGGTCCTTCCACTCTCGCCAATGGATGACCAGCTCCGTCGTGCCTTGTACCGCGCCATTTATGGGGACGCCGGGCTCTCGCGTTACTCCATTCAGGCCGTGCCTTCCATTCATATCATCGTGAAGAATGGCAACGTTACGCTGGAAGGGGTTGTCGACAACGAGGCTGACAAGAATCTCGCCGGCCTGCGAGCTAATCAAGTTCCCAACGTTTTCTGTGTCAGGAACAATTTGGTCGTCGCGGGCTAGGCCAAGGTATACTTCGCGCGCACCGGGCCACTCGCTAGGCGGCTCCTGGTACTCCGGCTTTGTATAGTTGCCGCGATATCCGCCGCGCTGTTTCCTTCAATGCCTCGATGATCCGCGGCATATTGGTCTGATCCGTTTGCGTCAGCGTCCCACTGGCGCCAAGCGCTGCCGTTACATTTCCCAGGGTGTCGAAGATGGGCACTCCCAGGCACCGCGCACCCAAACTGTTTTCCTCGTCATCCACCGCGTAACCCGACTGCTTCACGTGCTCCAGGTCGGCGAGCAGTTTTGGCAGGCTGGTGAGGGTCTCCGGCGTTCTCTTCTTCAGACCGTGCTGCTTGGCGATGGCCTCCACGTCATGCTTCGGCAGCCAGGCCAGCAAGCATTTCCCGACGCTCGTGGAATGCAGAAACATCCGCCTCCCCACCCACGTGTTCACCTTGAAAAATCCGGGCGCCTCTACCTTCTCGATATAAACCGCTTCGCTCTGGTCCAAGACCGCCAGGTGCACGGTCAGGTGAATTCGCTCCACCAGCGACCTCATAAACGGCAGCGCCACATCTGCGATGTCCAGGTTGGCTTGGGCATCTCCACCGAGACTCAATATTTTCAAGCCCAGCCGATACCTCCCGGTTTCCGCTTCACGCCGCAAGTAGCTGCGTTTTTCTAGAGTCCTCAGGATGTAACTCGCGGAGCTCTTCGGTATCCCGAGCTTGCGGCTGATCTCCGCGTTGGTCAGCCCCTCGCGCCTTTGCGCGGCTGCTTCCAGAATACTCAGTGCCCGCTCCACCGCTGTGGCCGGACTGGTCTCCGTGGCCGCCATGGCCGCCCCCATAAAAAATAGTTATCGCCCAAGTATAGAATAATTGTTCAGCATACTGAACACCATCTTGTGGCTGCGGCGATGCTCCGGTAGAAGGAAGGGGGATGGTACCCTGCTAGTTCGGCAACCCGCTTCCGTTCGAATTTCGTACTGGAAAGGACTGACCTCCAGCATGGCTACTACCGCTAGCAGCAAGCCGAATCCGGGGCTCGCTCCCTGGCCCTTTTCAAATCGCGTCGTGGCGGTCAATTCCGCTCCACCGGAGTTCGACGCTGCTCGCGATCTCCCTGCGGGCTTTGTCGAATTTCTTGCGCCGCTACACGCCGCGCTCACACTGCGGCAGCGCGCGTTGATCGCCCGCCGCGATTACGCCCTGGGCGAGGCCCACGGCGGCAAGGTTCCCGATTTCCTGCCGCCCGCCGTGGCGACAACAAATTCGTGGCGCATTGAGCTTCCCGCCTGGTGCGCGGATCAGCGGAACCAGATGACCGGGCCCGCCGATGACGCCGATCTTGTCGTGAAAATGCTGAATTCCGGCGCTCCCGGGGTGATGCTCGATCTGGAGGACTCCATCGCCAACGCCTGGGAGCACCATTCGCAAGGCATCAAGAATATTCTCGAAGCGCTCGCCGGCGGTCTCACCTACTTCGACCGCAAGCGCAACAAAGCCGTGGGCATCCATCCTAGCGCCACGGTAATTTTCACGCGGCCCCGTGGCTTGCACTTACACCAGGCTGGCATTCTGCCCGGGGAATTGCTTCCGGCTTCGCTCTTCGACGTCGCCATGGTCGCGTATCAGGTGGACTTCAGCGCGCTGAAGCATCCTCTTTGTATTTACATTCCCAAGTCCGAATCCGCCGACGAGGCTCTCTGGTGGCGCGATCTTTTCCAGATCATTGCCCGCCTCAAGGGCCTGCCAACGAACGCCATCAAGTGCATGGCGCTGGTCGAATCGCATCCGCTCGCTTTCCAGATGGAAGAATTTGCTTGGAATCTTCGTGACCACATCGTGGGACTCAATCTCGGCCGCTGGGACTATATGGCCAGCTTGATCCATTTCAATCTCGAAAATCCCGAGTGGGTACTTCCCGATCGCAACACCATTCCGCATAATGTTGCGTTCTTCCAGAATTTGCGCAATCTGCTGCCGGAGATTTGCCACAAACACGGGATGCTCGCGATCGGTGGCATGACCGCACTCTTCCCCAGCCGCGAAGACCCGGAGCTGAACGCTCGCGCGTTGAAGGCCCTCGCGGAAGACAAGAAGAACGAAGCCAACTCGCTGATGGACGGCGCCTGGACCGGGCATCCCGATCAAAACGAAATTGCGGTGAGCCAGTTCCCTGCCCCCAACCAGCTTCAGGCGCGGCCGGCGAACGCCGGCACACATCCCGATCTTCGCCCGATTCCCACGGGGGTTGGCAAACGCACGCTAGCCGGAACGCGCGCCGCAGTTCGGACCGTCATTCGCTACCGCCACGGCGTGCTCAACGGCAAGGGTGCGAGTCTCCTTGATGGCTACATGGAAGATCTCGCCACCGACCGCATCTACCGGTTGATGATCGCCCAGCGCATGAAGCATTCCGACAAAGTGGAAGTCCTCGATGAGGGAGGCGCGCCGGTTCGTCACACGCCGGAACTCATCCGCGATCTTTTTGACCAAGAACTCGGACGGCTGTTGCGAGAGAACGCGAAAAGCAATGACCCCGAGCTGGCGACCACCCTCCGCGAAGCCCGCGGCATCAGCGAAGAAATGATCCGCCGCGCGGAGTTCAATCCTGCGTGAGGAACGGTTTAGAGTGGCACAGCTCAGGCTGTGCTCGGAGGAAAGAGTCTTTCCTTCCCCCAGTTGTTTTTGTCGCCTTGACCACCAACACAATCCAACCCGCTAGGTCCCTCGCGCGCGAACCACAACCAAGAACAGTGTTCGGACATATTGTTCGGACATATAATGACGCCGATGGGCAGCTCTCCCTCATCCTATGGGACGGACGGGGCCGCGTTTCGGGCGAGTCGACCGGACCTATACCTTCGCCTGCATTGCGTTAACATTTTCGTGCGCGATCAAGATCGAAGTCTGCGTTTCTACCTCGATCAGCTAGGCTTCCATCTGGCCTTTGATACCAGGCTTCAATCCGGTGACCGCTGGGTGGCCGTCGCCCCTCCGGATGGGTCCGCGATCCTTTCGCTTGTTGTTCCCAAGCCCAATTCTCGTGAGTACAATCTCATCGGCCGCTCCACGCAAGTTGTCTTTGTCACAGAAGATGTCGCTGCCAAGTTTCAGGAATGGTCCAAGCGCGGGGTGCGTTTTCAGCTTGCGCCTCGGCTGAAGCGCATCAAATATGAGCGCCCCGAGCAAGCCCCTGCTTCAACGCCATCATCGATGCTGCTCGGAGAGCAGGAACCCATTTGGGGTGGAGTGTTCGCACGCTTCAGAGATGTCGACGGGAATTCCTTTTCGCTAGTGAGCTTCGACGAGATGACCCAGGCTGTCGAAGCGCAGCGCCGCGCGACGACCGAGAAGCTGGAATCGGAGCGCCGCGCCGCCCAGGAACTGGAAATTGCCAAGCAGGTGCAGGCCAGGCTCTTCCCGCAAACACTGCCGCCGCTGAAAACGCTGGAATATGCGGGTACTTGCATCCAGGCGCACAAGGTTGGCGGTGACTATTACGACTACCTTGATCTAGGGCAAGGGCGGCTCGGTCTGGTGATCGGCGACATCTCGGGAAAAGGAATCGCCGCCGCTCTCTTGATGGCCAATCTGCAGGCGAATCTCCGCAGCCAGTGCGCCATCGCGTTGGATCAGCCGCAACGGCTGTTGCGCTCGGTAAACCGGCTATTTTGTGAGAATACGCCTGACGGCGCCTTTGCCACACTCTTCTTTGCCGAATACGACGACAACGTGGGCCGCTTGCGCTACGCGAATTGCGGGCATCTCTCCGCCCTGCTCCTCCGGGGCGATAACACCCTGGAACGGTTGGATTCTACGGCCACGGTCTTGGGAATCTTCAAAGAGTGGGATTGCTCGATCGGGGAGTGCCAGCTTCACCCCGGCGACACGCTCGCACTGTACACCGATGGCATAACCGAGTCGTACAATTGTGCAGAAGAGGAATTCGGGGAAAGCCGCCTGATCGAAGCATTGAGGCGACACCGAGAACTGCCTTCACCGGCCCTGCTTGCCTCGATCGTTGCTGACGTGCAGCGGTTCAGCCCTCACGAGCAGCACGACGACATCACTCTAATTATCGCAAAATGCGGGTGAAACCAAGACTTAACCCCGCGTGCGGATTCCAGCGAGTTTGGCAGCACCAATCCGGCCTGGCCTTAGAAGCAGCACACCCGCGATAGGAATCAGGAAGAAACGCTGGGCCACGACTGCCCGTCGGGATAAGACCGGCGCCTTGGGAGCGCCGGAGCAAAGCCAGTGGTGGTGGAATTCTTCATTACGGCTTGAAAAGCCTCCTGGAAGGCCTCCATCTCCGGCTGCGTGCCGACGGTGATGCGCACGTGCGTCGGCCAAACGGGCCAGGCTCGCCCGATATACACATTTCGCGCCGCCATCCGGTCGATCACTTCTTTCGCCGGCCGCTGGGCATCCAGCATGAAACAGTTGGACTCCGAAGGGACGTAGGAATAGCCCTGGCGCGCAAGCCAAGCAAATGTTTTTTGCCGGATGGAAGCATTCAACTGTTTGCGCTCGGAGACGAGATGCTCATGCTTCAGACTCGCGGTTGCGGCCGCCACTGCGGTGATCGGCATGGCGCTCCAGCCTCCGAAGGTCTCCAGTTTGGCGAGCAAGTCGGGGCGCCCGATGGCCATTCCACAGCGAATCCCGGCCATGCCGTAAATCTTCGAAAACGTTCGCAACACGATCACGTCCTGATCGGCCTTCACCAGGTCGAGTGCAGAAACGCCGTCCGAAAAATGGAGGTAGGCCTCGTCCACGAGCACCACCGAACCCTTTGGTTTCGCGGCCAATAACTGTTCGATGCCGGAATGCGGCGTCATCGTTCCTGTGGGATTGTTCGGCGTACACACATAGAAAAGCCCGGCGTCCGGCGCCGCCGCTAGCATCGCCTTGATATCGTGCGAATACGTTTTGGTCAGCGGCGTCTTGGCGATGCGGGCTCCGGAGATTTTCGCCGCGCGCATTCCGGCTTCGTAGCCGGGATCCGCGGTGACGTAGCTCCTGGCCGGCGAAGTGAACGCCAGCACCGAGAAATGCAGCGGTTCGCTCGAGCCCGGAAAGACGCGCAGGTATTCCGGTTTCAGGCCTTCCATCTCCGTGAATGTTTTGACGAGTTCTTCCTTTAACCAGTAGGAATATCGCCCGCCCTGCGGTGCCATATCCACGATTGCCTTCCTCGCGGCGTCGCACGGCCCCAGGGGATTTTCATTCGCGTCTATCACCACCGCTCCAGGATGAAAAACATTGCGATCTTCCGCCGCGAGAGATGCCTCGGTAGCGATACGGAAAGCTGCCGCTGCGGTAGCCGCAGCCGACAACTGGAGAAACGCCCTCCGCGAACCTCTTGAAAGCATCTCGTTCGTCTTCATCCGGCCCTCCTGAAACCGCGAATCTTTCTATGCAAACGACCACCCAGCCTGCGCCTCACTATAACACCGAATCGGGGGATCATCTAAGCGGCAGTCGCATCAGTCACCGACCGGACCCTCCTCTGGATTTTGGCCGGTCCTGGCGGTCTAATTTGACGGCGAAGATCGGATAGATTCCCACGGGCGCTTTGCTCCAAACTTTCCATTTCGAGCGCGCATCGTGAATCTTGGGAGGCTGCATGGCTCAAGCAGCAGGGAATACTCCCGCTACCCTCGCCATCGCCCAGCGAGTCGAGGCGCTGGACTGGAACAACGCCGAGCAGGCTCTTTCCGAGCGCGGCTGTGCGGTTACCGCTCCCATTCTCTCGCCTGCGGAATGCGACTCTCTCGCCGCGCTGTTCAACGATCGAAGCCGTTTTCGCAGCCACATCGTCATGGAGCGCTATCGCTTTGGCATCGGCGACTACAAGTACTTCGCCAACCCGCTCCCAGAAATAATCACTAGTCTCCGGACCAGCATCTATCCCCACCTCGCCGAAGTCGCCAATCACTGGGCGGAGGTTAGTGGTGAAAATACCCCTCCTTATCCTCGCGAACACCCAGCGTTCTTGAAAATTTGCCACCAAGCCGGGCAGACCAAGCCAACCCCGCTTATGCTCCGCTACGAGGCCGGTGGCTTCAACTGTCTTCATCAGGATCTCTATGGCGACGTCAGTTTTCCCCTGCAACTGGTTTTCCTGCTCGGCCAGCAAGGACGCGATTGGGAAGGCGGAGAATTCGTCCTCGTCGAGCAGCAACCCCGCGCGCAGTCCAAGCCGCAGGTGGTCCTTGCCGATCAAGGACAGGCCATTATCTTCGCCACGCGTTACCGGCCCGTGAAGGGTTCGCGTGGCTACTATCGCGCCAATCTACGGCACGGCGTCAGCCGGGTACATCGCGGTGTGCGCTGCACCCTGGGCATCATCTTCCACGACGCCATGTAGCAGCGAGACCATTCGCCTGTCCGAATTCGCACTCCCGGTCCCAATTCCGGGCACCGGCATCTTCGATCTTGCCTGGCGTGCCCGCTTAAGTCGTTCTCGTTCAGCAACGTAGCTGATCGGCGGATGGTCAGCGAGTTGCGCATTTAGCTCATTTGCAGTGGGAGGTCTGACGATGGATACACTCACGCAAAACTTGCGCTATGCCGTGCGCACGCTTTGGAATAGCCCGGGCTTCACACTGGTTGTTGTGCTGACGCTGGCTCTCGGCATCGGTGCCAATACCGCCATTTTTTCAGTGGTTTATTCGGCCCTCCTACATCCACTGCCTTATCGCGATCCCGACAAGCTGTTTCATCTCGGCGAGTCACGCAATCAATATGACGACCGCACGGCCGGTGCGCAAGCGTCTTACCCGGACTATCTGGATTGGAAGCGCACGGCAAAAAGCATCGAATCCTTAGCAGCGTACAGCGGCGACGCCTTCACACTTACGGCCAATGGCGAGCCCAAGAACACTTTCGCCGCGCAGGTTACTCCCAGCTTTTTCTCCACTCTCGGCGTTAAGCCCGCTCTCGGACGTGATTTCCTGGACGCCGAAATGCAGTCCGATGGTCCACACGTAACGATCCTCACGGATGCCTTCTGGCGCACCGAGTTTGGCGCTGATCCGAACATCATCGGGCGTATCGTCCACCTGGGCGGCAAGCCCGTCACCATCGTCGGCGTTCTTCCGCGCGACTTTGAATTTGCGCCCGCCAGATCCGCGCCGCTGTGGGTTCCCATTCACCAGAGCGGAGATCCCCTCGCGCGCCGCAGTCTCCGATGGCTTAGTGTTTTCGGCCGGCTCGCTCCGGGCGTCTCCCCCGATCAGGCCCGTGCGGAAATGCAGAGCATCAACGCACAGCTTGCCAGCGAATATCCAAAGGAAAACAGCTCCACGTTCTTTGTCATGGAGAGTCTCAGGGAACAAATCGTGGGCAAGGTTCGGCCCATCCTACTTATACTTCTAGCAGCTGTGGGATTCATCCTTCTGATCGCCTGCGCCAACGTCGCCAACCTGGTTATGACTCGTTCCATCGGCCGGCGCAAGGAATTTGCCGTGCGTTCGGCTCTCGGCGCGAGCCGGGCCAGCCTGCTGTCCCAGCTGCTGACGGAAAGCCTGTTGCTGTCCTCTATCGGCGCGGCCGTTGGGCTTCTTGGCGCTCAGTGGGGCGTGAATTCGCTCCTCGCTGCCATCCCCGAATCTCAGTTACAGTCCATGCCTTATTTCCGTGACGCGGCAATGAACCTCCCGGTCCTTCTCTTTCTTGGCGGCGTCACCGTGTTGACCGGAATTGTCTTCGGGCTGGCTCCCGCTCTGGACGCAACGCGTGCGCCTCTGAACGATGTCTTGAAGGATGAGTCGCGGGGTGGCACGAGCGCAGGTCATGCTCGCCTGCGCAACACCCTGGTCATTGCCGAAATCTCAATTTCTCTCGTCCTGCTGGTCAGCGCCGGACTCCTCCTGAAGAGCTTGCACATCCTTCTGGGACAAGACCCGGGCTTCAACTTCCACAACGTTTTGACGTTTTCCGTGAATTTGCCGGACTCTTCCTATCCCAGCGACAAGACCCCTCCCTACTACAGTGCGGCCGCCGTGCGCTTCGACCACGAATTCATGCAGCGGCTGCGTTCTTTGCCGGGCGTCCTGGATGTGGGTCAAACCTCGGGAATTCCCGCCAGTGGCGGCAGCGGCACGATCCGATTCGTTGTCGAAGGCCGCCCCACCGCCACGGGACAAGAAGACGAATGCCAAATCATCTCCGTCAGCACGGGCTATTTTTCTTCCTTGAAAATTCCTCTCTCTGACGGGCGCTTCTTTAGCGCCAGGGATGTCCAGGGCGCGCCAGACGTGGTGGTGGTCAGCCATGCGTTCACCAACACCTATTTCCCTGGGGAAAACGCCATCGGGAAGCGCATCCGTTTCACTTACAGCGCGCAGAATCCTTTTCTTCAAATCGTCGGCGTGGCTGGGGACACCGCGTCCATCGATCTCGCCGCGCCACCGCCTCCCATCATCTACACACCCAACGATCAGGGGCCTTCAACGTTTCTGAGCTACGTGGTGCGGACGGCAGGCGAGCCTGGCGCGTTCATCGGAGCCGCCCGCACGGCCTTGCAGGAAATGGATCCTCAGCTCCCGTTGATCCAACCGCAATCGCTGGAACAAATAGCCAATCAATCTCCCTCGGTTTTCCTCCGCCGGTATCCTTCTTATCTGATTGGCAGTCTTGCTGCGCTGGCCTTGGTTCTCGCGGTCGTGGGTTTGTACGGGTTGATTTCACATCTGGTGCTGCAGCGCACTCGGGAGATCGGCATCCGCGTGGCGTTGGGCGCGCAGCGTCACGACGTCATGAGAATGGTTCTTCGCCGGGGCATCCGCGCAACTGTCGCCGGCGTGGGCATCGGGGTACTCGCCGGCCTCGCGCTCACGCGCCTCTTGAGGAGCTTGCTTTACGGTGTCACTCCGGGCGACTGGCTTACGTTCTTGAGCGTCGCTGTTCTGTTGCTCGTCGTGGCGCTGGCCGCTTGCTCCATCCCCGCTCGCCGCGCCACGCGGGTCGATCCCATCGTGGCACTGCGATATGAGTAAATCATGGTCCCCAGAGAGGACCACCATGGATAGAGTCCGCGTCTCGGTCTTGCCGAATCAAACACTGCGGCTCTTGTGTCTTGGTGCGCAAATGGTTCCTTGAGGAGGGGCTGACCAGTCGACCACAACGGTGAGCTACTCGTGGCCACCGCCGAGTTCGCGCACGATCGAGCCCACAAAGGATCTTGCGTCTCCGAAAAGCATGAGCGTCCTGCTGAGGTAGTAGAGTGGATTGTCGATTCCCGCAAAACCTGCCGCCATACTGCGCTTGATCACCATAACCGTGCGAGCCTTATCCACATCGAGAATCGGCATGCCAAAAATCGGGCTGGCAGCGTCGGTACGTGCTGCCGGATTGGTGACGTCATTCGCACCAATGACCAGAGCGACATCGGTTTGCGGAAAATCTCCGTTGATTTCTTCCATGTCCAGAAGCTTGTCGTAAGGAATGTCCGCTTCTGCCAGCAACACATTCATGTGCCCCGGCATGCGGCCGGCGACGGGATGAATTCCGAATTTCACATCCACGCCGCGCTTGGTCAGCGCGTCGTACAATTCGCGCACTTTGTGTTGTGCTTGCGCCACGGCCATTCCGTACCCCGGTACGATGACCACCTTGTTTGCCGCCGCAAGAATCGCCGCTGCCTCCTCGGGTGTCGCGCTGCGCACCGGCCGCGCCTCTTGCTGGCCCGCGGCCGCTGTATGCTCCTGACCAAAAGCGCCAAAGAGGACATTTGAAAATGAGCGGTTCATTGCTTTCGACATGTTCACGGAAAGAATCAAGCCCGAGGCTCCGTCCAGCGCGCCCGCAATAATCAACAGCTTGCTGTCCAGTACGAAACCCATCGCCGCTGCCGAAAGCCCCGCATAGGAATTCAACAGCGATATCACCGTGGGCATATCGGCGCCGCCTATCGGAATGATCATCATCACGCCGAACAACAAAGGGATGCCGACGATCAGCGGGAAAAACTGCGCCTTTTCCGGGTGCGCCACCAGCATACCCGCGACAGCTATGGCCACACCCAGGAGCCCCAGGTTGACGATGTTCTGTCCCTTGTATGTGATGGGCCGCTGCGGCAAGATTTCCTGCAGTTTTCCTGCGGCCATCAAGCTGCCGGTGAACGTCAGCGACCCGAGGATGACCTCCAGCGAGAGGACGCCCATCATGAAGCGCGGCACATCCGGCGTACGCAAATAAAACTCCGCCGTACCGACCAGCGTCACGCACAGCGCGCCAAACGCGTGGCTCAGCGCCGTCCGCTGCGGCACGGCAGTCATCGCCACTTCGCCGAGCGGCACGCCGATAATCGTTCCGAGGACCAGCGCGATCAGAATCCACTTGTATTCAACGATGCCGTGATGCAATAGAGTTCCGACAATGGCCAGCAACATACCCAGTTCGCCGGCGAACACCCCGCGCCTCGCCGTCGTCGGTGAACTCAGCCACTTGAGAGACAGAATGAAGAGCGCGGTGGCAATCAGGTAGGCGATCTCGATGATCTGTTCCGTGCCGGTCAGGTTGGTCATGGTTTCTTCGGCCCGCTGGCTTTGAACATTCTGAGCATCCGGTCGGTTATCAGGAATCCACCGACGATGTTGCTCGTGGCCGCAACGATCGCGATCGTTCCCAAAACCTTCGCAAGCATCGCCCCGTGCGCATGGTGCTCACCGGCAAGAATGATGGCGCCCACAACGGCGATGGCATCGAGCGCGTTCGTCAACGACATCAAGGGCGTATGCAGCAGGGGCGAAACACGCCGTATGACTTCAAATCCGATAAATGCGGCCAGCATGAAGACGTAAAGGCTGGTGAGCAGATCCAGCTTCATGACTTGGTCACCCCCTTCGATTCACCCGGCAAGGCGGGGAGCGAAAAAAACTCTCTGATCCGCGGATTGACGACTTCCCCGTCCTGGGTCAGCATGGTTTCGCGAACGATTTCATCATCCGTATTTAGTTGCAGCTTCCCGTCTTTCACCAGGTGCAGCAGAAAGGCGCTCACATTTCGCGCGTACATCTGGCTGGCGTGATACGGCACCGTGCTGGCCAGATTGAACCATCCGATAATGGTCACTCCGTATTCGACGACGATCTCTCCCGGGCGAGTGAGCTCACAATTGCCTCCGCGCTCGCCGGCCAAATCGACGATCACCGAGCCTGGCGCCATGCTCGCTACCATTTCTTTGGTCACCAGAATCGGAGGCTTCTTCCCTGGAATAACCGCCGCGCTGATCACCACGTCGCTCTCTACTACAACTTTTCCCAGCAATTCCCGCTGGCGCTTGTAAAAAGCTTCGTCCTGCGCCCGCGCATAGCCGCGCGCATCCTCGGCATCCTTGGCCTCGAGCGGAAGTTCAACAAATCTTCCGCCCAGGCTCTGTACTTGCTCCTTTGCGGCAGGACGCAGGTCGTAAGCCGAAGCCACGGCGCCTAGTCGTCGCGCCGTGGCGATCGCCTGCAAACCCGCAACACCGGCTCCAATCACAAAAACGCGGCCCGGAGTAATTGTCCCCGCGGCCGTTGTGAGCATTGGAAAAATGCGGGGCGAAGTATCCGCCGCAAGCACGACCGCCTTGTAGCCGCAAATTGTGGCCATCGATGAAAGCACGTCCATGCTCTGGGCGCGCGTCGTCCGCGGCATCAACTCCACCGAAAACGAAGTCACTCCCTTGGCGGCGATTTCCCGAATGGTCTCGATGGAGCCCAGTGGCCTCAGGAATCCAATAAGCACCTGCCCGCTGCGGAAAAGGGGAACGTCGGCCTTGCCGGTCCGGTCGTTCGATCCGTAGCATAGAACTTGCACAACGATGTCCGCGGCGCGAAACACTTCGGCGCGGTCGGAGACAATCTTTGCGCCTTTTGCGGCATAGTCTGCGTCTGGATAGCCGGCGCTGGCGCCGGCTCCGGCCTCCACCACCACTTGCAAACCCGTCTTGGTTAAATTGGGAACGGCCGCGGGCACCAGCGCCACGCGCCGCTCTCCCGGAAAGCTCTCGCGGGGCACACCTACAATCATGAAGGTTCCTCCGATGCTAAAAACCAGAACTGCTGTCGGGAGTTGCACTCGGTCGAGGCAATCAACTGAATCAATTTCAAGAAAAGGCCAACCCTCCGCTGGGCCAAACGCTCCAAATCATACACTCATGGGAGCTGGTTCTGTTAGATCACATCATGGTCCGAATCGCGAGTCGGTCTTACTGCCAGGCTGCTATGCTCTTGAGTCCCTGTGGCCTAATTACACATAGACGAAAAAAAGAGGGACCGCTCCGAGGTCCCTCTTTTTTTCTGTCTGCGAACTCCGGGAAGAAATGCCCAGGTCAGTTGCTCCCTTGCGTCTTATCGGAAGGGGTGGCCGTTCGAGCGGTCGCTTCTCCAATGGACAGCTGATACTTCTTGCCAGCAAAGAAAACTCCCGTCAGCGCCTTGTTACCAGCCTGGTCGATGTTGGTGGAGTACCCACTCACGGCCTCGGCTTTTTTTAGCGGAAGAACCTGCGCCGGCACCTTGGCTACCGTGTCCTTGCCGTCGGAAATGCTGACTTCAACATTCGACCCGCTTCCCGCCCATTGCACTTGGTACTCGCCGGCCGGGAGCTGCTTGCCAGCGACAGTGACGGTCTCGTCGACATGGAGCGTACCCTTGTTGGAATTACCGGCGATGGCGTGGGCTGCAAGCAACAGTGAGAATGTCAGCAGTCCTGCGGTGAATTTGGTCTTTCTCATGGAGTCTATTTTCCTTTTGTCCTCGCCTTGCGGAAGCGAATCAAGAGCATTATTCCCGCTGAGGAGAGCATGATTTGACTACTTCCATGTGATAAGGAAACGCGCCTCCAGGTTGCATCTTCAGCAACAAAAGAATTGCACGAATGCATTGAAAAATCGATTTAGCCAACGGCACATGCTCCATAGCTGGCCGTATAGTTCATTGGGAATAGTGATGTCGAGGACGAATATTTCTGCTGCTCGCCGATCCGCTTGCAGTTCAAAGAACCTGGCCTCCAAATAATCTGTTCGGGGGTCATGCTCTTTCTGGCTCATCTTCATTTTCAGCGTTTTCTCTTCCACGGTATACTTTCTCATGCCCTTCAGGAATCGTTTGGCCTGCCTGGCTTTCATCGCCCTGCTGTTCGCGCTGCTCCCGCCGACGGCGGCCTCGCAAGATACTCCCTGGCAAAAAGACAACGCAGCCTGGCGCGAGGCACATAAAGTAGAGCTCCTCAAGCCGGACGGCTGGCTTTCTCTCGCCGGCCTGGAATGGCTCCAGCCCGGAGACAACTCCGTCGGCTCCGCTCCTGATAACAAAATCCATCTCGCTTCCGGACCCGCTCGCCTCGCCGTCCTGCGACTCGACGGCGAAACCGTCACGCTGAATCCTCCCGAGGGTGGATTCCCTCCGGACCTCCTCGTCGCCGGGACTCCTGCGAAACCGCAAACTCTGCGGACCGAGGCGAACAAAGATAAAGTTTCTCCCCATCTCACCATCGGTACTCTGAACTTGTACGTGATTCGGCGGGAAGCCCGTTTCGCTCTGCGCACCAAGGATTCTCACTCTCCCGCCCTCATCGGCTTCCACGGGCTAAAGTGGTATGCGCCCAAGGCTCGGTATCGGGTGACCGCCAAATGGATTCCTTATTCGCCGCAAAAGACGATCACTCTCGCCACCCTCGTCGGCACCAGCTACGATCAGCCCGTTCCCGGCGCCGCGGAATTCACTCTTGGAGGAAAAACTTTTCGGTTGGAGCCTGTCCTTGAAGATCCTGCCGTTGCAAAGCTTTTCTTTATACTTCGCGACACGACCAGCGCCACGACCACTTACGGTGCCTGCCGATTTCTCTATACTGGCTCCCCCACCAACGGCCTCGATAAGCCCGGCGAGCTAGTGCTCGATTTCAATCGCCTGGAAAATCCTCCGTGCGCCTACACTCCTTACTCGACCTGCCCACTCCCGCCGCCCGGCAACCGCCTTCCTATCCCTCTGCCGGTCGGCGAGCAGCGCTATCACGATTGATCCTCGGCTCTCTTCTCGTTGTGCTCGGTGAACTCCGTGTCGAAGCCCTCTCGCTTTCATTTTGAAATTGCATGCCGACTATCGGAGAATAGAGGTGTCATTCGAAAATGGATTCTCCAAGCTCAAATTTATATCCCGCGAACAACGATTCCCCCGCCCGCAAGAAGCTGCTTTCCCTTCGCCTCGCTCTTCTGCGCCTCCACAAGACTCTTCTCAACATGGAGCGCCGCGAGTACGAGCGCGAGCACGGCCATGTCAACACCGGCGAGCTCTTCCGCCTCGTAATCGACCATTCGCAGTTCGCCTGGCTGCACAACCTCTCCGAATTCGTCGTGCGCATCGACGAAACTCTGGCTGCCAAGGAGCCCATCACCCCGGAACACACCAGCGGGACCATCTCTCTCGCTAGGAAAATGTTCGTTCCCACGGAATCCGGGGACGCCTTCCAGAAGAAATACTTCGACGCCATCCAGCGCGACCCCGCTGTGGTCATCGATCACGCCGAACTCGCCCGCCTCTTCAACAACGAGCCTCCCGACTCCTCCACCCCGTAGTTTTGGTGAATTCCCTGATAGACTTTCCCGGTCAGCAGGAGGTCCTCTTGAGCGCACCCGAGAAAACCTATACGAACGGCGAAATCACCGTCATTTGGAAACCCGGCGTCTGCATTCACTCCGGGAAGTGCGTGCAGGGCCTCGGCCCAGTCTTCAACGTCAACGCTCGCCCGTGGATCAATATGCAAGGCTCTGGAAGCGATAGCATTGTCAAACAGGTCGAGCAGTGCCCCTCCGGCGCGCTCGGTTATGTTCGGAATGAAAAAACCAGCAAGGCCTCAGGGTGATCCGTGGACGTGAATCTCAACGATGTAACCGTCACCCACAACGAAAATGCTCAACGCTTCGAAGTCAGCGTTGACGGCCTTTGCGCCTTTATCACTTATAGCCGCTTTCCCGGCCGTATCGTTTATACCCACACCGAAGTGCCGAAGCCACTCGAAGGCCAGGGCCTGGCTGCCAAACTCGCGCGCGCGGCGCTCGATTTCGCCCGCGTCAATGGTCTCCGGGTTGTCCCGCTCTGTCCCTACGTCTCCAGATTCATTCGCAAGCACCCTGAATACCAGGATCTGGTTTCTTCCGGCGGCCTCCAAAAACTGCTCTCCCGCTGAGTCGAGATCCCATGTCCTCGTCGCGCGCGGCTGTGAAATGCTCATCGGCGAAATTCACGATTCGCCGTCTCCGCCGCCGAGACCTTCCCTCCGACACTGTCAATCTCGCTCGCTACCTTATCGGAAGAGTCGTCGTCCATAATCTCCCTGCGGGTCGCCTCAGCGGCCGCATCGTGGAAACGGAAGCCTATCCGCCGGGCGATCCTGCCGGACATCACTTCCGCGGGCCTACTCCGCGTATTCGCTCGATGTATCTCGCCCCTGGCCACGCCTACATTTTTTTCAATTATGGCGCGCACTTCATGCTCAACGTCGTGAGCGAGCCCGCCGGAACCGCTGCCGCGATCCTCATCCGCGGCATCGAACCGCTAGAAGGCATCGAGCTCATGCAGCGCCACCGCAAGACCACTCTACTTCTCGATCTCACCCGCGGGCCCGGACGCCTCGCCGCCGCCTTCCAAATCGATCGCCGCCACGATGGCCTGGACCTTTGTGGCCCTGGCCCGCTCTGGCTGGGCGAAACCAGTCATCCGATTGGCTCCATCGAAAGCACGGTCCGCATCGGTATTACTCGTGCCGCCGATCGACCCCTTCGCTTTTACGAGCGTGGCAATCCCTTCGTCAGCGGCCCCAAGAGCCTCCTCCTCCCCGGCACGACCAGCAAGACATCGTCGTCCCGATCAAAGTGAGCCGAGCCCGAAAATGCGCTCGCGTCCCATCGTCGCGTTCCTCGCACTTCCATTGTCGGTGCGTGCTGCCGTCTGATTCTTTCTTGTTCGGTGTGCTTATTTGGGCTTCCCTAGTTTCCGCTCGCCGCGCCAGATGGCTTTCTACAACCTCATCCGAACTTACGGGCGGATCGGTTTTGTGAGACATCCATCCATTCCCGAGGCCCACCATTTCTCCCGCCCTTCATCTCTCGACGCGAGTCATCGGTGACGGCAACTCAATCGGCCGTCATTTCTTTGGCTATCAATGTTTTCTTGTTTTGGGACTGTTGACAGAAATTCGGTATTTGCTAATCCATGGAAAATATAATAAACGGGAACAACAAGCTTTTCGCGGAGCGTTCTACCTCGACGCGTTATTCGCCTGAGCGGTGCTGCCTCGTTTGGCCAGCGAGTGATCCAGGAGACGCAACTGGGAGCTCGGCTACACTCGCTCGGAACGGCTCTTGTGGTTCTCCATCGTCAGGAAACTCGAAATACCGGCAGAGAAATGCGGGCAGAGATAAAGAGCATCCGGGAGCAGCGCCCCAGAACTCGGCTCACTTCACGTTTCCCGCAATTTGCTCAGTCGCCGCTTGCTTCCGCAAGCCGGTCACACACCGATCGAAGATTTTCGTACCATGTCTCTCCTGAAGCTGATGATGACCTGCTCGGCGGTTCGCCCTGCGATCTTCACACCGGAATGGACGATGTCGCCCCAGGTATGCACGCGCGTCCCATTTCTCGGTTGCTCTTCGAAACTGACCCACTGCGCCAGTACCACTCCGAGCGCGTGGTCGATCCATCCCACTTTGTGCCCGGGCTGGCAATTCGTAATCACGTGACTCACAACGGTCTTCA